>WNFR01006950.1_pt1 | contig 11543 bp, 9 predicted proteins | sample 5400221 | NCBI WGS metagenome assembly WNFR01 (sample SAMN13153357, study PRJNA577476) | soil metagenome | isolation source: 40 cm soil under Madrone tree | place: USA:California | collected 2016-06-14 | reverse complement strand
CTGCCTCCGGCCCCCGCCGCCCTCGGCGTGAGTGCCGCAGAGGTGGCGCCAACCGCGCCGCTTCCTGGTCTCATTCCTTCACTCTTGCCCATCCTCCTTCCCGTGCTCCTCATCTCGTCGCACACCGTGGTCGCGTCCATGACGGCGCGACCGGGAGTGCACGTTGCGATGTGGTCGGCGTTGGAGCCCTACACCGCGATTAGCGGGAACCCCAACCTGGCGCTGCTTGTGGGCACGGGCATCGCCCTGTGGGTGTACGCGCGGCAGCGCCGGGCGAGCCGGGCGGACATCGCGGAGATGGTGGAGACGTCCATCACGAGCGCCGGGGTGATGATCCTGATCATAGCGGCGAGCGGAGGATTCGGAGTGGCGCTGCAGGCCACTGGGATCGGGTCCGTGATCGAGCGGACCTTCGTGGGACAGGCGGCCGCGTCGGGGATCGGCTCCGGTCTGGTCTTTTTGTTCCTCGGGTTCGGGGTCGCGAGCCTGATAAAGCTCGCGCAGGGATCGAGCACCGTTGCGATGATCACGACCGCGGCCATGCTGGCGGCCATGCTGCCGGCGAGCGGCCTGCCGTTTCACACCGTGTATGTCGCCACCGCGATTGCGAGCGGGTCGCTCGTCGGGACGTGGATGAATGACAGTGGGTTCTGGCTGTTTTCAAAGATGGGCGGTGTGACGGAGATCGAGACCCTGAAGTCGTGGACCCCGGTGCTGGGGATCGTCGGGGTCACGGCCATGGTGACCACGCTCGCGCTCGCGCTGCTGGTGCCGCTGCGCTAGCGAGGATTGACACGCTCGGCAATAGGATGGTAGTACTCGGCATGACCTCAGGAGCTACTATGCCCGACGAGATGGGAACCTTCCGCGTAGACATGGAAATCGAGAACCCTGCCCGCCCGGGCGAGCGACGGGTTCTCACATCGGTGCTGGTGGACACCGGCGCGGAATTGTCGTGGGTTCCGGCCGAGATCCTCGAATCGTTGGGTGTCGAGCGCAACAACAGGTGGCACTTCCGCCAGGCCGACGGAACGATTCTGGAGCGATGGACTGGCGGTGTGTTCGTCTACGTAGCCGGGAAGCGGGCGGCGGACGAGGTTGTGTTCGGAGAGGCCGGCGACCTCGTGCTGCTCGGATCGCGCACCCTGGAAGGACTCAACTTTCGGATTGACCCCGTCACAAAGCAGCTAGTGGACGCCGGCCCCGCGCCCGCCGCAGCGGCGGCGTAGACCGTGACGATGTAGGGGCGCAGCATGCTGCGCCCCTACGCGTACGCTGCTGGCGATTCCGCGCCCCCCGCCGCAACGTTGTGGACATGCACGGTAAACTCGCTGCGCCCCCGCTCGACTCAGTGCTCGGCTCGGCGACCGCCCTTACCAAAGGCCGGCTGACCGGTGAGGGACCTGCGGGCAAGCTGCCCCTCACTCCAGACATGCTGCGCGAGGAGCCGAGCGGCAATCTGTTCGGTCTGACGCAAAACGTGGGCATGGGCTGGAGCCCAAGAGCCTTGGACGGTCCGCAGTACGTCATCGTGAGCACGCACGGTGGCCTGCGCAGCGAGGACGGCAGCCCCGTGGCGCTGGGATACCACACGGGGCACTGGGAGATCGGACTGCTGGTGCGCGCGGCGGCGGAGGCGCTGCGCGCGGCCGGGGCGATCCCCTTCGCGGCGTATTGCAGCGACCCCTGCGACGGCCGCACGCAGGGCACAACGGGGATGTTCGACAGCCTGCCGTACCGCAACGATGCGGCGATCGTGATGCGGCGGTTGATCCGCTCCCTACCCACCGCGTCGGGCGTGATCGGAGTCGCCACTTGCGACAAAGGGCTGCCGGCCACCATGCTCGCGCTCGCCGGATGCCGCGATCTGCCGGGCGTGATCGTGCCCGGCGGCGTCACGCTCCCGGCCGTGGGCGGCGAGGACGCGGGGCAGGTGCAGAGCCTGGGCGCGCGCTTCGCCCGCGACCTCGTGAGCCTGGACTACGCGGCCACCATGGGGTGCCGCGCCTGCGGCTCGGCGGGTGGCGGCTGCCAGTTCCTGGGCACGGCGGCGACCTCCCAGATCGTGGCGGAAGCGTTCGGCCTGGCGCTGCCGCACAGCGCGCTGGCGCCCTCCGGTGAGCCGGTGTGGCTCGAGCTCGGCCAGCGCTCGGCGCTGGCGCTGCTACGGCTCGACGCCCTCGGCCTCACGCTCAAGGGGATCCTCACTCAGCACGCGCTCGAGAACGCGATGCTGGTGCACGCCGCGTTCGGCGGATCGACCAACCTGTTGCTTCATATCCCCGCAATCGCGCATGCGGCGGGGCTGCGGCCGCCTACGGTCGAGGACTGGATCCGCGTGAATCGCGCCACGCCGCGCCTGGTCGACGCGTTGCCCAACGGTCCGCGCGGCCATCCCACGGTGCAGGCGTTCATGGCCGGCGGCGTGCCGGAGGTGATGCTGCACCTGCGGCGCATGGGGTTGCTGCACGGCGACGTGCTGACGGCGACGGGCGACACGCTGGACGCGACGCTCGACTGGTGGGAAACGAGCGACCGGCGACAGGCAGCTCGGGCGCGGCTCATGGCGGGCGCCGCGGTGTCCCCCGACGACGTGATCATGAACCCCGACGCCGCGCGCCGCGCCGGCATGACCAGCACGGTGGTGTTTCCGGTTGGGAACCTGGCCCCCGAGGGCGCGGTGATCAAAGCCACCGCGATGGACCCTTCAGTAGTGGGCGACGATCAGGTGTATCGCCACCGCGGCCCCGCGCGCGTGTTCGTGGACGAGCGCGACGCGATCCGGGCCGTGAAGGGGGTAGGGACCGACCGGCCGATCAAGCCCGGGGACGTGATCGTGCTGATCGGTAACGGGCCGTCCGGCACGGGGATGCAGGAGACGGCGCAGATCACCACCGCCCTCAAGTATCTCCCCTGGGGAAAGCACGTCGCGCTGCTGACCGACGGCCGCTTTTCGGGGTTCTCAAGCGGTGCCTGTGTGGGACACATCGGCCCGGAGGCGCTGCACGGCGGCCCGATCGGGCGGGTGCGCGACGAAGACCTGATTGAGATCGTGATCGACCGGGGCTCGCTCACGGGCTCGGTCAACCTCGTGGGGGCGGCGGGGCAGGCGCTCGACGCGCGGGCGTGCGTCGCGCTGCTTGAGCAACGAGCCCCGCATCCCGGACTCGCGCCCCACGCGGCGCTGCCCGCGGATACGCGGCTGTGGGCGGCCCTGCAGCGGGCCAGTGGCGGTACGTGGGCCGGCTGCGTGTACGACGTCGATCGCATCGTGGCAACGCTCGAGGCTGGTCTCGACGCGCTCCGTCCTCACCCCCTGACCCCCTCTCCCTTCGGGAGAGGGGGAACTCCCGACGTCCCCCCTCTCCGGGACGGAGAGGGGGACAGGGGGTGAGGACCAACGGGAGGAGTCCGGTGAGAGGGCTCATTCTTGTCACTATCCGATTCGGCTTTGCCTTCGCGCCCCAACTTGCGATCGCACAGGCATCCGGCGTCGTCCAGGGCGATGCGCCCATCGTGGCTCCTGGCGCCAAGCTCGAGCGCCTGTTCGGCGAGGGATTCTTCACCGAGGGTCCGGCGCCTGCGCCCGACGGCTCGGTGTATTTCTCCGACATCACGGTCGGCAAGGCGTCCGGGTATCAGGCGGGCTACATCTGGCGTTGGGACCCGCAGACCCGGACGAGCACCGTATTTCGCTCGCCGAGCGGCATGTCCAACGGGATGCTGTTCGACGCCCAAGGGCGACTGGTCGTGGCGGAGGGGGCCTGGTTCGGGGGCCGGCGGATCACGCGGACCGACATGAAGACCGGCAAGAGTGTGATCCTCGCGGCTCTGTTCGACGGCCGACCCTTCAACTCTCCCAACGACGTGGCGCTCGATGCGCGCGGGCGCATCTACTTCACCGATCCACGCTACGTGGGTTGGGAGCCGATCGAGCAGCCGGTGCAGGGGGTGTACCGCATCGATCCGGACGGGCGCGTCTCGCTGGTGGCGGCCGATGCCGGGAAGCCGAACGGCATCGCGGTGTCACCGGATCAGGCGACGCTGTACGTGGGCGCGAACGACAACGGATCGCTCGGCGACTTGCCGCCGGAGACTCCGGCGGCGCCTGGGCGGAAGGCGCTGCTGGCGTACGACCTGGCGCCGGACGGCTCGGCCAAGTTCCGCCGCGCGGTAGTGGACTTTTCCCCGGCCGGGCCCGATGGCATCACCGTGGACCGGGAGGGCAACATCTATTGCGCGGTGCAGGGGGAGCGCCAGGGGATCTACGCGTACTCCCCGGCCGGGAAGGAGCTGGCCTACATCCCGACGCCCGAGAGCCCGACGAACGTGAAGTTCGGCCGCGCCGGAGACGCGCAGACGCTGTTCATCACCGCGGGGAAGAGCCTATACCGGATTCGGGTGGAGCGGACCGGAGTGACCCGGGAGTGAGGCGTTAACCCGCCGCCGGACGGCCTCGATGTCCTGCACCGGCCGCACCTCGACGCAGCCGGTGTGGCTCCACGGGAACTCGGTCGCGATGCGGACCGCCTCGTCGATGTCTGCGGCCTCGATCAGGTTGAAGCCCGCGAGCATTTCCTTGGTCTCGGCGAACGGCCCATCCACGATCGTCTGACGGCCGTTGCGGACGCGCACGGACTTGGCGGTCGCCACGCCCTCGAGCATCTGGGAATCGAGCAGCTGTCCGTCCTGGCGCAGCTCGTCGGCATGCTCGAGACAGTCGCGCATTTTGGCGTCGAACTGCCCCTCCGGGAGCGCGTCGAGAAGCTCTTTGTCGGTGTAGATCAGGATGACGAATTTCATGGGGTCAGTGGCTGATCGCGAAGAACCACGCTCCGATGACCGGCCCCCGCGGCGGGCGGGCCCCCGGCTGCGGTGGCGGCGAGCCCGGGGCGGGGGCGGGCGCCGGGCCGTACTCCGGCTGGAACAGATAGGCCACATGCTTTAGCGGATCCACGCTGATGGTCTTGGCGCCCCGCATGGTGGCGACCGTGGCCACCACGCTGTACTTGTCGGGCGCATCCTCGTGCACCACGGTGACGTTGCTGTCGCGCCCCGCGGGGATGTAGATGAGCTTCTCCACCGGGTCCCACCCCAGGGCATCCACACCGTCGCCGTTGGCGATCGTCGCCACGATCTTCCCCGTGACCGGGTTCACCACCACCGACGTTTTGCCGCATCCCACGAAGATCCGGTTGGTGGCGCGATCGTAGGCGATTCCCGTCGGGCCCTCGCACGGCGCCAGCGGCCATGACGCCAACACCTTCATGGTCTTGACGTCGAGCACCTGCATGGTGTTCTTGCCTTCGTTGTTGACGAAGATCTTGCCCTTGCCGTCGCTCGCCGCGCCTTCCGGGCTGTCGTCCTCGAGCTGCGCTGTGCCGACGATGTCGCCGGTCTTGGGATCGAGCGCCACCGCGGTGCCGATGGGCCGGCTGTGATTGGTGAGGATGATCCGGTCGGAGAAATCCTCGTACATGATGCCGTCGAGACCACCGGTGGGGATGCGAAGCTTCTTGATCACCGCCAGGGTCTTGAGATCGAACATCGTCACCGTCGAGTCACCGCCGTTGGTGATGAATCCGCGGCCCGACTTGGGCGCCAAGGCGATGCCGTGCACGCGCGGCGTGTCGGGAATGTCGCCCACCACTTTGCCGGTGGCGGCGTCCAGCACCATCACATGCGTGCCGCGCGACACGAACACCCGTGCCGTGCCGGGCTCGGCGGTCAGGTAATCGGTGCCGCCGTCGCCGCCGATCGAGAACTTCGCGGCCTTGAACGTCTGCGCGGCGCCCGCGCGGGGCCAGGCCAGGGCGGGAACCAGGACCAAAGCGGCAACGACTAGTGTCGGTCTTCTCATACCATCCTCGGTGGTGGTGGCGGGCTGCCGCCTGCAAATCTACGCAGCGATCGGGGATCGTCTAACCCCGGTTCCAGGTCCACTTTTGAAACAATCTGACAGGTTCCTAACGCCCCGCGGGTCCCCGCATGATGGTCTGGCATCCATAATTATCGGACATGCTGCTTGCGGTGTGTCTCCTCCTCTGCTCGGACTCCACGAGCTACTCGGGCCGGGACCATGAGCTCGACGTGCGGATTCCGCGCCAGGAAGCCGAGGTGGTGATAGACGGCGACCTCTCGGACTCCGTCTGGGCCCGTGCCGCTCGGCTGACCGGATTCTCACAGTACTCCCCCAATGACGGCGTCCCGGCCGCGGACTCGACGCAGGTGCTGGTCTGGTATTCGGCCACCGCGATCTATTTCGGCATTCGCGCCTTCGAGCAGCACGGCCGTCCCACGGCGACGTTGGCGAATCGCGACCAGATCTTCGGCGACGACAACGTGCAGATCCTGCTCGGCACGTTTCACGACGCGAAGCAGATCCTGATGTTTGCGGTGAATCCGCTGGGTATCCAAGGCGATGGCTCCCTGATCGAGGGCGCCAACGTGACCGCCGGCGGGTTCATCGGCAGCGCGGTGGTGGGACGGGAGCAACCCGACCTGAGTCCAGACTTCGTGTTCCAATCGCGGGGCCGCGTCACCGATTGGGGATACGAGGTCGAGGTGCGCATTCCGTTCAAGAGCATCCGGTATCAGCCGCAGCAGCCGCAGGACTGGCGGCTCAACATCGTGCGCGTGGTCCAGCACTCCGGCTTCGAGGACTCCTGGTTTCCGGCGCGCCGCGCCAGCGTGTCGTTCATCGGGCAATCGGGTAATCTGGTCGGCCTGACGGGGATGCATCGCGGACTCGTCATGGATCTGAACCCGGAGGCGACCGGGAAGGCGAGCGGCGCGGCCACCCCCGGCGGCTATCGCTACGACGTGGGAAACCCGCAGCTGGGCGGCAACATCCGCTGGGGCATGTCGGAGAACCTCACGCTCAACGGCACCTACAAGCCGGACTTCTCCCAGGTCGAGTCGGACGCGGGCCAGCTCGTCTTCGATCCGCGGCAGGCGCTGTTCTTTCCGGAGAAGCGCCCCTTCTTCTTGGAAGGCAGCGAGCTGTTTCAGGTGCCGCAGAACCTGATTTATACGCGTCGCATCGTGCAGCCGGTCGCGGCGGTGAAGCTCGCCGGGACGACGTTCGGCACCGACATCGGTTTGCTCTCGGCGGTGGACCAGAAGTTCGCGTCCGCGACGGGGACGGACAATCCGATTTTCAACATTCTGCGGGCTCAGCGCAGCCTGGGCCGAGGCTCGCGGGTCGGGTTGGTGTATACCGATTGGATCGAGGGCGGCGATTACAACCGCGTAGCGGAGCTGGACAGCCGGCTGGTCTTCAAGGACATCTTCGGCCTCAACCTGCAGCTCGCGGGCAGCCGCACGCGGGTGGGCGGCGTGACCACCACCGCGCCGCTGTGGCTGGGCCAGTTCACGGTGCAGCATCGCGTCTGGGGTCTGCGCAGCTCGTTTGCGGGGATCTCGGACGACTTTCGCGACGCCAGCGGCTTCATCGGCCGAGCGGGTATCGTGCACTCGTATGTGGATCCGAGCTACACGACCTATGGAAAGCCCGGGGCGTTCCTAGAGCGGTTCACGGGCGACATCGTGGTGGACGGCATCTGGCAGTATCAGAACTTCATCCACGGGCGGCACCTGCAGGACAAGAAGCTGCACTTCAACGGCAACGCGACGCTACGCGGCGGCTGGAACGTGGGCGCGGGATATTTCGTGGAGTCGTTCGGCTACGATTCCGCCCTGTTTGCCGCCTACTATCTCAAAGTGCCCGACGGCAGCGGCGGCGTGAGGTTTGTCCCGTTTACGGGACAGCCGACAATCAAGAACGGCGAGTACATCGTCCAAATCGGGACACCGCAATGGAAGCACTTCAGTGGCAGCGGGTATTTCCTGCAAGGCCACGATGAGAACTTCTTCGAGTGGGCCTCGGGCGATTTACTGCTCTTGAGCGCCGATCTGTCCTATCGCCCCACGGAGCGGCTGCGCAACAGCGTCAGCTATTTCTGGCAGCAGGTGAATCGTCGCACCGACGGGAGCCTGGTGAATGTCGGTCGCGTGCTCCGGGCCAAAATCGAGTACCAGGTCTCGCGGCCGCTGTTCGTTCGGTTGGTGGGCCAGTACATCCAGGAGAAGACGGACTCGCTGCGCGACGACTCGCGGACCGGCGCGCCGATATACATCCAGGGGCCGGATAGCCTGACGCGCGCGGCTGCGTCGCGCAGCAATCTCTTCCACGCCGACCTGCTGCTCAGCTATCAACCCGTGCCGGGGACGGTCGTGTTCGCCGGGTATGGCAGCAACATGACAGACGAAGAGGCCTTCGAGTTCCGGGGCCTCCGGCGGACTGACGACGCCTTCTTCCTGAAGGTGAGCTATTTGTTCAGGCTTTGACGGTCGGTGTAGACAAGGTCCTACCGCGCTGATAGCTTCGCCGCTTCCTCACTCAAGCCCATGACACCTTTCCTTGCAGAAGTGCTCGGCACCATGCTGTTGATCATCCTGGGCGATGGCGTGGTCGCCAACGTCGTGCTCAACAAGACCAAAGGCCAGAACTCCGGGTGGATCGTCATCACCGCGGGTTGGGGGTTCGGCGTGGCGATCGCGGTGTATGCGGTCGGTGCCTTCAGCGGCGCGCATTTGAACCCCGCCGTGACCATCGGCCTCGCCTCCATTGGCAAGTTCGCCTGGGCCTCCGTGCCCGCCTACATCGCCGCCCAAATGCTCGGCGCGTTTCTCGGCGCCACGATCGTGTGGCTCGCCTACCTGCCGCACTGGCCCGTGACCGAAAGCCAGACAGGAAAGCTGGCCGTGTTTTGCACCGGCCCTGCCATCCGCAACCCGGCCGCGAACCTCCTGACCGAGGTCATCGGAACCTTCGTGCTGGTGCTCGGCGTGCTGGCGATCCTGACACCGAAGAATCTCAACCCGGTACATGGATGGGACGCGGGATTCGGTCCATTCCTGGTCGGCATCCTGGTGTGGGCCATCGGTCTTTCGTTGGGCGGGCCAACCGGCTACGCGATCAATCCCGCTCGTGACCTGGGTCCGCGAATCGCCCACGCGCTCCTGCCCATAGCCGGCAAGGGAAGCTCGGACTGGGGCTATGCGTGGATTCCGGTGGCCGGACCGATCATCGGCGGCCTGATCGCGGGGCTCGTGTACAAGACATGGTGGCCGGCGTGAAATACATCCTGGCCCTGGACCAGGGCACGACCAGCTCGCGCGCCATGGTGTTCGACCATAGCGGCAGCGTCGTGGCGTTGGCCCAGAAGGAATTCCGCCAGATTTTTCCCACGCCCGGCTGGGTGGAGCACGACGCGACCGAGATCTGGGCCACCCAGCTGCATACCGCCACAGAAGCACTCGGCAAGGCCGGGCTGACGGCCGCCGACATCGCCGCTATCGGGATCACGAATCAGCGTGAGACCACCGTGGTCTGGGACCGCGACACGGGCGAGCCGGTGCATCACGCCATCGTGTGGCAGGATCGCCGCACGGCCGCCCGCTGCGATCAGCTGAAGGCCCGCGGGTTGGCGCCGATGATCAAGCGCAAGACCGGCCTCGTGGTGGACGCCTATTTCTCCGGCACGAAACTCGAATGGATTCTGCGCAACGTCCCGGGAGCGCAGGCCAAGGCGAAGGCCGGCAAACTGGCGTTCGGCACGGTGGACTCATGGCTGGTGTGGAACCTCACGGGCGGGCGGGTGCACGTGACCGATCCGAGCAATGCGTCACGTACCATGCTCTTCAATCTCCGCACCGGCGATTGGGACGATGAGCTGTTGAAGCTGTTCGGCGTGCCGCACTCGGTGCTGCCGGCGGTCGGCTCATCCAGCGAAGTGTACGGCGACACGACGCTGCTCGCGGGGGGCAAGGCGGTGTCGATCGCGGGCATCGCGGGCGACCAGCAGGCCGCGCTGTTCGGCCAGGCGTGTACCCAGCCTGGCATGGTGAAGAACACCTACGGGACCGGGTGCTTCATGCTCATGAACACCGGCACGAAGCCAATAACCTCCAAGAACAATCTCCTGACGACGGTGGCGTGGCGCATCGGCAACCGGACCGAGTACGCGCTGGAGGGCAGCATTTTCATCGCGGGTGCGGTGGTGCAGTGGCTGCGCGACGGCCTCGGCATCATCGCCTCGTCGTCCGAGGTCGAAGCCTTGGCCGCGCAGGTGGAAGACACGGGCGGTGTGTATCTGGTCCCCGCATTCGCCGGGCTGGGGGCGCCGCACTGGGATCCCTACGCGCGCGGCTTGCTCGCGGGCGTCACGCGCGGCACGACCGCGGCGCATGTGGCGCGCGCCGCGTTGGAGGGCATCGCGTTTCAGGTCGCGGACGTGCTGCGGGCCATGGAAGCCGATGCTAAAATCAAGCTGAAGGAGCTGCGCGTGGACGGCGGCGCGTCGGCGAACAATTTGCTGATGCAGTTTCAGTCGCACCTGCTGGGCGTGCCGGTGGTGCGGCCCAAGGTCACCGAGACCACGGCGTTGGGCGCGGCCTACCTCGCGGGATTGGCTGTAGGCTACTGGAAAGACCAGAAACAGATCGCGGTGCAGTGGCAGGTGGATCGCCGCTTCACGCCCGGCATGAAACCCCCGCAGCGTAAGCAGCTCGACGCCGGATGGCGCAAAGCGCTCGAGCGGTCGCGTCGGTGGGTAGGGGAGGGCTGAAGCGTGGAAGTCATCATCCAGCGCGACTACCAGCAAATGAGCAAGGTGGCGGCGCAGCTCGTCGTCGACGTGCTCAACACCAAGCCGAATGCCGTACTCGGTATGGCGACCGGGTCCACGCCGCTCGGCCTGTATCAGGAGCTGGTGCGCCTGCACCGGGCGGGGCAGGTCGACTTCTCTCGCGTGACGACGTTCAACCTCGACGAATACGTCGGCCTGCCCGCGAATCATCCGCAGAGCTATCACCACTTCATGGATGAGCACTTCTTCCGACAGGTGAACATCCCGCGGCACAACATCAACATTCCCTCGGGCACCACCAGCAATTACCCGGCCTTCTGCCAATGGTACGAGGGGCGCATCGCGGAATGCGGCGGGATCGACGTGCAGATCCTCGGCATCGGCTCCGACGGTCACATCGCCTTCAACGAGCCGACGAGCTCCCTGAGCTCGCGCACCCGGCTCAAGACGCTGTCCAAGCAGACCATCGATGACAACGCGCGCTTCTTCGACGCCCGAGAGGACGTGCCCGTGTATGCCATCACGATGGGCGTCGGCACGATCCTCGATGCGCGCAAGCTGCTGCTGGTGGCGAGTGGAAAAACCAAAGCGAAGGCGGTTGCGCAAGCGGTGGAAGGCCCGGTGACCAGCATGGTGACGGCGAGTGCGCTCCAGCTGCACCGCGATGCCATCGTGATCGTGGACGAGGAGGCGGCGGCCGGTCTGGCCATGCGCGAGTACTACGAGTTCATCTACGCGGCCAAACCCGCGGCGCCGAGGACATAGCCGCGTGCATGCGTTCGCCGTGTTCCTGCTCCTGGTGCAGACGCCCGTGCTGCGCCAAGACGGGCTGGAGTTCAAGGATCTGAACCGCAACGGCGTGCTCGATCCCTACGAGGATTGGCGCCTCTC
>WNFR01023384.1_pt1 | contig 11544 bp, 9 predicted proteins | sample 5400221 | NCBI WGS metagenome assembly WNFR01 (sample SAMN13153357, study PRJNA577476) | soil metagenome | isolation source: 40 cm soil under Madrone tree | place: USA:California | collected 2016-06-14 | reverse complement strand
GCGACGCCAGTCCCATGCCGCCCATTTTCACGGTTGGATGGCCGCGCCCATTCGAGGCCGCATCGACATAGTCGAGCCCGAGCGCGGCGGCGACGAGCCAGGCATTGAAGCCCGGCACATGGCCGCAGATGACGCCGACCGGCGGCTTGTCCAGTTTCTCGATCAGCCGCCGCGCCGCATTGATGGAGTCGCGCGGCTTGATCTGCCAGTTCGCAAAACCCGGCGCGCCGACCGCGGTTGCGGTGATGATGGTTGCATCAGGCGCCAGCTCGTCGAGCGCGACCAGACGGACGCCGCCATAGTCCAGCGCCATGCGGCCGAGCCCGCGATTTTTGTCGACCGCATTCCTGCCGCTGCCGCCCGCCGAGAGCAACAACCCCCCAACAAGCCCCGCTTCCACATCGTCCACCGTCAGCATTCGCGCCATTGCTTTATCCTCCGGCCTCAAGGCCGCACTTTCACATTCGATGACTAGACAGACTCGTTGACACCAAGGAAGGTCGCGAACATCGAGCCTGCCGCTTTCGCCTCCGACGCCGTGCCCTGATAGACCTGCACGCCCGACGACAGCACGCAGACCTGGTCCGCCACATCCAGCGCGCGCGCCGTGTTCTGCTCGACCAGAACGATCGTCATGCCCTCGCGCTTCAACTGCAGCAACGCGGCGAGGCAGAGATCGACCATTTTCGGCATCAGTCCGAGCGACAATTCGTCGACCAGCAGCAGGCGAGGTTCGGCCATCAGCGCGCGGCCGATCGCCAGCATCTGTTGCTCGCCGCCTGACAGCGAGGCTGCAAGCTGCGTTCGTCGCTCAAACAGCCGTGGAAAATAGCCGAACACGCGGTCGCGCTTGGCGGCGTCCCGGGCGATCGGACGTGCATAACCGCCGGCCGTCAAATTCTCGTCGACGGTGAGATCGGAAAACAGCTGCCGCCCTTCCGGCACCAGAGAAATCCCGAGACCGACGCGGTCGATGGCGCGGCGGCGCGTGATGTCTTCGCCTTCGAGGAGGATGCGGCCGCCGTGGATATCGACATGGCCCATGATCGCCATGATGGTCGAGGTCTTGCCGGCGCCATTGGGACCGAGCAATGCGAACACCGAGGCTGACGGAACCTCGAATGACACATTGTGCACGGCCTCGACCGAGCCGTAGCCGCAGTTGACGTTCTCAAGCTTCAGCATGGCTCGCCATCCCTCCACCGACATAGGCGTCATGTACGACGGGGTCGGCCATGACTGCGCGCGGCTCGCCATCCCCGATCACCCGCCCATTGTTCAGGACGATCAGGCGCCGGCAGATCCGCATCACCTCTTCCAGATTGTGCTCGACCAGGACCACGGTGATGCCGCGGGCATGAACCTCGGCGATGGTCTCGACCTGCTTCGATGCCTCGGTATGGTTGAGTCCGGCCAAGGGTTCGTCGAGCAGGATCACCCGCGGCTCGACCGCGAGCGCGCGTGCGACCTCCAACCGTTTCATCTGGCCGAGCGGCAACGAGCCTGCGAGCTTGCTTTCCGTTCCCGCCAAACCAACCTGCGCCAGAATGTGTGCGGCGCGCTCATATTCGCTTCGCCTATTGAGATGCATCAAGGCACGCAATGGCGACGATGTAAGGCGATATCCGGCGCCGAGCGCGACGTTATCCAGCACGGTCATTTCGCGAAACGGCCGTACGATCTGGTGCGTCAGCGCGATGCCCCGGCGCACCCGCGCCGCGGTCGCGTCCTTTGTCACGTCGACGCCCGAGATCCATACCCGCCCCCGGTCCGGGTGCAACAAGCCGGCAACGACCTTGATCAGCGTGGTCTTTCCGGCACCATTGGGCCCGATCAACCCGACGAAATCACCTTCCTCGATCGCGAACGACACGCCGTCAATGGCCCGAACGCCACCGAACCGGATCGCCACATCCTCAAGCCTCAGCGCCGCACTCATGACCGCCTCACCGCGAGGAAGAGGTTTTGCACCATTGCCGCGAGGCCCCCCGGCGCCAGGCGGATCACCAGCACCAGCAGGCCGCCGAACACCAGGAGACGATAGTCGTTCACGAAGCGGATCGCCTCGGGCAACAGGGTCAGACCGACGGCAGCAACCACCACGCCCCACGTCGATCCGATACCGCCGATCACGACCATTGCCATCAGCATGACAGAGAATATGAAGTCGAAGGCATCCACCGTGATGAATTGGGTGAAAAACGTGTAAAGTCCTCCAGCCAGACCGGCGAGCGCCGTTCCGATGCCGAAGGCGGCGAGCTTGTAGGCGCCGGAATTGATACCAAGCGTGGCCGCCGCGCCTTCGTCTTCGCCGACGGCACGAAACGCAAAGCCCATCCAGGACCGGCTGATATAAAGGCTCAGTGCAATGGTCGCGGCTGCGAACAGCAGGATCATCACCATGTTGCCGGCCGCGCCGAGACCGGTCGGCGGAATGCCGCTGATCCCCATCTCGCCACCGAGCCAGGTCTGCTTGCGGACGAAACCAACGAACAGGAAATTGACGCCGATCGTGGTGACCGCGAGAAAATCCGTGCGCACGCGCAGCGAGGCGAATCCGACGATGACCCCGAGCAGGCTCCCGGTGACCAGCGCCGCTACGATCGCCAGCGGAACGCCACCGTGTCCGGTCATCGTCAGCGCCGCCGCATAGGCACCGGCGCCGAAAAAGGCGCCGTGGCCGAGACTGATCTGTCCGCAGAAACCGCTGATCATGTTCAGGCTGACCGCCAAAATGACATTGATACCGATGATCGAGATGATGCTGATTTCGTAAGCGCTCATGCCGTGCGCGCTCCGGTGAACCCTTGCGGACGGATCATCAGGAGCACGATGAGGGCGAGGAAGGCGATCGCGTCGCGATCGAGCCAGGCGCCGATAAAAATGGTGCCATAAGCTTCGACCAGGCCCAGCACCAGGCTTGCGATCAGGGTGCCGCGCACGCTGCCGAGGCCACCGAGAACGATGATGGCGAGCGCCTTGTAGCTCACGACGAAACCGATACCGGGGTCGACCAGATTGTTCAGCTCCGCCACCAGGCCGCCGGCGACCGCCGCCAGCGCCGATCCCACGGCGAAATTGAGATAGCGGACCTTGATTGGATCGATCCCGAAACTCGCGGCGATCTGCGGCCTGGACACGGTGGCGCGCCAGCCGATCCCGATCCGGGTTCGCGTCGTGAACAGATGCAGCCCGGTGAACACCACAGCGGCCGTCATCACGATCGCGATCTGCACCGCGCTGACGGTGACGCCGGAAAAATTGAAGGTCGTGAAGGCGAAAGCGTTCCGGTGAAACGTGACGCCCTGTTCGCCGAACACGATGCGGAATGCGTCCTGCATCAAGACCAGCAATCCGACCGAAGCGATCATGGGGACGTCCGGCCGGTATTTCAGCAGCGGCTCGTACAGCAGGCGATAAATCGCGATGCCGAACAGCGGAGTCACAATGACGGCCGCAAGAAAGCCGAGCAAGATGCTGCCGGTCGCGTTGGCGACGAGAACCGTGACATACGCACCGAGCGCGAACACCGCGGCATGCGCCACGTGCAGGATGCGCAGCAGGCCGTACACAAGGGTCAGGCCGACCGACATCATGGCATACATGCAGCCGAAGCTGATGCCGGTTACGGCCAGATCGATGTAGTACACCGGATTATCCTTTGCCGCAGGTGGCGCAAGCCGTCTCCGCCGTCGCCACCCGCATCCGTCTTATTTCTCGGGCGGGGCGAAGGCGGCGAGGTCGGTGATCACGCCCGCCGGTGTGAACTTGCCGTCTTTGATCACGTTGACGCTGATAGGCATCACGATCTCATGCAGGCTGTTGAAGCCGTCGAGATTGCCCTCCAGCATCGGGAAGTCCTTGGTCGCCGCGAGCGCATCGCGCACCTTGGCCGGATCGGCGCTGTTGGCGCGCTTGATGCCGTCGGCCATCAGCTTCACCGCCGAGTAAGTTACGGCGGCAACCCCCTCCGGCGAATAGCCGGCGCGGTTCTTGAATTCGGTGAAGAACTTCTGCAGCGTCGCGTCCTTCCGGTCGCGGTCGAAGCTGTCCATGATGTAGGTCCCTTCGGCGGCCGGCCCGGCGATCTCGACGAACTTCTCGGAATCGAACGCCTGCGAGCCGATGATCGGCACGGTGATGCCGGCGGCGCGGAGCTGGGCAACCAGCGGACCGGCGGTGAAGAAGTAGCCGGTCGCGTAGACCGCGTCGGGATTGTCCCGCTTCACGCTTGCGACGATCGAGCCGAACTGGCGGTCCTTGAGCGAATAGCTGTATTTGTTGAGAACCTCGATGCCGTATTTGCCGGACGCCTCCAGGAATCCGTCCATCGTCGCCTGCCCGTAATCATTATCCATCGTAATGGTGGATACTTTTTTGATTCCGAGGTTCTTGCCGATGTAAAGCGCGGTCGCCGCGCCCTGGGGCGGACCGAGATGGACGAGGCGAAACATGTAGTCTCCGGCGCGGGTGATGTCCGGATGCACGCCGTAGGCCGAAATCATGACGACGCCGGCTTTCTGGAACACCGGAGCCGCCGCGCGGCCCGACGCCGAATAGCTGCCATTGACCACCAGTTTGACGCTGTCTTCGCCGATCAGTTTGTTGGCGGTGAAGATCGCCTGGTCGGATTTGGCCTGGTCGTCATAGGTGACGAGTTCGACTTTCTGGCCGAGCACCCCGCCGGCCGCGTTGATGTCCTCGGCCGCCATGGTGGCTGCGATCTGCGCCGATTTGCCGTCGGTCGCCGAGGGTCCCGTCAGCGGCACCTGGAAGCCGATCTTGATGTCGGCGTGCGCCGGCATCACTGAGGCAAGCCCAAGGATCAGGGCGCCGGTGAAACCGATGACCAGTTTCCTGTTCCGCGCCGGCGTTTTGGGGTTCTGGTTCAACATGGCTTTCTCCATTGAAAGGGTACTGGTCTCATCACGTAGCCTAGGCAAGCCGATTTTCGCGCAATATTTCGCGAGCGCGCGCCAGCGCCGACTGCGTCGGCCGCGCCAGTTCCCAGTCGGGCCGGTCGTCCTCTTTGCGCGTCGCATCGATGCCGAGCTTGCCGATGGTGCCATCCCGCTCGAGCGGCTCGGAACGATCGGCGCGAACGCCGGGAATGATGACAAAATCGCGTTCCGGCTTGCTGCGCGTGGCTTGAGCCCATTCCACTTCAAGCGGATCCCAGGGATCGATGTCGTCATCGACGATGATCACCTGCTTGATCAGGTTTACGGCGGCCCAGACGGCGAACATCGCCTTGCGTGCCTCGCCCGGACGCGGCGCGTGCAGCGCGACCACGGCATGCAGGCGGCCAGCCCCGCCGACGCCGACGGCCACATTGGAAACCGAGGAGACGGCACCGCGGATGGCGCGCGCCAGGCCGGCAGCGATCGCGACGCCGCCAAGCAGGCAATGCTCGGGATGGTAACCCGGCAGGATGATCTGGAAGATTGAGTCCCGGCGGCGGGTCAATCGCGAAAACGTCGCGACGACACCGGCGCCGTAATTTTCATACATACCGTGGAATTCGCTGACCGGTCCCTCGGTGAAGGGTTCACCGGCATCGAGGCTGCCTTCCAGCACGCATTCGCAATGCGCCGGGACCAGCAGACCGGACCCGGCGCAGCGGACCACTTCGAGCGGCTCCCCCAGCAGCGCGCCGGCGATCGGAAGTTCATCCTCGCCAAGCCCGAGATAAAGACAGGCCGCCACCAGAACCGCGGGATGATTTCCGACGCAGACCGCGATATCGAGTTTTTCGCCGCGTGCGTGAGCCGCCCGCGCCAAAACCGCGAGATGGTGGTTGGGCGCGATGCCGACGAAGGCGCGGTTCCCACCCAGCGGCATCAAGCGCGCGATCGACAGGTTGGTGTGGCCGCTGACCCGGTCCTTCGCGACGATGGCGCCGGCTGTGACATAAGCCCCGCCCTCCTTTTCGAAGAAGCGCGGGATCGGCAATTCGTCCGCCAGCGACGGACCCGCAATGATCTCCTGCTGGCAGGGACCGGACGGCAGCACGCGATGCGGCAGAGGCTTTTCGATCGCCGCCAGCAACGATGCCTGAATTTGGTCGACGGTGGTGCCCAGTTTAAGCAGATTGCCTACCACCGGCATCGTAACTGCGCCGGAAGCGGCTTCGACATTGGTAAAATGCAGCGCCGGGCCGCTGTCGATCTCCGCAAGGCACCCGGCAATTTCATAGTCCAGCTGTATCGGCTGTGCGATCGACGCGAGTTCGCCGGCCCCGCGCAGGGCGGACAGGAAGGCACGCATCGACTGGCGGGAATGCGTCGCCTCGCTGTTGATGGCATCTTTGGCGTGCACGTCTGCCTGACCCCCGCGAAACATGTCTGCGAGCAACCCCGGATTCGTCGATCCGGAAGCGGATTGCCGTATCAGGATCATATCGACCATTGCGGCCCGGTCCATGTCTACCTGCGCCGAACCAGGGCATAGGTAAACACGAAAGGCATGGTGACGAAGCGACGCGCAGGGAATATGATGCGCTACAACCCAGCGAGATCCGATGGTCGAACTGCGCACCCTGGCCTATTTCGTGACCGCTTGCCGATCCGGCAGTTTTACCCAGGCCGCGGCGGATCTCGGCATCGCGGTATCGACGCTCAGCACCACCATGAAGGCGCTCGAACGCGACCTCGGCCTCTCCCTTTTCCGACGGATCAACAACAACCTTTATCCGACCGACTCGGCGCGGGCGTTGATACGCGGCGCCGATCCCTTGCTAATGACTGAGTTGTTCGCCCGCCGTTGGGTCGCCGCACCGGCGAAGGCGAGGATCAGACGGCTGACCGTCGAGACCGGCCTGAGCTTCACCATCGGCGGACTGAGCAAGGCGCTTCGCCACGCCGTCGACCGAATGGGTGTCGAGCGTCCTGACGTTTTCGTCGATCCGCTATGGGCCGACGAAAAGGATATTCCGCATCTCGGCGGCATGGCGGAAGAATGGGGCGACGGAAAATCCAGCCGCATCACCCTGGCGTTGGGTGATGAAAGTCCGCGGGCGTCGAAGCGGGTCACCACGCTGCTGTCGGATCGATGGGTGTTCGCCTGCCGGATGCCTGCGAGCACCCCGCATTATCCGAAGGCGGCCGATCTGGCGGCAGGCCGGCTGGTGGTGCCGTTGCTGTCGCCGCCCTTGATCGAGCAGGCCGAACGCTATTTCAGCCAGCACAGGATCAGCGGCGTGCGGTTTCTCGGCGATCATCCGGGTGATCTGCCGCGGATCATGGATGATTATCCGGACGCAGCCCTATTTGTGCCCGAGACCCTGGTTTCTCCGCGGCTCGGATTGCTCAACGTCGCAGCGATCGTGCCGGAAAAACCGCTGACGACGAAGATCATCGCCCGCGCGGCGGAGCCGGATGCCGTGACGGCATTGTTCGTGCGCCATTTGCGGCGCGCACTGATGGAGACCAAGCCATCTCGCGCCGAACGTCCCGTCGTCAGCCTGCGGCAAATTCGCTATTTCAACCTGGTGCAGCGGCTTCGGCGCGTGTCCGCCGCGGCGCGGGGCGCCAATATCAGCCAACCCGCGCTCAGCGAACAGATCCACAAGCTGGAAGCGTCCCTGGGCGGCGCGCTGTTCGAGCGGCATGGCGACGGCATGATACCGACCGACAAGGGAGAACGATTCGATCAGATGGCGAGGCTGATCGAAGCCCGGTTCCGGCAACTTTCCACCGGTGATGCCGGCGCGGCGGCGGCACAGAGCCGACGGATCGCCTTGGGAATCTTGCCGTCGGTCAACCAGCACGGCTTCCTCGTCAACCGGATCACAGAGGCCATGCTGGACGTCCAGGCGCGCCATCCGGCCCTGAAACTGGTGATCCGGGAGGCGCCAAACGCCACGCTGCAGGACTGGGTGATACGCGGTCTGGTCGGCGTGGCGATCGTTGAAACCGTGCTGCCGCAAATGCCGCGTCTGCCGCTCGGCTCATCCGAACGGCTGGCGGCGATCGTTCACACCCGTCACGACATGCTGCCCCCGGGTCCGGTGACGCTCGCCAACCTCGCGCGCCTGCAACTCGCCTTGCCGACCAACCGCTTCGGGTTGCGCCAGCTACTCGACGGCGCGGCCGAACAGCACGACGTCCGGCTGCGGCCCTATATGGAGATCGACGCGCTGCCGATGGCGGTGGCGATCCTGGCGCGGCTGCCGGTGTGCACGGTGCTGCCGGCGTCGGCGGTGGAGCGCGAAATCGCCGCCGGCGACCTTTCCGCCCACCCGATCATCGAGCCGACGATTTCGCGGCGGCTGTTCGTGATCTATTCCGGCGAGCGCCCCCTGAGCGAATCCGAACGTGGTCTGGTCAACTCGCTGCGAAGGAAATTGTCGGAGCCCGCCAAGCGAGCTGATGCCCTCTTTTAAGAGGCTTCGAGAGATTGCGCTGTCATGCGGCTTCACCACCACGGCTTCGCGGCAAGGACTGATCGAGCGCCCTGACCGCCTGATAAATGACTGCCGCGCCGGCCGCGATTGCCTCGCGGTCCGCCCATTCCTCCGGGGCGTGGCTCTTGCCCTTGCGGCAAGGCACGAAAACCATCGCCGACGGCGCGATCCGGCTCATGAACGCTGCATCGTGGCCGGCGCCGCTCGGCAGGTCCAAGCGCAGGTCCGGATCGCAGGCCACCGGAGGGCCATCCGACAAGGTTTCGAATTTGGGGCGCGTCACCTTAGCCGCTGCGGCATGGGCCGCGCTCTCGCGGTCGATGGTGCCGACGAAACGCGCCGTCAATTCCAGATTGGTGGTGCGGGCATCGATGACCAGACGGCAGCGCCCCGGCACGATGTTCGACGCCGAAGGCTCGACCGTCAGGATGCCGACGGTGGCGACAAAATAATCCGCTCCCTCGGCGGCGAGTTGCTCGGCAGTGCGGCGAACCGCCGCGACGGTGTTGGCGGCTGCCGCCAGCGCATCATGGCGCAGCGCCATCGGCGTCGTACCGGCATGATCGGCTTCGCCCTGGAATACAATCTCGATACGGCGGATGCCGACGATCGATGTGACCACACCGACATCGAGCGACCGCGATTCCAGCACGATGCCTTGCTCGATGTGCAACTCCAGAAAGGCGCTGATATCATTGCGCTTGGCCTCGATGAGCCGATCGGGATTTCCGCCGACCCGTCGCAAGGCGTCACGCAATGTTTCGCCGCCGGGTTCGGTGAGATCGAGCATCTTGCCATCCAGCGATCCCGTCATGCCCCGGCTGCCAACGCATGACAGACCGTATTCGCTGGGCTCTTCGGCGAGAAAATCGATGATTTCGATGGTGTGATCCAGCCGCGTGCCGGACTGCCGCAGCGCGCGCACGATTTCGAGCCCCGTCGCCACCCCCGCGATGCCGTCGAAGCGTCCGCCGGACGGCACGGTGTCGCTATGGGAGCCGATCGCGATGATGCCGAGTTCGGGATTGTTGCCCTCGATCCGGCCGATCAGATTGCCCGCCGTATCGATCCGGGTTGCCAGTCCCGCCTCTGCGAAGCGCTGCGCGAGCCAGGCGCGGCCTTCGAGAAACAACGCCGTGAACGAGCGCCGGGTGTAGGGCCGCGCCGGATCGGTAATGTCGGCCAGCGCCATCACATCCGCCCAGAGGCGATCGGCGTCGAGCGGAAGATTTGTTTTCATCGGATCCTGTGATTAATGGCCGCGAAGCGGGCTGACAAAGCGGCCTTTGCCGGGTTCGGCCAGCACACGCCCGTCGGCGGCAACGCAGTCGCCCCGCAGATAGGTCTCGACCGCACGGAAGGGCAACTCAATTCCGTCATACGGGCTCCAGGACACGAAGTTATTCCCACTGGCCGCGGCATTGTAACGGTGGGGGTCGCGGCGCATCAACACGATGTCCGCATCGCGGCCGACCTCCAGCGCGCCCTTGGCATGCGTGATCCGGAACAGGGCGGCGGGATTGTGGGCCAGCAGGCGCGCGGCGTGGGTCAGGGAAAGCTTGCGCTCGTCCAGTCCTTTCAGCAGCAACGCGTACAGGGCTTCGAGGCCCGGAATTCCCGAAGCATTCTTCAGCATGTTCGGATCGGTCTTGCGGTCCTCCGACCAGCTCACATGATCGGTCGAGACGATCGTGACATTACCTGCGTCGAGATGGCGCCACAGCGCCTCGACCTCGTGGCGCGGCCGCAGCGGCGGATTGATCTTGGCCTTGCCGCCGAGCCGGCGGACGTCGTTGTCCTCGTCGAGCGTCAGGTAGTGCACGCAGGCCTCGATCGTCGCGCCATGGCCCTGCGCGCGATAGGCGGCGGCCAGTTCGTAGCCGCGGCCGATCGAGCTGTGGACGATATGCACCGGGCAGCCGGCGCCCGCGCCGAGTTCGAACACTTCGGCGGTCGCCAGCGCCTCGGAGATCGGCGGCCTCGACAGGCCGTGCGAGGTGTAGTCGGTAATGCCCCTGGCCTCGACCTCCGCCATGAAGGCGCGAACCATCTCGTCGTTCTCATTGTGGATGCCGGCGATCAGTCCTCTTTTGCCGACGGCGCAGAAGCTTTGGTAGAGCGTGTGCGGCGGAATCCGCGGAAACCGCTTTGGGTGCGTGCCGAAGGTCGAAAACTTGAACGCGGCGGCGCCGGCCTCAACGAGTTCATCGACCCGCGCTGCGCCCTCCTCCGGATCGATGGTCGCATAAAGCGCGAAATCCACGCGCGCCTGCGCGGCCGCCTCTTTGGCCTTGGTACGAAACCGCTCGGCGGTCGCGATCAGGCAGTTGTCATCATAGGGCATGTCGACGATGGTCGTGACCCCGCCCGCCGCGGCGCTGCGCGTCGACCAGACGAAATCCTCCTGGCCCAACTGGCTACGGCTGTGGACCTGCGCATCGATCGCGCCCGGGAATACCAGAAATCCCTGCCCTCCATGCTTTTCGCCGTCGGGCGAGCCGCCTGATCCAACCGATTGCACCTTGCCGTCACCAACCAGAACGTAACCGTTGTCGACGATCCGGTCAGGAAGAACGATCGTTCCCGCAAAGACCTTGTCAACCATCGCTGTCCCCTCTCCAGTTCGGCGATATCGGCAGCATCACCGCAGCATCTAACGTAGACGAAGGCCAGATCACCTACTAATCCAGTTCGATCGAACCTGCCGATAGGAAAAACTGAAGCAGTGCACGCGAACTGTAAATCGCATTTGTGACTTTCAAAGCCACCTGGACCGGCGACCGTCCGCTTCGCGGCGCAAAGCCGCCGTTCGGGGAGCGATCCTTGGATCCGCTGCTGAGGGCAAAGCGATCGCTGCCAAACACGGGTAACGAGGCGCCCTTGAGCTCTGGCCCACGATTGAGCAGGGCACAAACTGCCCCCTCAACCTTGTCCCCGTTCACAATTTTCTAAGTGGACAAATCCAAGCTTCGCTCGGGGAGAGGGTTCTACCTTTCACGGCAACGCTGCGCGGACTCCTGGCGCATCGCAGCTCGCGCTTGCTTCGTGCTATGTGTCCATTGCAGCAGTCGAGAGTAGGAGAACATGATGTTTATCGCAATGAACCGTTTCCGCGTTGCCAAAGGGTCTGAAGCAGCCTT
>WNFR01006946.1_pt1 | contig 11544 bp, 10 predicted proteins | sample 5400221 | NCBI WGS metagenome assembly WNFR01 (sample SAMN13153357, study PRJNA577476) | soil metagenome | isolation source: 40 cm soil under Madrone tree | place: USA:California | collected 2016-06-14 | reverse complement strand
CCCACGAGGCAGATACAGGTTCACCCCAGGTACAGGTGGCATTGTTAAGTAAGAGAATTAACGAGCTTACAGACCATTTCAAGACCCATAAGAAGGATAATCATTCGCGGCGCGGCCTGCTCAAGATGGTCTCGCAGCGGAGGAGCTTGCTTGATTACTTAAAGCGAAAGGATATTGAACGCTACCACGAGGTAGTGACTCGTCTGGGCTTGCGCCGTTAGTAATCATTGAACATATTTGACCTTCAAAGAGAGAACTTCGAATCTCTGTTTTTTAAAGCCTACGTCTATCGAAGAGCTTGTGCCAGTGCCGAACGTGACGGCGATTTGACTGGAAACAAGCAGACGTGGTCGGCCCTGGCATACAGCATCAGATGCGGCATGAGCTTCACGATTTCGAGAGGCTCGTGCCGCTTTTTGATTGATGCCGTTTTGAGATTTCCCGCCTCACGTTGGCGCGATTAACCAAATACCGGCGCAAGATCACTTGCATAACAAGCGCGGCGGATGAGACGCCGCAGCCCTGAATACTATTCAGGCGCTATCGTATGAAGGAGAAAAAGAAGATGCCAGTCAAGAAATATCTTAAAGAATCAATCAAATTGGGCGATAAGGAGTTGACCGTTGAAACCGGTCGTGTGGCAAAACAGGCTGATGGCTCAGTCGTTATTCGTTATGGCGACACGATGCTATTGGTCGCCGCCGTTAGTGCGCTAACGACGCGAGAAGGAATCGATTTCTTCCCTCTCACGGTGGAATACCGTGAATCAAACTATGCCGCCGGACGTATCCCCGGCAATTACTTTCGTCGCGAGGGCCGACCCAATGAGAAAGAGGTTCTTACCAGCCGCTTAATTGATCGTCCCTGCCGTCCTCTTTTCGCAGAGGGCTTTCGGAATGAGACGCAAGTCATTGCCAGCGTTATTTCCGCCGATCCCGACAACAATCCTGACGTTATCGCCATTACTGGCGCATCGTGCGCTCTTTATCTTTCAGATATCCCCTTTCTCAATCCAATTGCCGGTGTGCGTATTGGCCTGATCGAAGGCCGTTACATCGTTAATCCGACCTACGACGAAGTACGTGAATCCCGTCTGAATTTGATTGTTGCCGGAACTGAAGAAGCTATTGTAATGGTCGAGGCGGGTGCAACAGAGGTTTCAGAAGAGATCATGGTGGAAGCCCTAATGCTGGCCCACAAGGAGATCAATCGACTCTGTCGCTGGCAGAAGGAACTTTATAAGGCACTCGATATTCAAAAAAGAGAGGTGCAACAGGAAACTCTTAACGAGGAAATGCTGGCGGAGATCCAGGGAAAATATAGTGATCGCCTGCGCGCCGCGCTCGATACCACGAGTCAGGAAAAGCGCGACAGTTATGCTGCGGTTGATGCGCTGAAAAAAGAGGTTGTTGACTCCTATCCTGAAGACCAGCCGGAATTACGGCTGATGGCCAAAAAGATTTTCGATCACCTAAAGGAAAGCATATTCCGGGACGATATTCTCAATAATCGGCGCAGACCGGATGGGCGGAGGTTCTCGGAGATACGGCCAATAAGTTGCGAGGTTGGTTGGCTCCCGCGCGTGCACGGCTCGGCCCTTTTTACCAGAGGTGAAACCCAGGCTCTAGTGACGACCACTCTCGGCACAAAAGAAGATGAGCAGTTCATTGACGATCTCGAAAAGGGTGAGCTCAAGCGGCGCTTCCTTCTTCACTACAACTTCCCGCATTACTCCGTGGGTGAGGTAGGCCGGTTTGGTTCTTCCAGCCGGCGCGAGATCGGACATGGTGCGCTTGCCCGCCGAGCGATCGAGCCGGTCCTGCCTGATGAGTCAGTCTTCCCTTACACGCTGCGAATTGTTTCTGACATCACCGAATCCAACGGTTCGTCATCGATGGCGAGCGTTTGCGGCGGCATCCTCTCATTGATGGATGCGGGCGTACCGTTGAAAGCACCTGTTGCCGGCGTTGCGATGGGCCTTGTTATGGAAGGCAACAAGTACGCAATCCTGACTGACATCGCCGGGGCCGAAGATCATTATGGAGATATGGACTTTAAAGTCACTGGAACACGCAACGGTATCACGGCTCTGCAAATGGATATCAAGATCGCCGGAATCAATGCCCAGATTATGGCCGAGGCCCTGGAACAGGCGAAGAAGGGACGCTTGTATATTCTGAGCGCAATGGAAAAGACGTTGCCGGAGCCGCGCCCGAACATTGCGCCCTATGCCCCACGTATTATTCAAATCAAAATCAATCCGGACAAAATCCGTGATGTCATTGGACCAGGCGGTAAAATAATTCGTTCGCTGGTCGAAGAAACAGGTGCGAAGATCGATGTTTCTGACGACGGCACGATCTCAATCGCCACCGCCAGCGGTGAAGCCGCCGATGCAGCCGTGAACCGTATTCGTGGACTAACCGCTGAAGCAGAAGTAGGCCAGAACTATCTGGGCACCGTTTCTCGAATCGTCGACTTTGGAGCGTTCGTGGAGATCTTTCCCGGCACCGATGGTTTGCTGCACATTTCCGAAATAGCTGATCGGCGCGTGAAAGATGTGCGCGACGAATTGAAAGAAGGTCAGCAGATTCTCGTGAGATGCATCGGCAGAGAGGGCAACAAGATCAAGCTTTCGCGCAAGGCTGTTTTAAAGGATGAAAACCGTAAGGCCGAGGCCGCGAGCACAAGCGATCCCGAATAAACCTCGATCAACCTAGTTAGTCAACCGCAGTCTCACTCGTGATAAGTCTTAAAGGTTTGCTTCACCGCAAACCTTTATTCTTGTTGGGGTTCTGCGCCTACTGGTCCACGCAAAGTTGGAATACCGGGCTCATTCATCATCTCTTTCTATCACTAGCGAAGCCGTCAGCCACTGTGTGAAAGCATTTCTGGCAAAGAGAAAACGGTCTCTAAAGGCGTCAATAAATTAAACCCCCTTCCCATGCTTAAACAGGAACTGGGAAATCACGAGGAGAACTTTCACCCGATGAGGAATCGAGCTTTCCGGTCCATTGCTGCGATACTCAGCGTCCTGATATTGGCCGGCACGCCAGCCCACGCGGGGCCAGTGGCAATCAGCGAAATCATACAGGTGCTGGCTAGTTATCAAAATCCGCCGAGTCTAAGGCTACGGAATGTCTCGCAAAATTCCGGAATCGACCGATCAGGGCAATCAACATCAGTCGGGCAGTCGACCAACGATGACTTTCTTATCGTTCCCTATTCCTCGATTGGTGCGCCAGCAAACGGCACTCCCGATGCACTTCTTTCAGGCGTTATTGTGAACTTTGGTGAACAACAGACCGGTGTTGATGTAATCGATCAGGGCGACGTCGAGGGCACGGTTTGTGACTGTGGTGAGATCGTACTCCCCGGTGGTTTTCCCAAGTGGCCCCTCTTATTTCTGGCTGCCATTCCCTTCTTCTTCATTCATCATCAGGATTGCGATCATTGTGAAACCACTACCACGAGCCCGACCCCGACCCCACCTTCAATCAAGTCTCCTGAATCAATTCCCGAACCAGCGTCGTTGCTGTTATTTGGCACTGGCCTGGCGGCTCTTGGAGCGGGGCTACGCCGGCGATATGCAAAAGCAAAATTAGCACTGCAGATCCAGGCGGAGGAAGGCTGAACCAATGTCGAAATCTAAACAAGCACCCAACAGGTTTCTCAGATACGGCAAATTCGCCTTCGCTGCTTTATTGGCGCTGACCTTCTGCGCCGCGCATTCTTCTTCAACGGCCTTTGCCAGGAAGCCAAAGAAGGCCAAGTATGGCACGATCAAGATTCTTACAACGCCTGGTGGTTTTCCAATCGCGGTCGATGGGAGATCATACGGTGAAGCTAGTACTGAGTATCGGCCCATCGATCTGGATCCTGGTCTGCATACTCTCGTGATCACTTTGCCGAGTGGCGAGCGTTGGACTCGCGAAATTGAACTTCCTGCCGGTCGCATTAAGTGTGTCGCGCTGAACTATAGACCCAGTCCGCCACCGCCGCCGAAATCGCCTTGTCCGTTTCCGGTTAATATTTCGGCCCCACCACAGGTATCCGAGGGAGAGATCATTACCTATACCGCGGACGTGGCCCACAATGGTACTGCCGCACTGCTTTACACGTGGACTGTGAGCCCTGCAAAGGCGCACATCATTAGTGGCGCGGGCACACCGACAATGACAATTGATTCAACTGGACTCGCGGGCCAGCGCATCACAGCTTCGTTGGTTGTTGATGATGGCTCAGGTGATCCTGCGTGTCGCCAAACTGCTCAAGCCTTGACGGTTGTCCCACCAACGCCTAAACGCGAGATCGTGGGAAGAGAGTTTGACACCTGCCGCAATTGTTCTTATGACGATCAGAAGGCACGACTCGACAATCTCGCAGTCGAGCTGCAAAACGATCCATCGACTACGACCTACATTATGGCCTATGGTGGACGCACCAGTCAGGTGGGACAAGCCGACAGACTGCTGACACGTGCCCGAGATTATCTGGTGACGCAGCGTGGAGTCGATGCGTCGCGCATGACACTCATAAACGGAGGTTTCCGAGAGGACGACTGTGTTGAAGTTTGGATCGTGCCCAGCGGCGCGACACCGCCGCGGCCATCGCCAACGGTGCAAGCCGGCGATGTCAGACCTGCTGCGGCCGCGAGAGACCGCAGACGCCGACGAGGTTAAACAATTTCGAGCCAGGGGGGTACCAAAGGGGACAAGAGACTAATAACTCTTGTCCCTTTTTTCGGTTGTGTCCCTGATTTGAGAATTTTTCTTGCACCTGCTCCGTGTTCTCAGTGCCTCCGTGGTGATAAAGGAGCCAAAAACCAATGCACCACGGAGACACGGAGATCGGAGCGAGGAGTGAAATTGGGACATTACCCTTTTTTCTGGACTGTTGAATGGCGCCGCTATTTTGTGATAACACTTCCGAGCATTTCCCCCCCGCTACTAAGTTTGCCCCCCCAATCAATTAATTCAGGCCCAACCGTTTCGAGAGGAGGAACTCCACATGGCTGACGATAATGGTGGTGGCGGCGGAAGTGCGGGCGTCGTTGCTGTTCATCAAGAAGAGAGAAAGCTGCTGTCGCTTCTCTCTTCTTTTCTTTTGAGAGTTTTGACTGCTAGACTGAATAGTACGTAAATACATTTACTTACACAGTGGCTGCACCAAACATCGATACCATCGTTTCCCTGGCAAAGCGACGCGGCTTTGTCTTTCCTTCTTCCGACATTTATGGCGGGCTCGGAAGCTCCTGGGACTATGGCCCATTGGGTGTCGAGCTTTGCAACAATGTAAAGCAGTCCTGGTGGCGCTGGCTGGTCTACGAACGAGACGATATTGAAGGGATTGATTCTTCGATCATCCTCCATCGAATGGTTTGGAAATACTCCGGACATGAAGATACCTTTCATGATCCACTGGTCGACTGCCGCGAGTGCAAGAGCCGGCTTAGAGCAGACAAGTTGGAAGTCAGTTCAGGGGAAACGGTAACCGCTGGCGCCGATGTCGCTGCAATGATCCGGCAAAAACAGGTCAAGTGTCCCAACTGTGGTTCGACCGATCTCACCGACCCACGACCTTTCAACATGATGTTTCGTACAACTCTAGGGGCCGTCGCAGATGACGACGATCCCACAGCACTCGCGTATTTACGGCCGGAGACTGCACAAGGGATCTTCATCAATTTTGTGAACGTGCAGACGGCCATGCGACGCAAGATTCCGTTCGGGATTGCGCAGATCGGGAAGTCGTTTCGCAACGAGATTACGCCGGGGAACTTCATCTTGCGCACGCGCGAGTTTGAGCAGATGGAAATGGAATATTTTGTTCGTCCTGATGTCGAGCACCTTCAGCTGGTCGATGAATGGGTCGAGCAATATGTGGAATGGTTTACGACTTTGGGCCTCGAACGCGTTAACTTGCGTCTACATGAAGTACCGCCAGAAGAACTCGCCCACTATTCAAAGCGCACGGTGGATATTATGTACCGTTATTTCCCGGAACGTGCCGAAGAAGAACGGCAGTGGGAAGAACTGATGGGCATAGCCTACCGCACCGATTTCGATTTGCGATCACATTCAAACAAGCCTGTCGATGACGAAGGCAAACGAATCAACCCGGATTCAACCGAAGACCTGTCGTACTTCGACGAGGCGACCAAACAACGTTTCTATCCGCATGTTATTGAGCCTGCAGCTGGCGTTAATCGTACTGTGCTGGCAGTGCTAATGGATGCGTACTCGGAGAAAAAGAATGATAAAGGCGAGACGCGGGTAATTCTGAAACTTCGTCCCCGGTTAGCGCCCATCAAGGCCGCAATCCTGCCGCTGGCGAAGAACAAGCCAGAAATTGTCGGCATGGCTAAAGCGATCAAGCGATCACTGCAGCCTGTGTTGCGGGCCGTTTATGATGACACCGGAGGGATCGGAAAGCTGTATGCACGGCAAGATGAAATTGGCACCCCCTTCTGTGTGACGGTAGACCACCAATCGCTTGAAGACGAAGCGGTCACGGTTCGGGATCGCGACACGTGGGAACAGGAAAGAGTGAAGGTAGCGGACCTGGCGGAACATCTGCAGATGAGATTGAAAGAGTAGGGCGAGGCTGGGTACTGAAATCGGCAGTCAATGATGAGCTGCCATAGGTACTGAACACGCCGATACTAAATTGATTTGTCATGCCGGTAGTCAAAAAGCGCAATCAGCAAACTGAAACTCGGCTGTTACTCGAATCGATTGATCCGGTAGAACTTCCACCAGCGGAGATTAAGGACAATGCGATTCTTATGCAGTTTGATAAGTTCAAACCTTTCATACCCGAACTGTTAGCGGTGTTGCGGGTGGGGACCATTGCTGAACCGGTTCCGGTAATGCTTGACGGTTCGACCTTTGCCATACACGGTGATACCCGGACGTTTTGGGTGAAGCTCTGGCACACTAACGGAAGCGGGATGACCAAGATTGAACGAGCGCAGGTGATCAGCTGTTTACCTTCCACGCGGGGTGTTCACGTTCAGGTAGAGTCGCCCGAAGAATAGTTATCGATCATTTTCCACACTTTCACCGCGGCTTACTACAATCAGGCTCCCTGCGGTCCCATGAGGTCATCATCAGTGGTTCTGACCTCATGGGACTGCGGCTTGAGTGCCAATGAGTTGATCAACCTCGGGACGCTAGTAATCACAAACGGAAGTGACTCTGTCCGTTTGTTAGTTGACAGTGGACGGAGAGACATCGGACATTGGACTTAATGTGCGAGATTCCAGACAAAGTGCTCAAGCTGGCGCAGACCGTGCACGATGCCGATGGTCGTGCGCTACTTGTTGGCGGCTGTGTGCGCGACATGCTGATGGGCGTGCAGCCGAAGGATTGGGATCTTGAAGTCTATAATCTCGAACCAGTAAAACTGCGCGAACTGCTCGATCGTTTTGGGCCGGTAAATGTGGTTGGTGAAGCATTCACTGTCTACAAGCTGGACCGTGATATTGACGTTTCGATTCCTCGCCACGAACGCAAATCAGGCCGTGGACATCGTGCTTTTGTGATCGAAGGCGACCCGACGATGAGCATCGTTGAGGCAACACGCCGGCGCGACTTCACAATTAATGCGATTCTGTACGACCCACTCACGTCAGAGATCATCGATCCATTCGACGGACAGCAGGATATTAGTCAGCGAACCTTGCGAATCGTGTCTCCTGATACTTTTGGGGCAGACAGCCTGCGTGTCTTGCGGGCAGCACAATTCGCGGCGCGCTTTGAGTTTGGCGTCGAGCCAGAAACCGCGGCGCTCTGTCAGACAATCGAACTGACAGATTTGCCGGCCGAGCGTATTTGGGGGGAGATGGAAAACCTTCTGCTGCGCGCTCGACAACCTGCTATCGGACTGGACTGGTTGCACAGGTTTGGAGCAATCGATCAACTATTCCCGGAAATCAGCAGCCTGAGGGATGTTCCGCAGGATCCTGAATGGCACCCGGAAGGCGATGTTTTTGTGCATACTCTCCTGGCCGTCAATCGCGCCCGGGAGTTGATCGACGACTTGTCTTACCCCAAGCAAGTCACTGTCATGCTTGCAGCGTTGGCTCACGATTTTGGTAAGCCGCCGACGACGGAGTTCATCGAAGGACACTGGCGCTCGCGCGGTCATGAAGAAGCGGGCGTGGCGCCGACGGGGAAATTTCTGGATCGGCTCAATATACATACGATCGACGGTTACGATGTACGGGGCCAGGTGATTGCTATTGTACGGGAGCACTTGAAACCGGGTGAGTTTTACAAAAAACGAAATGAGGTTGGAGAAGGCGCATTTCGCAGACTAGCGCGGAGGTGTGAGCTGGATCTCTTGTACCGAGTGGCGAAGGCGGATTCACTGGGACGAAATACTGAAAGGGTGCCGCGTGAAAATTGGTACGACGCCACGGCGCAAGAATGGTTTATTCAGCGCGCGAAGGAACTGGAACTCGAACAAGGAGCGCCGGCGCCAATCCTGTTGGGACGCCACCTGCTCGAGTTGGGTCTCACGCCCGGACCGAAGATGGGAGAGATCACTCGAGCGGTTTACGAGATGCAGCTCGACGGCCAAGTGCGAACGCTGGAGGAGGCGAAAGCGGCAGCCCACGAAATACTGGAGAAAAAGTAATCCGCAGATTACGCAGATTACACAGACAAAAAAGGGAAAGAAATCATTGGTCATTATGACCAATGATTTCTGCTGCTCCTGCTCCCTGGTTTCGGTGTAATCTGCGTAATCTGCGGATTTACGGTCTCGGTTGTTGTTGTGTAACGCAGTGGATTGTGCCCATACCCCATACCAACGATTCGCAGTTGATCCCCACCACACGGCGGTCAGGAAACAGCCTTCGCAATATATCCAGCGCTCGAGTGTCGTTCACATGTCCGAAGATTGGCGCCAACACTACTCCATTGGCGATATAAAAATTGGCATAACTTGCAGGCAGGCGATCGAGGTTGCGACTGTCGGTGCTCGTGCCGCCGACAACTCCGGGCATCGGTAAGGTAACAATCTCAAGCGGCCGGCCCTGCACATCGGTCATGTGTCGCAGTCGCTGAAGATTATCTTGCAGTAACTCGTAGTTGGCGTCCGCCGGATCATCTTCCACGGCACAAAGGACCACGCCAGGCGCAACAAAGCGGGCCACGTCGTCGACGTGCCCATCCGTGTCGTCACCGACAATTCCTTCCCCAAGCCATAACACCTTTTCCACTCCCAGGTACTTTTTCAAGTGGTGCTCGATTTCCGTGCGGCTTAGTTGTGGATTGCGGTTTGGATTTAAGAGACATTGCTCAGTTGTTAGTACGCAGCCAGAGCCGTTAACCTCGATTGAGCCGCCTTCCATCACAATGCCCGGCTCAAAGCGGAGAACATTCAGAACCTTCTCCAGCTGTCGCGGCACACCATCGTCCCTCTTCAAGTCTTCGTACTTATTGCCCCAGGCATTAAAAACCCAATCGTTATAAGCAAGAGCGTCTTCGTCGTTGAGAAGGAAATTTGGTCCGTAATCACGAATCCAGGAATCCACCGTTTTAATCTGGTGAAAGTGGATATTAGTGGCGGCTTCGAATGTACAGTGTTGTCGCACAGCTTGCTCAGTTGCTTCATCATCTACGAGCAGGTTCACGATTTCGTGCGGCGCAAGTGCGGCCATCATTTGCAGAAAGATCTTTTCCACTTGGGCCACGCGATTGGGCCAAGTCTCTGGATCTTTCGGCCACGAAAGCCACGTCGCACCATGCCGTCGCCATTCGGCGGGCATGTGGTAACCAAGGGCAGCTGGTGTCTCTTGCTGAGATTGTCCCATTGATTCAGGATTTGAGCGCTCGTGTTCTCAGGTACCGATAGATGCCGATCAGGCTAATCAAGATCCAGAACGCTTCCATGATAAAGGCGGAGAGGTTGAAATTGACTGAAAGAGAAAGAATCACGAGACCGGCGCCGAACGCGTTGAGCAGGGAATAGGCAAGCGAGTTGCTGTCGAGACGATTTAGCTGCAAAAGCAAATAGGCAACAATCATAATCACGACACCGACGTTGCCGAGAAAATCAAACAAACCGTATTTCATTTATTCATTTGCCGTAACGAAGTTGCAGACCGCCATACGCCTCGATGCGCCGGTCACGCAGAAACGGCCAGTTCTGGCGAGTTTCGTCGATCTTGTTGAGATCACATTCTACGATCAGCACTTCCTCTTTATCACACGAAGCTTTGGCAATGATGCGCCCAAATGGATCAGCGACGAACGACTGTCCCCAGAAGGTGAGTTTGCCTTCGTTGCCGACACGGTTTACAACTGCGACGTAAACTCCGTTCGCGATCGCGTGTGCACGTTGAATAGTTTCCCAGGCGGAATGCTGAGCCTCGTTCACGTCCGGCTTTTCTTCCGGGAGCCATCCGATTGCAGTCGGATAGAAAATAAACTGAGCACCGCTCAGTGCGGTTAAGCGTGCCGCTTCAGGAAACCATTGATCCCAACAGACTAGTGCGCCGACTTTGCCATACGCGGTATCGTGAGTTTGAAAGCCGAGATCTCCCGGAGTGAAATAAAACTTTTCGTAGTAAAGCGGATCGTCGGGAATGTGCATCTTGCGGTACTTACCGGCTATCTTTCCCGAGGCATCGATGATGACGGCGGTATTGTGATAAACCCCGGCCGCACGCTTCTCAAACAACGAGGCGATGATTGCGACTTGTTTTTGCCGGGCTACCTTACTTAACGCTTCAGTAGACGGCCCGGGAATAGTTTCCGCTAACTTAAAGAGCTCGATATCTTCCGTCTGGCAGAAATACTGTGAGCGAAAGAGCTCTTGCAAACAAACGATCTGGGCGCCTTGTTTTGCGGCGTCGCCAATACGCGCAATCGCTTTCTTGAGATTGGTGGCTGGCTTTTGTTCACAACTCATTTGGACCAGACCCACTGTCGTCTTGTTTGCTTGCTGCTTTTTTGGCATGCGGTGAAGTATAGCAAAAAAACAAAAGTCCAAATGTCTCGGCCACAAAGCGTAATCAGCCTGCATGGGGTCATTGAGTCGTGGCCGCTCGACTACAGAGCGGTAGCGACCGGGTCAATCGGTAGTGGCACTCAAAGAGCGCGCTTCAGCACAAACTTCCGCACGCGCGTAATGGGGAGTGTGGGTTGCTAACCCAAGTCTGACAATGGACGACTCGTGCTCTTGCCGTACCAGAGCCTTGCCCACATTTGACCCGGTCGCTACCGCTCCCCGGTTCTGACGTTGAGTGGCTGTCTAGCATATGTGATGCTACTAAAGTCTCGGCGAATCAAAGGACTCGGCACAGCAGAGATGACTCAACGTCAGAACCGAGGAGCGGTAGCGACCGGGTCTTGCGCCGTCTCGCTCAAGGAACGGGGAAAGTTCAATTAATTTCCGGCTGAATGATCGCGCTACTTGCACCCGGTCACTACCGCTCGTCGGTTCTGTAGTCGAGTGACCACGATTACGTCCCGCGACAGATTGCATCGGTGCCAGGTGGTCTCACTTTGGACATTAGACAGTCGACTTAAG
>WNFR01006945.1_pt1 | contig 11545 bp, 7 predicted proteins | sample 5400221 | NCBI WGS metagenome assembly WNFR01 (sample SAMN13153357, study PRJNA577476) | soil metagenome | isolation source: 40 cm soil under Madrone tree | place: USA:California | collected 2016-06-14 | reverse complement strand
TGGCGCAAGGAGTCGATTCAATCGTACCGGTATCGCCCCATCAATCAGGCCATTGCTCAACCGACGAACTTCTTCCGACGAAATCGTTCCCAGCGTAACCAGATCACTCGGTTCGTTCCAATTGTGATCGTAAATCTCTCCCAGGCCACGAAACTGCAATTCCTTGTCGAGACCGGTCTTCGCAAGCTTTTGAGCAAGCGTCATCGGCGGATGCGTGCCCTGTGCCACCAGCGCGTCAAACTTCTCAACCTGCTTTTCGGCTAAAATTTTGGCTGCAATCGGAAAGAGGATATCGGTGTTATCGTCGCGAGTGCCGTCGGGAATCAGCGCGAGAACCCTTGAATGTTCCTTTATGCCACCCAGTGCCTCCGCAACTATCGCACGCAGATCCTCCACAGAGAGGTCCATTTCGGGGCCGCCAACACCACACACATAAGCTGTATCCAGGTCTTGCATCACTTCAACCAATACCGCTTACCACCTTTGGTTCCATCCACACGCTATGGCCTTCAGAACAAGACGGCCTCTCTTGGTTTTAATCCGTGTTTATCCGTGTGTATCCGTGGCTGATTTTTCTTTGTGTACCAGTCTTCCCTGAAGTGATCTAGCTTTCGAATCCAACGTTGCTTGATTTGCTCGCCTTCGAAGAGGTATTCGGAAGCTATCGACCCATCCAACCGCCATCTACAACCATGATATGGCCATGCATGTAATCGCTGGCGCCTGATGCAAGGAACACTGCCGCACCAGTCAAATCTTCTGGCACTCCCCACCGATTCGCCGGAATTCGTTCGAGAATCTGCCGGTTGCGTGTCTCGTCCGCTTGCAACGCAGCCGTATTATTGGTCCGCATATAACCCGGCGCAATTGCGTTTACGTTAATTCCCTTTGAGGCCCATTCGTTTGCCAGCGCCTTCGTCAACTGCGCAACTCCACCCTTCGACGCCGCATATGCCGGAACCGTTACTCCGCCCTGAAAAGACAGTAACGAGGCAATATTGACGATCTTGCCGCCACCGCCGCGTTCAATCAAATGGCGGCCTGCAAGCTGAGACATTCGAAACACACTCGAAAGGTTTACTTCAATAACAGTGGCCCAATCATCTTCCGAGTATTCGACAGCAGGTGCCCTTCTAATGGTTCCCGCATTGTTGATTAAAATGTCAATTCGTTGAAACGCGCTCAGCGCTTCCTCGAACAACCGCTTTGGGACTGACTTATCTGCCAAATCGCCTCTGATTCCCAGTGCACGTTTCCCGGTTTCCCGGATGAGTTCGCAAGTGGCGTCCGGCTCTCGAGTATTACCATGAGCGATGACATCCGCCCCCGCTTCTGCCAATGCAACTGCGATTGCTGCGCCAAGCCCCGTGGAAGCACCGGTCACCAGCGCCACCTTTCCATCCAACTTGAATTTATCAAGAATCATAGTCTGAAAATCTTCAAATCCGGCTATTCGGGAGTCCCGTTCGTCGTACCAAGAAAGTCGCGACGCAATGGGGTAAAAATATCTACCAGTACAACTTCTTCATCCATCATTGTGGCTCCATGCCAGCATTTTGACGGAAAGTGCAGAACGTCGCCCGCCACCGCAACCTTCTCTTTTCCTTCAACAAAAAATCTGACTTTGCCTTTTTCGACAATCGTCATTTGCTCGTGTGGGTGGTCATGCTCGGACGTAACGACGAATGGCGCAAAGCGAAGCCGGCAAATCATAAGGCGCTCCCCCACAACCATCTGACGCTCAATCCCCTCATCGAGTTTTTCAATGGGGATCGCAGCCCAATTCAGGTGTTGGTGAAGCGGTTCACCAACTGCACATTGCGTCGACTGACTTTCTTCCACATTGTTCTCCATAAATCTGGTTTCCTTTTTGCCTTTTCCATTCAATGATTCGCCTAAACCACGTATTTGCAATAATATCGGAACTTCAACTCACTCACAGCTTGCCCCTTGGGCCAGCAAGTTTAATCACATATTTGAGTGGATGACCAGGCGAAATTGCTAGGTCATTCGCGTTATACACAAGGTGCAGCGGAATTGCACCTTTGACCCCCCTTCCAAGCGGACTGTTTCCCGTCGCAACATGCGACACCGTTGGCTCGAAATTGGAATCAATCATCGAGATGTCGAGGCTTACAGAATCCGCCTTGAAACGATCGATCCTTGTCTTGCCGTTTATGATCGTTTCCACGCTTGAGCATGTCGTCGGTATAGCAAGCTTCCAATGCTTGATAACGATCGGTTTCGACGCGCTCAAGGTCTCTTCTCGTATCAGCGACCCATCTTCTATCCGCCATCTCACACTACTCGCAAGGCCGGCATCCACTAATTCTCCAGCCTTTGCTCCGATGAGGGCCCAGCGCCGCCACTCTACCCGTAAAGATTTTCCATCCTCGCCAGGTGTTATTTCGTCGGCCCCGTCGGCTGCGACCAAAGTCCGCCCATCGTCAAGCTGTATAAAAGGCGTCAACGCCGGATACACTTGCTCTACAGGAGCCGCTATTCCGGTCAGTCCGTTCGGAGATGGCAAGTAATCTGCCACCCCAGGTTTAGTCCCCGTCGTTATCGGCAACGAAAATCGAAGAGAACTCTGTCGCACCACCCAAACCCCGGCCTTGCGCGGCCCGTTTCTAAAAAACTCGAATCTTGCAACCTCGGGCAGTTGCGGACGAGCAGGAAACGAATTGATCCCCTCGCGGTCCAGCGCATTCATAAAGACAGTGTGAGAATTTGCAAGCTTTCCAAAGAAGCCCGTCGTTTGCTGCCACTCACGTTCAATACTTATGTACGAATAGTTCCCCCGGCCGAATTCATATAGTGACAGCAGGTGCGCCTTGTCACGATAGTCATGTCGTAGATAACGCCACGCCCGGTAGTACAGGGCGGCAATCTGTGGCAAGGGCGCGGGGCGAAATTGCGGGTTTAGCGCAAGGAACGACGCGATTTCGGGCGTATCGAGATAGCTCACAATTCCCTGACTTCGTCCCCAGTTATAACCGTACCCATCTTCTGATACGACATCCCACCAAAGCTTCATCTGCGTTGTCAGGGTCGGTTTTAGCTTCTCAAGTATGTCCTGTCGGCCGGCACTTTGCGCGGCGTCCCAAACATACCTTGCATATTCGTTCGAATATCGGTCGTATCTGCCCGTTGGCGGAGCATCATCGGAATAAAGCTCTCCGCTGGTAAACTGTATTGCCGCACGATCGAGAAGTTTATCCAGAAAGTTTCGGTCAGTTAATATCCCGAGCTGAAAACTGATGCTTGCGATGCGTGACGCCACCCCAAGATAGTTCTCCGGCAAGTTGATGACCTTATTCGTTTTGGGATCATAAAAGCGTTCCGGGTTTAACAACGAACGCCATGCTTTTTGTTCGTCAGGCGATAAGCTTAACCACAAAGCATTCGTCTTTAAATCACGGCCGAAATGGCGTAACGATAGTGCCGCGTAAAGCTGCGCGAAAGTTTTGCCTCCGCCATTTGCATCTATTAGCCCCATCTTGCCTACCCACTTTGCAAGATCGCGCCCGGAAAGCTCTTTTTGTCCTTCACCATCGGAATATGCGGCCAGCGCCCGCATAAACGTGCCCCATGAAAACTCGCCGGTCGTCAACGCGCCCTCAACACGAACGGGCGGTGGATCAAGTGTTTTTATATCCGCAAGATGTGCCCCGAGTTCTTTGCCTAAAAATTCGTTTATTTCATTTCTAAGCGCAACTGTCTGAATTGTATTCGCTGATGAAACACCCTCCGATTGCTGCGCATGTGTAATGGCACTGGACATCGATCCTGCCAGCATACCGGCAACCACCAGCACAACACTCAGCCTCGACGCGATTGTCTTTCTTCCCATTTGCACAATATTTATCCGATTTTTACGCCGGTGCGACTCTCATCTATCAGAAAGGCGCACCGGCGAGTTTTAACTGACTAATACTCCTGCGAGTTTGTTACGGCAAAGACCTGTTGTTTTTGATCCGCCGTTTGTTCTTCTCAATCTCTCAAGATGTGACCAGAGTTAGAAGTTCAACTTCATTCCAACCTGAATATTTCGTGCAGGTCCGGACGACGTTAGCTGACCAAAACCCCCATTATTTAGATCGGTGACGATACCGGTGTAGTTTGTCCGGTTAAAAGCGTTGAAGATATCCGCTTGAATCAACAGCTTAAAACGCTCGGTCAGCGCAAATCGACGCCTGAGTGAAAAGTCCCATGTCTGCGACCCAGGTCCTTCCACAATTCCGACACCGCTTGTACCGTATCGGGTATCCGGCGCAGCAGCAAACGCTGCTTTGTTTATCCATGTTTTCGGCGTACGGTCGCTGCTCGGTGTCAGGACATCTCCACCAAGGTAATCAGCGCGTCGATTTCCCAGAACTGTATTCTGCGCCGTCGCCGTCACACTAAAATACGCTCCCGATTGCAATCGTGTGATGCCGCTAACTTCATACCCATCCATCAGCGCTTTGACAAAACCGTTTGAATGTCTGAAGAACGGCACCATGTAAGTGTACGTTGCCGCAAAAATATGCCGGCGATCGAAGCTGGCGGGACCATAGCTGAAGTGGCGATTAAACGCATTTTCCGGATTATCGTTAAAACCACTTGCGTCAGTCAGCACCTTTGACCACGTATAGCTCAACGTAGTCAGGAAGTCTCCTTTTCGTTTCGTTGCATAGACCTGCAATGCATGATAGTTCGAAGTGGAATCTGAAAGGCGCATACGAATTGACGAGTAGCCCTTATATTGCCGAAGTTGGTTGAATGCCAGAGGCGCAGCCAACTTCGAATTGGCGAGTATCTGTTCGGCGGACGGCTGATTGATGTCCGGTTGTCGAATCAAGTGCCGCCCGAGATTTCCAACGTATGCTGCCTCCAGGAAGAAACCTAATGGCAATTCGCGTTGGACGCTGATGCTGTAGCTCATCGTGTACGGCGTATCCAAATGTGGATCAATAACATTCAGCGTGTCAAACACGCCTACCGTTGTGGAACCACCCGAAATATTGCTCAGATTGGCGTTGTTGTACTGCGCACTGTTAGCGAATGGAGGGTTGCCGAGCGAGGTGAATACCAGATTGCCTTCAACTCGATCGTAATACATCCCAAAACCACCGCGAATCGACGTTTTACTATCCTTAAATGGACTGTAAGCAAAACCGAATCTCGGCATAAAGTAGTTGTGCGCGTCGTACATTCCGCGCGGCGCTCCAACCGGTACGGCCTGGACGGCGGCACTATTGCCGCCTGTGACACGGGCCAACTCTTCGGCCGGAACCCCACTACCGGCGCGAATCAGTCCGTTGAACCGGTTGCCGCCTTTTGTAGTGTCTATGGTTCCGTCCGACTTGATAGTGACAGCCTTTGCCGGGTCATAAAGCGACGGATCAAAGTTCGCCAGATTGTTTGCCTGGGTATAGATCGGAGTGCCGTATTGGTACCTGACGCCCAGTTCCAGACTTAGCCTGCTATTGACCTTCCAACTGTCGTTTACAAATGCCTCGGTCTGCGTAAACCTGAAGAATCCCAGGGGATCGAGTGCCGACTCGCTATACGTGCGGAAGTTTCCAAGGAGGGCGTCCGCGACCGCGTTGTTCGTCGTGTTGGGGTTGCCGCCCGTGCTGAAGCTAACGGTGCCGGCATAGGTCGTACGGCCGTTCTGATCGATGCGATTACGATAAACCAGCGCACCTGTCTTAAGGGTGTGACTGCCATGTACCCACGTCAAATTGTCACCAAACATTATGTCTGTCGTCGGCGAGACCAGCGAACGGGCCGCGCCTGCGAAACTCGCAAATCCGGTTATCGTTGTGTCAGGAATGCTGTTCTCGTAATTTCCGCCGTTTGGGAAAAGCTGAGTGTATTGAAAGCCATAGGTCTCTCGTTTCCAGGCATCGTTCGCAGGCGGAATATGCTGAGAAACAGTCGCCACATTGGTCTTCACCTCATTTATCAGTGTTGGCCTGATCAACCTTGTCCAGGCCACCTGCACCGACACACCTGGTCGCATGCGGAGGCTGGGAATAGTCGGCAGCTGAGAAGTAATAAATGTGCCGTACGGATCGATCAACTCGTTTTGGTCATGAATGTAGCGTCCGTAAACGCTGTCCTTGTCGCTGATATGATAGTCAAACCGCAGCAGGTCTTCACGGAAGTTAAACGGATTTGGCTGCTGAAAGGTTACGTTGTTTCCTATCGGCAAGTTAGTGAAACTCGCAGCCTGACCTATCATCGCACGATATACATTCGCGATTGCCAGGCCATCTGCCGTTATTCGTTGCGTGGGAATAATGTTGCCCGCAAAACAAGCCGTTCGATCTGGAACGCCGTTAGAATCGAGACCACACCTGCCTGATTTAGTTGGATCCTTCAGAAAACCGTCGACCTTTGTCTTATTCGCGAGAGTGACTGAGTTATGCAGACGAACCGAAAAGTCGCCGTTCAACTCTGCCAATGTCGGCACAGTTCGAACGACCGGAGCCGACAATCGACGGATCTTCTTCCATTCCATCCCGCCAAAGAAGAACAATTTATCTTTGATAATCGGCCCGCCAAAGCTGAAACCAAAATTGTTATAGCGAAGTGCCGGCCGAAACGCGGCGAAAGAGTTCCGGGCATCCAATTTGTCATTGCGCAAAAATTCGAATGCGCTGCCGTGAAATGTGTTTCCACCGCTTTTCGTAACGACATTGACCTGCGCGCCTGCGTTGCGTCCGTATTCAGCAGAGAAGTTCGAGGTTTGAATCTTCACTTCCTGAATAAAATCAATGCCTACGTTGTTGATTTGACTGGCGTTGCTGCCGGACTGCTGGTTCGTACCGCCGTCGACCGTCAGATTATTCATCTGACCTCGATTGCCGTTAATTGACTGCGTATTCGTTGCCAGGCTTGTTTGCAGTTCCATCTGATCGTCAGTGGTGACCGCCACACCTGGCACAACCGTTAGCAACTGCATGTAATTGCGTCCGTTCAGCGCCAGATTCTGTACCTGCTGCGCGTCGATGACTCGTGCAACTTCACCGGAAGTTGTGTTCACAGTCTCACCGGCGGTGGGCGAGACCTGAACTGTCTCGGATAGTTCGCCCAGTTGCAGCGTAAGATCAACCGTAAGCCTCGCGTCAGCGGAGAGACTTGTATCGGCCTGAACTACTTTCTTAAACCCCTTTCGTTCAGCTGACAATGAATACGTTCCTACGGGAAGATTTGTCACCGTATAAAACCCACTGTCATCTGTGACCGCGGTACGTTCAACATTAGTCGCAACATTCGTCACCGTAATCGTGGCGTCGGGAACAACAGCGCCAGACCCGTCTTTAACAGTACCCGATATCCTTCCTACGCTTGTCTGTGCGTAGAGGCTCAGACCCCCGGAGGCTATCAGTAACGTAATACAACAGACTTTCCGGACAAAGGATCTTATCGATCCACTCTTCTTCTTACCATGCATATCAGAAACCTCCAGTAAGGACTGTCAGGATTTGGCGCAGACGTCTACCTCCACGCCAGCCTCACAGTCCATCTGGGCTGGCGCCGGTGCGCCTTACAATCGGGCAGAATGCGCTTTCGTGGCTGCATTCATCCCGGAAAAACAAGCTTTATCGATTACTTACATAGGAATGGCAACAGACTGGGTCAGCTTTTGTGAACTCTCTCGTCCACTACGGCTTACTTTCGAATGCTGTCTTGTGAAAACCTGCTTGAACATTTGTCGCGGAACTTTTGTACGAACCGCGGTAAGAAACTATTACCAAAAAGGAACTTGCCAAAATCAAAAACCAGGAAGCTGTTCGGCAGTTCCTGAATTTTAAAATTACGCAACCATCGGCGCGGCAAATGCTGGTGCCGCAACCAGGGCAACCGCACCTCTCAGGCGTGGATAATCTTCCGCCGGCACAACACGAATTTCTGTAGCCGCTGCAAACCCTGTCAACGTACGTTCCCGCAACGCGGTCCTTATTGTCGGTTCGATCAAATCCCAGGCAGTTGTGATTTCACCGCCAACATAAATGCGGGCAGGATCAATCGTAGTGATGATCGAGGCCAGACCCAGACCGAGATAACGTGCTGTAGCATGAACCGCGGCGAGGGCCTTTCCGTCGCCTGCGCGCGCCCGCACAATCAAGTCCTCTACCGTAAAGTCCAACACCTCGGAGTTCTGCAACTTCTGATTCGTTAAATCACGGCCGAAATAGCGAGATAACGTGGCAAGATTTGAAATATAGGCTTCCCAGCAACCTGTTGCCCCGCATGAACAGCGGGGGCCGTCAACATTCAACGGGACGTGTCCAAACTCCCCTGCGATGTTGTGGCGGCCGCGAAGCAATTCACCACCTATCACAATTCCAACGCCAACGCCGTCAGATACCGTGACAAACACAAGATCGCTTGAGGCCTTGATGTCTCCTCGCGTGGCCCAAACCTGTGCTAACGCGCAAGCCTTTCCCGAGTTCTCAATGTGAACCGGTACCCCGAGTGCCGCAGCTAGCGGATCTCGAAGATTTACATTTCTCCATCCGAGCGTCGGAGCATGGACGATCGTACTACCACCTACATCGACCATTCCCGGAACCGACACGCCAACACCTTCGCAAACGCCCGGCGCTGTCTGATCGTCCAGAACCTGTCTAATCCGCCGTCCAAGTTCGACAATCAATTTATTAAAATCTCGTTCCGTGGGAAAACTGCTGACACCGGACAGTTGCCTTCCCATCAGATCCGTCACCATTATGAACGTCCGTGTCGCACGGATGTCCACCCCGACCACCGATCGCTCTCTCGAATCGATATAAAGAAATGTCGGTTTTCGGCCCGGTCCAACTGCTTCACCGGTCGCGCCTTCGAATATCAGATTTTCGGACAGCAGTTCTCCAACAAGCAGACTCGCCAAACCGCGCCTCACATTCATAAGCCGCGCCAGGTCAGCCCGCGAAATTGGTTGGTGTGTGCGAATCAGGTTCAGAGCAATCTGCCTGTTGATTTCTCTCGAGGTGCCTCGCGTAGCAATAGTGAAGTTGTCAGGATTGATTTTTCGCATTTCTTAATATGTACTAACTTAAGACTTACTTTCCACAATTTGCACGCAGATACATGGTATCCAGGGGACGGCCATTTCGAGCGAGCACACCAGTCTTCTATTCACCTTTGGTTCAAGGGAAGACGGCGGGCATCAAGGTACCACCTTACAATTTGCTCGTTATTTGCTCTATTCGATGAAAATGATCAACTTGCCGCGGCCCTTTTTGGGACTTTCGATTCAATTTGCTTGAATTTAGACTAACGGCTAGTTCAATCCTCAAAATGTTCCGACCTCCGTTACGCCTTAGTCGCGCAGAGGTCATTTGTCTTAACTTCGAACATATACCTCAGATGAACATCCTGTGTCAAGCAAGGTTTGTTCATATTAAAAACAATCTGCCCTGGCGGCACCCTGTGACTTACTCAAAACAAGACCATCGTCCGGAAAAGGAAACAGACCTTGACTATGTTTGAATCTTCGACCTGAAGACCCGTCTGCCACGCGCGACTACGCTCCATTTCTATTTACTATTTACTATTTACTATTTACCATTCACCCTGAACGATGTCTGACGAATCTTATCCAGTTCCTCCGATCGAATTGCTGGAGCTCGCGACCGGATATCAGCGGTCGAAAACCCTCTTTACGCTTGTCGCATTCGAAGTGCCTACGCTTCTCGCGCACCGATCCCTTCCGTTGTCTGATATCGCTGCGGCAATCAAACTTCACCCGATTGCCGCGGACCGTTTTCTCAATGCCTGCGTTGCGTTGAATTTGTTGGAACGAGTCGGTGGCGAATTCAGGAATACCGCGCTATCCGAGCGTTTCCTTATGAAAGGCAAGCCGACCTATCTCGGAGACCAATGTTGCCATTATGATAAGGACTCGTATCCATTATGGACAACGCTCGCCTCGAACCTGCGGTCGTGGCACCCGGGTAGTGCAGTCCACGATATTCCGGACAGCACGGATGAAGGGAACGAATCGATGAAGGCTCAGCACAACCTTTCGTTGATGGTGGGTCGTGCCCTGGGACAAGCTTTCGACTTTTCGCGACATCGGACGTTGCTTGACCTAGGAGGCGGAACCGCTGCGATGTCAATTGGAATTTGCCAGGTCAATCCCCTCATCGGTTCGATCGTTGTTGATCTTCCTGGTATCACCGAGATTGCGCAAACATTCGTTGACTCAGCTAATCTTGGCAGTCGAATTAGTGTCCTGCCCGGGAACTTTAAGGAAGATGTGCTCCCTGAGGGATTCGATATCGCTTTATTGGCAAACCTGCTTTCGGTTGCAAGTGAAGAGACCAATCGTCGGTTGTTTCGATCAATCTATCATCTGTTGCCGCCAGGTGGAGTATGTATTATTAGTGGCTGGATTCTCGATGACTCTCGAACGAGTCCCCTAATTCCCGTACTCTTCTGTCTTGAAGACATTGGTTGGCAGGCACCCGACGTCGAACGCACTGAAAGCACTTATAAGAGATGGCTTGAGGAAGCAGGATTCACCACCGTCGAACGATCCCTATATTGCCCTCCGACCAGCATGCTCGTCGCCCGGAAATAAAAGCTTAAAACACATTCATATTCAACAGCTCTCGGGCTCCCCGTCTCGACGCTTCAACCTCCCATCGCCAGCGTCTCCGCCACTTCCCAAAATGTCTTGGGTACAATGTCTGAACAACCATATCGCTCTCGAAGCATTGACGCAGCCGCAACCCTATATGGGTTTACAGTGCTCGACATATTGCTTTGATTACTCCTCAGTCGCACCTTAACCGTGGCACCTTCGACCCGCTCGATGCTATATCGCGAGCCAATCTTCAAAAGGAAGTCCCAATCCTCGTAACACCAACGCATCTCTTCATCAAATCCCCCAAGTGTCTGAACGCATCCGCGTCGGTGCATAATGGCTGAGGGGCAGATGAAACTATCCCTCAGCATGATCGAAAGATCGTAATCCTGTGCAAGCACCCTTTGTTCGAAGCCAGGAATGCCGTTCTTACCCCTGACGTCTTTCTCCAGCAGTGCATCCGAATATACGAGGCCCAGGTGCGGCTTTGCTTCAAGTCGTTCCGACAGTGCCTTTAAGTGACCGGGTAGGTATATGTCATCGTCGTCAAGGTAAGCAACAAACTCCCCACTTGAGTATTTCAAACCGGCGTTTCGCGCTGTGGGCAATCCTCTATTGACAGGCAACGAAAAATAAGTGATCTGCAGTTTCTCCTTATACGGTGAAACAACATCTCCTACATCTGTTCCGGCATCATTAATTACAGCGACCTCAAACGGAACGTCCACCTGAGTCGTCAAACTGTCCAACGCATCTCTTAACAACAGAGGTCGGTTATACGTCGGTATTACAACTGAAACTTGTGGTTTTTTCATCCGATCCTAAATCAAAGCCAATGAGATTGGCACATTCTGTTGAAGGGCGAATTGGCGCAGACGATTCTTCGATTGACATTGTGTCCAATATTTTTGGGGTTTTTATCTGCGTTCTTTGCTTTGTTCTGCTGAAGAACCACTC
>WNFR01039395.1_pt1 | contig 11546 bp, 13 predicted proteins | sample 5400221 | NCBI WGS metagenome assembly WNFR01 (sample SAMN13153357, study PRJNA577476) | soil metagenome | isolation source: 40 cm soil under Madrone tree | place: USA:California | collected 2016-06-14 | reverse complement strand
TGCCCCCTTCACTTTGCGGACGAACGATCAAATAACTCCACGCGCCAAAGCTTGATTCCGCAGTGAAGCCACAGAAATAAATATTCTCGGCAATCGGGGATGGAAAAGCGCGGATTCCTATTTGCGCGTCATGATGCTCGGTCGTTCCGATCGAGGCCGTCGGACAAGCTACCAGCGCCATCAAAGCCCGCTTCGTTTCGCCCTCGGTCAAAGGCTGACGATAAACAATCGACGCATCGCCCGCGTCGCTAAATGTTTCCGGAGCAATTTGGCGGCAGGCATCGCAGTCGATACAGGTCGAATCGACAAAGAAGTCGCCGGGAATATTTTCCGTTAGTCGTAAAGCTGGATTGGCCATGACTTGAGAGCGTTCGAGAAGTATGATGAGCCAGCGTGGGTCTGAGTTCAAGTGGATCTGCGGTCGTTCAAGTGAATATGGGGATCGCGAACATCCTGTCCACCAGCGTGCGTGGCACGCTCAGCCGAGCCGAGCATTCTCCAAACATGTTCGAGCTTCTGGCGGCTTCCTTTGAATTCCAGTGTTAACGCTTCGTCCGTTGATAAAACGATCCACGAATTAACACGAAGTTCCGGCAGGAAAAGGCTTACTGTTGATTAGTGTAATTGCCCGGCTACTTACCATAACTTGCTTCAACTAAATCGCAGCGAATAACATGTCGCGTCCAAATCGTGAATTCTCTTATTCGCCCGGAGGTCTGAAAATGTTGGCAACCAAACAGCTCGTCGTTATTCCTATCCTTCTGCTCGCTATCACGGTTTTTGCGCAGCAACCATCGCCAAGTTCCGCCGTCAAGACCGTCGAGGTCAAAGCGTCGGTAACTGAAGCTGAAGTCGGTCAACAGGTAAAGCTGACGGCCGTGGCTAAGGATGCAGCCGGGAATATCATAAGCGAACAACCTTCGAGCTACTTCGCCGGGCCCTTCGATATTGCCGCCGCTGACGAGAGCGGCACCATCAGGCTTTTTGGCCCGGGAGAGGTAACCGCCGGGGCGATTGTGGGCGGCAAATCGGGCTTCACGACTTTCACGGTCAAGCCGGCTACGATCAAAATGATTGAGATTAAGTCGATTACGACCCCCTTGGTTACGGGAAGCAAAGTGCAACTGGAAGCGACCACGCGCATTTCGAGCGGCGATCCACGCACGGGCGTGACAATTAGCTGGACCTCTGATCAGCCGGGCGTCGCCACCGTTGACCCGGGCGGCGTTGTAACTGGAATCGGACCTGGCAAAGCTACGATTAGGGCTGTGTCCGGAGCAGTCAGCACCGTGACGACCATCACCGTCATTAAGAGCAATCTGCGCGGCTTGACGATCCAACAAACTGCGACGACGGCTCGTACTGGCGACGTCGTGCATTTCACAGCGAAAGGAACGCCGACGAATGAATTCACTCCGCGTTGGTCGATTACCGGTGCGGGCGCGGCGATTTATCCAGACGGAGCGTTCGTCGCTGAGCAACCGGGCGCGTATGTCGTCAACGCCAGCAGCGGGAATATTACCGCGACTGCTTCGATCGTAATTGCGCCGCGCAATGCCGAGCGCGAGTTGGAAGTCATAGGCCGCGCTCCGTTCAAAGATTTTCAGGGCGCCGAAGAATGGATCATTGGCAACTATGCCTACTACTCGACGATTTCGGATCAGTTTCTGGTTTATGACATATCCGATCCGGCTCATCCAAAACTAACCGACACGGTGAAGGTCGACGCTCGTCTGGTAAACGACATCATGACGACGGCCGACGGAAAAATTCTGGTCATCTCGCGCGAAGGCGCGTCGAATCGGAAAAATGGCATTGCTTTCTATGACACATCTGATCCCGCACATCCGAAACTGATCTCGGAATACACGGCGACCGTCACCGGCGGAGTGCACAGCGCGTTCGTCGACAAACACTATGTTTATCTGACTGATGACGCGACCGGATCGATGCGAGTGATCGACTTCGCAGAAGTGAAGCATCCAAAGGAAGTCGCCCGCTGGCAAACTGAAAATCCTGACGCTTCCACGATTCGCACTAAAGAAGGCGATGAAGTAGTGGGCCGTTACCTGCACGATCTTTACGTGAAGGATGGTCTTGCTTATCTCGCGTATTGGCATGATGGACTGGTGATCCTGGATGTGGGCGCGGGTTTGAAAGGCGGCAGTCCGGAGCATCCGAAGCTGATCAGCCAATTTCGTTTTAATCACAACGAACTCTACGGGAACGGTTGGCTTGCGGGCACCCACTCAGTTTTTCGCGACCGCAATTATCTCTTTATCGGCGACGAAGTGCTGCCGTCCTTTTTCGACATTTTGTCGCATCGCCGGATTCCCGTGCGCGGCATCTGCCAAGTGTTGGACATCAGCGACATCAACCGTCCGCACAAAGTCGCTGAATACCCCGTGCCCGAAGGCGGCGCCCATAACATTTGGGTCGAGGACGGAATTATGTACATGGGTTACTACAGCGCCGGTGGACGCGTCGTCGATGTTTCCGGCGAACTGCGGGGCGACCTGTATCGGCAAGGTCGCGAGATTGGCAGAGTCTGGACCGGCGACCCCGAAGGCTATCGCGTGAATTTGCCTTTCACCTGGGGCGCGCAACCACATAAGGGGTTGATCTATTTCAACGACATCAACTCAGGTCTGTGGGTGGTCAAGCTGGGAGCGAAGATCGATAAAGGATCGACGACTGCGCCTGGACAGTAGAAGGAGCTTAGCGAACTTTGAGCATCGACTTTCCATTACGCGCTCCGTCTAAAACTTGCCTGGCGTCACATCTGAGCCTTACTATCACGACATGAGTTACCAGGACATCATTACGATCGAGCCGGGAAAGCGTGGCGGCAAGCCCTGTATTCGCGGCATGCGCATCACTGTTTACGATGTGTTGGAGTACCTTGCTTCCGGTATGTCCCAGGAAGAGATCCTGAACGACTTTCCCTACCTTACCAAAGAGGACATTCTTGCGTGTCTCAGCTACGCCGCTGATCGTGAGAAACGCTTGATGGTAGTAGAGGCGTGAGACTCCTCTTTGACCAAAATCTCTCACCGAAATTGGTCAAGCGCCTGGCCGACCTTTACCCCGACTCGAATCATGTGTACCACCTCGGCATTGACTTAGTTCCTGACGAAGAAATGCGCGAGTAGGCGCGGCGCGAGGGTTTCGTGATCGTAACCAAAGACGCAGACTTCAGTGATCTCTGCATACTGCTTGGGTTTCCTCCAAAAATTATTTGGATACGTCGTGGGAATTGCAGCAGTAAAGACATCGAAGCGATACTTCGCGATCATCAGCCGGACATTGAAGCTCTTAGCCGGGACGAAGTCATTGGAATTCTAACGTTGTTCTGAGATGACGAGGACGACTGTTATCCCGAAATGACCTTGACCGCTAAAGTGAATCTCATAACAACTCGCAAAAACATTCTCGAAGAAATCTTCGACGCTGATCCAGAAACGCCCCAAGGCGTCTCAAGTAATCTTCTTCACCTTACCCTCTACAATTTTCTGAAACTGATCGGGCTTGTCAGGCTGGGCCGCCTCCAGCGTGACCGACATCTTATCGGGCTGCGTCATCGCGTAAGTTAGCCGATAACGCGGCCACGTGTTGTTCGTTGTCGGTGTAAAAAGCGCGCACCTGTTTCGTCGCGGCGTCCACGTAAACGATCATCAAGTCATCGTGCAAGTAGAGTGGACGCTCCCTCGCTTGTCGATACTCGGAATGGTTCCTCCTGACCAGGACTTTTTCCTGCAGAGAAGTCTCGAAGGTGAAGTAACCTGAACCTTTTCCGGCTTCAGCATTCCCTTCGCCCTCCCATTTTCCCAGAAGAAATTGCAGCGGGGCCAGGGTTGATTCTGAAAGCTTTTGTTGGGCAGGTGCTGCCTGACAAAGAAAGACTAAAGCGAGAACCAGAAACATTATCTTCATTGGCACTCCCTTCCCTTACTTCAATGGGCCATGCCCGCGTGACCTGCGGACTCGCCGGCCATCACGATAATGTAAGCCGTCTTTGTGCCGCCCGAATATCCCGAGTAGACAAACGGCAGTCCGGGAGTGGTTGCTTCCTTCGACATTCCGATATCCATATTGCTGACACCGGGCGCATAAAACATGTAATGCGGTGGAAAAACTGTATCAGAAAGTTTGCCCGTTTTTGGATCGAACTTCACATCACCGGCCAGCATGTAAGCGATGCCTGCCTTTGCTGGACTGCGAAAGCGGCCCTGCTCAAAGCCCCGGTCAATATCGCGTTTGATCTCGGCCGCTGATTTCTGCTGTACGAGTAATTCTCCCACTCGCAACATGACCGGGAGGATCGTTCTACTGCCTTCTGGATCCCAGCAGGTTGGATACACACTCGGCGCTCCGTTTTGGGTGCCGTCGCGATTGACGAGGCAATTGAAACCGTTGGCTCCGGCCCTGACCTTTTCATACCCGCTCTTCCCAAACGTGTATACGGTGGCCTCGTTCCGCAGATGAACGGGGGCCGCCTTCAGTGCGAGTTCGATTTCCTTTTCGCGGGGTAATAAGAACTGCGACTGCCTGGGGAGGTTAGCGTCAAGGACTGATGCCGAATCTACAGATCGGGCAGCAGGGATCTTGCTAAGCCCTTTATGCCCGGCAAAGACGACCAAGCAGACAGAAGTCAAAACACTCAAAGCAAGCAGCCTTCTTAACATGTGAATTCTCCTTGGAGGTGCCGACAAAGAAGGACCTGAAACGATCGACGATCCCACTACGAAATAACACTGACTTCGGTCGTGTGACGGGTGAAATTTGGTGTAATTTCGGGGATCGCCGCCTTGTGGGCGTCCCTTATCGACATCTTCATTCTTCATTTCGCAGGCTCAGTCCTGAAGAAATCGACACCGGCGGCTTCTTCTCCGACATCGACCGTCGCGACAGTTTTCAGCGTCTTGAGGTCGATGATCTCAACTGTGCCGGGTTCTGCCCCGACACCTTCGACGGTTACGAAAGCGTAAGCGTCGTCAGGCGAAACCACCACGCCGTGCAAAACTTTTCGTTTCGTCGGCAGACGCGCGAGTTCCTTGCCGCTCTTCAAATCGTAAACTGAAACTGACTGATCCCGTTTGTTGGTAGCCAGCAGACGGGCGCCGTCGTGCGTGATGTCCAGATTGTAGACGCCGGCCCGGGCTGGAATTCGGCGCACCAGTTTCCAATTGTTCGCATCGACTTCGACGATCTCGCTCGACTTGTTACAGGCCACATAGATCGATGAACCATCAGCAGAGGGTTGCGCCCAGGTCGGCGAGCAGGATGTGTCGCCCGCTTTTGGAAGTTCCATTCCGTGACCGCCAGTATCTTTCATGCCGCTCACTCCGGGCATCGAACCCATCGCATCGGCAGCTCTCACATGGGGTGCGCCCGCCACACCCAACTCCTTACCTTTGGTGACGATGAAATGACGAGCGACTTTCAGTGTGCGAGTATCGATCTCAACCAGCATGTCGTCCATCAGGCAAGCTGAATATTGTTTTGTGCCCTGCGAATTCAGCCGCGAACCGTGGGGCATCGTGCACGTTTGAATGCGCGCCACTTCGGTCATCGTGGGCGTCGAGACCACCGAGACCGAGGACGGCACCAGGTCGCCGTGCAGATTAAAATTCACTACGAAAAGAAAATTACCGTCAGGCGTGATATCGACCGTCGCCGGGAAATAGCCGAGCGTCGTCTTGCCCAGAACGCTGTCATCTTTGGTCGAGTATTTCCAGATCAGGCCAAAGGGACGGCCATGCGCGATCGAAACGTAGTAGAACTGCCGGTCGGGCGAAACCACGATCCCATGGGGTCCGTCGATATCCACCGGCATGTCGCCGGTTTGCAGCTCGTGATCGATGCGCGCGCCTTTCGGTCCGAAGCGAATTAGCGCGATCTTGTCGGCGGATTCTGAGACGACATAGACGAGATAGTCTTTGTCGGGCGGGTTTTGGGCGAGTAACGTCGGCGCCGTGAAGGCCGCGAGAGCCACGGTAAGGAAGGCGCTAATGAGGAGACGGACAAATAAAGTCCGGCTAGCCGACAACCAGGAATGGCCCGGCGATTGATCGCTCCGAGTAGAAACAGTTTTCAAAAAGTCGATAACAAACAGTGCTATTTCCTCTTCTGCAACTCCGTCCGAATCCGCTTGGGTAGCCGCCTTCAGGCAGCTATCTTAGACCCTTCCGGGGCAAACGGCGGAAGGCGACTTATGATCTCGCCGACGTTTCTTCCCCGCCGATTAATTAGCATAGTAACCTGGCCTCGTCCGGGCCTTCAGATCCGGTTGGTTAAGTATTTCAATCTTAACCGCGCGCCACAAACCATCTCGCTTTTGGTTCGTGGGCGTGTAACCCAGACTGTAGACCTTGCCGAGGTCTTCGATTACTTGCACATAGACACCTTCCAGGTCTTCAATCTTTCGCGCCTGATAAAAAAGCCCGCCGCTTTCGTCCGCCAACAACTCCAGAGTCTTGCGGGCATTTTCAAGCACCCTGCTGCCGACCCCAATGAACCGGCTCCCGGAACCCCTGGTATCCAGGCAAATCGGGATAATCAACGCGTCGTTACGCCTCACAGCTTCAACCAAGTCCGCGAAGCTTATCCGGGAATCCGCATAACCACCCAGGGAATTATCGATTCCGTCAGTCATGATCACCACGGCCCGGCGCCGCCCAGGCGTCTTTGACCCAATGACTTTGTCCAGCGTGAACTTTAATGAGTCCCAAATGGCTGAGCTGCCGGTGCCTTCAATCTTATTAATGCTCAACAGAAGTTGTTGGCGGTCTTCGGTTAATGGCGAGACGACCTGTGCGTCATTTGAGAAGGTCACAATTGCCAGACGGTCAGCAGGGCGCGCAGCTTCAATGAAACGCCGCGTCGATTTACGAATCAAGTCGCGCTTGCCGGACGTCGAAGCCGACAAATCAAGAAGTAAGACCAGATCAAAAGGCACGTCTGTAGTACCAAAGAACGAGATGGTTTCCGGGCGACCGTCTTCGGTAATAACAAAGTCTTTCTGTTCGAGCCTGCTTATGTTGGTTCTGAGGTTGTTGCTGAAGACGCTCACGTTCAGGCTGACCAGGTTTGTGTTGATGCTGATAACGTCATCCTCTTCGACTCTCTGCCCTGCAAACAGGCCAGTCGTCGTCGCTTTGGCGATGGACTTCTTCTCGGCTTCGGAAAAAGTGTTCGTCAACGCTCCGGTCGATCTCACCAGGGGCAATTGATAGATGCTCTCGAGAGCGCGGAGGTATTGGACCAAAGGCCCCAGCCCGAATTCCTTTCGTCGGGCATCAACCTGCGCCTCAGCTTCGATGGGATAGAGGACCAAAAACCCGTTGGCGAGCGTAGCCTGAGTGCCAAACACCTGCTTTAAGCCGACTTTCAAACGCAACACGTCGAAGTAGCCTGGAAACTCAGCTCTTGGTAAGGCGCCCTTATTTATGGCGGCGATAACCACCGGCAACAGATCTATTTGCAACTCGGACGAACTGTTCTTAACCAGAAAGAAAGCGGCCTCCACGCCTTCTGCGCCAACCAGCTCCGCGCTGGGCCAGCCATAAGCTCTCAGCATTTGACAGAGCGCACTTGTATTCTTGTTCCTGGTTTCCTTCAACCCCTGAAACAAGTCATCGGCTTTCTCGTTATTCGCAACGTCAGTCCTGACGCGCATCTGATTACTCCGTTTGAGCACCTCCAAATCCTTACTCAGTGTTTTGTTGAGGGTAGCATTCTGGGGAGCGTTCACCTGCGCAACCAATTTCCGCACATCCTCGGGACTCAGACATCTGACTTGACCAAAGGCCACGGACGACCAGACGCAGGCCGAGAACAGAAATACCAGTAATCGAAAATGCGTCATGAGCAGGTCGGCACGCGTGCCGATTTCAAGCGGCAAAGATCCACCAAATGACACGAAGCGGAAAGATAAGTTCTTGTTCGCACGGCTTCGTTGTTTTCGCGGATCGCTCTTTCTAAGTCAAAAGAGGCTTTGCCCAAAAAGTATAGTTATCAGTCCGCAAAGCGGACGAATGATAGTAGCCCAGCAGTTTACTGCTGGGGATAGGAGCGCGAGGATTTGTAGTCCGTGAAGCGGACGGCTGAATGATAATCATCAGATCCTCTAACCTTTTCAGCTGTCCGCTTCACGGACTTCGTCTCTGTTCCGACCGATCCCAGCGATAAAATCGCTGGGCTATTTTCAATCGTCCGCTAAACGCGGACTCAGTGGAACCGATTTCTTGGGCAAAGCCCAAGCCGCAAGTGCGAGTTCACATTCTTATTTTCTTCTGTGTGGGCCCGCTTTTTGTCGAGGTCCGGGATACGTCAGGTCGCAGGTTTTGGTCAAACAATTTGAGGACTCAGCTCGATCAGTTTTTCCACCAAGCGCACAGTGTCCTGGAAATTCACGTTCACGTCTACCATGCCATGACAGATCAGGAGCGCTCCCTTGAGTCCGTTCGCGAAGTAGATTGGCGAGCTCTGCTGATAAGCCGCCGTGTCGCTCTGCGGCAAGTTGAGAATGTTCGCCGTATAGGGATTATTGTAGTGCGCCCAGTCAGTGACCGGCCGCAATGCCGCCCCGGCGGCGAAAACGTTGGGCTGCGTGAACATCGCCATCAGCGTAATGAAGCCGCCATAGCTGCCACCGTACAAACCGATGCGTTTGGGATCGACTCCGTGTTCTTTGATCAGGTAATTCACGGCGTCGACATGATCGGTTAAGTCCTTGCCGCCCATGTGCCGATAAATCCCGGTGCGCCAGTCGCGCCCATAGCCGGAACTGCCACGATAGTCGATATCGAACACGATGAACCCACTTTCCATCAATAAGTGATGAAACATGTATTCGCGATAGTACGAGCTCCACCAACGATGAACGTTCTGCAAGTAGCCGGCGCCGTGGACGAACAACACCGCGGGCCCGCCGCTCTGCCAATTCGCCGGCGTATAGATGCGCCCGTAAACTGTCGCGCCATCGCGCGCTTTAAAGCTGGCAATGGGCGGATCGATCCAGTGGTAAGTAAAGAACTCGGCGATCGGTGAGGTCGTCACCGGCTGGTCAGGGACCATCGTCTTCCCGGCAAAGTAAGGACGATTCGTCAGCAGGTAAAGCTCCGGCGGCTTATTACTATACGAGCGCACATCAGCGAGCATCGTGTCATCAGGCGAGACATCGACCTGATTTTCGCCGGAGAGTCCGGTAATCCTCTGGCGCTCGCCTCCGCTTATCGCCATTGAATAAAGATAGCGTTCGAACGGGCTTCCTTCGCTCGACGTGAAATAGAACTTAGCTTTATCCGCTGAAAGTTTCACATCTGAAACTTCGAATTGACCGGAGGTCAGTTGCACCGGCTCACCACCATTAATCGCCACGGTGTAAAGATGAGCAAAGCCATCGCGCTCTGATTCAAAATAGACGTGCGAGTTGTTCGGCAACCAGCCGAGGGTCGACGCGCCCGGTCCGTCTATCCAGGCATCATCGTGCAGGCTGGCCAACACTTTGGTTTTTCCGGTGGCTTCGTCGAGCAACATCACCCAACGATCTTTGTTGTCGACCGAACGCGCCGTCAATACTGCGTTCTTTCCGTCTTCTGACCAGCGGAGCTGAGACAACTGCACGTCGCGATCCTGAGGTTGGACCGGTTGAGGTTTTGGTTAGGTCTGCGATGATTCGGTTGTGCTTTTTGACTCGGCGCTTTCCTTTTGCCCGGCCTCAGTCGGATTCAGTTCGGTGCGTTGGACCGGAGGCGTGGCCGGCAGTCGCTGCCCGTGATCGACATTCTTCGACTCGCCGGTTTCCACGTCGATTATCACGAGTCGCGTGCGGCCCTGAGCGTCACCCACCTTCGTACGTCCGGTGATGTCTTCGGTATAAGCCGACTCAGTCACGTAGTTCGGCACGATGGTGTTCTTTGCAGCAGTGCCGGGTTCGCTGATTGTCGCAATGACATATCTGCCGTCAGGCGACAGAATCAGAGAGACCGCATTCTGACCGGTAGGAAGGTTAAAAGATTTCCGCTTCTCGCGCTCTTTGCGTTTCTTCTCCTGCTCTTCACGTTGCTCAGCGCGCTCACGCACGGCGTCAAGCAGCGCCCGCTCTTCTTTCTTCAGATACTCCTGACTGTCAGTGCCTTTCGGTGACGCGCTCGGCGTAGCGCCTGCCCCGATCCGAATATCAGTGAGTTGATCGAGTGAGCCGCCATCGAGCGCCATCACATAAAGATTGCTCTGTCGCGTGAAGTAGATGTGCTTCTGATCGAAAGTGAAATGAGGATTAGTTTCGGCATCGACGGTGCGCGTTATCTGCCGGCGGGTTCCGTTGGCGTGCAGGTAAATGAAAATGTCGCCTTCGTCGGCAAAGACGCTCATCGTTTTATCTTTCGACAACTCGCCCGTCGCCGGCGGGGCCTGCTTGGCCTCTTCATCGGTCAAACGACGCAAACCAGAGCCGTCACGATTGACGACGTACAGACTCATCGCTTTCAAACGGGGCTCGCCGGCTTGCTTCCAACGGAAATAAACGCGCTGGCTGTCCTGCGACCAATACACGCCCGTCGGCGGATAGCCAACCAGGCGCGGCCCACGCATGATGCTGTCGACTGTAAGCTGAAGACTTTTCGGTGGCGGCGGCCCCGGTCGAGTCTGAGCGATGTTTAGCTGCGGAAAGATAAACGACAAGACGCAGAGCACAATGCCTGCGCGTCGAAGATGTTTGGTTTTCATTTGCTCTGAAGGAAAGGCACTTGGTCTTGCGCCTCTCGTCTTCTCTTCGCGCCGTTGCGTGAAATGTTGACTCGCAAGAGCGTTTCACGCCAAGGCGCAAAGGAAGCCGATCGGCGCAAAGAGAAGCCGGAGGCGCTGAGGACGCGCCCGACATGTTGTCCTGCCCAAACTACATTGCGCCGCTCTTCCAGCCGGCCACGCGCTTTTCAAAGTTCGCGGTGTCAGCTTTATCAGCCTTGCCTTTGGCGATGGCGACATCAGCGGCTGCGAGTGCTTCCTGTTTCTTCCCGGCCGCCCACAGGATGCTGGCCCGGGCAGAAAGGTTGCGAAAGGTCTCTTTGAGCTTGACCGATTGGTCGACGAACTTCAGCGCTTCATCCCAATTCTTGTCGCCGGCATAAGTGTTTGCCACCTGGAAGGGAAGCCCTTCGTTGGTGGGATTGGCGGCGATAAGCGCGTCGGCCCTGGCCCGCCAGAGCGCCTTGACGTCTTTTACTTCGACGGTAAAAGGAATGCGGAGTCTCTCCCAGCGAAGATTGACAGTGGCAGAATTGTCGATAACCGGATCAAAGTAATACATCAGCCACTCCTGATTGTCGTTCGCCATCTGCGGCTTTGTCTTGACGCGCAGCGCGTCCTTCTTCTCGTCATAGGTAAAGCTGCCCCACTGACCGGCGTCGCTATTGAAGATGATTGTCCACTCGTCCTTACCCGGTATGGCGTGCATGCTGTAGGTGCCGGCCTTTAACGGCTGACCATTTATCAGGACATCATCGGTGACGACGAACATCGTCGCTTCGTTGGCGCCGGCGCGC
>WNFR01006943.1_pt1 | contig 11546 bp, 8 predicted proteins | sample 5400221 | NCBI WGS metagenome assembly WNFR01 (sample SAMN13153357, study PRJNA577476) | soil metagenome | isolation source: 40 cm soil under Madrone tree | place: USA:California | collected 2016-06-14 | reverse complement strand
ATTTCGACTTGGCGGAGGTGCACGCCCGGCGGATGCAGCGGGCGTTCGGGGATCTGGCCCGCCCCTGCGCCAGGACCGATGCGGAGCTGAGCGCCCTGGCGGAGCGGCTCGCTCAGGAGGAGAAGGCCGAGCAACGCCGTTACGATGACGAGACGAACCATGGGCTCATGGCGGAGCAGCAGGGGGCGTGGAGCCGGGACGTGGCGCGGCGGCTCGGCGGCTCGTAGGCCATCTAGCGTGGAACGGAAAACGACTGGATTGTGTCTAACTTACGGCTCTCCCGTGAGGTAACCATGCGCGCGCTTCGACTTCCCTCGCTGGCAACGCTGCGGGCGTTCCGTCCCACTCGGCGGCAACTGATCGGGATCGGAATAGCCATTCTCGTCCCCAGCGCCTGGCTGCTGGCGCGCGGTCCTGCAGCCCCGGACAATTCCCTCGTCGCGCGCGTCAAGCGCGGTCCGTTTGCCGTCACGGTCACCACGTCCGGCGAGTTGCGGGCGCGGCAGTTCGTCCAAATCACCGCCCCCTCCGGCGCGCAGCAAGCGGGCGCGTGGCAGATGAAGATCCAGTCCATCGTGCCGGAAGGCACGATTGTAAAACAGGGCGACGTGGTCGCGGAGCTCGACCGCTCGACCCTGGCGAACAAGCTCGACGAGACGCGCCTCGCCCTCCAGAAAGCGGAGGCGCAGTACGAGCAGGCGATGCTCGACTCCACCCTGACGCTGTCGACCGCACGCGAGAACATTCGCACGATGGAGTTGGCGCTGGAGGAGAAACGTCTCGCCAAGGAGCAGGCGGTCTACGAGGCGCCGACGGTGCAGCGCCAGGCCGCGATCGACTACGAACGGGCGGACCGCGCGCTGACCCAGGCCCGGTCGGACTACGAGACCAAGACCGAGCAGGCGCGCGCGAAGATGCGCGAGGTTGGCGCTGATCTCCAGCGGCAGCGCAATCTGCTGAAGGTGGTGCAGGACGTGATGGCGGGGTTTACGATCCGCGCGCCGGCGCCCGGGATGGTGATCTACGTGAAAGAATGGAATGGCCGCAAGCGCACGACCGGCTCGCAGGTGAACGCGTGGGAGCCGGGTGTTGCCACGCTGCCGGACCTCACGCAAATGGAGTCGGTCACCTACGTCAACGAAATCGACGTGCGCAAGCTTGCCGTCGGCCAGCCCGTGACGCTCACGCTGGATGCCGATCCTACCAAGCGCCTCACCGGAAGCGTGGGGACTGTCGCGAACGTCGGTGAACAGCGGCCGAACGCCGACGCGAAGGTTTTCGAGGTGAAGGTGACGGTCCAGGGCTCCGACACGACGCTGCGTCCCGGGATGACGACGGGGAACGCGATTGAGACCCTCAAGCTCAATGTGGCGCTGTTCGTACCGCTCGAAGCGGTGAGCAGCGCGGGCGGCATCCCGTTCGTGTATCGCCAGGACGGTGGACGCATCGTGAAACAGGAAGTGATCACCGGACCGATGAACGACGACGAAGTGGTGATCGTGCGCGGCCTCGAGGAGAACGACCGGGTGCTGCTGACGCCTCCACCGGATCACGACCGAATCGCGCTGACGCGTCTCCCGGCTTCCGTGCGCGACAGCCTGCCGGTGGCGGGCGGTGACACCGCACCCCGGGGAGGCATCGCGGTTCCACCGCCAGTGCGGTGAACGTCGCCGAGCTGCGCCGCCAGTTCATCGCGCACGTTGGATTCAGCATGCGCACGGCGGTCGAAGCCGTGCGGCACAACAAGCTGCGGGCTTCGCTCACCTCGCTGGGCATCCTGTTCGGCGTCGCCTCAGTGATTGCGATGCTCGCGATCGGAAAGGGCGCCGAGCGTGAAATCCTCGAGCAGATGCGCCTGCTCGGCTCGAACAATGTGATGATCACGCCGCTCGTGGAGCAGCGCGAGGGCCCCGCCGACGACCAACCCGACAAGAAGGTGACGAAGTTCTCGCCCGGCCTCACCTACGCCGACGCCCAGGCGATCGCGCACGTGGTTCCTGGGGTCGAGGTGACGAGCGCGGAAGTCGTCCTCAATACGTCGCTCACGCGGGAGGGCCTGCGACGCTCGGGAAAGTTGGTGGGCGTGGACACGACCTACTTCCGCCTTACGAACCTGGCACTTGCCACCGGGACGACGTTCACCCCGTTGCAGGTGGAGCGCGGGCTCCCCGTCGCGATCATCGGCCATGGCGTACGCACGCGCTTCTTCACGACCGAGGATCCCATCGGCCGCCCCCTCAAGGTCGGCGAGACCTGGGTCACCGTCGTCGGCGTGCTCCAGGATCGTCGCCTGACGCAGCAGACCGCGCAGCGCCTGGGCATCCGCGACGCCAACATGGACGTGTACGTGCCAGTGCGCACCGTGCTCATCCGCTTCCGGAATCGTGCACAGCTCACACAGCGCGATATCGAGCAGGCGGCCCGGGAGGTCACCGTCACCACCAACGACGCGCCGACGGAGTCCGAGCAGCAGCGTGAGGAGCGCACCAACCGCAACCAGCTCGATCGCATCATCGTGCGGGTGACCGAGTCGCGGTTCGTGTCTCCCGTCGCCGACGTGTTGCAGCGGATGCTCGTTCGCCGACACAACACGGTGGTGGATTTCGAGATTACCGTGCCGGAGCTGCTGCTCCGCCAGGAGCAGCGCACCAAGACGATCTTCAACGTCGTGCTGGGCGCCATCGCCTCCATTTCGCTCGTGGTGGGCGGCATCGGGATCATGAACATCATGCTCGCGTCGGTCCTGGAGCGGATCCGGGAGATCGGGGTGCGCCGCGCCATGGGCGCCACCCAGAAAGACATCCTCTTTCAGTTCCTGAGCGAGGCGGTGCTGATCAGCGTGGCCGGGGGCGTGGTGGGCATTCTCGTCGGCGTCGGCCTGTCGATGGGCATCGAGCGGTTCGCGGGAATCACCACGATCGTGTCATCCCTGTCCGTCTTCGTCGCCTTCGGCGTGTCGTTCACCGTGGGCATCGCCTTCGGGATCGTCCCGGCCTACCGCGCCGCGCGACAGGATCCAGTCGTCTGCCTCCGCTACGAGTGAACTCATGAACAACCGCGTGTGCCTCACCTTAGCCCTCGCCCTTGGCGCGCCTGTGACACCCACGCTCGCGGCCCAGGCGGCGCCTCGGGATTCCTCCCAGGCGATCACGCTGTCGGAGGCCATCGCGCTCGCGCAGCAGCGCGGGCACCAGGCCCGCGCCGCGCGGGCGGCACGTGAATCGGGGCGCTACCGCCACCGTGCGTACCGCTCCGGGCTGCTACCGCAGCTGTCTCTCGGAGGAACGCTGCCGTCGTATAACAAGTCGATCATTTCGGTGCTCCGGGATGACGGGAGCACCGAATTCGTGCCCCAGCAGCAGACCGACGCCAGCGTAACGCTCACCCTCGCTCAGAAAATCCCGGTTACGGGCGGGGATCTGTTTGTGTCATCGTCGCTGGCTCGGCTCAGGGTGAGCGGCCCGACCGCCTACCAGTCGTGGTCTTCGACGCCGGTATCGGTGGGATTGCGGCAGGACATCTTCCGTCCGAACACCGCCGCGTGGGACGGTCAGGAGGACGCGGTGCGCGCCGAGCTGGACGAACGCGCATATCTCGAAGCGATGGAGGACCTGGCTCTCCAAACGGCCACGCTCTTCTTCGATGTCTACGCCGCCCGCGTCGCGCTCGAGAATGCCGTGACGAATGCCGCGGTGAACGACACGTTGTACCGCCTGAACACCGGGCGGTTCGAGGTCGGCAAGATCGGCGAGAACGATCTGCTGCAGAGCGAGCTCGCGTTGCTCCGCTCCCGTACCTCCCTCGAGTCGGCGCGGCTGGAGCACGAACGCGCCACCGACGCCTTGCGCCTCGCGCTCGATCTCCCCCCCGGGACGCCGGTCGGGGTCGCGGTGACGGGGGAGGTCCGCGAGTTCGAGGCCGACACGGCTCGCGCCGTGGCCGAAGCGTTGAAGAATCGCGCCGCGGTGACGGCCGTCGCCCTCGATGACGTCCAGGCCCGGCGGAGCGTCGCCGAGGCGCGTCTTCGTTCGGGCGCCGGTGCCACCGTCCAGGCCAGCTACGGATTCAACGCCACGGCGCCGGAGGCGAGCCTCGCATATCAGAACCTGCTCGAGGCTCGGCGCTTCACGCTGTCGGTACAGGTTCCGCTGTGGCAGTGGGGCGCGCATCACGAACGAGTGCGGGCGGCCGAGGCCGATCGCGAGCGCGTCACCAACCTCTCGGACGCGACGCTCGCCCAGGTTGTGCACGACGCTCGTTTCGCCGCGCTCGCACTCGCACAGGCGCGCCGCACCGCACTGCTCGTGGCGAAGGCGGACAGCGTCGCCGCCAAGCGCTTTGAGGTGGCGTACAATCGCTACGTGATCGGCCGCATTACGATCGACAATCTGTACATCGCGCAGGCCGAGAAGGACCAGGCGCTGGTCGAATACGTCCGGGGGCTGCGCGGATACTGGACGGCGCTCTACCGCCTGCGCGGTGCCACGCTCTTCGATTTCGCTGCGGGACGGCCGATTCGGGGGTGATCGTGAATCTTCGCCTTGACCGACTCCGTACGTCGTCTTAGTTTGCTCGAAGTAGCCCCCCGAAACACGCACGAAAGGGTCTCGGACTGAAATGATTCGTCAATCCACCGTCACGCCAATGCTGCGTCGCCTCTGGGTGGGCCTGGCCTGGTGCCTGGTCGCGCCGTTTGTCGACGTGCGTGGGCGTGTTGCGTCCGGCATCGCCGGCGCCGGTGGAGGTGGAGGAGCACCCTAGAAGTCGATCGGATCTAGTTCGCGCCGTGATCCGGCCTTCCGGGTGCTTCATGGGACCTGGGAGGCCGTTCTGTTACCCCCGATTCGAGGATCACGGACATGAGCACGCAGCAACAACTCGACGATCACATCATCGAGCGCTACACCGCCCAGCCGACGCGGCTCCCTCCGGAGTTGCGACGGGAGATCGAGCACGCCTGGCAGGGCGCGCCCATCCAGCTGTACGCGCTCGCTGATCTCGACCAGAGCCTTGTGCTCTCGGAAACGTGGTTCGCGCTGGGCCCCAGGCACATCGCGGTCGCGAAGCGGGACAGCGAGGGCTGGGACGTGCGCAGCATCGAGCGGGCAAGCATCGAGGCGGTCCGTGAAGCGCCCGGGTTGTCGGCGAACACGCTGACGATCCTGGGCGCACCGGGCGAGCCGGCGCTGGCATTGCTGCGCTACACGCACCGGCAGCGGCGCGCGTTCGAGAACATCCGGTTCGTGCTCGAGGAGCAGGTTCAGGGCCACACGCGCGAGCTGGCCGACGGCGAAGCGGACCGGTTGTATGCCGAGAGTGTGGCGCGGCCGATTCGCGACGCGCAGGCACTCGTGTCGGGCCGGCAGACGGCCGTCATCCGGCGCTTGCTAGGCTATCTAAAGCCCTATCGCCGCGACCTGACGCTCGGCATGGCAGCGGCCACCGTCATCACGCTGGTCAGTCTGATCCCGCCGTATCTCGCGGGCTATCTGATCGACCGCGTGGTGCGCCCGGCGCAGGCGGGCACGTTGTCGCTCACCCGCGCGGGGACGATTGCGACGCTCGCCGTGGCCGCGATGGCGGCGGTGTACCTCGTCAAACAGGCCGCGGCGTATGTCCGGCTGCGGTTGATGGCGATTCTTGGCGAATGGGTTGCCCGGGATTTGCGCGATCAACTGTACGAGCACATCCAGCGGCTCAGCCTGTCGTTCTTCTCGCGCAAGCGAACGGGCAGCCTGATCACACGCGTGTCCGCCGATACCGACCGTCTCTGGGAGTTCCTCGCGTTTGGGATCGTCGATGTGTCACTCTCGCTGGTGCAGCTGCTGGGACTGGGAACGGTGTTACTCTCGCTCGACTGGAGGCTTGGTCTGGTGATGACCCTGCCGATCCCGGTGTTTTGCTGGGTGATCTATCGGCACGGCGAGAACATCAGCCGGCTGTTCATCCGGGCGTGGCGGAAGTGGTCGCGCGTGACCGACGTGTTGTCGGACACCATCCCCGGAATCCGGGTGGTGAAAGCGTTCAACCAGGAGGACCGGGAAATCGCGCGCTTCGGCGAGCGCAACGCGGACGTGACGGCGGAGTTCAACCGGATTCACGCGTCATGGACGACGTTCTGGCCGCTGCTCGTCCTCGGCGTGCACGCGATGACGATTACGGTGTGGCTGTTCGCCGTGCCGCGGCTGCTCGGCACAGGCCCACAGCTGCCGGTGGGAACGTTCGTCTCGTTCCTGCTCTACACGACGATGTTCCTCGCGCCGATCGACGTGATCGGCCAGATGGCGCGGACGATCAACCGGGCGACGACGTCGGCGCACCGCGTGTTCGAGGTGCTCGACACCGAGCCGGAGATCCGCGAAGTGGCGGAGCCGGTCCGGCTCGAGCCGGTGCACGGGCGTGTGACGTTCGAGCACGTAACGTTCGGCTACGACGGCGTCCGCCAGGTGCTGCGGGGCGTGAGCTTCGATGTGGCGGCAGGCGAGCTGATCGGGCTCGTCGGCCCGTCGGGCGGTGGCAAGACGACGATCGTGAACCTGATTGCGCGCTTCTACGACGTGAGCGGGGGAACGATTCGGATCGATGGCGTCGATCTCAGGCGCCTCGATACGGGGCACTACCGCCGGCAGATGGGGATGGTGCTCCAGGATCCGTACCTGTTTCATGGGACAGTGGTGGAGAACATCCGCTACGGCCTGCCGGAGGCGCCGTTGCATCAGGTTGTCGCGGCGGCGCAGGCGGCGAATGCCCACGACTTCATCACCAAGCTGCAGCACGGCTACGACACGGTGGTGGGGGAGCGGGGACACACGTTGTCGGGTGGTGAGCGCCAGCGTGTCTCGATCGCGCGCGCGATCCTCCACGATCCTCGGATCCTCATTCTGGACGAGGCGACGAGCAGCGTGGATACGGAAACCGAGCGTGAGATCCAGGAGGCGCTCGAGCGGCTGGTGGCGGGGCGGACCGTGTTCGCGATTGCGCACCGCCTGTCGACGCTCCGCAAGGCGTCGCGGCTGTTCGTGATCGAGGACGGCCGGTTGGTCGAGCACGGCACGCATGCGGAGCTGCTGGCGAAACCCGACGGGAAGTACCGGCACTTGTACGAGCTGCAATTGCAGCTTCAATGAGAGGAGGGACCATGGATGCAACCCTGTTGGGCCGTCGGCCGCTGGAACAACGGAGGCGCGATACGCTGACGTTGGAATGGCGGACCGACGGCTCACTGTGGGCGACGAAAGGGGACGAGGAGCGGCCGGTATCGGTGCGGCGCTGCTTCCCCTGGTCGGAGCCCGCACATCATCTCTCGCTGCGGGACGCGGACGAAGAGGAGTTCGCGCTCGTCAGGGACCCCGCCGAACTCGATCCGCGCTCCCGCGCCGCGCTGGAGATGGCGCTCGCGGTCGCGGGGTTCGTGTTCGAGGTGACGCGCGTGCTGGAGATCGACGAGGAAGTCGAGATTCGCCGCTGGCGAGTCGAGACGCAGCAGGGTCCTCGCACGTTCCAGACGAGGCTCGATGATTGGCCGCGCACGTTGCCGCATGGTGGGCTGCTGATCCGCGACCTCGCGGGGGATTTATATCATCTCGGCAGGCCCGGGGCTCTCGATCGGAAAAGCCGGGAGTTGCTGTGGGCGTTTGTGGACTGAAAGGGCGGCATGGGCGGCATGGGCGGCAATGGCGGCAAGGTTGCCGCCCCTGCGCCTTTGCCGCCCTTGTTGCTACCGCTGGCATCTTCGGCAAAACACCGTCTGCCGTTTGTCGATCTCGTGCGTCATCACGAGCTTCCGGCCGCAGTTCGCGCACTTCTTCCCGCCTCGTCCATACACGCGTAGCTCGAACTGGAAGCGGCCGCGCTCGCCTCTGCCCGTGCGATAGTCGCGCAGCGTCGTCCCGGACGACGCGAGTGCCCGTTGCAGGACGTCCACGATCGCGGCGTGCAATCGCGCGAATTCCTCGAGCGACAATTTGTTTGTGGGTTTCGCCGGATCGAGTCTGGCGTCGAACAGCGCTTCGTTGGCGTAGATGTTGCCGACTCCCGCCAGTCGCTTCTGGTCCATGATGGCTTTCTTGACCGCGGTACGCGTGCCCCTCAGCCGATCGGCGAATACGAACGGTGTGAACGTCTCTTCGAGCGGCTCGGGGCCGAGCCGGCCGGTGTACGCGATCCAGCCCTTTTCCTCGAGCAGCCAGATCGTGCCGAGCCGCCGCACGTCGCGGTACACGAACCTGCGCCCGTCGGTCAGCGTGCAGATCAGGACGGCGTACTTCGCCTCGTCCCGCGTCAGCCGCCGTTCATAGACGAGGAGCGAGCCGGTCATGCGCGGCTGGATGATCATGCGGTGGCCGGATGAGAGCCGGAACACGGCGTGCTTGGCGCGCCGGGAGACCTGCTCGATGGTGTTGCCGCGCAGCGTCTTGATCAGGCGCGCCTTGGAGACCTGGCGCAACACATCGGTTTTCTTCAGCTCCACGCGGGCGATGCGGCACCCCTCGAGCCCGGGCGCAATCTCGCGGACGATCGTCTCGACTTCAGGCAGCTCCGGCACGCTGGATCTCGCGCCAGGCGACGTCGCGCCGCCAGGTCTTGCCCTCAAAAGCGATGCGCTCGGCTGCGCCGCGGCTCGCCTGCGCGGCGAGTGCCACGGTCGGACCGAGACCCGTCACGCTCAGCACACGGCCACCGGAGGTCCGCAGTCTTCCTTCGTTATCGCGATCCGTGCCCGCGTGAAAGACGATCACATCGTCTCCGAGGTCCGCCGCGTCCGGGAGCCTGATCGCGGCGCCTTTTTCCGGATTGTCGGGATACCCGCGCGCGGCCAGGACGGTGGTGACCGCAGCCCGATCGACGATCAACGCCTGCTGGCTCGCCACGGGGTCCCAGCGCCGCTGCGCAATCGCCGCAAGATGCTCGCTGAATCCGGGCAACAACGCGGGCAGGAGTACCTGCGCTTCCGGGTCGCCGAAACGCGCATTGAATTCGAGCACCGAGGGTGTGCCATCGGGCCGGATCATCAGACCGGCATACAGCACACCTTCGTAGGGAGTGCCTTGAGCCGCGACTTCGCGTAACACCGGCTCGAAGACTTCCGCGCGCACGCGTGCGAGCAGCGGTTCCGTCGCGATCCCGACCGGACAGTAGGCGCCCATCCCACCGGTGTTGGGACCGGTATCGCCCTCGCCGAGTCGTTTGTGGTCCTGGGCGGGCGGAAGGATGACGATGCGCTCACCGTCAGTGAGGGCCAGCACGGAGAGCTCTTCGCCATCGAGGAACTCCTCGATCACGATTTCCTTGCCGGCTGCGCCGAGGGAGCCTCCGAGCATGGCGCGGGCAACGGCGACGGCGTCGGCTCGCGTCTGGCACACGACCGCTCCCTTGCCGGCCGCGAGTCCGGACGCTTTCACGACGAGGGGCTCGGCATGGCTCGCGATGTAGTCGAGCGCCGGCGTCTCGTCGACGAATGTGGCGCTTGCGGCCGTCGGAACACCGGCGCGACGCATCACCTCTTTGGCGTACGCCTTGGACGACTCGAGTTGCGCCGCGGCGGCCGACGGACCGAACACCGCACGCCCTTGTTCACGCAGGTGGTCCGCCAGGCCGGCGGCGAGGGGTGCCTCCGGACCGACGATGGTGACGTCGATTTCGTGCCGCAGGACGGCCGCGACGACGTGATCGACGGCGGTGGCAAGGATGGGGAGATTGGTGGCGAGCGCGGCGGTGCCGGGATTGCCCGGTGCTGCGAACAGCGTCAGGTCGTCGGAAAAGGCAGAGGCGGCGTCGCGACGCAGTGCCCAGCAGAGGGCATGTTCGCGGCCGCCGCCTCCGACGACCAGTACTTTCACCTCTTCTTGAATGCGTCCGTAAACGCCTGGGCGGCTCGCTTGGCGGAGTCAACCACGTCGTTCACAACGGCCTTCGCTTCCTTCATATAGTGCTCGCGCGCCTCATCGATGTCCTTGTCGATCGGGCGATTGTCGGCGTCGGGGCCGCGGCGCGTGTACTCGCCGTTCAGAATGCGCTCGTACTGGCCGGCGCCGATCCAGCGCTGCAGCTCGGCGGCGCGCAGCGTGCTGAACGGATGGGTGCGCTCGAGCGTGTTGAGGATCTGAAAGATCCGGTCGAGCGCGCCACCCGATTCCTCGTATTCCTTGGCCTGTACGAGGAACTCGTCGAGGCTCATCTGCTTCATGTCGCCGCCGCCCGCCATCTTGAGATGCATGCGCATCGCGGCGTGCGGATCCTGGACCGCCAGGAGACCCGCGCGATCGGACGAGAGCTCGCTCTTCCGGAACCATTCGAGCAGCGCGATCCGGATGGGCAGCAGGGCAATGCCCGCCAGGAACGGTAACGTCGAGAAACTGAAGTTGAGGATCAGGATCAGGATCGTGACGTAGAGCGCGTGGCCGCTCATCACGTGTCCCAGCTCGTGGCCCAGCAGCGTCCGCATCTCGTCGTCGTCGAGCAGCTTCAGCGCGCCCGAGTTGATGACGATGAACGGCCGGTCCATCCCGTACGCGCCCGCGTTGACGAACGGCGTCTGGGACACGTACAGATCGGGCCGCGGGTCCCAATCCATCGTCGTCAGCACGTCGGTGTACAGCTCGTTGAGGCGCGGGAACTGCCTGGGCCCGACGCGCACCGCGTCCGCCTGGAACAGCAGCCGGATACCGCGCTCGCCGATGAATCCGTAGATCTTCTTCACTACCTGGTCGAATCCGGGGATGGAGCGCAGCGACTGCAGCGCCGCGCGATCGGCCGGATGCTCCCACGAGACGGCAGCGATCTGGGTCAAGACTTTCCGCGGACGCGCCGCGGGAAGGGTATTCGTCGGTTCGGTCATGCCTCTCTCCTGCGAATGGATTCCCTCACGTACGGGCCCGAGAACCCCGTGTTTCGGTTAGTCGTCCGCCAATGCCTGGTCGAGATCGCCGACCAGGTCCTCTACATCCTCGATTCCGACCGACAGGCGGACCAGGCTGTCGGTCAATCCCATGCGGCGCCGCATCTCGGGCGGCACGCTCGCGTGCGTCATCGATGCTGGATGCCCGATCAGGCTCTCGACGCCGCCCAGCGACTCGGCGAGCGCGAAGATTTTGGTGCGCTCGACGAAGCGGCGCGCAAACGCGGTGTCGCCCAGCTCGATACTCAGCATCCCGCCGAATCCCTTCATCTGACGGCCGGCGAGCTCGTGCTGGGGATGCGAACGCAGTCCCGGATAATACACCCGTTGCACGCGGGGATGCTTCTCCAGCCACTCCGCCACGCGCCGGCCGTTCGCGTCGTGCTGGCGCATGCGCAGCGCCAGCGTCTTGGTGCCGCGCAGCGCCAGCCAGCAGTCGAACGGCCCCGGGACGGCACCGGAAGAGTTCTGAATGAACCCGAGCCGCTCGGCGACGTCGTCGCGGGTCGCGACGAGCATGCCGCCTACCATGTCGGAATGGCCGTTCAAGTACTTGGTCGTCGAGTGGAGGACGATATCGGCGCCGAACTGCAGCGGCTGCTGGAAATAGGGGGTCGCGAAGGTGTTGTCGACGACGAACAACGCTTTG
>WNFR01006942.1_pt1 | contig 11546 bp, 8 predicted proteins | sample 5400221 | NCBI WGS metagenome assembly WNFR01 (sample SAMN13153357, study PRJNA577476) | soil metagenome | isolation source: 40 cm soil under Madrone tree | place: USA:California | collected 2016-06-14 | reverse complement strand
GCTGACGCTGGCATTCCCCCAACCGTCTCCGCGTCGGCGGCCTTTAAAGCGTAGGGCACGCTCACCAGCAGCACTCGAGGAGGTTGCTGGATATCCGCGCCTTCGATCCCCAACCAGCGCGACTGGCCGGTGATGAACAATTCCAGCGGCACACCTTCGCTGCTCTCGGCGCCCAGCAGAGCGGTGTATCGCCCGGTTCCATCAAAAGTCACGTTTTGGGTCTCCATCCACAGCGCAGCCCCACCCTCCTGGTCCGCGTAGATCGCAAATGTCACTCCCGCAACTCCGGTCTTCGCGTCACCTTTGCCGTCTTTCAGCGACCCACTGAACTTGATGAGCCGAGGCACGGCCATATTCGGGGCAGAAGACGTTGTCGGCTCCGCGACCGTTGTTTCCGGCTGAGCGCGACTTGGCTCCACTCCAGCCCGCGGTTGAGAGGATTGCGCCATCATGGCCGACGCAGGCCCAATCTGGAACATCCAAACCAGAATGCATAGGAAATACCTTTGGACTCGACCCAGGTTCATGGCAGATATGGTCCCACATGGCCTAGCGTTGCGCCAATTCCCGGTGATGGTAGAGTGTCCAAAACGGATATTCCCATTACGACACACGGCAACCATACCTTGTGTAACGCTTCGAACTCATTGCTCGCCCCACTCCTGCCCCTGCTATGCCCCACATCACTCTTGCAACCCCGGTTCTCGGCTCGCCTTTGCCGTCTTTCATAATCCCATTGACCTTGATTAAACAGTGGCAGCGTCACGTAGGTGACGGAAGTGGTCGAGTTGGGGTTCTGCGCAGAACTCCACAAACTTCCGATTTAGTCCCTCGCTGGGCAAATATCCCTGTAGGTACTCTCGGCCATTGGCGGCCAATTCGTTCGCCAAGTTATTCGTCAAGAGCGTACCTTGGCGGGAACTCCCCGCATTTCAATAGGAATTCCCAAACGGGTGCCGATCGTTGAAAGTCACCCATTCCCAGGAGGAAGGCCGTTCATCATTCTGACGAGCCTGCTTTTCATTTGACTTGCAAACTGTCTCATGCCTTTGCGGGCGATTCTTTCCTTGGCCGCAACGAAACTAGAAATAGCTGTCTTCACATATCCTCTTGCACCCGTGGTTTGGGAATAAACCGTGTTATGCTCCGGCGCGATCTGCTCTGCTGGCCGATCAACTGTGTAGTAATAAACGGCCAAGGACTTGCGGCTCATCCCATCGGAGATATTCAATGGCAAAGGATGGCCGTGGTATGAGATCTCGTTGGTTTCAAAAATCACCAGGCGGTTGAACAAGGGCGCGATGTTCGCGATTCTCACCTTCCTCCGCATATCCCATAACTCAAGGAAACCTGCATACTCCTCTTTCCAGCTCTTATTAAGATAGAGAATCGCGTTTAACCGCCTGTGATTTCGCGTTACGGAGTGCACATTAAAATCTATATGCACATCCAGAAATCCACCATTCACGATCTGATGACAGCCGCCTCCCACCAATTCTGGGTCAGCCAGAAGACCATCAATACCCGTCATCTGTGAGATTAAGTCTAGAAATTCTTCCGAAGCCGACATTGCAAAAAAGTCGTTTATGCTGGGTGGAAAATCCCTGGTAAGTGAAAACTTTTTGTTCTGGTGCGTGTAAGTGATGTTTGTCCAGGTTGGATCGGCTGGAGGATACTCTCGCAAGAGAGCTTCCGCAAAATCTTTTTCAAGGAACTCGTCTATAACCACAAAATGAAACGGTTTTGCGGCATCCCATGCAGAACGCCACCCGTTAATCTCATGAATGCGTAATCCGGAAATAATCCTTTCCTCGAGCATAACGACCTCCTTTGTTTTGGTATGCAAAATGTTTCTGGCTAGTGCGAACGCGCCTCACCACTTATTTCGGCAAGGATTCTTTGTTAAAAAGGAACCCATCAGTGTCGCCGACCTGCGCTTCAGCGTAGAACTCAGCATACTTCCAATATAGGTTCTCGCTGGGCAAATATCCCTTTAGGTACTCTCGGCCATTGGCGGCCAATTCGTTCGCCAAGGCTTCCGAGTCAATCAACATCTTCACCGCCGCTGCCAGGGACTGTGGACTGCCAGGCTCAAATAAAAGACCAGTCTGGGCATGGAGAACCGTATTACGCAGACCGGCGACGTCACTTGCGATTACTGGCACGCACGCGTCATAAGCTTCTAACGCAACGATGCCGAATGATTCGGAGCGGGAGGGTATCACAAGGACATCATAGTTAGGAAGAAGGCGACGCACATCACGCGAAGTTTTGTTGAAGCAAATATTTTTTGTAATCCCGAGCTCATCGGCCAAGCGCGCCAGAGGTTCTTTTCCCGGACCATCGCCAAATATGTCGCATTTAACTGCGTACCCTTCTTTCTCTAGGATACCTATTGATTTGAGAAGAATATCAAATCCCTTTTCACGCGAAAGCCGCCCAATCCCGCAGATTCTTGTATAACCTGCCCTTTTTCGCATCTGACAAAGACCTGATCTTTCCAGCTCCTGCCCCGCCCAGAGCGGTTCAATCCAATTGGGAATCACCTCGACTTCTGACGGTCTTTTTCCTGTCCTGCTGAGAACCTCGTTTCGCAAGTCTTCCGACACACAACAAATTCGCTTCATGCGACAGAGCATCAGGGTCTCGAAGCTTCGCTTGCAACTGTACCTGTCCTCCGAATCAGCAACGGTGAATCGGTGCACGGTCGCGACGAAGGTCAAATGACGGCAAGCAAGAAGACTGGTCACGGAAACGAGCAGCGGAAACCGCCCATGAAGATGAACGACATTGGCCGAACGCCTCGAAGCCAGAAATCTGAACAACGAGAGATTTGAAGAGATGTATCTCCGAGGGCGAAACGAAATGCGCACGATGAAGTAGGGGATTCCCTCCTCCTTAAGCGTTTGCGAAAGCCAGCCCTCCCCCGGACACACCACGGAGTCGAGCAGACCGCGATCCCTTAGCAGCTTCGCAAGGCTATAAACATGCCTTGAGACGCCAACAAGATCCACCGAAGAAGGAATTAGGACCACCCTTAGATCCCGGCCCGTGTGCAATCCCTCCCTCCGTAAACCGATAGAAGCCCGTAGAGAAGCGCGAATGTGATCCCCCCGTAAGTCGGATCCACCAGAACGTTTCCCGTTAAGGAAACCACCAAAGCCACAAGCAAAACGAGAACACCCAATATTCCCACGCCGGCGGGCAAACTCGCCCGCCACACCTTAACGGTTGGCCTGACCAGGAGGTTTAGAACTAACATGAGGCCGATGAACCCTTCTGACAGCCAATGATCCAGGTAAAAGTTATCCGCCGTGGCACCGCCAATCCGGTTTGAGAAGGACCGATTGCCATATCCTATTAGGAATCTATGCACACTGCTGCCCCCAAGCTCCAGACTCTCCCGCCAGAGCCCTAGGCGCGTCTCGATTGATTCCTCAGCGTTTGACCCGCCAACAAAGGAGTCAGCTACCCTGTTAACCGCGAAGCTGTCCGTGTACATCAACGCTCCACCCATAAGCGTGATGAGCAGCAAGCCCCAAGCTAGCATTCCTCTCCCACTTCCGGGTACGTAGAGTTTCCTAACGTAGAGCAAGAACAGCACGCAAACCATACCCACGGAAGCAAGGAACGCGCTGCGGGATTGCGTGAGGAATAAGCCACACAGGACAACAACCAATGACCCAATCTGAGTCAGCGAAGGAGCCCGTTTATGCAACCGCCACAAAAGAATAGCTAACACAACCGCGAGCAAGGCCCCCCATTCGTTGTAACTGGCCTGTTTATCAAGGCCCTCGCCACCCGCATATGAGACATATCCAGCAATTCGGTGCAACTCCGGATTGACCATATACAGCCCTATGGAGGCACTGGCCATGATTACTCCAAGTAGAATCACCATATTGAGAAACATGTTGAACTGTTTCTCCGATCTGATGAACGTAAATGCAAGCGCGCCCCAGAGGATCGTTTCGATAAACCGCAAGTAACGTGGCCAGTCTATTGCATTACCCAAGATCGCTTCGCCTACCATACTCAGAAGCACCAAACTGCCGACCACAACCAAGTAACGGTTCACTTCCCCTGGAGCTGCTACCTCCCATGGCCCCTTGAACACCCACAGGATCACAGCAGATACAAAAATGAGGTCCGTCGGCCGAATCGAGAGCCCCCAGAGGTTTTCCAGTACGAACACATTCGCCAAAGCAGCGGTTGGCAGCAAAATGATAAGAAGAGAGCCCAACGTGTCGAGGGTCCCAATTTGGGCCGTCTCAGTTCCCTTGGAATTCACGTCGTTTTTTTCTTTCCTACAAATTGCATACGAAATGCCTCGAGCATTGCTCCCGAAACCACCGACGTCTGCATGGAATCTTCCAGCGCGCGAAGCATAGCCTCACGGATAACATCAGGTTCGATCCCCTTCACGTAGCCACTCTTTTGCAAGCGGTACTTTACCCAAAAAAAGAACCGCAGATAAAGCTCAAGGAGAAGCACCCACAACGTGAAACGGATTCTGCCATTGTTCCTCTTCCTGAACAAAATATGAGAGAGTGTGCCGTTGTAAACGTAGGTCGGATCGCTCCAGACATGCGAATGACTCGCCTCGTGGTAGACGGTGACCATTGGGTTGTAAAAGACCTTAAAACCAGTGCGGGCCGCTCGAAGTGAGTACTCCCATTCTTCTTTGCCAAAAAAATAAGCTTCGGGAAGGAGTCCAATCGCCGCCACCACCTCTCGTTTAATCAGCATGAAGGCACCGGATATGAACTTTCTCTCGCGGACAACCTCATACTGCCCTCTGTCAAGTTTGTTGTGTCCGATGTGCTTTTCCGCGCCGATTAACTTGACGTATCCACCAGTACTCCAGATCCGATCGGTCTCGGGCCAAAACAGGATTTTCCCGCCTTCAATCCCGCATTCTGGCCTAGATTCGGCAAACTCAACGGCCTTATTGAGAAACCCCGGGTCACAAATGATGCAGTCGTTATTCAACAGGAGGAGGTATTCGCATCCGTCCGCAAGTGCTTGTGCAATGCCTTTGTTGCACCCGGAAGCAAAACCAAGATTTTCGGGATTCAGGATGAAGCGAATATAATCATTCTTGAAGTTCTCACCGAGTCTGAGAGCGGAATCGTCCTTCGAACCATTATCGACAACATATATCAAATAGTTTGCGTAAGTAACGCTTCCGAAAGAATCGAGGCACCGCGCAGTGTCACGATAATTGTTCCAATTGAGAATTACGACCCCAACCTTCGGGAATTTCAAACTTGGCGGCATCACGGCGCGCTCCTATAGTATAGAAATCATTGGATTGAGTTCCCCGAGATTTTGTTGGAATCGGCCTTTCCGCTCACGTGAACCACCATGCCGCGTGCCGGTTCAAAACCCGAGACCACATTTTGTTCGATAACGTTTCCTTCTCCTGTGGAAGAGAAATCAATACCGTACAGCATCGTCGGAGGCCGCTGCGTGTCCTTGATGATGTTTCCGGTGACCACGTTTCCGTTTCCGCTTACAGTTCGGGAACCCTGAACGTCATCTATCAGGTGAATTCCGGCCGCGGCTGCCGACTTTCGACAGTTGCCGAGGACGTGGCAACGTCCAGGGTTGGTAATAACGTTGCTCGTTACTCGCACCTGTGATGACCCAACAAGGAGAATGCCATCTCCCCCCGGGTCAGCAATGGTGTTTCCCGAAATGACCGCACCGGCTTGTTGCGAAAGAACGGATATTCCCTGCTCGAAGAACACCCCCACAATCTTGTTCCCCGTGATACTTTCTCCCCGAAAGTTTTCCGACGTGGGTCCGCTGAGCCGCAGGGCGAGCGTAATTCCGCGATAGCATCTGTATGCCACGTTGTCACGGATAGCGATCCTGTTTCCATGCTGCTCGGGGTTATTGGGCTCCACGTCCACGGGCGCACCCGGATCTCCCGTGATTTCCCGAAAGTTGTTGTTGGCAATCGTCACGTCGTCGGCGTCAATAATCGAGATTCCATTGCGATGGCAGGCAATGAAATTGCATTTTTGGATGTTGATTTCCTTGCTGAAGGTATGATGCTGGGTTGCATCCGCGGTGTTCGTCAGATAAATGCCGTCCATCGGAGCGTTTTGAATCGTCACGTCTTGCAGCGTCACGTTGTGAGCTCCCACGAGCGCCAGACCGTGCAGCCTCTCGGCCAGCAGGGTAACGATTGCTCCCGCTTTGTGTGGGCGAAGCAATCGGGCGTGGTACCTACCCCCAGAAAGCCTGATGATGGGAGCAATTTCCTCATTCGGGCCGCTGTCCACGCGAAGGACGGAATCTATATGAATACCTTCCATGGATTCGAGGATGACTTCTTGCTCCCCGCCGGCTGGAATATCGCTAATGAGTTTTGTCTCGCGTAAAGCCTGGTCGGACGCGGCAACATCAATGGTGAAGCCCTGTAGCGTGATATCGTGATCGGGTTCGGCGGCATCGGGATTGCCATAGCTCTGATTCATCATCACGGCCTGGTATGTTTTGGGGCTTGGTCCCAGCTTGAGAATCGTCCTCCCGGGTCCCGCGCCTACAAGATTCACACGCGACCTCAGCAGTATGGCCGGGTGGCCTTCGGCTGCATGTAAAGTGAAAGTGCCAGCGGAAATCTGTACCGTCCCGCCGCCCGCTTTAGCCGCTGCGTCAATAGCTTCCTGAATACCCGCTGTCTTGCTGTTCGCCTGGTAGCTTTCAGGTTTGAAGGTTTGGCCTCGCAGGCTCGGCTCCAAGACGAATAAGGCGCCGATAACGACAAGGTAGCCAATTCCGAGGTGAGGGAGCCGGATGTGCGTTTCAGGAGCACCTCCGAACATATTATCCCTCCATGCGTTCATTCTAGCGGAACCCTCTCGGTGATTGCTCGGTAGCTGTGGGTCCTATCTTTCTACTCGCACCGCTGACTTGGTGGCGACTGCGAGCAATTCTTCTCCCGATTCTCTGTTGAGCCGCACGCGAAGCCATGCAGTCAGGCCCATGGCTTCAGCTCGCACCCGCTGAATCAAGACAGGAGAGGTACTCGGCGTTACCGCACCTCTGCGCCGCAAAGCCCGACTAGCCAGAGTACAACTCACTCCTCTCGGGGTCGATATACAAGCAACGTTTGAGAAGCCTACTCGCGAGAGCAATAACCCGAGAGAAGACAGGCCAAAGAGATGCAAATGCCGGGGTGGCTCCAAACCCCGCCAGTTCGGACCAAAGGTTCGATGTCCCCAACTGGCCAGGTTCGGAGTGACAACCACGAGTCTCCCGCCCGGCCTCAGAACGCGGCGGCACTCTTGCAGAAGCGCCATGGGTTCGTGGACATGTTCTATAAGGTGACTCATCGCTATGGCGTCGAAACTGTCATCGGGGAACCTCTGATCAAAGAGTGTTCCGAGCCGAACGTTTACGCCTTTGGCTTGTGCATTACTGACCGCAGCCGAATCAAAATCAACGCCTTCGACCTGCCAACCAAGCTTCTGCAACTCCGCGAGCATCTTCCCATCACCGCTGCCAAGCTCCAGTAGCCGGCCATTTTGGAGGGCGTGCAGATAAAAAACAGTGAAATCAACGTCCGCTCGACGGTAAGGGTCCAGGTACAATAAGCATCCTAGTAAACGATCCGAGAACCGAGGATTTGGGTACGTATAGCCATATCGGCGTGCTAGATATCCACGTCGCACCTTACGATAGAGACTGCGCAGGAGAGTATCCCGTACCTCAGGACAATCTACATGTGTATAGTAGCTTTGATACGCGAGCGGTATGTCGCTTTCCACGGGCATTGGGTCCAGCCACACGAGGGCACACCTTGAATTCGGACACTTCTTGAACGCCCAAATTCCGGGCGCACCGAACAAACGGTCCCTCAGACCTTCATAGAGGGGCTCCCCCTCAGCCCCGCACAAGAAGCAACTGGGGCATGGGTGCGACCGAATCTCCTCTGCTCTTTTGAGATCGCTAACTGCTGCCTGAATTGACGCCATAGAGTCTCTAGAGGTAATCGAGCGCCAGGATGCGCTCCTCGGGTGAAAGAATGAAAAACCAACCGGCGACACCAAACCCGAGAATCGCCACCAGAACGAACAATGCTCTTAGCAAAAGGGTGTGGGGAATCGCCGCCGACGCCAAGCTGAGTAACGCGACCACTGACACGCAGGCCACCCGGCCCGTGACCAAAGTCGTACCCGGAAAGGACCGCTTGGCCAGGACAAACAAGATGAGAGCATCCACGGCCATTCGAGCTGTCCAGGCAATGGCCGCGCCCTCGACGCCATAGATCGAGATCAGCCACCACAACGCCAGCAGATAGAAGGGCAACTCGATCATGTGGAGCATTGCCGTGAGGTCCGGCCTCCCCACGCCTTGCACGAGGGCGAATGGTACGGCCGCCAGGCTGTTGAAAAAGACACCCACGGCCAGCCATTGGAGCACGCGGGAACTGTGCTGCGCGAAATCAGCTCCCAGCCAAAGCGTGAGTCCATTCTGGGCCAGGCCGACGGTCAGGAGAACGGCCGGGAACAGGATTAGGAAGATGTATTTGACGCAGCGACTGTAAAGGGCTGCGGTTCGGGCGCGGTCCTCAGGAAAACTTGCGGAGAAGGCCGGAAACATCACACCCACCAGGGCTCCGGGGATGATCATGAGTTTGGTAACAAGTTCATACGGCGTGGCATAGTAAGCGACAGCAGTCATGGAAACCATCGCCCCGATCAAGAAGCGGTCGAGTGTAACCATTAGCGGGCCTACAATGTTGCTGACCGTCATCCAGCCACCGACGCGCAGCAGAGGGCCGACCGTGGCACCATGCCAGGCGATTCGCTCACGCAATTCGGGCACGACCCGAAAGCAGAGCAGCAAGTGCACTGCCCAGCCGACAACCCGCCCCGCCACCAGCACGCCAACCACGGGGAACAAGCTTGTGGAAAAAGGCAGCACTAGCAGCGGGCTGGCAAACGAATAAATCCCCAGCGGAATACGCATTGTATTGATCAGCCCGAACTTCTGATGCGCTTCCAATAAGCCGCGCAGGCCCGCCGTGCTAATCACCATGGGAATCGAAAGTCCGAGCAAGTAGAAGGATTGCAGTGTCTCGCGCTGAAGCGCTAGGGGCACGTTGAGCGCGCGATGGACCAGCCACGGCGACAGCAAGACCGCGACTAAAGTACCCGCCAGGCCCAACAGCAGCATCAGCAACAGTGAAGTCCACACCAGCGTGGGGACTTCGTGATCCTCCCCGGCGCCCATTTTTCTTGCTACCAGCTGAGTCAGCGCGCGCCCCAGGCCCAGGTCGAACAAGCTGGCATACCCAATCAGCGCCCAGGCCAAGGCCAGCACGCCGAAACGGTCCTTGCCCAACCCGTGGATGAGAATCGGAATGGAGAAAACCGCGACGAACATCGGCGCGCCATTACCGATCAGGTTCCAAATCACATTGCGGGCCAGGAAACGGCCCGCGGTCAGATTCAGGTTGCGATTTTGCGATGATTGAATCATATCATAATATAAAATTAACTTGTACTTATCTATGGAGCGGGAACGATATCCGCGTCGTCTAACTCCACGGAAACGGAGCGCATGATCAGGTTGAGTGAGATGACGAAGCGCAAGTGATTTTTCTTACGCACAATGATTCCCTCCAAGCCCGTCAGCGGACCGCTCACGACGCGAACGCGGTGGCCCACCTTCAAGTACGGGTGCGGCTGAGCATTTAACTGCTCCGTCAGACCCTGGCGCAGGGCTTCCATCTCTTCATCCGATAGCGCCGCGGGCTGACCATTGAAACCAACCAGGTGAACAAGACTGGGGATTTGAAGCGCGCGAAGCTTGTCGCGCAGGGCCAATCGCAGGAAGACATAGCCTGGAAACAGCGGCAGCGCGAGATGTATCCGGCGATCTTTCCAGCGGCGGACAGAATTGTAGAGTGGAATGAAGTGCTCGACGGCCCGCGCATCGAGTTGGGCGGCCACGCGCTTTTCGTGATTCGCGCAGGTGTAGGCAGCATACCAGTGCTCCTCCTCGTAAGCTGGGGACAGCTGGCATTCGTGAGAATTCAGCAATGAGAAGCTGGCAGCCGCCATGACGTTTGCGCGTCCCTTGTCCGAGTCCAGATACAGCTTCGCCCCGTCACTCACAGGGCCAAGTGTAAGGCAACTTCTTAATAGTCAACAACTTACAGACAGTTCAGCTACTCTTCTGCGGCATTCGCAGAATCGTTTCGCCGGACCCGTACCCAAATCCGGTGCGTCATGGCTTGCAAGCGCGAGCCGTTGGGCGTCGCCCACGGCATGTGCGCATTCGCAGTTTGCAGAACTTCATGCGCCAGAACTTTGCCGGGATCCTGCGCGTCGATTTCCTTCCAGTGGGCTTTACCCAGGGTCAGCAGGACAGCGCCTGAGAACGCCAAAAACGTGCCAAGAAACATAATCTCCAGGCGCGGGGGAAACGATTTTTTCTCCGGAAAGCTTGGCGGGTCGAGAACCTTCACGCTGGGCGTTTCTCGAACTTCCTCGACTTTGGCTAATTCGAACTGCTGCGTGAGCGCCTCGTACACCGCCTCTTCAACCTTTGTACGGCGATATAGGTCCGCATAAGTGACGCCGAGCAAAGGCAATTTGCGAATCGAGGGGTAAAACGAACCGTTCGAGTCGCCATTGTCGGAGGATGTGGTGCTTTCTCCCTTGCCGCCAATTTTTTCAAGTTCGCTCTGCAGCTCGGCGACGCGCGCCTTAGTAGCTCGAACGGTTAAGTTATTATCAGTATATATCTGCTTCAAACCCTCAAGCTCCGATTTTGCGGCAATGAGATTTCCTTCGACCGTCGCTGCGGCATCGAACATCGCCTTGCCTTGTTCCTTGATGTCAATCGCGCTGTTCTTGCTGGCGAACTGGCTGAAATTTTTCTCGGCGGCCTCCAGATCCGTCTGCACGGATTTGAGGCGCTCCTCGAGAAACTCTCTCTCTCTTCGCGCCGAGGAGGTGGAAAGCTGCGCCACCTCGCGATCGAGCTCTTCCACGTAAGCTTGTGCAAGAGCAGCGGCGCGTCTGGGGTCGCGGTCCGTCACTGCGATGGTAATGATTCCGCTCTTGCGGTCCTCTGAAATAGAGGAGTTTTCCGAGAGGATGCGGCAAGCGTCTTCCGCCAGCCGGACCCCGTAAACATTCTTCAATTGGAAGCGATTAACCAAGTGGTCTTCCGCCGTGCGGCTGTGCAGCACTCCAATGAAGAGCGCGCCGGAACTCTTCATGCCGAGCAGATCGCCAGCGACTGCGCCCAGGCCGCTTCCGTTTCGCGACGCAAGGCCCGCGAGAAGTGCCAGCCCTGAATTCGATTGACTATCCGGGGGCATCAACTGCACCGTTGACTCAAATCTCTTGGGGAGGAGGAAAGCCAATAGAGTCCCCAGAAGCAAGCCAAAAACCGCAGCTCGGCTCAAAAACCCACGTTCGCGCCACAGAAGGCCCAACCGCAGCACAGCCCTTTCTCGCATGTTTTGAAGCAATAATCCGGGCGCAGACACTTGGCCGATATCCGCCTTTGGCGCC
>WNFR01006941.1_pt1 | contig 11547 bp, 11 predicted proteins | sample 5400221 | NCBI WGS metagenome assembly WNFR01 (sample SAMN13153357, study PRJNA577476) | soil metagenome | isolation source: 40 cm soil under Madrone tree | place: USA:California | collected 2016-06-14 | reverse complement strand
AAACAAATCGGGCTGATGCGTTGAAACCAATGTTTGTTGCTCGTCCAGCGTCGCCGGTCGATTAGAAACCAAATAATAATAGGGGACGAACGCAAGCGCAGTGATTGCGCCAATCGTCGCAAATACCTCCAGGCCTCGCCGCCGATCGGAGTCTCGAAAGTACAGCCACAATAAACCGACGCACACTAGCCAGGCAGCAGCGGCTGTCCACAGATAAAGATAAGAAAACACGAGGACCGCTAATGCCAGGCCGGCACACATCGCAAGTGTTCGTGCCTTACGCTGATTTCCAATTGTGAGTGCACGCCAGACGAATAAGTTTAAGACAAAGAACAAAGGAAACGCAGCCGCAGGCTGATACCGTCTAAGGAATGGAAGGGCAGGAATCGACAGATCTGCTTTGAGCAATAGCCCGAGGAGGCCATGCCCTCCGGCAAGGCCCCCAAGGCAAAGGACAAATAGAGTTCCGGCAGTCGCTACTCGAACGTCACCGACAACACCGTTTAGTAGCCAAAAGACCGATAGAGCAGCAAGTAATCCCGCCACGCCCAACAGAACAATAAAGGCCGTTGACGCCGATGCGCCGAAAGTTCGAGCAAGAAACGAGATCACGTAAGCGGGCAGGAGTTGAATCGAAAAGGTTGACTCAGGCAGGGGAGCGCTTGACGTATCGTCTCTTGCGGCAGTTGGATCATTGCGACGGGATCTACCGTCAATTAGTGCATTTATATAAGCAGAGTAAAGCGGCTCATCCCCCTGAAGGGTTACATACGCCCCATTCCAGTCCTTACCACGTAGATACCACAGATGAATCTGCGGTATGAGTGAGAGCAGTGTCATCGCCAGACAAGTGAGCGCGCACAACTTCCAACTGGCCATATTAGATGGCGAAATACTCATTGCGTCAATTCCCTTTGAAGATCGATTGTGATTACCGAAATAATTTATATAATTTAACGCTGCTTTTACACGCAAACGCCAGGTGTCGAGTGTACCGTCGGTCAGTCGCGAAGTTTCAAACGATAGAGAGTGTAATCTCCCACACGCTCGCCTGCGTCGCGTTCGTACCAGCGATCAAGATTCGTAAAGTCAAAGTTGCCTTCGGTAGGCACAACGGCATAGGTGATCGGACGCTTCAAGGCCTCTTCGCGCGAAAAAGTATCCGAATATGCCCTGAATGACCGCACCTCGTGATCAATTTCCCCTTCTTGAATGGGCTTGAAATGGGAACTCAGCGCAGGCGTCACCCTCTCGGGGCCGAATATCCAACTGCGAGCAGATGATAGTTCCTCGTAAGAAGGATCGAATGTACCAAGCAAGGCCCCACGCAAGTTCTCGGGTTCTACCTTTGAATAATAGAGATGCATATAAAACAGTCTCTTTTTCTCTTCGTGTGTCACGCCACGGCAGTCCACCCCTGTCATGTCAAGCAGCGTTCCCTGCGATGTCCAGGTCGGCAATAAAGTGACTAGTGCAATGCTTGGCGAATACACCAGATTCGAAGACTGGCCCTTTGTGCGCAAGTCCGCCAGGGTTCCGTCCTGCTTTGACAATTCTTTCAGCCGCAGTAGCACCGGTATTCTTTGATCATTTGCGATTGCCAAAGGTACAAAAGCAATCCGTGACGGCAGACCTACCACGATAGCTCCCCACGCGAAAGACAAGGCTGCCATCCATATCAATAAGCGATGTGAAACCGGTTTCCAGAAGAGTGCGACAATTATGAGTAAGCCAACCGTAGTGGAATAGTTTACGACGAAAATTTCAAAGTGGAACACCTGCATCGTCCTTCCAGTCAGAATCTGTTGATTGAAGACAACAAAAGGAAGCAACGCTAGAGACGCGGCGTAGATAGCCCGCGGCTCAGTCCGTTCGATCTTGCCGCGAATGACAGCAATGACCAGAGCAACAAGAATGGCCGCGCCCATGATTTCATGGACACGCAATAGATCCGGACTATGAGACGAAATCAGTATTTGCCGCTGGTCCAGTGTCGCCGTTCGGTGAGCTAGCATGTAAGCGTATGGCACGAGTGCGATGACCGCTATGATACCAACCGTGGACAGGACCCCTGCGACTTTCCACCGGTCCGAGGGTCGAAAATAAAGCCACAACGCTCCGAAGCACGATAGCCACGCAGTTGCGGCTGTCCACAGATAGAAGTAAGAAAAGACGAGAACTGACAGCGTGAGTCCAGCAGCAACTGATGACACTTGGGTGCCTCGTTTACTCTGACTAGTAAACGAATACCAAACGAGTAACTGAAAGGCAAACAACAAAGGGAACGCCGCCGCGGGCTGATATCGCCTGAGGAATGGCAAGGCGGGAATGGCCACATCGATGAAGGTCCCGAAAACCCCATAGCTTCCTAGAAACCCGCCCAGGCATAGCACGAATAACGTTCCTGCCCCAGCTAATCGATAGTCGCCTGTAACATAGTTGAGCAACCAGAAAACGGAAAGACATGCAAGTAATGCCGCCGCGGCGATGAGCACGATAAAAGCCGTTGAGGCTGAGATGCCAAATGCCCGTGCTGGCAGCGCGATCGCGTAGGCCGGCACAAACTGGATTGAAAATATGGATTCCTGTAGGGGGGAGCTAGCCGAACTGTCTTTACTTCCATAAGGATCATTCTTTCGTGTCCGTCCATCTATGAGAGAATTTATGTAAGCCGAGTAAAAGGGCTCGTCTCCTTGTGGGCTGACGTAAGCGCCATTCCACTCCTTGCCACGCAAAAACCACAGATGAATTTGCGGTATGAGTGAGAGGATGGTCATCGCAAGGCAAGCCAGAGCGCACGCTTTCCATGGGGAAACATGATACGTTCGAGGTTCCATAAGAAGCGATTCCGGGTTGAGGCAATAGAAATATTACACGACAAGAAATCAGCCGAAGAAGTACGCAAAAAAATGGAGATCAAAACAATAACATGACATTTCAGATATGGTGTTCTTAAATCGGATAATGTCCATTATATTTGCCAATAGTTGTTTGTCCTACACTCTTGAATATACTCGCAATTCACGATGAATTCAGCAACTGATTGAGTGTGACCGTATAACTCTGGCGCCAGCCATGCAGGTTGAAGTCCGAGAACAAGGACCGCCAGACGCTCACGCATTGGCGCTATCCCGGATATCCTTGGGAAGCTTCAGAACTGTTCTAACATGAAACGCAAATGCAAGCAGTAGCATAGTCATTACCTGAAATCCGATCCGTCGCGCGCTGATTTCCGAAATCCACGGCGCGAAAAATAGGGCACAATACATCCACTTCCGACGCTTGGTATAAGTAAACAGTGCTGGGATCACAATTAACGTTACATCGTACATAGGGGTATAAATGTTGATCGGGGTTGTCCATGCGGCCGCCTCCGTTAAATTAGGGCGTCTACTTAATACGGCGATAAATGCAAGTGCAAGCAACCATACTCCAACCTTCCGGTGCAGCAATAAACTGGAAAATGAAACAATGTCAACGTACTTCCAGGTCGGAAACACTGACGCCACAGAAGTCTTGCTCCCAATCGCTATCAGCATTGTTCTAACGTAATCAGCGCATCCGTCGACGCCAGCCGCAACTATGCTGAGTATCCCAAGGGCTAAAGCACCAACCGCGAAGCCTGTCAATAGTTTAAATCGCCCACGAAGTAAGAGGGATGGAAGAATAATAATCAGGAGTACTGGCTTATATAGACAAACCGACAACGCTAACCCCGCAAGGAAGTCTCGCTTATGGAATTCCAATCTGAATGTGAGAGCAAGCCAGAAGAACCCAAACCAAGATTGCTGCCCGCCCGCAAGTACATAAATCTGAAAGGGCACAAAAGCCAAGGTGAGCAACAACGCGTCAATCTTCAATTTCTCAGGCAGTCGAGTCGCTGGCCAGAGGATCAGAAAACCGGCGACGTATACGGAGGTTGCGATCAACAGCCACAGACCATAAGCAGCGCGGTAGGGCAACAACGCGAGCACTCGGAACGGGAGTGCAAAGAAAGGCGGATTGAGAAACGGGAGCAATGTGCTCCCAGGCGGTGCATTCGTAGTCAGTTCAGCAATCGCCCCAGGCTGATAAAGTTTCAAGCCGTGATTCAGCCCGTCTCCAGCGTTGTAGAAAGCCGCGAAGTCTGCGCCAAAATCAGGGTCTTTCGAAAACAGGGAAACGGCCAATAGAATGGCAGTCGCTATGATAATGGAAACGCAAACGGCGCGGACCCGATCACGGTTGATCAACTCGATATTTTGCATAAAGCAGGCAATGTGCCCCAATCTTGTTGATCATCAGGGCTATGATCGAAGTAAATGGCAAAATGAATATCGGCTCTAGTTCGCTCCGGGTTCTTCCTCGCGCCAAACCTTCGATGTGGTTCTATCAATCTCGTAAGGTTGTGTTTCGCTAGATTCCAAAATTCACTTTGCGGGTCCGAACACACAAACTAGCATCGAAAGTGGTCAGTGTCTACGGAATCTTTCAGCCCCAACATCGCCACTCAACGACAGAAACCCGACTGTAAAGGAGGGTGCCCGCCTGCAACGCTACCCTCTACCCATATCTCTGAACCTCAACAACCCAGCCCCGCTTCAACATTCCACATCAACATAGCCAATCAACCACTGGAGAAAATTGCAAAACCAGCTCGCAAGCCGGTTTAAATATCCAACGAACACGTCTTCAATACTGTACAAGCCGAATTTGTACTCACCACATCGTCTCCTCGACGAAGAACCGCGAACCATTGATCCGAAGGATGAGCCACTTACTTACTAATATCATTGGAAGCGGATTTACTCTGCTGGCTCAGGCTCACCTGAGGGCGTTATCACAGCATCGGTGAGGTCTTCCTACCGCCGCACGGATGGCGGCGCTGGTACCAGTTTTTATGTCAAGGAAAGCGGCTCCGCCAACACAGGATAGGTTGGAAAATAAGCCACTCTAACTGCAAGCCAAATCAGAAGCAACGAGAAAATCTGGACGTGCGTTACATAGGCCAGCGGGACAGCGACAGCGGAAAGAATGAACACTATGACAAGCGTTTGCGGGTTGAACGTCCTAACCCATATCGCCGTCAGCGTCAACAAGGTCGCGTCGTAAATCGGAGCATATAAATTCAGCAGCAAGGTAGCGATAACAGCCAAAGACCATGCACATAAACTTGGCAGCTTGCGCCATTTTAACCAGAGCAGCGGTAGCGCAATCGCCAGCAAAGCGAACCTCACAATGCCCACCGGTCGGCCAAGCAGCAGTCTGAGGCCGGCACCAATATCTACATATTTGAATGTCTGAAAACTTTCAGATGCAGAGTTTCCTGCGGCCACGTACAAGCGCATCAACTCAATAAAGCTTTCAAGACCGGAGATTCCGATCAGCCATAGCGAAAGAGTGCTGAGCACAAGCGAGCCAATCGCAAGCCCCACGATTACGCGCCAGAGACGCAAACAAATCAGCATCGGGAACACGATCAGGAGGAGCGTCGGCTTATAAGTCATCAGCGACAAGCAAAGGCCGGCAGTGAGGGAACGCCGCTGACGATGAAGCGCAAACGCTACGGAAAGAATCAGAAAACCCACAGCGGACAGGTGCCCGCCTCTGAGTGTAAAAAACTGGAACGGCGGGAACGCCAATGCTCCAAATAGACCAGGCCATCGCCATTCCATCGGTAGGCCCATGCTTCGGTAGCTAATGAGGAAGCCCGTGCAAAGTAGCGCGATTGAGATGACGGTCCACACCGCGAAGGCCCAAATGTAGGGAAGCCGAGCGAGTGCGGCAAACGGTAAAACAAACCAGGGCGTGTAAGCGAACGGCGATGAACTTTTGCCTGCGCGGGAGCTGTATAGTTGATCCTGTATCTCTAAGTCATAGAGTCGATCCTTTGGCTGTGTGTTGAAGATTTCACCGGCGCTATAAAACGCGACAAAATCTCCGCCCATGCTGTAGTCCGGGTGCTGCCAGCAGGAAACAGCCAACAGGAGGAGGTTGGTTGCGATGATCGCGATCGAGTAGTTTCGCACCCGCTCGCGGGTAATTAGTTTATTTTTAAATGTGTCAGAGAGACTATAGGCAGAGGTGGCCATGCTCTTTAATCGAGCAAATCCCATGCCGCGCTAACTCGTTGAAAATCGGACTAGCGAAAAGCTACGGAGTGCTCGCCAGCGCGCAGTTGTAGTAAAAAACACTGGCAGGAAACAGAATAAAGGAGTTGGAACTTTTCTGGCGTAGAATTATGCCGACGCTCCCAGAGTCAGGGTGGGGTGATCGGACGCCCTCTCGGCGGCGTGGATTGTGCTACAGGTGCTCGCAGGCGAGCAGTTTCAAAGGTAAGTAACAGTTGGCTTTAGACTCATGGTCTTGCCTTGGTGCGTGTTCAACGAACTTTAAGTTATCCTGCCATGGCACTTATCTGTAGACAGGCACACACCCACGAAATTTGTCGATGAAACTGGCCCTCACGGCACAGCCATTGCCCTTATGGAGCCCGCACCGAAAATGTTGCCGTGATCGGCAGGGAAGCGATCACTCAGGTTTCCTGAGATGACGCCTACAGTTTCGGTGTAGTTACTCCCGACATACTTTCATAGCGTCGGGCTCGAACCTTAAACCCTTATGAAAGCTAAAGGAACAAACCAAATGAAAATGATCAAGAACTTTCTTAATGACGAGTCCGGTATGGAAACCTTGGAATACGCTGTGATTGCGGGCCTTATCGCAGCCGTCGCCGTGGCGGTCTATGCCAGTGGCGGGGATTGGAAAACGAACCTGTTAAATAGACTTATCGCCGCAACCACCACCAGCTAATGACCTTAGGATTTGGGAAGGTGGCGGGCGGATTTCGTAATTCTACAACTCAGTTAACCTCAACATACAACACCGATCTACCCGCTCAACCTAACGAAGTTGACCCCCTGCAACACCGCCCGCTCCCCACCTCTCAGAAATTCAACAATCCAGTCCCCTCAGCACTCCCTCAAAATAGCCACTCAACAACAGAAACCCGACTGTAAAGGGTGCCCGCCTGCAACATGGGAGACAGACGCTTCGACATTTTGGTACGAAGAGGAGGGGAGATAATATACGCGATCGAGGTCAAGCTCGGTAATTCACGCTACAGCGCTGCTCAACGCGCTAAGGATTTGTTTTGAAGGGATTTAAAAAGTGCCTGACTTATGAGGAAGGGGTGCCGTTAGATGCCGCTAAATGCTTTGGAGGAATTCAAGGAGTTCCTTAAGCTCATCGCTCCCATATTGAAAGTTTACGGTTATTCGCGCCGGGGGCAGAATTTCTACACCCGGCGCGATGGAAACTGGGGTGTGATTAATTTTCAAAAGAGCCAAAGTACCACCAGGGAAAATGTTAAATTTTATGTGAACTTAGGGATTTACTCACTACAATGGAAACTAAGTTCTGCTCTTCGCCGCGTTAGCGGCTTCGTGAATTTAGCCGTGTACTTTAGTGCACGGAGGGGTGACCAAAATGCCGCCCTGGTCGCGTCAGCGACGGTTGAACATAGACTCAATCGTCGCTGACGCGACTAGCGAGAATGTTTGCGCGTCCGAACCGTGCACTAAAGTACACGGCTAAACTCATACGGCCGCTAACGCGGCAAAGAACAAATCCGCAAATGACTTAGTTTCCACTGTACTCACAGGTGCTGGCTAAATTCTTTTCCAAATGGAAGGAAGGATCTGCTCCCACAGAGTCGGCTTGCCACTGGCGCAAAAGGGTCAAACTGGGGAATCAAGAGCACTGGTGGGTGATAGATGAGAGGACTTTGCTACCTTCTCTGGTAAAAGAGTTCGGAGAGATCCTCCCGTTGGCCGTATCCGAGATTGAAAACTACATCACGGATGAAGCACTACGTGACCTGCTGCTTTCAGGCAATTGTGCCGGGTTCACTAATCACGTCCGTCTCGAAAACCTATCCGTGCTGGTAAACAGGTATGGCCCTTTTGACATTCTGGATTTTGTTTTGACGGAGTTAAGGAATTCCGGTGTGGCCCATGTAGTCGAAGGGCAAATCAAGCGACTCAAGAAGGATGAAAGCAAACGAGTAATCCAATGATAAATCAGCTCGTGGGTCCTGAATCCCATATTGCCATTAAATCAAAACAGACAAGATTGGTACACGATGGCGAACTTACCTTCTTAACCCGCGGTAGCGGGTGGCATCGTAAAGCCTGGGGCGTAAGCCCCAGGACAGGCCAAATCAAAATTCAAGAGCCCGCGAAGCGGGCGACAGCTCTCTCATCAGACATACCGTTCGTCATATTCAATTCCATTCACCTTCAGGAATTGAATGAATTCATCCCGAAACGAAATCTTATTGTGATGCTCCTTCTGGTGCGCAATATACTTGCGCACATGCTCGACATTCGAATAGCTGACCGTGAATGCTCCGTATCCGCGTTGCCAGGTGAAGTCTTTGACCTCCGGAAAAACTTCATGCATCCACCCGCTTGCATTTGCCTTTAGATCGCGGAGGGTGTCCGAAAGCGCTTTGTCCGGGCGAAGTTTCGCCAACAGGTGCACATGATCTGTGGTTCCATTGAGTTCTAAACAAATTCCCCCCAGCCGATTTATCGTGCCGCCGATGTAGTCATAGAGTTGCGATTCAACTACAGGCGTTATCAATGGCCGCCGGTCTTTTGTCGAGAAGACAATGTGGTAGAGGAGGTTTGTATATGATTCGGGCATTGATTCCTCTGTGAAGGCTGTCACCCGCTCCGCGGGCTTTGAATTCATTTTCGACGCTTCCTGGGGTTCCGCTTCGCTTCACCCCAGGCTTTACGACTGACTATTACCCACATCTTTACCGGGGCTGTGGATATTAAAACTAAAGCCAGGAAAACGCCTGGGATGCGACGAAAGGCCAGATCGCATTGTCGGTGCATCGCTAAGGGTTTTATCGCTGAGGGCTTTAATATCAGTTTGCCTCGTAGCACATACTGAATGTAGCCATGTCCTCGTGCCGCGTAGCGGCAATATGAGTTTAGCCGTGTCCTTTAGGGCACGGAAAAGCCGCGATATGTCCCACGTCGCGTCAGCGACGGTTGAGTCGTCCCCGAAGGCCACAACCGAAAATGTGAGTAATAGTCAGGGCTTTACGATGCCGCCTCCTACCGGAGGCTGGAAAACCTTTCGAATATGATTTCATCGCCATCAGGACGATACGGCCTCTATTGGTTCTGATCCGTGTTTATCCGTGTTAATCCGCGGCTGATTTCTCTTTGTGTGCTCTGCACAATTAATGACAGTTTCCCACTGCCCGGAAACCAGCCCGCTCGGCCGCTTCCTTGCTTGAGAACAGTACCCTGTTATGAGGTGCAATCTTGTTGTATCCGGGACAGCCGGGCCAGTGATACAAACCGCTCCTTCGGTTTCCGATGATGGGTCCGCCTAACGTAACAGGTGGCGCTTTTTTGACAGATCGGTACTGGCTGGAAGTTGATCCTCCTCGCCGAAAGTCCCACGGCGGCACCGGCGCAACATCCTTCCACAGCCCGAGCCACCCTGCCTGCTGTAATTAAAAGTATTCGCGCGTCAGCGCGCAGCCTTCACTAACCTCTAACCTCTGACATCTAACATCTGCCTTTCTGATCTTGCGTTGGATATGTCGGTCATCGAGAATCGTCACCGTGTCGCCGTCGGCTACGCCGACGACCTCGCCTGCGATTCCTTGTCCGAACAGTACAGGACCTTGCAGGAAAAAGAGCAGCGTCAGAACAGCAAGCGGTATGTAACGTGGTGGGATTGAACCAGAGAATCTCATAAGATATCGGAAGAAGCTTGACCCGGGCTGACGGGCAGATTTTGGATAGAACGTAGTTTTATTATCACACTGTTCAGGCTTATAGCTAACAAATGTTTTTGTCTATACCGAAACCTGGGCTACTCACTCATCATGAGGTTCTATGAACTCCCCAGCTTGATCTTCTTAGGGTCTACTGGCTTGCCCCGACTTTTTAGCAGTCTCCAGCTGCTGCACTGACTTAGACCATGCCGATGCTGCCAGGCGGGTGGAGGGTGTTCGGACGCCCTTTCGACGGCGTGTATTCTGCTACAGGTGCTCGCAGGCGAGCAGTTTCTAAGTTAAGTAACGGTTGGCTTTAGATTCATTCTCCCGCCCTGATGCGTGTTCAACAAACTTTAAGTTAACCTTCCATAGCACTTATCCGTAGTCGACCGCTCACCCGCGAAATTTTTCGATGAAACTGGCCCTTACGGCACAGCCATTGCCCTTATGGAGTCCGCACCAAGAATGTTGCCGTGATCGGCAGGGATGCGATCACTCAGGTTTCCTGAGATGACGCCTAGGGTTTTGGTGTAGTAACTCCCGACAGCCTTTCTTAGCGTCGGGTTCGAACCTTCAAACCCTTATGAAAGCTAAAGGAACAAACCAAATGAAAATGATCAAGAACTTTCTTAATGACGAGTCCGGTATGGAAACCTTGGAATACGCTGTGATTGCGGGCCTTATCGCAGCCGTCGCCGTGGCGGTCTATGCCTCTGGCGGGCAATGGAAAACGAACCTGTTAAGTAGACTTGTCGCCGCAACCACCACCAGCTAATGACCTTAGGATTTGGGAAGGTGGCGGGCGGGTTTCGTAATTCAACGGCTCAAGCCCGCCACATTTCTCACGAGCGAAAATCAATTCGTACTTTTTCCGAGTAAGACATCGAAAGCTGACCCAGGCATCACTCGTTAACTTGGAGACTCACAATGCTCGTAACGCGGACTATTGCCATGGCGCTTCTGTTTATCCCGCCGGCAATTGCCATTTCTTACATGGACGTGCGTTACCGCCGTATTCCAAACAAACTTGTGTTTATCATTTTTATTGGCGGACTTGCTCTAAATACTGTTTATGACGGCTGGAATGGTTTGTTGGGTAGCCTGGGCGGATGCGTCATCGCCTTCGGTTTGATGTTCCTGCTTCATCTGTTTGGCACGATGGGTGCGGGCGACGTCAAGCTCTGTGCTGCGGTTGGTTCGGTCATTGGATTCCCCCAAGTGCTGCCGACACTGATGATCATTGCGCTAACCGGCGCCTTGCTTGCTGTTTTCAAGATGATCCAGGCACGCCGGGTTGGGGCAACAATGTTTGGCGTTCTCCAGGTTTTTTATGGCCTTTTGCCCGGCCAGGCAGTTCCACGCTTTTCCGTGCCTGCTGATCACAGCTACACGTTACCCTATGCGGTGCCCATCTGCCTGGGTAGCATAGTTTCCTTTTTTCTTTTCCGCGCGTGAAGCGCCGCCAATAACTTGCTTTAGTAAGGGAGAATTTAATTATGCGAAACAGACGACTTGTCTTCGCGATTACTGGTGCGGTCATCTGCGGGGTGCTGGGTGTGATGTTCGTGACCCGCTACCTGGCAAGTGTGCAGACCTATGCAAAAGATCTCGGCAACGTCGTTGTCGCTAAAACAGAAATCCCTCTCGGCGAAAAGATCACCGCCGAACAATTGACGTTGACGCCGATGCCCAACGCTTCGGTTCCCGCCGGTGCGTTCAAGAGCATAGATCAGGTCGTTGGCAGGGTGGCCATCATGCCG
>WNFR01006939.1_pt1 | contig 11548 bp, 15 predicted proteins | sample 5400221 | NCBI WGS metagenome assembly WNFR01 (sample SAMN13153357, study PRJNA577476) | soil metagenome | isolation source: 40 cm soil under Madrone tree | place: USA:California | collected 2016-06-14 | reverse complement strand
GATGAGGAATACGTGGTCGTACTGCGGGAATGTAGTGGCGAGAGCGGGACTCGTCGCCGCGAGCAGCCCGCATGCACCTAGCAGCGGGCCGATCAATGATGATAAGCGACTTTGTATCGTACACACGATTGAGGCCTCCCAAGGTATGGACTGGTGACGCCTGCCGGCGATGAGCGCGCCGAACTCTACGGAAGGTTGTTGTCGCGCCGGTGACAGTCCGTTGACGCAATCGGAGACACGGAAGCGGCCCAGTCACCGCACTGAGCCGCAGCGGCCGCACGGTCACGTCAACTGTGGAGCGCCCTCGATGTGCTCCGCCAGCGGCATTTCGGGCCACGATTTGTGTTTCGCGCGACACCGCGAAACCTCTGAACCTTGCGTGCGTTTGCCGACGTACCAGGATTGCCGCCCTCGGCCACGCACTCAGCGGGCGTGGTGTTTCTGGAGCTAAACGCACAAAAGTGAACGGAGTTACGATAATGCGGCGGATTCGTGAGTTCGTAAATGACCCAAATTATTGGCGCTCTCGTTCCAAGGAGATGCGCTCGACCGCAGAAAAAACACTCGATGACAAGGCCAAAGCCTCGATGGCAGGCGCGGCCGATGCCTATGACAAGCTCGCGCAGGAGATCGAAGGGTCTCCGAAACACACGATGGCACGAGCCGGATGAATCGAGAGGTTCACGTCCGGATCTGTGAGCAGCTCGGGGTGAAATTCCCTGGGCCTACTCGGCAAAACCGGTCGTGGCAACACGACAAACAAAACAAACCTAGTCTCACAAAACTTGACACATTCACGCCAAGTGGCGTTCGTTAAGCACGGCTAGAGCAACGGATCCGAATCCGGCTTCTGACTCAGGATCCGAACATGGAAATTGCGTAATCAGGGAGATCCAATATGCCAAGGCGGTCTCGAAGCTTGAAGGCGGGAATATCGGTGGCTCTGGTACCGGAGCTGCTGTTCGCATTCAGCCTGGCTACGGGTCAGGCCCAGACACCGCCTGTTCCTCGGATGCCAGACGGCAAGCCAAACTTGACTGGAGTGTGGCAGGCGCTCGGCACCGCCCACTGGGACATTCAGGACCATTCACCTCAAGCGGGATCGTTCTATCAACTTGGCGCGATCGGCGCCATTCCCGGCGGGCGAGGCATCGTCGACGGGAATGAGATTCCATACCAGTCATGGGCGGCAGAAAAAAAGAAGGAGAACTTCGCCAACCGGCTGACGCTGGATCCGGAGATCAAATGTTATCTGCCGGGTGTGCCGCGCGCCACCTATCTCCCTTTTCCTTTTCAAATTATTCAGTCGCAGACGAATCTCGCGATTGTCTACGAATACAGAACTGCCAACCGACTGATTAATGTTGCCCAGCACCGAGAGCCCTCCGTTGACACTTGGATGGGCTGGTCGAACGGGCATTGGGAAGGTGACACGTTGGTTATTGAGGTCACCGGGTTAAACGGCCAATCGTGGCTCGATCGCGCCGGGAATTTTGCGAGCGAGAACGTGCGCATTGTGGAGCGTTACGCGTTCGCGGATCCGGATCACCTCAACTACGAAGCCACCATCGACGACAAAACGGTCTTTATGCGCCCCTGGAAAATCAGTCTGCCTCTTTACCGGCGTAAGGAAATTAATGCACAACTGACGGAATTCAAATGCGTGGAGTTCACCGAAGAAATGCTCTATGGGCATCTGCGTAAGCAGGCGGACAAGTAAAGGAGATGGTATGAGCTCTCGATCTCTAACGTCGGCGTTGGTCGTCGCAATCGTACTCATATCAGGTGTCCTCGCCTCTGGCCAGACTCGGCCCTCGGCGCCTGCCGCCGCGACAGCGCCTGCCGCCAAAAACACGCCTGCGGCCGAGACGTGGACACCGCCGAAGACGCCGTGGGGTGACCCGGACCTGCAAGGGACATACACGAGCGATGACTACATGGACACGCCTCTTGAGCGGCCCACCGCGTTTGGAGAGCGGCTCTACATTACGCAAGAGGAACTCGCCGAGACAGCGGCTAAATTAGCAAAGCAAGCCGAGGCAGATCGTCAGGGAACCCTTCAAAGGAATCCGGGCCTTCGCGTTTATGTCGTGGGGGAACCACGAGTTGGTTGGGGAGAGCGGCCCAGACGGCCCGCGCGTCAAACGTCCCTCATCGTAGATCCGCCGAACGGAAAAATGCCTCCATTGACGTCGGAAGGTCGAAAGAGACAGTCGCAGATCAGGCAAACCGCTATCAGTCCTCAGACACCTCCTGCATCGTGGAAGGAGTTTGACTTCTACATCCGCTGCATCTCGCGCGGCCTGGCAGGCTCCATACTCCCCTCGAGCTACAGCAACGGGACTCAGATTGTGCAGGCGCCCGGATTCGTGACGATTCTCCACGAAAAGATCCACGAGGCACGCATTATCCCACTGGACAACCTGCCGCATGTCGGAAAGAGCATTCGCAGCTACCTAGGAGACTCTCGTGGCCATTGGGAGGGCAACACGCTAGTCGTCGAGACGACGAATTTCTTAGATGACACGACGAGTATCGGGAGAAACGGTGGCAATGCCGTAGCGACGAGCGACGCCCTTCGTCTCGTTGAACGCTTCACGCGTGTTGACCCTGAGACGATGAACTATGAACTGACGATTGATGATCCGAAGATCTTCACCGCGCCCTGGAGGATCGCCTTTCCCATCACGCAGGAACCCGATTACGAGCTTTTCGAGTACACGTGCCATGAGGCGAATTACTCGATGACGAATATGCTCAGCGGGGCTCGCGCTCAAGAAAAGGCCGAACCGGCGAAACAAAAGTAGTTTCAGGCGCGAACATGATTTGCGCACAGCAACACTAAGGAGTGATTCCCGTGCGAAGAAATCTTTCAATCGTCGTCGTTGCTCTCGGAGTTGGCGCATTTCCCGCGTTGGCCAGTCACGACGAGAACGTTGACATGACGTTGCACTAAATCGGCGACGAAGCGCTGATGAGATCATCGTGCACAGCGGCTAAGCGCTTCTCAAAGACAATATTCTGACCGCGATATAACCGAGTGCACGGATTTGCTGCAGGAACATGCGAATACGACGGGATTGGTCGGTCGGCACAATGATGCACTTTGGTGGCCCGATGGAGTTGCGCCGCTTAACACGCAGGTCTCGTTGAAGAGGCGGAGGCCAGCTCCATCAGGCCGAGCAGTCCATGGACTTCTGGCTCGTGTGGCGCGATCGCAGTGAGCGCGCGGCCCATGCGCAGCGCTTCATTGCAGAGCTGGGGGCGTAACAAGTCCTCGCCGCGCGCCGCGGTGTAGCCTTCGTTGAAGATGAGGTAGACGACCTCCAGCACCGAGGAGAGCCGCTTCGAGAGTTCCTCGCCGCGCGGGGTCTCGTAGGTCAGCCCCGATTCCGAAAGGGTCCGCTTCGCGCGCACGATCCGCTGGGCGATCGTCGCCGTCGGTAGCAGAAAGGCCCTGGCGATCTCCTCGGTTGTCAAGCCGCAGATCATGCGTAGTGCAAGAGCCGCGCGGGCCTCGCGCGAAAGCAGCGGGTGACAGGCGGTGAAGACGAGCCGAAGCATCTCGTCGCCGATGTCGTCGTCCAGAGCGGAGTCGAGGTCGGGCATGGCCTGCTGCTCCTCCTCCATGTCCGAGGCGATCATTGCGTGCTTGCGCTCAAGCATCCGGCCGCGACGCAAATGATCCAACGCCCGGCGCGTGGCGCTCGCATCAGCCAGGCGCCGGGTTTTTCTGGAACGCCTATCACGGGCCACCGCTCAAGGGTGGCCAACAGTGCCTCTTGTGTCAAATCCTCGGACAGCGGCACATCGCGCAGCATCCTCGCCAGGCTGGTGATCAGCCGGGGCTGCTCGATCCGCCAGACGGCAAGGATCGCGCGATGGGCGTCGGCGGTCGTCATGGCCGCCGACCGAATCTGGCGGGCCTTCGCCTCAAGAGCCGCCCGAGGCAAACGCGCGAAGCTCACAGACCCCTTCCCACCCCGGCATGAGATCCTTGTGGAGCTGCATGAACTCCTTCGCCGAGGCCAGGGCCTCTTCTTTGCCCGGCAACTCGAAGATCGCATAGCCGCCGATGACTTCCTTGGCCTCCACGAACGGACCGTCGGTGACGCCCAGCTGCCCGTCCGCTATGCGCACCTGCGCGCCCGTGGCCAGGGGCATGAGCCCGCCATGGTCAAGCAGGCGGCCGGCTTTGATTTCCCGATCGGCGAGCTTGTCCATTGCCTTGAGGAGTGCGGGTGTCGGAGGCCCAGCGTGGGCGGACTTGACGATGAACATGAAACGCATCTGAGAACTCCTCCTGAAGGCGAGCCGCGGGCACCATCGCCGCTGAACTGTCTCGCTAATTAGGTCGACGAACCAGCTCGCTGCAGATCGACAAGCACTTTATATAAATCTTGCCGCTGACTGCAGCTTATCCCCGATAGCCGCCGTCCCGGGCGGATGCCGGCGACGGCGAATAAGGGCCAAAAGCAGTCATTCCCGCTGCGATACAGGGTCATGGTAAAATTGGCCTTGTGAGTTGAACTCTCAACCGCCGAAACGCGGTGGCCTCACTGGGTGCGCGAGACCGGCGTTTCGCTAAAGCCTTCGACAGGACCCCGTCGGAGGCTTTAGGCTTTTTTGGTCACTGAACACGGACTTCCACCTGTGGTGCCCTCCAGACCAGCCCTTTGTTCTACGCGCCACAGGCCGTCGAAATCTATCGGGACGCCCTTCGTCCCGACGCGCATCGTCAGCTACGGGAAACGGCGCGGTCACCGTCAGGGAGTAGCGCAGCGGAGCAGCCCGCTTGTGGGATTGACCGCACGAGCCGCGCCTCGTGGCATTAAGTACCGCGATCTAGCCTTTGCCGCCCGTAATGACTATCAGACGCTTTCGTACGGGCGCATCCGGCGGGCGCGGCGGCAGGTCGGCGAAATTCGGGCCGAGAGGCCGGTTCAGGTTCTCGTACCTGCCTCCGTAATTCTTCGCCACCGGTCAAATGCTCCAATGCCACACGCCGGCCGAATGCCGCTCAATGTAGGAGATCGGATCGCCTTCTGTCGACGACGCCTGGTGGACAAGCGCGGTCCCAGTCCCGCGTCGGCCGGCCGGGTGCGGCTTGCGCCTTTTTTACAAGACGATGGGCGGTCGGGTGGCTATTCTCACGGTCATGAGGCTGATCTCGCAGCAGGAGGCGCTCGGGGTAGGCGAACTCGGCGCCGGGGAGGCGGCCCGGCTCTGGCGCGAGCCGCGGCACGACGGGCTCGATTGCCTCGCCGCGCGCTTCCGCACCCATCGATACTCGACGCACACGCACGAGACTTACGTGATCGGCGTGATCACAGCCGGCTGCGAGGGCTATTGGCTGCGTGGCGAGACGCGGCGCGCGGCGGCGGGGCGAACTCTGCTTCGTCAATCCCGGCGAAGCGCATGACGGCGCCCCGGTCGGCGAGGGCTTCGCCTATCGCATGACCTATCCCTCGACAGCATTGCTTCGCGATCTCATCGAAGACCTGACCGGTGGGGCACCGTGCGCCGCACCCTTCTTCCGCGAGCCGGTCGTGCGCGACGCGCAGGCGGCGCAGCTCTTCGTCGCGGCGCATCGCGGGCTCGAACGCGGCGACAGCGCATTGCGGAGCGACGAGCAGCTCGTCCGGGCGTACGGGCTCCTTCTCGTGCAGTACTCCGATCTTGGCCGAAGCCCCCGCCCAGTCGGCAGCGAGACGCGGTCGGTCGGCCGCGCCTGCGACTATCTCGACGCGCATTTCGCGGACGAGGTCGACCTCGCGACGCTGTCGCGCGTCGCCGGATTGCGCCGCGCCAGCCTGATCCGCGCCTTCCGCCGCGAGACCGGGCTGACGCCGCACGCATGGCTCTCCGACCGGCGCATCCACGCAGCTCAGATCCTGCTGCGCCAGGGAACGAGCGTCGCCGAGGCCGCCGCCGCGATCGGCTTCTTCGATCAGGCCCATTTCACGCGCGCCTTCAAGGCACGGCTCGGCGTGACTCCCGGCGCCTATGCGCGCGCCGGACGTGGGCCAGTCATGGATGGAGCGCGATAGCGCCGAATAGCAAGGGATTCACCGGATGACTCGGTTGGACGATTTTCGCGCCGGCGCGCTCGCCATCCTGCCGGCCGGCATCGCCGCCGCGCCGTTCGGCGTCCTGCTCGGCGCGCTCGCCGCGGCGAAGGGATTGTCGCCGGTCGAGGTCGCGCTAATGAGCAGCCTCGTTTTCGCCGGCGGCTCGCAGTTCGCGGCGCTCGAGATGTGGACCCTCCCCGCCCCCCTCCTGTTCATCGCCTTCTCGACCCTGCTGATCAACAGTCGCCACATCCTCATGGGCGCTTCTATCGCGCCACGCATGGCCCGCTTCCGGCCCTGGCACAGGCTCCTCGCGCTGTTCGTGCTGGCCGACGAGGTCTAGGCCGTCGCCGAGCAGCGGGCCGCGCGCGGTGCCCTCACGCCGTCCTTCTGGCTCGGCCTTGGCCTCGTGCTCTGGCCGGTCTGGGTGGTCTCGACCACGCTCGGGGCGCTCGCCGGTGGCTTCCTCGGCGACCCCAAAAGCTGCGGCTTCGATTTCGTCTTTACGGCGATCTTCATCGGCCTGATCGCCGGGCTCTGGAAGGGCCGAAGCACGGCGCTCGTGGTGCTGACGAGCGGGATCGCCTCGGCGCTCGCGTGGCGCCTTGTCGGCCCGCCTTGGCAGGTCGCGATCGGAGCGCTCGCCGGCATCATCGCTGCCGCCGCGACGACGGGGGCAAGCCGCCAGCCGGCGGAGGCGCTCAATGAGCGTTGATCTGCTGAACCTCGCCGCCATCCTGGCAATGGCGGTCGCCACATATGCGACGCGATTGGCCGGGGCGCTGGCGATCGGCCGTTTGAGGCTCGAAGGCCACGCCGCCGCGGCGATCGAGGCGGTGCCCGCCGCCGTGCTCACCGCCGTCATCGCGCCCGCCGCAATCGCCACCGGCCCGGCCGAGACCCTCGCCGCCATCGCCGCCGCGATCGCCGCGACAAAGCTGCCGCTGATTGGCACCGTGGCAGTCGGGGTGCTCGCGGCGATCCTCTTCAGAGCGGTGCTGTAGCCTATGCCCATTGCGCGGGCACCGGAACTGAATCGACGAAATTGTCTCGAGCCATGCAGCGCAGCGCACGAAAAAGGGAACTTCTAAGAACGCCGTCCTCCCTAATGAAGGATGGCTCCTGCAGGGGACGAACTCCGTCAGTAGGTGAATCCGAACTGAGGGGGAACGATGAACGGGGGATGACGCGGGCCGATATGGCACGCGAGAAGTCGAGGTTCACAGTGCACTCTGGGACTACTCGCAAGCCTTTGTCTGAACGAGGGAAATTAGCTTGGAACGGGTGGCGACCTGCGGCCGTAGATTCGTGTTAGCCACTCGACAAACAATGACAGATAGACCTCCTGGCTTCTTCGAAGGGACCGAAATGCCGACCGCCGGATGGTGGGAAGCGCTCTGGCCCGACCCTGCGGGAGTCCTTGCGGCAGTAGGGATCAAGCACGGCATGGACGTGATTGATCTTTGTTCAGGCGACGGCTGGTTCACGCTGCAAATCGCCAAAATCGCACGCGGCGTCACTGCGATCGATATTGATCCGAACCTGCTTAACGTCGCCCGCCACCGTCTTGCCGAAAACGGTGTGACGAACTGCGACTTCGTGGCGAGCGATGCCCATGCGCTTGCAGATCTCGTGTTGGCGCCTGTCGATTTTGTGTTCATGGCGAACGCTTATCACGGTGTCCCGGATCGGCTTCGACTGGACCGCGCCGTGCGCGAGACGCTCAAGACGAACGGCCGTTTTGCCATCGTCAACTGGCACCAGCGCCCTAGTTCATCGATTTCCAGGTTCGAATCATATCATGCGGGCTGATCGAGCTTGTAGGACCAAGTATGAACGACGGGATGGCGATTGAATTCATCCATGGCGGCCATGATACGGTCCTTGAGTTCCTGTTTGGATGCCACGCGGATGTGGCGCAATACCGAGCGGGCGAGCTTGGAAAAGAAGCCCTCGACGAGATTGAGCCAGGAGCCGTGCTTGGGCGTGAAGGTGAATTCGAAGCGGCCGGCAGGCTGATCGGCGAGCCAAGCCTTGGTCTCCTTGGAGATGTGCGCGGAGTGATTGTCGAGGATCAGCCTGATCGCCGTATGGGCCGGATAGGCGGCGTCGAGGAGCTGGAGCAATTCGATGAATTCGCGGCTGCGATGACGGTCCCTGACGAGGGCGTGAACCTGCCCGGTGAGCAAATCAATGCCGGCCAGCAAACTGACCGTGCCGTGGCGTTTGTACTCATGATCGCGTGCGAAGGTCGCATGCCTGCCAGGCTCGGGCGGCAGGTCCGGGGCCGTGTTGGCGATCGCTTGAATACCGGGCTTCTCGTCATAAGAGACGATAGCCACTGCATCGCTCGGCTCTTGTTTCGCGGCGGCCGCCGTCTCCTTGATGAGTTTCACCTCGCGATAGACGCACAAAACCTCCGCCATCTTCCGCTTGAACTCCGGGTCGCGGCGTTCCAGGTAATAGCGGACCTTGTGCGGCTTTATCTCCTGCTCATTGAGGATGTTGCACAACGTGCCCTGAGCCAGCTTGGCAAGGCAGGGGTGCCCCTCGGGGTGCCCTCCGCCGGCCCACATTCACGCACATGGCGGGCAAGAAGTCGCGTCGTCCACAATTCGTGTGGATAGCCAAGTTCCTTGGCCTTGCGGCAGGCGAGATCCGTAACCCATGCCTTGGCCTCGGCGGTGATCTGCGGCTCCTTGCCGGGCCGCGGCAAGTCGTCGAGCGCTGTCATCGGACCATAGGCCAGCGCCCGCTCAACGCAGCGCTGCACGGTTTGATGATGCACGCCCAAAGCCTGCCCTACCGCAAAAAACGAAGGGTTTTCCCGGTAGGCCAGCAGCATCCGCGCCCGTTCGACCCGGCTCGCCGGTTCCGTCCGCGAGCGCGAAATCGCCCTCAGCGCCGCCAAATCCTCTTCGCCAATCGCCAATTCGATCGCCCGCCGCCATCCCGCCATCACGTCAACTCCCGCTTCCGAATCAAAGCAGAGAGGCTACAAGTCACGCCGGAAAAAATGAATCCTGCGCATATGATTGGTTTCATGGAATCGATGAACTAGTGGGCGATCAGGCGATCACGCCTGCTCGCGCCGAGCTGACCAATACCAATTTCCAGTCCATCATCGACGTGACGGACGCCTTGTACGTGACGGCGTCCTGCCCGACGTGATGGTTGCGCTGTGGCGCCGTCGAAGCGCGCATCGTAATCGCGCGCGCCGGATCCAACCTCCCCGAAGGAAGCGCCGAACGCGAGATCAGTGGGAAGACACTTTGACGTCGGTCGGTTCGATCTGACGCAGCAACTTGCGTGCAGTCGCGATTTTTTCGAAAGCTCGATCATTGATGGAGTCAGGATTAAGTTGATCATCAAGGCGTTTCTGCACGTACTTGGAAAGCCACCAATTCATTGAGAGGTCCTTGTTGGGGGAGTAGGGATCACGTTCGACGCTCACGAAGGCGAAATTAGAATTGTATACCTCTCTGCAAAGCGCAGCTGCAGCATGGCTGCCTCGGGCGTCTCGTGTCGCCAGCACGGTCTGGAGAGGGGAGCCGAGGGTGCCGAACCATGTACGTTGCGCAGCCTCGGGAGGTGCAACAAAGCCAGAACTGCAATCCTGGCGGGGATTGGTCGGCTCGTTATTAATGACTATGATGACCGGCGTGAGCCAACGCTTTTTGAGCTCTTGGGCAAGCTCAGTAGCGGTAAGTGCACCAAAAATCTCGAAGTAGCCGCCGTCGACGACCCTATCGACAATCTTGTGCTTTCCACCATGGCGAATGTTGCCGTGTGGTGAGATTATCGGAAAACGAGAAGTCATCGTGATCGCGGTGCTGAGACGGACATCTAGGCTTGGGTCGTCCTCTTTTCGACCTAACAGTTCGTAAAAATCGTAGGCGTCCGAAAACAAATTATCTCCTGCCTGCGACATGGCGAGATGACTTGTCACGATACGCCGGCCTGTCGTCACTGAAGTGCCATTAAGAAGCATGATGGGCAACCAGCGTCCGCTCTTGGCAGCGCGCTGGTGGATTGCAATCAGTGGTTCCTCAAGCGTGGAATGACCGGTAATGCTCGCATACCGCTTCTCCCAGGCCCGTTCGAGCGCGACAGCGCGATCTCCCCGGACCGAGGCCCCGAACCCGAACAGATCGGTAGTGGCTAAACTGAGCATCACGGGTGAGAGGAAGTCTCCGGCGACAAGAAGTTGCAGGCATCCACGCCAACTGTCGTGGGCGCGCCAATGCTCTCTTGATCTGCTGTCCTTTACATACGGGGCGAACCAGTCAGTCTCCTCGACGTTATCTTTGCAGGGGGGAGCTCCAGTTTGACTGTCGAAAAGAGCAGCATAGGCGATCATAGCCCCCAGCGAACCGCCCGAAACGCTAGATATTGCAAAAAGTTGCTTGCTAAATGGTAGTACCTCCATTTGTTTGGAGTCCAGACTTCGTTCCTCTTTTCCACTCTCCGCATTCCAGATGCGGGCCGTACCGTCGTCAGACGTAGTGACGATGCGAGTGCCATCCGGGCTGAAGGCAGCAGAATTTACGGGTCCGAGGTGCCGCACACGGGTGATTTGCTTGCCGCTCTCTGCATCAAAAATGCGGGCGGTACGATCAAATGATGCTGTGACGATGCGCGCCCCGTCCGGGCTGAAGGCGGCGGATGTGAGTGCTTTGACGTGTCCGTACAAACTCTTGATCTCTTTTCCTGTGGTGGCATCCCAGACGCGCGCGGTATGTTCGCCGAATGGGTCCCGTGATGCCGTGACAATGCGTGTCCCGTCGGGGCTGAACGCGGCAGAAGCGGCCGAGAAATAGTGCCCGCTTAGGGCCTTGATTTCATTTCCCGTCGCGACGTCCCAGATGCGGACGGTCCTGTCGTCTGAAGCAGTGACGATGCGTTTCCCATCGTAACTGAAGGCGGCGGAACTGAGCTGGCCTTGATGCCCGCGCAGGACCGTAATTTGCCCCCCCCGTGTCGGCATCCCAGATGCGCACGGTGTTGTCTTTACTCTCGTACTCGCCTGCCGCTGTGACGATGAGCCTCCCGTCCGGGCTGAAGGCGGCGACGGCGGCTTGGTGCCCGAGCAGGACCCTAATCTCATCCCCCGTGGCAGCATTCCAGATGCGCGCGGTATGGTCGTGATACCCGTCGCCAGTTACCACGCTTGCGCCGTCCGGGCTGAAGGCGGCAAAATTGACGCTGCTGCCGCGCAACTTGATTTCGTTTCCCGTGGCGACATCCCAGATGCTTGCGATGCCGCCTGACGTCGTAACGATGCGTGTCCCGTCTGGGCTGAAGGAGGCGCGCGTAAAGTTGCGGTCTGTGACGGTTCGTGTTGCCTCATCCATCAGTGTGCCGATCACTCCAGCGACGTGAAAAGCCGAGCGACTGGCGCCGCCTGCGGCAGCGATGACAAATGGGCTAGGGCAAGCGCGGGCGTTCTGCTCGGTGTCAACCTTACAGCCATTTAG
>WNFR01013904.1_pt1 | contig 11550 bp, 7 predicted proteins | sample 5400221 | NCBI WGS metagenome assembly WNFR01 (sample SAMN13153357, study PRJNA577476) | soil metagenome | isolation source: 40 cm soil under Madrone tree | place: USA:California | collected 2016-06-14 | reverse complement strand
GATCTAATCTCCGTTTCATATAGAGCTCTCCGGTGCTTACCTCTAGTTTGGTTTAGACAAAACTACTTTCGCTGGCGTGATCGAGCGGACGTACTATACATCACTACCACTAGATCATTACCAGCAGGATTGTCGCTGGTATTGGTTTCAAATTGAGTCGCCAAGCTAGTCACCTTGGCCCAATTTAGAAAATGAGTTTCAGCGATAGCTGCATCTGGCGTGGAAAGTTTAGTTGGTTTACGCCAATGCATCCGTAACCGTCGCATGATCCGGGACTGCCGGCCGGTGCTCTGTCAGGCCGAGGCGTGACCGGTGTGTTGGGATTGGCCGTGCTAGGCCCACCAAAGATCGGTGTGTTGGTAACGTTGAAGGCCTCAGCTTTGAATTGTAGTTTCCAGCCTTCCCTGATCTTGAAGTCCTTTGACATGGCCAGTGCGAGTTGCGGCGCCCATGGATTGCGAACGCTGCTGATCCTCGGCACCTGGGTTATGGGCGCATACGGGTTCGGGGTTTGGATGCTGGTAAAGCAAGTTGGGCTCTCGTTGTAGAGCCACTCGCCATAATTCCGCTTAGCTTTATCGGGCAGATAGCTCGGGTGGTTGGGACAATTGAAGTTAAAGCCGTTGGGGAGACCGATCGGCGTTCCCGAAGCATGCCTGAAGATCCAGTCCAGCTTCCAGTCGTTGACGAGTTGGCCAACGACTCCTTTTGCATTTCTAAGCAGCAAACCACCCTTACCAACGGGCAGGCCCCAGATGCCGCTAAGTGCGAAGACAAACTTGCGGTCGGTCGATGATACGGCATAGAAGGGCTTGTCATCGAGTCGCCCGCCCCCGTTCGAGCCGGAACTGGGCGAGCTGTTATTGAGGAACCCCGTCGCGCCCATGTCCCGAGAGTAGGTAAAGGATCCGAGTAAGCTCAAGCCCTTGATCAAGGCCCCTCCTCCGGAAAGCCTCTTGTCCAGCTTTACGATCAGAGAGTTGTAATTCGAGGAACCCACTGGCTCTGTATTCGAAAACAGAGAGTTCCAGAACTGCGGAAAGGGAGTCATTAGCATCTTCACCCGGACAGTTTGCGGGACGCCTAACGGGCTCGCTTTGTAACTCGCAACGAAGGCCGCAGGCAGACCCGTCAAGTTAAGGTTTCCAAAGTAGAATGGGTTCGGCACCAGTTGCTCGAGAGCCGGACAACTCGTGGTTCCCGGATTCTGGCTGACGAACTGCCGGCACGAATCCATTTGAGCCGTCGTCAAATGGTTCATCTGCGTGCCAACGCGGAGGTCCTTGGTATTGCTCCCTACGTAAGAGACATCCAACACGATCTTGCCGACCAGCTCTCTCTGAATCCCGAACGAGTACTGTTGAATGATCGGTATCTTGCGGTTCCTTTGGTCAAAACTTTGGCCGTTACCGACACCCGATAGCAGCCCTAAAGTGTTGCCCACTGGTAGCACCACACCATTGGGATACGGAATCCCGGTGTTGAAAAATCCTGAAGGAGTGTTGCCGCCATCCGCGGGATTCCCGGTCGTGAAGGCAGTGTTCTGGGTCCAGGTTGTATTCCCACCGAGTTCTCTGGCGACCGCAGTAAACTTGCCCCAACCACCACGCAACACGGTCTTCGAATTCAGGGCCCAGGCAACGCCGAATCTTGGCTGCCAGTGATTCCATTGAGTGTCGTAAGGAGCCAGGTCTTTCCCGGAGAATCTGAACCCACCGTTTATGGGCTTGACTACCGATGCGCCGTTCGGAAGGGTCGGGAAAGTGATCAGATCATTGATGGGACTCTTGACGGAGTAATCAAATCCAGCGTTGAGTTTGTCGAAACGTTCATGGGGAGAGAGTTCAACGTCCCAGCGCATTCCGAGATTGAGCGTCAGGTTGCGACGCAGTTTGAAGTCGTCCTGCAGGAAGCCGCCGAAATAGTGATAGTACTCGTAAACATCGTAAGAAAAATCCACGCTCCCTCCAGTTGGATAGCCGAGCAGGAGAGCGGCGACTCCGGCCCCGTCGTTGTTGGCGCTCGATGTTTGAGTGCCGGGGTTTTGACGGGTGAAGTCCGGATTGAAAGCGAAACTCCCATTAGGATTGCCGAGAATGAAACCAGGGATTGCGTGAAACCGCATTCCCTGCGCGCCGAAGTGGAGACTGTGGCGGCCCATTGTTTTGCTGAATGATGGCGACACTTCGTACGTCTCGTACATCAGCGCCTCTACGGATTGGTTTACAGAGTTTCCGATTATCTGGTCATAACCGCTCACGGAAATCGACGGCGCCCAATTCCTGCTGACGGTGTTGATTATCCCCTGCCGCACAGGCATGGTCAGGCCCAGGTCCTGATCGGTCAGCGTCTCCAGGCCTCCAGCCACGGCGCCATTCGCGGTGGTCTTGTAGGTGCGATTGTACGAGACTCGAAGATCGCCGAAGAGTGTCGAACTAAAGGTCCGGGTAACATCGAGAATCGCTGTCTTATTCGAGCGAAAATTAATATCGCCCCTCATGGCTGGTCCCGGGAAGCCGTTATTGCTGCGGAATTCTGTACCGGACCACCAGGCATACATGCCGTAAAAGCGCGTCTTCTGGCTGAAGTTGTGATCGACGCGGACGAGGGGTTGATTGTATCGGTAGCGTCCGGGGTTGGTCGCAGTAAAGTTGTTGAACTCTCCGGCGCCGCCTCTGTTCGCCAAGGGATACAAATTCAGAATCTTTAATCCGATTGGGCTGATCCGATTGGGCGGGATCACATCCAACACTCCGTTATAGGAGAATCTGTTGCGCGTCTTGCAGGTGTTGTCGGCATTCTTTGTCGCGCAGCTCAGAGGATCGTAGATTCCGCCTCTGGGTGAAGCGCCGGTGGGGTTATAGCAGCCAGTTGTCACAGACCCGCCGCAGAGGGGTAGTTGGCTGCTAAAGAACGAAACCGTTCGGCAAAATCTCTCGCCACCCTTCAAAGCTAAGGAAGAAGAAAGTGTTCTTACCTATCTTGGGGATCGGCCCGCCAAACGTACCACCGAACTGATGCTGGTTGTGGCGCTGTCGCGGAGTATTGCTCGCGTTGAGTTGGAAGGTGTTGGCGTCCAGTACATCGTTGCGCCAGAAATCGAATGCGGTGCCGTGAAAGTCTTTGGTGCCGTTCTTTATGATGGTGTTGATGGTGCCGCCACCCGCGCGCCCGTACTGCGCGTCGTAGGTATTGGTCATGATCTTGAATTCGTGAACCGCATCGACATTCGGCGCGATTTCCCACTGGCCGGTGTTCGTGCTGGTTTGTTGCGTGATTGGGGCGCCGTTCAGAGTGAACTGGTTATAAAGTCCTGACACTCCGTTTATCGAGTACTGATTCGTCTCATCCCAACCACGCGTACCAGAGAAACCGCCCGGGCCGAAAGTGCTTTGAGTGAACTTCACCCCCGGCGTCAGATCCAGCAGGGTATAAATCTGCCGCCCATTCAGCGGCAGATTTTGCACCCTCTCCGGATCGATGACTGTGCCACCGGAAGCATCGGCGGTGTTTATTAACGCAGTTTCCGCCTGAATGGTCACAGTCTCTGAGATCGAGCCAACCTCCACAGCAACATTGAGATTAACTTTTCCGGCTACGTCCACGGTCACGGCGGTGCGTAAAGCCTTCTTGAATCCAGCCGCTTCTACCAGAACGGTGTAAAGACCTGGTTGCAGATAGGGAATCGAAAAGTCTCCACCGCTATTAGTCTGAGCTGTGTACTTCTGCTGAGTACCTTCTCTGACTGCGGTAACAGTAGCGTTAGGGACCACCGCGCCTTGCGGATCGGTCACTTGCCCAATGATTAAGCCGCGACCTTCCTGGGCGTGGCCGATCGCTGCGCACAACACGCTGACCAACACCACACCCAAGCTCTTCGAGATCGAGATTTGTCTTGTTCTACTCATGGCGCCTCCTAAGGTACGGGAACGGAACCGGATGGAAATTAGGCTGCCTGAACCAACACGGAATCAAATATTCACGGAATGCTGGCGCAAGCATTACTTCTGAGCTAGAATGCCACCCACCGCAAGGTTTTCTTCTTCGGTAAGTGAAATATGGCGATACGGCGACTTGCGGTTTCGCTTTCGCGTACACGCATCCCCGCAATTTCAAATCAGGCAGTTATCTTATGTGCCTTAACGATGTAAAAAGTCTTTCCGAAGTCTTGGGAAAGTTTTGGGAAAGTTTTGGTGCGTTCTCCAAGCCACAGAATTAGCACCGCGTTTCTTGATGTCTTATGAGCCATTCGGTCAAACATCTCTATGAATTTGGCCCTTTCCGCCTGGACGCGACGGAGAGATTGCTGCTGCGTGACCAACAACACATTCCCCTGACTCCCAAGGCCTTCGAGACTTTACTGGTTCTGGTAGAACACGACGGGCACGTGATCGATAAGGACGAAATGATGAAGAAGGTTTGGCCCGATACGTTCGTTGAAGAGGTCAACCTGGCTAAAAACGTTTCCTGTCTGAGGAAGATTCTGGCAACCGAGCACCTGGAACATTACATCGAGACGATTCCCAAACGAGGCTATCGTTTTGTGGCGGGCGTGAGAGAAGTGTGGGGGGAAGAGCCCGCGCCACAGGTCCCGGAACTCGATCTTTTGTCTCCTCATATTACGGCAGATCCCGCCAGGGAAGATGTTGAAATCAGGATAGAAACTCTGGCAAGCGGAAACGGCGTTTTGAAATCTAGTGGTTTCCTTGGCGCCGAACCATCTGTCGCGGCGTCAACTCGCAGCCGCTCTCTCGGAAGTCGAGTTGCTTTGCCGGCTGTCTTTCTGACGCTGGGTGCAGTGGTCGCTCTCGGCATTTGGTATTTCGTCCTGCGACCAACGCCAAAACCGGTAACTCCGCTGCTGAAGATCACTCCCGTCACCAGCTTGGCCGGCACTGAGGATCAAGCTGCCTTCTCGCCGGATGGCAATCAGATCGCGTTCGTCTGGAATGGCGAGAAAGAAGACAACAGTGACATCTATGTCAAGCAGATCGGAGCGGAGCGACCGCTCCGCCTGACCAGTAATCCTGGACCAGACACCGACCCCAGTTGGTCACCCGATGGGCGGTATATTGCTTTTCTGCGTCAGTCCGCCGAGGACGGTGGTGTCTTTTTGGTTCCTTCATTAGGCGGCGCCGAACGCAAACTTGCAGACGCCTTCCCTTACCGGCCGGTCGTGATTGGGAACACGCTGAGCTACTCTCCGGACGGTAAACTTCTGGCCGCGCCGGACAAGAGTTCACAGCAGCAACCGTTCAGTATTTTTTCGATCTCGATTGAGGGGGGCGAGAAGACAAAGCTGACCGCGCCGCCAACCGGATTCCTGGGTGATTTCTTTCCAGCTTTCTCTCCGGATCAAAAGACGCTGGCTTTTGTCAGATCGGTCAGTATTGCGGCCGCAGATATTTATCTTTTGCCGCTGGCGGGTGGCGAGTCCAGGCGCCTGACCTTTGACAACACTTCTATTCGCGGCCTGAGCTGGACTTCGGATGGCAAAGAAATTGTCTTTGCCTCACGGCGTGGCGGCAGCACCTACAACCTGTGGAAGATTTCTATTACTGATGCGACGTGCGAGCGCCTCACCACAAACGAGCGTGATGTTTACAGTCCAACAATCTCGCGGCAGGGGAATCGCTTGTCCTATACACAGTCGATGATGGACGGAAACATTTGGCGTTTTGCATTGCACAGCGCGAAGTCGCAAGAGAACTCCCCGCTAAAGCTGATCTCTTCAACCCAAGAGGACAATGGTCCTCAATATTCGCCTGACGGAAAGAAAATTGTTTTTGCTTCTCGGCGCTCGGGTAGCTTTGAAATCTGGGTATCCGACAGTGACGGATCCAATGCGCGGCAAATAACGAATAGCGGCGGCCCGCTAACCGGTACGCCGCGCTGGTCTCCTGATGGCCGCCAGATCGTTTTCGATTCCTGGCTCGAAGGAAACGCCGCCATCTACGTAATCGCCGCCGATGGCAGCAAGCCCCGTCGTCTCACCTATGACGCAGACGAAGATGTTACCCCAAGTTGGTCGCGAGACGGCCGCTGGATTTATTTCGGCTGTACCCGTAGTGGCAGCATGCAGATATGGAAAGTACCGGCCGAAGGCGGCCCGACCGCGCAAGTAACAAAGCAAGGCGGCTTTGAGGGCTTCGAATCTGCCGACGGCAAGTATTTCTATTACGCCAAGGGGCGAGCCATGCCGGGAATCTGGCAAGTAGCGGTCGCCGGTGGTGAAGAGACCCTGGTACTTGGTCAACATCGGGCTGGCTTATGGCGCTACTGGGCCGTTACCAGCAAGGGCATCTATTTCGCCACTGCCGAAATTCCTTCCCATCCGATCGTCGAGTACTACAGCTTTGAAGACAACAAAATTAGTCTCGTAGCCAGACTCGATAAGCCGCTATTCAAAACCGATCCGGGTCTGGCCGTTTCTCCGGATGGTCAATTGCTCCTCGTCGTTCAGATGGATGAGAGTGGCAGCGATATTGTGATGGCTGAGAACTTTCGTTAACCGTTGTGACGGTTCGCTCATTACCAGAAGGTCGTTGCGCAGGTCTTTCGACAGGATTAACAAGATTTACAAAATGGAAGATGGGGCCCAAATTCCTTGTTTGATTTCTCCTTTAATCTTGTGAATCTTGTAAATCCTGTCGAAGATATATCCATGCAAATTCCTTGTTTGATTTTCTCCCTTAATCTTGTGAATCTTGTAAATCCTGTCGAAGATATATCCATGCGAACTTTAGAAGCAGGACACTAGTGTCGATGGCGCAATTCAGCGTTGCGTTTTGTCGCTCGTGCTATGCAATACATGTCGTTCGGATCACACCCCTCCACCTCAACCTGAATCGTCGAGTGTGAAATTCGAAATCGATGCTCCAGTTCATCGGTAACCGCGTGTAGCACGTTTTGCCCGCTGCGAATACTCTGTTCGCCGACCGTGATGTGGCAACTGCAAGCGATGATCCCTGAGCCGATCGTCCAAACGTGAAGATCATGTACCGCGAGAACGCCGGCTATGCCGGCAATGCTTTGCTCGACCAAGTCCATGTTCATGCCTTTGGGAATCGCTTCCAGCAGAACATTCATTGACTCCTGAAGGATTCCCCAGGAACTCCACAGAATCAGCAAGCCGATCAGAATCGAAACTACCGGGTCGGCAACTGACCCGCCGCCAAAAGCTACCACCAGACCCGCGACCACTACACCGGCGGCAGAGATCGCGTCTCCTATCATATGCATGTAGGCGCTGCGGACATTCAAATCATAGGCAGCATCGCCTCTGATCCACAGGCTGATGATCGTGTTCATGGCGATCGCTATCAGCGCCACCACGATCATCGGGGTGCTGTAAACGGGCTGAGGATTCCGCAGCCGACCGATCGCTTCCCAAAAGATTAAAAGCGCTATCACTACCAGCGAGACGGCGTTGACTAACGCGGCCAGAATGCCGACGCGGTGATAGCCGAAGGTGCGCTTCCGGGTCGAGGGTTTGCGGGCGATCCAGATTCCATACCAGGAAATAACCAGGGCCAGCGCGTCGGCGAAATTATGACCGGCATCAGACAGCAGCGCCAACGAGTGCGCAAAGTATCCCGCGATTGCTTCACCAGCAACGAATGCAAGCGTCAGAAAGATTGAGAGAACCAACCGATGCCCGGTTAACGATTCGCCGTGGTCATGGCTGTGTCCCATTGAAATTTCGCCGTTATGCTTCAAGACGCTCCGCATTTATTCTTTTAGCAAACATAAAAAGGTCGCTGAAAAACTCCCTCTCCCTTTGGGAGAGGGCTGGGGAGAGGGCCTGAGAAGAGTTTGTTATATAAATAGTTGTGGTTTACTTTCGCACGTAAGCCCTCACCCTAACCCTCTCCCAAAGGGAGAGGGAACTTTTTCAGCAGCCTGCTAAATCTCCAGCACGGCGAACGACGGAAATGCCCACCTCAAAATTGATGTCGCTTCACGTTCGCGAGTTTCGTATCAGGCAGCGGCTGACTCTGCTGAAGTGAAAAGTCTTCGGAGTCTTTCAGAATAAAGCTAGGAAGACCCTGACCGTGTCGCACTTTAATATTGCGCAGATCAACTGCCCTGGCGTCGGAAAGGATGAATGCTGGACGCGCATCATCCTTTAAATAGGTAACCGCTACGTCGCTCATTTCGAGTCCCCGCACGTGGCGAATGAAGAAGCCATAAGCTGGAATCTCGCCGAACATCGTCGGCTCAGGATAGTCGTTTTCCTTTTCGGGCGGCTCCAGCCCGGCTTGCGCTTTAGTGCCCCCGCCCATGTAGTAAACGCGTATATTGCTGAGTCTCAGGTCTTCAATCTCGTGACCGGGTATCCCGCTGATGATCGAGGCGTATCTTGGTTCGGCGTTATAGACGATTACATTGTTGATATTGACGCGTCTTAATGCGCCGATCGGCGTCCCTTGCGGCCCGCGCACGCGACTGCCGAGCCTGAGAAAGATAGGCGAGTTACTGACGTCGCGCATCGTAATGTTGCTGATCGTCACATCCTCGAGTAATCCGCCATCAACAGTCTCCAGCGCCAGTCCGCGACAATATTCAAAAACGCAATTTGAGATCGTAATATTCTTAAACCCACCGTTGGATTCGGTGCCGAATTTTATGCGGCCTGTTGGGCTGAACGTTCCATTCTGATTTCTGAACGCGCGCTTGTAGGTTCCGTCCAACAGCGAGCCTTCATCGTAGCCGCTGACCTGACAGTTGGTGATCGTCACATTCTCAGTGGCGCGCGCGTAACCGAGCGCGAATGAACTCTTCGGGCAAATGCCGTCGTCGAATGGCGAGTTGACAGTGCAATTCGAGATACGAACGTTTTTGCAAGCGTCAACGTCGATGCCATCGCGGTTCGTGTCGATCTTCAAATTGTCGATCGTCAGGTTATCAACGCCGGTGGCCAGAATCGCGAAGTGGCCGCCATGCAAAATCGTGATGTCGCGGATGATGACGTTGCGGCAGAGCTTAAGACTAATTGATTTGTTTCCCCATCCCGGCTCGACCGCATCGCGTGGATTCGGATAACCGAAAGGAGTCTTGGGTTCGCCGGCACGCGCAGTATTCAACGCGTCGTTCTGCTGCTGCGTGCGCGATTGCGCGCCGCTGCGAACCAGACCCTTGCCCCAAATCGTTCCTGGGCCGAGAATGGAAACGTTCGTCAAGTTCTCGCCCCAGATCAAGCTATTGTGCCAGTGACTGTGCCCGAAATCCTGATACTTGTCCCACTCGTTCGGCTCCGGCGGATCGTATCTCGCGTCATCCGAAGTGTTAGCGGCCACGATCGTCGCGCCTTGCTCGAGATATAGAGCGATGTTGCTTTTTAGATGAATCGAAACTGACAAATAATTTCCGGCCGGGAAGAAAACGGTACCACCACCAGCCGCTGCCGCCGCGTCAATCGCTTTGTTGATCGCTGGAGTGTCGAGCGTCTTGCCATCGGCCTTCGCGCCGAACGTTCTTACGCTGTAGAGGTGGGGATCCTCAGCGAGAGGACGCGGCCTCGGGGCGGTTCTATTGGCCGAAGTGACGGCAGTAAACGCAACCACCACCATTAGAACGGCAAGTACAGCCCAGAATTGATTTCTTGATCTCATCTTAGCTCCAGTTGCGATCAGGAATTTCAACCGCAGAGGCCGCGGAGGTTCCCGCAGAGGTGCGGAGAATTCCTCTCTACGTTTCTCTGCCAAGACCTCCACGTTCTCTGCGTTTAAGATTCACTCGTCGTCAATTTGCTTTTTCGCCTGGTCACGCAAGAGTTCGAGAAACGCCGCAGCCGCGTGGGAGAAAATCATCTCGCGACGATGCGTTACCCAAAGCGTGCGCTCATAAGTTAGATCTTGAACCGGAACAGTAGCGAGACTCCCGCGCTCCAACTCTTCGGCCACGCACATCCCCGGAACGAACCCAAGTCCAATTTTCAACTGCACGAATCGCTTGATAGTCTCAATCGTCGCCAGCTCGAGTGTGATGTTGAGCGGCGTGCGATGCTGCGCAAAGGTTTCGATTACTCTTTGCCGCGAACCGGTGTTGACGTTATGCGCGACGAACGATTCCTTACCAAGTTGCTCAACGGTAACCGCCTCGCGCTTCGCCAGCGGATGATCGGGATGCATGATCAGCACCAGCTCATCCTTGAGCACCGGAAACGATTCGAGGTCGCTGTCAATCGGCTCGAAAGCCATCAAAGCAAAGTCCACTTTACCGTCCAGCACCTCGCGCGATAAATGATCGGATGAGTGACCGAAGATTTCAACCTTCACCTGCGGATAACGCTTTCGGTAATCAAGAATGAGTTGTGGCAGAAGGTAATGAGACGTGCTTTCATTGGCGCCGATTCGGACCCGGCCACGCTTTAGCGATTTCAATTCCGCGACGCCTTCGAGCGCTTGATCGCGCAGAGAAAGAATCCGTTTCGCGTAATCGTAAACCACCTGGCCCACGTCAGTTAAGGCAGGCGTTTTCTGCGATCGTTCAAAGAGTGGCGCGCCAATTTCTTCTTCCAGACGCCGAATCGCGATACTCACCGCCGGCTGCGTGCGAAAGACGCGCTCAGCCGCTTTCGAAAAGCTTCCTTCCTCGACCACCTTTCGAAAGAATTTCAATCAAGGGATCGAACGGTTACTTCGAGTGCGGAATCATGGTGTGCAAATGATAAGTATCGCCTTCGATCGTGAAATAGAAGCGCCACACGCGGGTGACTCTTGCCTGCCAGATGTCGTTGGCCTCGTCGTATTTCTTCGCCCGGAGCGATGGATGCCGGACGTTTTCGACCAGGAGTTTGACTTGCTTATCAAAGGCTTTTCGCACGTTCGGAGGTGCTTCGTCGTACTGTGTTTGAAAACGCGGGGAGTAGAGGACGTTCATCAGCGGGCCGTAACTTTGGTGACTCGTTTTTTCCGCTTACTCTTCTTGTGCAAGGACTCAATTGTTTCCTCCGCCGTGGAAAAGGGACCGAAGAACCGGCGTTTCTTAATTTGCTCTCTGCTTTCGGCAATTTGCCGCTTAACTAGGGTGTCTTCTTGCTCGCGGTTGCGGGCAATCGGAACCAGCCTCGCAATCGGAACGCCGGATCGGTTAATGACGATTTCTTCGCCATCCTCAACCCGCACGAGTAGACGCGAGAGATGGGTTTGTGCTTCGCGGATGTTTACCTGCACCATGGTATTGAAGACTAGATCAAGGGCGAAACTGAGTCAATTCTTCGCGGCGAGAGACTCTCGCCGATCAAGTCGTATCATTTATGATAGGCAAAAAATTTTTAATTGGGCAACGCGGAACGAAAGATGTAGAGTAACTTGGTGATTTCGGTAATTTCTAACCGGTGAGTTTCAGATGTCGCGCGGTGCCGACAAACTGAAGCTCATCGGACACTTGAGGGCCATCAACGAAACAGAGTTGATGGCTTTATTTGTCAGATCTGAAAGTCAATAAATGAGCGCGCAGCCAGCCGTTTTGATCCCGAGTGAGCCACTTTCTTCGGCGCCGGAGGAACAACCACTACCGCGCGGGGCCCAGATTCTGATCCAGGCC
>WNFR01032122.1_pt1 | contig 11551 bp, 14 predicted proteins | sample 5400221 | NCBI WGS metagenome assembly WNFR01 (sample SAMN13153357, study PRJNA577476) | soil metagenome | isolation source: 40 cm soil under Madrone tree | place: USA:California | collected 2016-06-14 | reverse complement strand
CGGCCAACTTTGTAAGACGGAATTAACCGCATAGCTCGCCATTCCCGAAGTGTAGTTAGTGAAACGCTGAGTTCTTTGGCCATCTCTGGTTCGCGGATACATTTCATTTGTTCTTCATCGTGATTGGTTTTCTAACTTGTCGGCACTAAGCGTCACTCGGCGTTATGTGACTTCACACAGCGTGTGTTGGCAATAGGCTTCGTCGGTTGACGCGGCGATCTATGTGTAATTACATAACGCCTAATGCCTAAAAGAACCGATCCAGCGAATTTGGACAATTCTATGCGGAAACTAAGAAGCCAGTTCGGCATTACTCAAAACCGGCTTGCTGAGATTCTAGGGACGAACGGAGATGAGATCAGGAACCTGGAAAATGGCCGAATGAAGATGAGGGATGACCTTTTTAGGCGAATAACATCCGTAATGGGTGCCGAGCATTCGAGTGACAATAATGTTTGGCTCCTTTACGGCTCGAAGAAGCCATGTGACTCAACTACCTTTGAGATGTGGCGTCAATCATCCCGGCCGGATGCCGCCACTAAGAAGGCGGATTTTAAGGCGCTGTCCTACAGAATTGCGTCGCTTTTGGAACATACAAAGCCCGCAGAGTACAACGTGGTTTTCACAAAAATCTCTAAATTCCTTGAGGACTGTTTGGACGAGCATCCGAGCGCTAAGGCCAAGGAAGCATTCAAGCGAAGCGCAATCACCGGCATGCACATTACTGGCACCATCCCGGCCCGCGAATATCAGGATGGGACGTTTAAGGGACACCCAATTAAGGACATTCAACGGGTCACGCGGAGATACAAGAGTCTTCCCTCTTTTCAAAGGATGAACGATACGTTCAGCTAAGCACTTTGTTTAAATTCGATGACGTTGGCTTGCTTACGCCGCAGCGGACGAATTGCCCAAAACTTCTCAGCGTCGGCTTTGGTGACTCCACGGTGGTAACGCTCCCACATCGTGTCAGCGTCGGTGTGTCCGCTCTGGAGAACCAGCCTATTGGCATCCTCATGCTTCATGAGCCAGTAGGAACAAAACGAATGGCGCATCCCCTGCTGGATCCATTTATCAATTTTTGCCTTGCTTTGCAGAGCTCTGCGGCGCTGCGTCAGAGAAGACTTTCCGCACGGAACAATTTTCCCACTGAACGAGCCGCCACTCCGACGATAGGCCTCGAGCCATGCAATGGCGTTCTCGCTGATGTCGACGAAGCGTCTGCGCTTCGTTTTGGCAACCTCGGGAGGGATTACGATCTGCTTCTCCGCAAGATGAACTCGTGACCAATCCAGTTTTTGGAGCTCTCCGTCCGGCCGGATCCCGCAGAAGAAGCCGAGAACGAAGAACGGCAATAGTTCAAAATCGTTTTCGAGGGCACCTTTCAGGATCCTGGAGGTCTGATCTACGGTGAAAACCTCAACCTCACTGGTCTCCAGTTCCGCGAAGTCAAGCCGCCCGATCGGATTCTCTGAGAGATATCCGCGCTTGATGCCTAGATTAAATACAGCGCGAAGCACCCGCATTTTAGCGTTACGCGTAGACGGTGCGAATCCGGAAAGAGCCTTGTCGACCTCTCGAGGGGAGATTTCAACAACCAGCTTTCCGTCAAATTTTCGCATCGATTCCTGAGCCTCCTTCAGATCCTTTGCATATTTGGGACTACGCTTTTTCGGCATGGCCAGGTATTCCTCGAAGACTTCTTTCCATGGTCGGCTGGAAGTTCTTTCGGCGTGCCTTCGGATATAGTCCCGCACCGCATCCAACAAATTGACCGAGAGTGGGTGGAGAAGCTTGTAGGCCTCGACCGCTTCTGCAATCCGAGTAGGCGTCATAGCGGTCAAGGAGACGCCGAAATTGTCTCTCCGGGACTTCAGCGTCTCGCACTCGGCCTTCGCTTCCTTTTCGGTCTCGAAGAACTTCCGCTGTCGTTTGCCGGTCTCGGACAGTTCAGCTGGGACATTGACGCACCAAGGCGCCCAGCCGATCGCCACCCGAGATTCAATCTTTCGCGGTTTAAGTGAGGATGCTGCGGGCATATTGGGCATCAGAGTGCCATATAGTGCCCTCAAAACAAGATATTTCGCGATATTCGGCGATACTCGGCGATACTATTTACCTAGAGCAGAGGCACTTACGTAGGAGGCCAAACCTGACTCGAAATCAGGCGTGCCCGTAAGGGCACCGTGGGTTCGAATCCCACCCCTTCCGCTCTAGAAACACTCGCAGATGCAGTATTCATGCGGTACAACGAGATGTAACGAATTCTCATCACTTCGTTCATTTGCGTTCTTTTGATTATATTTACTATAATTTGATTGCCCCAAAGGGTGTTTTATAGAGGTAAAATAGCGGTAAATTTTCGCGGGTTGTGTCCCTTCGTGACATGCTAAGGTGGGGCAATTATAATGAATCTGTGCCAACTCCTCAGCGGGACGGTCCCTCTAAGGCCGATATGCGAAGCAAGATCAAGCGAGGGATGAATTCGATCCGAGCGGGACGGGGAATCCCGGCTGAGCAGATAAAAGTTCAGATGGCGGCGTTTAAAAAGAATTGGATGAAGGAGCGCTAACCTTAAAATGAAAAGCACCGGAGAAGATCTTGAATCTCTTGGATTCGACGCATCGAATCCCCAAGGTGATGAGCCGAACTCGAACCGCGTGCTACACGGCCCGTGTTGAGCTCCCTGCCAAAATCAGCCATTTCAAATTCGCTCTCGGACTCTTGGCTCAACAATCGACCCATCCGGCAGAACGATTGCATATAGCGCTTCGCTTCCGGTTCCGCCTGATAGTCTTACCAACCAGAATCGCACAGGATCTGTCCGGAGTTCAATTCCTTCGACATTGGCGTCCTGAAGTCTGTAGAATCGGATTGCCCACTTAAGGCCGACGTTCGCGGCTGTATTTTGATCGACCGTCGCCGTTATGGGATCACTGCTCGGGACTTCCCCTGGTACTGGAATGAGAAAAGGTCCTCTCCACGAGCAGCTGTCACTGGAATGGGCGGCGCTCGCGGCAACGCCTCTTTCGTCTTAACGAAGCCGGAACTAGCCTACGGTTTCGGCAAATTTTCAGAAGTACGCTGATCGGGCCGCGCCGGCACCTGTTCAAATGGGCCTTCGCTCTCAGCCGGAATGATGAAAGGCTCACCGAACGTTTTCGGTTTACGCTCCTCTTTTGATCTATCGTCCTTTTTTTCCACGTGTTTTGGCAAATCGTCACTCATTTCATTCAGGAATATGATCGCGCTTGGCCCAACGAATGGCCGCATTTTATCGGGCAGCCGAGATCGAGAATTAATGCATCGGCATTTCAGCCAAGAACGCTAGCTGAGTTGAGAAAAACCGATAAAAGCCGTCCTGAGCCTCAGAAGCGCTTCCGCTGACAGCCACATTTTACCGTCACCAAACGAACTAATAGTGAAGTCCGGGCGTATCCGGCTGTAGGCACCAGGGTTCTGCCCCCCACAGGGCCCGGGTGCCATCCCATCATTTACCTTCAGTTTTCAAGCGCGACCCTTCCACGAAAAACTAGGGCATCGCGTCTGTGGGACGCTTAAGAATCGTCCGTCCGACCAACAGCACGGCAAAGCCATCGAGCCGAGGCTCCCGTGGGTTCTGTCGCTGTCTTCCGCGGCGCTTTTGGTTTAAGTGTGTCTACGGTCGCCCGAGGAATGAGCCTACCCGTTTTAGCGGTTCAATTCGATCGCAGAATATTTTGAAAGTCGCCAGAAGAGGAACGGCGAGCAGAGTGCCAGCCACACCCCAGAGGTAGGACCAAAGAAGAAAACTCAACAGGATGGCAATCGGGTTCAGGGTTAACCAGCGCCCAAGAAATAGCGGTGTCGCTAGGTTGCCCTCGATCATCGCACAAAAGAGGTAGGCTAGAGGTGGCAAAAGGGCGTACCAGACCGAATCAAAATGAATCAGCGAAACAAGCGTCATTGCGACGATACCACCCGTTGATCCCACGAAGGGAATGTAATGGAGCAAAAACGCAGCAACACCCCAAAGTAACGGATGGGGTAATCCCAGCAAACCGACAGAGATCCAAACACTCACCCCTAAACCAGCATTGATCAGAGTGACCGAGGTAAAATAACGCGCCGCGGTTTGCTCAATCTCGGACGCGATTTCCACTACGTTTTGTTTCCCTGACACACCCGGAATCATATCGACAAGCTTCTTGAGGAGTCGGGCTCCATACAGCAGAAGGAAGAAAGCAAGTACGTGGACAATGACAAGAATCGCCAAAAATTTCGGGGCGTTCTTCAGAGCCATCTCCACAAAGCTTGGCCCGCGGATGCTTATCTGCAGGATATTGCCAGGGTTCAACCAGATGCCTACGCGGTCCATCGATGGTGAGCTTTTCTGAACGGCTTGAATGATTGGTGTTAAACGTTCCTGGATGTGATCGAGATAGCGGGGAAAATCAGGTTCGAATCTCGCCAGTGAGACACACAATGCGGCAAAAAGGCTGATCAAGATGGTCAAAAAGCCGAGGGTGCCGACGAGCGGTGCCCAAAAGTTTGACAAACCGATTTTCTTTAACCATCTGGTGACAGGCGTTAGCAGGAAGCCAAGAAAGCCTGCAAGCACGATCGGAAGAAAAAGGTCAACAGCTACCTTTAGGGTGTAGAAACAGGCAAAGACGAACAATCCGATCACAGCAACCGCAAACCAGAGATTGCCCAATTTTCCAAGATCCTGTAGCGGTGAATCATCCGACCTGTCTTTTGGGTGGATGGGATCGTTCATGATGCTTATGTGCGTCAGCAGGTTTGCGTCGTGTCTATTGTTGAAGCAGCGCGAGCCCAAACTCCAATAATGGCGCTGCTTTTTGAGCGGAAGAAAGAGCTTGAACGCGTCGCAGTCGGAAAATTACGATCACGAGTATGCTTTGGACCCTTATCGCCATCCTGGTCGTATTGTGGCTTCTCGGTTTCTCGGTTTTCCATGTCGCCGGGGGCCTAATTCACCTTCTTTTGGTGATCGCTGTGATTGTGTTGGTGATAAAGCTCGTGACCGGTCGCGGTCCACCGCCGCTTCCTGGAGACACGAGAGCTCTCTTCCCGGATTAAGGTCATCACTCAACTTCACCTCTTCGGTCACTACGGTAAATTTCTCGAGTTGGTGACTGCCGAACACCATCGTGATGGGCACATCGGCGGCGTCACGTCCCCGGCCGATAACAATGCGGCCGATTCGGCGTTGGTTATGTCGCGCATCGAAACTGTACCACCGCCCTCCCAGGCACACTTCAAACCAAGCGCTGAAATCCATAGGATCGGGTACAGGTGGCACTTCGATATCTCCCAGATAGCCGGTGACATATCGGGCAGGAATATTGAGACGGCGGCACAGCGTGATGGCGAGATGGGTAAAATCGCGGCAAACACCTATCCGCTCCTTGAAGGCGTCCACTGCAGTGCGGTTTGCTCGGGCCATCTGATAGTCGAAACGAAGATGGCTATGAACGAAATCACAAATAGCCTGGACCCTGGCCCAACCAGGAATGATTCCGGCAAATCCTTTCCAGGCAAAATCCAGCAGTTCGCTGTCAACCTCGCAGTAGCGGCTCGGTAAAATAAAAGACAAAGTGTCCGTAGGAATCTCAGCCAACTCGTATTCTTCGGCTTCGGGAGCGTAGGCATCTGGCTCACCGCTGTCGCGAACTACGGCATGATTGAAAAACCGGATAATGCCTGCCGGTGCGTTAACACGCCCATAGCGATTGCCAAAGGTGTCGAGATAGTCCTCGACCTCTAACTCCGGTTCGATCCGAAAGTCTTCCGCTGCAACAACCGTTGATTCACGCGATGAATGCACTCGGAGCAGGAATATTATTATGGTCGGATTGGGAAGGCCAAGGGCGATGTCATAGCCAATCCGGATAAGCATATACCTAACTTCGTTCCGGCAATTCAAAATGGTCGCATCAGGTCGCGAACGAACACTTCGCGGAGCGATGCGACGCTTCGAATTGTCCAAAAACAAATTTCTACGGCCAATCCGAGGCCCTCGCCCGCCTCTCTCAATGAGAGAACCCCAACTACTTCGTGCAGCCCGAAAAATTATCTTCCTTCCACCCACCCACGAGTCCCTGCCAAGCTTTCATGTGCAAGGAGAGCTGTTCCCATCGTTTCTTGATCACTTAGCGCGCTCGGGAATTAAAGTTCTTCCAACTACGGAGCGCAGTCAGACGGCTGTCATGCGGCTCGGCCAGCCCAGTCGACTGGAGACCATTCCGAATCCCACGACAAGAACGAGCAACTTCTTCTCTTTACTTGAAGGGATGATTGACTGGCCGATGGCCAAGAATTCGGCGATGAATAATAAGGGAGCCGTTCATAATCATTCCTCCGTTTCCCCTTCACCCCCGGTCACGGGCAGTAAGCAAACCCAAGCCAAGATAGTCTTCGGCGGAATTGTGGCCGACTAAGGCGTCTTGGAAGATGTTCTATCTGAAGTGAGGCTTGGGCCATCTTGTTCCTGTTTCGCTCCCGGCTTCGGGAGGCGCGTCTTGGCTCGCCGAAGAAACTAGCGAAGCAATCCCTCGGACTGCTTGCTCAAGATTCGTGTAAACACCGCCGCCTACAGACTCCTGGATTTTTCTAACCAGCCGTGCAGCTCCTGTCGGAGGCAGGCTCCACAGACAGACCACAATAACAGCATCCGGAAGTGAAAGACGGATGGATTTGGCCGTGTTACCGGCGACCATTGCGGACCTTGGCTCGATTGCAGAGAGTACAATGCAGCGCGCAGCTAACTTCTTCAAACGCCCCACCTTCTCTGTGCGAAGACTCTTCCAAGAGATCACGGTACTGTCGCCGATCCTTTCGGCGGCCAGCAAGCGCGAGAGGATTCTCCCGACGACTTCATCCCCTTCGCAAAGCAATGGGACGATGACGGGTGCCGAATTTGCTAATCCAAGTTGTTCCGACACTTCTTGTAGATCGCTTGGCTCCGGAACGTTCAGTTCCTCGATCAGTTCTCGCATCTGCTCATAAATCCGAGACTTGGTTCGCGCATGAGTCGCTCCGGGGAACAGTTCGTTTTCGATTGCCCGAACGGTAGGGACTATCAGCTCTTCAGCAGCTTTTATTGGTGTCTCTATCGATGTTACTTCATGGATCAAAGCCTTCGCTTCTGGAAGTCGGTTCTCGGTAAGCAGGCGAATCAGCTTTATTTCTGTCGAGGTCGGGGGATCTGCCGCCAACATAATGCTGTAAGGATGGAAGGCGGGGAAATAACGTCCCAGCGCCACGAGACACGCGGTTATTGGCGTTGCTAGTAAAAGGCCAATTGGACCCCAGATCCAGGTCCAGAAAAGTGCCGCTATGATGACCGCAAGAGGAGACATTCCCGTGCTACCTCCCAGCACAACGGGTTCAATGAAGTTGTTGGTAAATACCTCCAAGATCCCGTAGAGGAGGAGCGTCAGGATGGGCTGTGTCCAGCTCGTAGAGATGGCAAAAGAAAGGACCAACGGGAAAAAGGCGGAAATCCAGAGGCCGACGTATGGCAAAAATCTCAGTACGAGCGTAAGCGCCGCCCAGAGCACGGCATTAGGAATGCCAATCAACGAGAGCCCGATCCCTAGGACTGCTTACAAGCGGGACGGGCGAGTCGGGCAAATTCATTATAACGGGATACGCTCATCCCCGTCTGGATCGGTCGATAGTGGGAGTGCTTAGTAGAAAAGGGACGCCTGAAAGAGAGTGCGGAATTCCCGATCGGCGGGGCACCGTGCTTGACATAGCTCGTTGTGGGTTCTTAACAGGCTAGGTTTAAATGTTGGTGGGGGTTTTCGCCCTGTCATGATCGGTCTGGCGGTCCTCCCATTGAAAACACATTTTTACTGACCGCCAATTACCAGATTTTACTCTGGATCGGCATCAAATGATTTAGCAGTTTTTTATGAGCCAATTGCAACCGGGTTTTCACTGTACCAAGGGCAATAGATTTTTGTGCAGCGATTTGGCGCTGACTCATGCCTTCGAAAAATGTTAGCTGCACCACCTCTTGCTGGGGTTCGGGAAGCAGACGGATCATTCTCGATAGGAGCTCAGACAAGTCGAAATTGGTTGGCCTGAAGCAGCCGCGGGACAAGCCTTCCTCCGACGTATCCAGTGGCCGCGGCTACTAGAATCAATTCGTCCTCGTTTTGGGTGCACGTTTCGGCCACTATCTTCCAGTCGGCAGTCGTTCAGAATTTGACACCCACGGGTGTCACGAAACCGGAAGAGCGCGAGATCGTTGCAATGCCGACGAGCGAGTGCCAAGTGCGTCCGCTCACGAAGCTTGAGCCCGAAGATTTACTCAGCGCTTGGACCGCTAAATGCAACGAGTTCAAACAGAAGCCATAAGGGCGATCTGCAGGCACTGTTAAAGCTTGCGGCTGCGTAATTCCGGCATCATAGGGCCGTCGACGAAAGCCGCTCCGAACTAGCGGCATGAGCCCCGAAGGACAGAGCATTAATCCGGACGATGATGATGTAGACAGTGAAGATCTAGATGCAGATAAGACGCAAGGCGAGGAGCCTGCGGTAAAAAAGAAGGAAGAAGATGAGGGTCAGTAGCGGTGGTTTCGGTCCTGAAATGACAATGTTTCAGTGCGGACCAAATCCGTCACTGGTTCACGACTGAATTAATCGCCTCCAACAGCTGAGTTGGACCAGAAGGCTTATCCAGGTGTTTCTTGTTTCTGCAAGCCAGCCACAATTGTAAGATGTCGATCAGACGACTCTCTGAACGCGGTCATCGCGATAACCGGAACCTTGCCATCGTCCTCACGGCTAAGACCGCGAATATCCCGCAACAGTTCGAATCCTTCGCGGTCGGGTAAATGAATATCCGAGAGTACAATATTCGGATGGTTTTCTCTAATGGCGCGCAGCCCGACGAAAACGTCTCCATTAGTGATCACTTTCGACCCGTGCTTCTCGAGAAATTCGCCAATCAAATACCTGATGTCCGATTGGTCTTCAACGACAACGATATTGATATTGCTAAGAAGAGGAGGACGAGGCGTATCACGTCGTCCTTTTCCGTTAACATTCGCTTAAGGTCATCCGAGCGGACGCCAACGCCTTCAGCCAAGTTCTTTTGGAGATAGTAAAGGCCGAAATGAGGATTAGGCCGCGGGCCAGGAAAAACTTTAACTCTTCGAGGTATTGCTCCCATGTCTACGTACGCTCGTGCCCGCCAGCAGGTTCGAACTTTATAGGAGATGAAATTCAGCGGACTAGATATCCCTAATCCATTGCCACCAGAGCAACCACCATCACCGCCACGGCCATCGCCATCGCCTTTGCCGGGGCATCCTCCACCCGGACCCGTTCCCGAGCCGCCACTGCCAACCCCGCCCTTTCCAAGCCCGTCTCCGCAGCCCCCGGCGCCCCCGGGGGCGAGTAAAGCACATAGTTGTAGCATAAGCCAGAGAAGTAACCGGATTCAAAGCCAGCCGCATGCGAGCGCATTAGACTAAGGTCTTCGGTCGAACCGGTACACCCACGTCTAGGTTGCGCTGCGGTGTTTTTAGATTTAAACCGATCAGCAAGCTCATTTCCGTTCATAGCTCCAAAACCTTGTCATCCCTCGGCAGGAGGTTCGACTGAGCCCTTCCGCTGGAGCCAGCGAGCCGCCTGAGTGCAAGCGCTCGACCAAAGCGATCCGGCCGCCCAGCCCGCGAGAATATCGCTCGGAAAATGCACACCCAGATAGATCCGGCTGATTCCAACCAATAACGCTAGCACCAGCGCCACCGAGAGAAAATACGCTTTGGCGATCAAACGCCGCGTCTGTCGTGAAACAATGCCTCCTAGCGTCAGATAGACGAGAGCGGAGAGCATTGAGTGCCCACTCGGGAAGCTGCCAGGATCAAAGTGCGTCAGATGCGGTACAACGCTCGGGCGCTCCCGCTCGAAGAAGTCCTTTAAGAGCCGGCTCAGCAACATCCCGCTGCCCAGCGAAACGACTAGAAATCCTGCTGCCCGGACCCTTCGATTCAGAAATAGCGTTCCGATAACAATAGCGGTAGCTAGCGAGAGATTAGCTCCGCTGCCTAACGCAGTGATATCCCGGGCCACATCCGGCAGCCATTTCGGTCCAATCGAGCATCCGCAGCACGTGGTTATCCAGCTCGTTTGTTCTACCTTTACGGACCCTCCCGCCAAGCCGAAAAAAGATCCACGCGCACGCCGCACCAACGAACAGATCGAGAAATGTTGCGACTTCGATCGGCAGAGCCGATTTTTTTGAGACGCTGTTCATGAGAAGCATTCTGAGCTGACGCGTTGCTGGCAAACGGTTGAGCCAGATCACCCGCCGGTTCGCAGCGGAAAATGCTCTTGGTCGTCCGCTTTGATGGAGAGCGCAGAATAGCAGGTAAAGCGTGTAGTGATTGCTCAGGAGTTGACCAAGTTCTTCGGACCGTCCTGATTTTTGTGAGCGGCGTGATGATGCCGATCGTCGGGCGCGTGAAACCAATGAGCATCACCCGCCACCGTCCCACGACGCCTTTGTCTCTGTCAATGTGACCGAAACCGGAGACATCGAAGCTCAGACTTGGCGTTGCCCCACAGTCCAAGGAATCTGAACTCGGCCCGGCACTAGCCCATTATTATGGGATGTTTTAGGACGCAAGGGATAAATCCGACGAGATGCTGAGGATCAATTGTGGCTCACGAGAATTAGCGCTATTGGCGTGCCTAATACAACCGACTGCCCGGCCCAGCCCCGAATAGTTGATATGAACAAACTCCAATTCAAGGGCTCCTGGAATGAAACCAAGGGTAAGCTTAAGCAAAAGTACGCTCAGTTGACCGACGACGACCTCACCTACGCTGAAGGCAAGGATGACGAGCTGATTGGCAAACTTCAGAAAAAGCTCGGAAAGAGCGCAGAGGAAGTGCGCCAAATGCTGGAACATTAGTCGAACCGATTTCGAGTTTCCTCTTGGACAATAATGTGATGATTCCTGCTCATCAGATCGCTTGCCGGATCACTTCGTTTTCATCAGAGTCGGTGAAATGCGGCAGAAGCCGTTCGGGGCTTTCTCATAAACGAACGTCGCAGACATACAAGTTTCTGCGTTCCGCCAAGCGTGCAACTCGATCACATGGTGACCGTGATCAATGCTTCGCTGAAACGCTGAAAAGATGGAGAGTTCCTCCATTACCTAAGAGACGCGCACTACGCTCTCGGGCCACGAACTAAGCGCATATGCGGTTCCTTGGTATGGATAGAATTTGCTGTCGCTTCGTAACAGGTTTTTTGGTTTTTTAGAGTAGCCGTGGCGTGAGACTCCTAATCGCTTTGCTCTTAGGTTTGATTATTGGTGGCGCGGCAATGTTGTACCTGCCGACAATTCAGCAATTGGAAAAAAACTCTTCATTGCCGCGAGCGAATGAACCTCCCCCGATTTGACGGACACGGGAACTCAAAGAAAGAAAGAGGACCTGATGGAAGCAAAAAAGAGAGAGCACCCGGTGTACACGGAGCAATACAAAAGCCAGGCAGTGGAGATGGTGATCCACAGCGGCAAGA
>WNFR01040084.1_pt1 | contig 11552 bp, 10 predicted proteins | sample 5400221 | NCBI WGS metagenome assembly WNFR01 (sample SAMN13153357, study PRJNA577476) | soil metagenome | isolation source: 40 cm soil under Madrone tree | place: USA:California | collected 2016-06-14 | reverse complement strand
TTCCGGACAGTGGTGCCGTTCTTTTCAGTCTTCTCACCTACGTCTTTCCCGTACAACCCATTCTTCCTTCGATCGTGGAGAAGACCATGGAGCTACTATCGGCCGCCCAGAAGTACAAGATGGATGCCGTACTGACCCACATCCGGAACCACATCGCCCAGCAGCACCCACCATTCATCCGCGAAGAGAATTCGCTTTATATTTATTCACTTGCTCAGAAATATGGGCTTCGTCAAGAACTGCTCAAGGCTGCACGATGCACATTGAGACTGCCAACTTTGACGATCGAGGATCTAGGTGAGAAGCTCGAGCTGATGCCGGGCGCCTATCTTCACGAACTCTGGAAGTACCACCAGAGAGTTCGAGCGAATCTTACATCAGGCTTTAAGGACTTTCTTTCACGTCTTCAACATCACGGGATATTCAGTGCCTCATGTCTCGCAAATCCGACCGACTCGGGAGCCCCAAGTTGGCTGGATATCTATATCTCGTCCATCGGAGGATGCCCGTCTCTATTTGATCTTTCTACATTTCATATGAAGTTGGCACTTCACGTTCAAGTTCAGCCACCAAGCAAATCGCGACGTGGATCGGGAGGATGCCGCGCTTGCGCGGCCATCCCTAGCAAGATCGTCTTGGCTTTCTGGGCTTCTTTATCAACGGTTTATAATGAAAGCGTAACCGAGGTACGAGGAAGCAATCTTATCGAGCTGGGTTAACAGTTTGAACGCTTTGACAGGCAGAATCAGATTTCCTACTCGTTGATTTGGAGAGAGGAACAAAGGCTGAGGGTCGCGTTATGATCCCGAGAGAGTGCCCATCCCGACCTCGATACGCCGATATGTCCAATGCGGACGTAATACTCAAGTCATCTGATCTTGTCGACTTCCGCCTCCATAAGCCAATACTTGCTACAGCCTCACCTTTTTTCCGCGACATGTTCTCACTTCCCCAGCCGCCAGACTCTGAAGCCGTCGATGGTCTTCCTGTCGTGCGTGTCTCAGAGGTCGCAGAAATTTTGAACTGCCTTGTCACTTTCTTGTACCCAGTCCCGTCCGAATTACCTGACTCCGACGACAAGATCTTGACTCTCCTTGCTGCCTGCCAGAAATATGACATGACGACAATCCAATCCTCCATCCGTGCGGAGGTTAGTCGTAGGGGGTCACTTTCACCAACAGGCGCCGAATCCTTCCGCTTATTTTTCATCGCCTACAGCAAGAGGCTTATTCCAGAGACGAGAGCAATGGCGCGTCTCACGTTGGGTTATCCACTGACGTTTGAGTATCTTGGAGAAGCTCTGAGATCTTTCGAGGGCTCTGCACTGTTCGACCTTGCCAACTTTCATCGGAGCCGCAGGCGCCACATTAGTGTATACTTTGATGTTCCTTGGGGCGTGCGCGGTCGGTTTGGCTTTCCCACTCAGAAACTAACCCCATTCCAACCCGAAGGCAAAAACGATGTCGGATGTATTCTTGACTGGCTTGATGAGGTTTTCGGAATAATCGTCCGAAAGAAGACATTTACATTACCACTCGTCACTCCGACGAACTTTCGTGAAGAATACCTGAAAGCTCTCCGCGACCATGTCAGTAAAACAGACTGTTCGGTTTGCCCGAAAACCCACACACTGAAGGGAAAAGAATTTTGCGAAGAGATAGAGAGCCATTTAACGCAGGCATGGAATAGGCCTTTTTCATTTCGCATTGAGCCCCCGAATTCTGACCCTGTATCACCTTCTGTAAGTATTCCGAGTCGCCTCTTTTCACTGCGATTAGTTTTCGACTCATCTCCGTTCCGACAGACTGACGAGTGGGCATAGTACGACGAGGGGAACTGTTTAAGTAGTAGAAGGCGGAGAAAGGAGCAGCCCATCTAGTAACACAGGCAAAGTCCGAGTATCTATTAGAGTGAGATGTTTGATACTTCAAAGAGAACGATCGGTATCACCAAAATTGGGATGCAATGACGTCCTTCGACTTTCGAGTTGCGAACTTTCTTTAAGTCTGATTGTCCTATTAAGCATTGATGCACCACCGCATCTGTTGCGCCAGCGTTGCACGCGACGTTGCGCGCCATACTCCGCCCGGTCGCTCAATCATTCCTGAAATGTCTTTCCTTTTTGGGGGAGTATTTTAAAGTCCACAAAGAGGCACCTACGATGTGCCGCAAGCCGCGCTTTCGACTCGGACCCATTCCTGGCGACGCAACACCACGTTGGCATCATGTACTAAGCCATTCTATTCAAGTTGAAGCTATTTGATCGAGGTTAAGGCGCGAAGTGAAGTCGGAAGTGTAACATAGAGTATATATATGTATGTCGGAAGTGTAAAGTATACATATGTATATAGGTGAGACATCTCTGCGCTCTCGTTCTGTCACGAGAACTTGAACATGTTAGCCGGACAACTTCTGCTAAACAACTCGAATAAACCTAACTTGTTGAGATTATGAATATCTGAGACTCCGGCAGTGGCTAGGATGGCAGTCGAGAGGTGTTAAGACAGACATGATGGGGTGAAAGACGGGACACGGATCTATTATGCCGAGACCCCTTTCTCTGTGAGCTTACATTACATGCTTTTTTTTTTTTTTTTTTGGACGTGTTTATTGCGTGACGAAGCATGTACATGCAGAACCGCGGGCGTACTACCACTCTGTGCGTGACCAAGCGCGACCCCAAGGAGACACTAAGTAAATTACATTACATGCTTCCTCTTATGGCTCCCCCAATTAACCAATACACCTGTTACCACCGAGCGCTTGAACCCAAACTCCAACATAACTCACCTCCGTCTCCAGCTCATAACCACACCAATACTTCTTTAGCTGCAGAAGAACTTAAAAATCCAAGGCAATGTCTATTTCTCGCGCTCCTTCGTTTTTCATATGTCATCACCTTTCAAGTGCTCCCTCTCCAGAAGTGTCGTCTCGTGGTCCTCGTGCACGTGTAAACCACGTTCTGTGAACCCTATCACTTCACCCCGGTATCGTACGGGTATCGCATCCCTGCGTCTTGGACTTATATCGCCCCATGTCGACACTTGCTCCTGAAAATCCCCCTCCAGGTCCAGTCGTATCTCTCGAGGACTTACTCTTTGACTACCCCGGAGCGGACGTCATCCTTCGATCTTCTGACTTATATGACTTTCGCGTCCTAAAGATGTACATATTCCACGCGTCTCCCTTACTCGGGGAGCGGATGTTGGCCGGCGCCGACTCCGGTTCCCCGATCATATTCACAGAGACAGCGACCGCCTCCCTTCCGGTTGTCCAACTCCCCGACAGTGGTGCCGTTCTTTTCAGTCTTCTCACCTACGTCTTTCCTGTACAACCCATTCTTCCTTCGATCGTGGAGCAGACCATGGAGCTACTATCGGCCGCCCAGAAGTACAAGATGGATGCCGTACTGACCCACATCCGAAACCACATCGCTCAGCAGCACCCACCATTCATCCGCGAAGAGAATTCGCTTTACATTTATTCCCTTGCTCAGAAATATGGGCTTCGTCAAGAACTGCTCCAGGCTGCACGATGCACATTGAGGCTGCTAACTTTGGTGATCGAGAATCTAGATGAGGAGCTCGAACTGATGCCGGGCGCCTATCTTCACGAACTCTGGAAGTACCACCAGAGATTTCGAGCGAATCTTACATCAGGCCTTAAGAACTTTCTTTTTCGTCTATCATTTTACGGGATATTCCGAGCTTCATGTCTCGCAAATCCGACCGACTCGGGAGCCCCAAGTTGGCTGGATATCTATATCTCGTCCATCGGACGATGCCCGTCTCTATTCGATCTTTCTATATTTCATATGAACTTGGCACGTCACGTTCAAGTTCACCCGCCAAGCAAATCGCAACGTGGATTGGGAGGATGCCGAGCTTGCGCGACCATCTCTAACAAGATAATCATGAGTTTCTGGGCTGCTTTATCTACGGTTTATAATGAAAGCGTAACCGAGGTACGAGGAAGCGACCTTGTCGAGCTGGCTGGGTTAACAGTTTGAACGCTTTGACAGGCAGAATCAGATCTCCTACGCGTCGATTTGGAGCACGTTATAATCCCGGGAGGGTGCTCATCCCGACCTCGATACGCCGATATGTCCAATGCGGACGTAATACTCAAGTCATTTGATCTTGTCGACTTCCGCCTCCATAAGCCAATACTTGCCACAGCCTCACCTTTTTTCAGAGACATGTTCTCTCTCCCTCAGCCGCCAGACTCTGAAGTCGTCGATGGTCTTCCTGTCGTGCGTGTCTCAGACGACGCAGAAATTTTGAACAGCCTTGTCACTTTCTTGTACCCAGTCCCGTCCGAATTACCTGACTCCGATGACAAAACCTTGACTCTCCTTGCCGCCTGCCAGAAATATGACATGTCGACTATCCAATCCTCCATCCGTGCGGAGGTTAGTCATAGAGGGTCACTTTCGCCAACAGGCGCTGAATGCTTCCGCCTATTTTCCATCGCCTACAGCAAGAGGCTTATTCCAGAGACGAAAGCAGTGGCGCGTCTCACGTTGGGTTATCCACTGACGTTCGAGTATCTTGGAGAGGCTCTGAGATCTTTCGAGGGCTCTGCACTGTCCGACCTTGCCAAATTTCATCAGAACCGCAGGGACGACATTATTTCGTGCTTTGGGGCTTTCTTGAACAGGCGCATCGAAACATCAAAAATTTGGGTTGGCTGTCCCACTCAGAAACCATCTCCATTCCAACCTGAAGGCAAAGACAATATTCCTGACTGGCTTCGTAAGATTTTCACGGAAAAAATCAACCAGTTGAGGACATTTACATCACCACTCGTCACGCCGACGAGAATTCGTGAAGAATACCTAGAAGCCCTCCGCGACCATGTCAGTAAAGAAGACTGTTCGGTGTGCCCGAAAACCCACACGCTGAAAGGAAAAGAATTTTGCGAAGAGATAGAGAACCAATTAACGCAAGCATGGAATACGTCGTTTTCATTTCGCACTGAGTCCCCTGATTCTGAGCGCGCATCAACTTTGGTGAGTATTCCGAGTCGCCTCTTGTCACTGCGATTAGTTGCTTACTCATCTCCGTCCCGACAGATTGTCGAGTGGGCATGGTACGACTTATGTGGAAGGAGGAGAATTGTTTAAGTAGTAGAAGGCGGAGAAAGGAGCCGCCGATCTAGGAATACAGGCAAATGTCCGAGTGTCTCTTGGAGTGAGCTGTTTGATCCTACAAAGAGAACAGTAGAGAACGGTATCACCGAAATTGGGATACAATGACCTTCGACTTTCAAGTTGCGATCTTTCTTTAAGTCTGGTTGTCCTACCACATCTGTTGCGCCGGCGCCGGCATTGCAATGCCATGCTCCACCCAGTCACTCAATCGTTCCTGAAATGTCTTTTCTTCTTGGGGAAGTATTTTAAAGTCCACAAAGAGGCACCTCGGTCTCTTTTCTCCGAGAAGATCACGCCAGTGCCAGTTACAGTGTGAGAGGTACACTTACGCTGGGCACGAACACCCCACTCTCAGGCTCGTCGCACCCGTCGCTCGAAAAAATATCGTCTACACCATTTATATCAGCCTGCGCACGCAACGGACCTCGAGGCTCGCTTCATGGCATCGAGGCTTAGATTATCAATGTCGGTCATCACGTACATATAAAGAGCTTGCATTCCTTCTTGAAAACAGCTATCAATTGCCCCTCCTTCCTGGCTACTCTTGCAGAGTACCTGTACGATCTGCGACCTGCGTTAGCCCTAGTAGCGTCGTTTACCCTTGCCTTGCCTTATCTCTCTTCTCGAGTCCCCACTTCTCGAGTCCCCACACTTATCTCCCTCGTCCGGCTGACATAACCGGCGACTTCGGCACTTGACGTCTTGCAAACGCTACAACAGTATTATTGACGGAGGAAGACCTACGTGGCCTGGAAAGAGTAGCTTAGACTTTCTATCTTGCTAACTTACACTCGCCACTATATCTCGGAGTCATATGTATCTCTTGCGGTTCACCTTTTCCTTTTTTCTGTTGACCTCACCTCTCGGAGAGATCCTGCAACCAGTTCTGGCATCGGTACTCGCGTCTGTATCGTCACATCAGGAGGGCTCGAGAAGTGCCCCTCTATGCTGACCAGACTGCGCGGTGCGCATCTCCTCGCGGAGGCTAACTTGATAGACGGGCACCTATGGAATGGATGAAGAGATGGCGCAACTGGAGTTAATGCAAATACGGCGGATGCAGCAAGTCCGGTCGTGGGTTGATTGCTGTGAGGGTGGCTATCATCCTTTCAATAACTGTCAACGGTTTCTGATAGAACATAGATCATATGGAGTATGGGCGTACGGGTGAAGAGATACTCTATATCTGCCAAAGGCCTTGGAGGCTGCCGTCATCCCGGGTGTTAGTTCTGTGCTTGCTGGACTTCTTTGTGCAGTGATTCCGGTGACTCAACACAGTTCGGTCGAATGGGAGAGGGAACAAGGGTGAGTGAGGGTGAGGACGTAGCTTCCTTATTAACTATGCTATAAATCACCCTGTGCATGTTTTAGCTCCAACTTAATATGAATCAAATGGTGGCGACGATGGCGAAATGAATGGGTCCTTGATATTGAGTGATTTGAGCGTGCAAAAGGGCCGGCTAGACAGAGTGTTAACACGATTAAGCCGCCGCGCTTTTGCGGCCTTCGCTCGGACCCTTTCCTGGCGACGCAACACCTTCGCATCACATACTAAGCGTACTAAGCCATACTTGTTAACGTTGGATCCATACTTGTTGGAGCTATTTGATCGATGTTTTGTTGTCCAAGCGCGAAGTGAAGTCGGGTATTACAGGAAAGGAAGTGTAACATAGAGTATATAGAGTATATAGGGGTTCGAGGTCTCTGCGCTCGTTCTGTCGCTAAACAAACTCGAATAAACCTAACTCACCTCCGTCTCCAGTTCATAACCACACCAATATTTCCATAGCTGCAACAGGACTTGAAAATCCAAGGCAACGTCCGCGCTCCCTCGTTTTTCATCCTTCAAGCCGATTAAGCTCTGAATCATTTCCCCATGTCGACACTTGCTCCTGAAAATCCCCCTCCAGGTCCAGTCGTATCTCTCGAGGACTTACTCTTTGACTACCCCGGAGCGGACGTCATCCTTCGATCTTCTGACTTATATGACTTTCGCGTCCTAAAGATGTACATCTTCCATGCGTCTCCCGTACTCGGGGAGCGGGTGTTGGCCTCCGACTCCGGTTCCCCGACCGTTTTCACAGAGACAGCGGCCGCCTCCCTTCCGGTCGTCCAACTCTCCGATAGTGGTGCCGTCCTTATCAGTCTTCTCACCTATGTCTTTCCCGTACAACCCATTCTTCCATCGATCGTGGAGCAGACCATGGAGCTACTATCTGCCGCCCAGAAGTACAAGATGGATGCCGTACTGACCCACATCCGGAACCACATCGCTCAGCAGCACCCACCATTCATCCGTGAAGAGAATTCGCTTTACATTTATTCCCTTGCTCAGAAATATGGGCTTCGTCAAGAACTGCTCCAGGCTGCACGATGCACATTGAGACTGCCAACTTTGGTGATCGAGGATCTAGATAAGAAGCTCGAACTGATGCCTGGCGCCTATCTTCACGAACTCTGGAAGTACCACCAGAGAGTTCGAGCGAATCTTACATCAGACCTTAATGACTTTCTTTCATGTCTTCAAAATTTGGGGATATTCAGTGCCTCCTGTCTCACGAATCCGACCGACTCAGAAGCCCCAATTTGGGTGAATAACTATATCTCGTCCATCGGGCGATGCCCGTCTCTATTCAATCTTTCTACATTTCATATGAACTTGGCACTTCACGTTCAAGTTCAGCCACCAAGCAAATCGCGACGTGGATCGGGAGGATGCCGCGCTTGCGCGACCATCCCTAGCAAGAGCATCATGAATTTCTGGGCTTTTTTATCAACGGTTTATAATGAAAGCGTAACCAAGGTACGAGGAAGCGATCTTGTCGAGTTGGGTTAACATTATGAACGCTTTGACAGGCAGAATCAGATTTCCTACTCGTTGATTTGGAGAGAGAAACAAAGGTCGAGGGTCAGGTTGAAATGCCGGGAGGGTGCTCACCTCAACCTCGATACGCCGATATGTCCAATGCGGACGTAATACTCAAGTCATCTGATCTTGTCGACTTCCGCCTCCATAAGCCAATACTTGCTACAGCCTCACCTTTCTTCAGCGACATGTTCTCTCTTCCTCAGCCGCCAGACTCTAAAGTCGTCGTCGATCTACCTGTCGTGTACGTCTCAGAGGACGCAGAAATTTTGAACAGCCTTGTCACTTTCTTGTACCCAGTCCCGTCCGAATTACCCGACTCCGATGACAAAATTCTTACTCTCCTTGGTGCCTGCCAGAAATATGACATGCCAACTATGCGATTCTCCATCCGTGCGGAGATTAGTCGCAGAGGGCTACTTTCACCAACAGGCGCTGAATGCTTCCGCCTATTTTCCATCGCCTACAACAAGAGGCTTATTCCAGAGACGAAAGCAGTGGCGCGTCTCACGTTGGGTTATCCACTGACGTTTGAGTATCTTGGAGAGGCTCTGAGATCTTTCGAGGGCTCTGCGCTGTTCGACCTTGCCAACTTTCATCAGAGCTGCAGGCACCACATTATGTTTTCCTTTGGGGGTTTTTGGGGCGCGCGCCGCAGTCCATCAAAAATTTGGTTTGGCTGTCCTACTCAGAAACCAACCTCATCCCAACCCGAAGACGAAAACAGTGTCGGATGTATTCCTGACTGGCTTGATGAGGTTTTCGGAATAGCCTTCCGAAAGAAGACATTTACATCACCACTCGTCACTCCAACGGACTTTCGTGAAGAATACTACCTGAAAGCTCTCCGCGACCATGTCAGTAAAACAGACTGTTCGGTTTGCCCGAAAGCCCACACACTGAAAGGAAAAGAATTTTGCGAAGAGATAGAGAACCATTTAACGCAGGCATGGAGAAGGCCATTTACATTTCGCATTGAGCCCCCGAATTCTGACCCCGTATCACCTTCTGTAAGTATTCCGAGTCGCCTCTTTTCACTGCGATTAGTTGCCTTCTCATCTCCGTTCCGACAGACTGACGACTGACGAGGCCCCATAGGGGAACCCAGCAAGTAGTAGTAGAAGGCGGGGAAAGAGCTGCCGATCTAGTAGTAACACAGGCAAATATCCTCGTCCGAGTGTATCTCGGAGTGAGGTGTCTGGTCCTACGAAGAGAACGATTGGTATCACCGAATTTGGGATGCAATGACCTTCTACTTTGCGATCCTTCTTTAAGTCTGGTCGTCCGATTAAGCACTGATGCGCCACCACATTTGTTGTGCCAGCGCTGCCCACCATGCACCGCCCAGTCACTCAATCGTCCTTGAAATGTCTTCCCTTCTTGGGGAAGTATTTTAAAGTTCACAAAGAGGCACCTCGTTCTCTTTTCTCCGAGAGGATCGCCAGTTACTGTGTGAGAGGTACAGTTAGTACGCTGGGCACGAACACCCCACTCTCGTCGCACCCGTCGCTCGAAAAACGATACCGCCTACACCACCATTTATACCAGCCTGCGCACTCAACGGACCTCGAGGCTCGCTTCATGGCCCCAAGGCTCCCCTTAGTTTATCAACATCGGTCATCGCGTATAGCCTATATACTAAGAGAGCTTGCATTCATTCTTGAAAATGTCTACCAACTAATTGACCCTCATTCCTGGCCACTCTTGCAGAGTACTTGTACGATCTGCGGCCTGCGTTAGCCCTGGTAGTGTCGTTTACCCTTGCAATTGCTTTGCCTTGTCTCTCTTCTCGAGTTTCCACACGCTTATCTCCCTCCTTCCTAAAACGGTCCTGCTGCTGACATAACCGGCGACTTCAGCGCTTGACCTAGGCTTGAGACTCCTGAGAGGCTGAGAGGAAAGAGTAGCTTAAACTTTCTATCTTTCTAACTTACAATCACCACTCATATCTCTTGCGGATCACCTTTTCCATTTTTGTGTTGACCTCACGGATCGGAGAGATCCTACAACCAGTTCTGGCACCGGCACTCGAGTCGGTATCGTCACATCGAGAGTCGCTTCTGTTAATGCTCCCATGCCCCGAAATCGATCCGCTAGTAGTTACTATGTGGATGAAGAAGAGATAGAGAGACGCGCAGGAGGGTCCGAGAAGTGCCCCTGTACGCTGACCAGACTCGGTGGGTGCGCATCGCACAGCCCGCGGCGCGCACGCACGTCCTCGAGCATGTCCTCCCCTTCGAGCTCGACGTCATCCACGCGCGCGTCCAATACTGGGCGGGCGACGCACACGGCTACGCCGACGCGCTCGGCGCGCTCCTCAGGAGGTGCCGGCGGCGCGTGCGCCTGGCGCGGCATCTCCTCGCTGGTAATATGGAATGGATGAAGAGATGGCGGAACGCGCAGTTTTGCTTGAGGAGTTGTCCAGTGGGTGCGGGACAGTTGCGGCGCGGGTGGCAGTGAGGCAAGACCTAGCTCGCTCGCATGCCAGTGATCACACCAATATCCGCGCGCGGCGGCTCAAGCTCCCTCTACAGAAGTGTCCGATATATTATTCAACCGCCTCGAGCAATTACGTCCCTCCGGTTTACGCGGCGCCCGTACCAGCCGCGGCGAGGGCCGTCTCCGCATCGAGTAATTCCGCGTCCGACTCCGGGACACCCTTGGCCGAGTCCTCGACGCCAAATAAATCAGCGGCGGGAAAAAATGCCAGCGAGGACGGGCCGACGTACCACGAGGTCCCCGAGCTCGCCCGCCGCGCGTTCGAGGCGTGCCGCGGTGTCGCGGACCATGTTCTCGCTCTCGCGTACGAGGCTCTTCTGTGTGGTGTGTGGTGTGGAGGAGATGGCGGCGGCGATGAACGCGCGCCCGCGGAGGAGCGGCAAACTTGGACACGTACGGCATTCCGCACCTCCCACGGCTCCTCGTCGCCTCCCGCGGCGGCAATAGCGGATTCGAGCTTCTTTTGGTTGTCTGTGACTTCTTCGCGGTACATCTTCAGTTCTTTTTGGTATCTACGGGTCGAGAAAGATGAGGGTGGGTGGAGAGGCGACGGAGTGAGATACGAACCGCTTGACGACGCCGGTTTTGATTTTGAGTTGTCTTCGTGTCGCTGCTATGTCGCTCATTATTCCCAGTGGTCAAGCAGGTTGAAGTTGAAGTTGTGGATGCCTTATCTTATCGCATCATCTCAGCTTAATTACATAACTTTTCCTATTGTGTGACCGACGCCAAGTTGGCATACATCTTCCTCGATCTAGTATGTTGCACTTTCGTACTAAAACTATGACCTTCGCCTCGTAGACCCATTTACTATTCTCCTCTGGGAGGAAAAATATGCACACTCTGACACAATCCGCAGTCCTCGCAGTCCGAGCCGATTTCAACCTGCCCCCGTCGGCACGGACTTCACATTGCTCGCTTGTTGCTAGACGACATCCTGCTTGTTAGAACTCTCTGAATCCGATAGGGCAGAGTGTGGCCGCGGTTAGCCCTCCCTTTAACGTTGAACTGTCTCGTCCCAACCCCCTGAAACCA
>WNFR01030509.1_pt1 | contig 11554 bp, 8 predicted proteins | sample 5400221 | NCBI WGS metagenome assembly WNFR01 (sample SAMN13153357, study PRJNA577476) | soil metagenome | isolation source: 40 cm soil under Madrone tree | place: USA:California | collected 2016-06-14 | reverse complement strand
GCTGCGCGTGCTACGCAAAGGAACACCGGCTGTCGACGTCGATGTTCGGCTGAACCGCAAAAAGCACGAACCGGTCATCTACAAGTGCTACACGTCCTCGTTTTTCGGGACGCACTTGCAGGCGCTGTTGCAGCACCTCGGGGTCGACACGTTAGTAGTGTGTGGGACCTCGACGAGCGGTTGCATTCGAGCCACTGCCTGCGATGCTGTCCAACTCGGCTTCAGGTGCATTGTGCCCGAGACCGCGGTGGGCGATCGTGCAGAGGCGCCGCATCGAGCCAACTTGTTCGACATCGATTCGAAGTACGCCGATGTGATGCCGATACGGGACGTGCTGGAAGCGCTTCAGCGAATCGCGGCAGCTCCCCGACATCGCTGAGCGACACGCAGCCGCGCACCGGCCAGGTTCCCGAAGCAGCCGAAGACTGCCAGCGAGGGCCGCGCATAAACGGCGCTGGCAGGGGCCACTGGTTCTGCTCGCCGAGCTTCGCTTCGAACGCTGCTTTCGTAAGTCCGTTGCGCTAGCACTCGCGAATCAGCGCCTGAACGCCGGGCTGTAGGTCCAGCCGATCTGGAAGCCGATATCGGGCGTGTTGTCGAAGTTGCCCGTGTTCTCGGTAATCGCGAACGTCCACACCGAGGCGTCGACGCGATGGCGCACGCCGACAGAGATCTGATACTTGGTCTTGAGCAGCCCTTCGAGATCGGTGTCCTCGTGCGTGAGCACGCTCGGGCTTATGTAGTATTGGGCGATGACGCCGGTTCTCTGGCTGACGCTGTATTCGTAGCCGAGGATGTAGGTCGGCACGATTTGCGTGCGGTCGTTCGACGTCAGGGCACTGCCTTTAGTGCGGACCGCGGCCGCGCTGACGTAACCCGCGTGCCGTCCGGCGAAGCGCTGCAGCGTCGCCTGCAAGCCTACATCGGTATTTCCGGTCGACAGAAATTCCCGCTGCCCGTCAATCGGAACCTTTACCGCGCTTTCCAGCACGAGATTCCAGGGCGAGGGTGCCGCCGCGACCGAATAGCGCACACCGAACGTAGGATCGAGCACGCCACCGTCCGGAGGGGCATTCAGAAGGAACGGGGTATTCGCACTCTTGAGGTCGAGGATGACGTTGACGCTGTTGCGGGCAACCGCAGGCCTGCCAAACGAACTTAGACCGAAAGCCTTGTGGAAGTCCTCGATCGTACCGTCAAGAAATCCACCGCTGTAACGCATACCACTGATGGTGGCATTGACGCTCCAATGTTCCGCCAGCTTGTAATGCAAGGTCACGTCGACCAGCCCAAGCTCGAGATCGACGAGATAGGCTTCGCCCGGCATCGCTCGGATTGCCGCGACGTCTGCGGGCCCAAGGCGGCGGCGGCCAGGCAGCGACTCGAGGTATTGCTGCACGTTCGGACTCATCACCCAGGTGTTCTGGTAGCCGAGCAGGACTTCGACGCCCCAACTGCCCGGTGGAGCCCAGACCGCGTGCGCCGGACGCATGTCCAGACGCAGAAAGCCGAAAGGCGAGAGGTCGCGTTCGCGCAGCAATCCTAATTTCGGGTACTCCTGCGGTGCAGGCTGCGTAGCATCCTCTGCGACCGCGGCCTCGCATCCAAGCAAGAAAAAAACGAAGAGCGCCGTCAAGCTCAAACCCGCGGCGATCCATTTCCGAACGACCTCGTGCTCGAAAGCCGGGCGACCAGGCGTGGCCGGCGTTACTGGCTGATCGAAGAACGGCATCGGAAAGTTTCGCGGATCGGGGAGCCGAGCGTCGACGCCCTCGCGCTTCTTCAGGTGTTGCAAAATCCACTTCGCGGGCTTTTCCGAGAAACGGCCATCGCGGGTGCTGCCAACAATGACGGAAATGACGGTCATGTTCTTGCCCTTGGTGTTCGTCGAAAGCACGATATCGCCGTGTTTCCAATCGCGCTAGCCTATATTTTTAGAAATAACCCGTCGTTTGGATCGATATATGCTCCATAGCGTCTCGCTCGATCACCTTCGCATGTTCATCGCGGGCCGCCGATGGTAGTAACAGTTGGGGTACGGTAGTCGATACACACGTTCAGATGTCTCTACGGCGGCTCGCTGCGGCCCTACTCGAACGCGTTCGTCAGGTCGCCCGCATTCGCGCGCACGCCCGGCAACGGCTCCAACCCGAAGCGCCGGGTGATGAATTTCAGAATCGACGTCGTGTCGTACGGGGTGTGATCCACGGCACCTTTGCGCACGAACGGCGACACGATGATCGCCGGCACCCGGCTCCCGGATCCCCAGTAGTCCCCAACCGGCGGCGCAACGTGATCCCAGAATCCGCCGTTCTCGTCGTAGGTCACGATGATCGCGACTTCGGCCCAGAGTTTCTGGTTGTTACGGATTCGCGCGACGACTTCGGCGATGTGCGCATCGCCCGACATTACATCGGTGTAGCCGGGATGCTCGTTCAGCTTCCCAATCGGCTTGTAGAAAGCCACCTGTGGCAGGGTGCCGTTGTCGATGTCAGCGAGGAAGTCTTCTCCGTCCCGCAGGTGCTTCGCGCGATCGGCGCTGCCGGGCGCGAATCGCGCGAAATAGTTGAACGGCTGGTGATGCGGCTGGAAGTTGGCCTGCTTCGCGTCGTAGATAAACGAGCGATCCGCCAGCGCCTGATTCCAGCCTCCGGCATACCAGGCCCAGGATACGCCCTTCTCCGAAAGCGTGTCCCCTATCGTCTTGAGCGTTTGCGGCGGAAGCCGGTACTGATTTTCGGGGTCGGCCAGAGCAGGATCCCCGCCTGCGGCGGGGGCAATCGCGCTCGGCTGATAGGGCGGCTGCACTGTATTCACGGCATAACCTGCGGGCGTCACCGCGCCGTCCTTCAGCAATACCGGTCCGTCCAGCGCAGACCTGGGCGAATCCTTCTGACGCACCAGCCTTCCGCTTCCGTCTTCGACCGTGACAATTTCGGGCGTAGCGTTTCGGAATTCCGGGGTGCAGGCGCATACCAGCCAGAAGTGATTGAGGAACGAACCGCCGAAAGCGCCCATGAAGAAATTGTCCGCGAGCGTGAATTCGCGGGCGACGGACCACATCGGCAACCTGGACCCGTCGTAGTAGCCCATCACCAGCGCCCCGGCATTCGACATCGCCACGAAACGGTCGTTGCGACCGCCGTTGATCTGCTCCTTGTGTTGATAAAAGCGGTGCACTAGGTCGCGCGTCTTCACGTCGAGTGGCCTGTTAACCGGAGGCCGGTCGATCCGGAACGGGCGGTTCGGGAGCGTCGCGGGATAAGTCGGATCGGTCTCCCGGCTCTTCAGGTCCCTTTCGTTGGCCCACACCGGCGGCAGCGCCTTGAACGGAGTCCCGTCGTGGTCCACCTGCGGGATGTAGTTCGCCAGCGCATTGGCAATCCCGTTCGCGCCGGGGAACAATCCGTACAGGTTGTCGAAGCTCCGGTTCTCGGCGTAGATGATGACGATATGCCTGATCTTTCCGATCGAGGTAGCGCCGGCCGCAACGGAAGGCGCGCAGATGCCGGCAACAAAAAGGAATGCCGCGAAGACCCGCACAAACAAAGCGACGCGAATCATTTTTCCGTACTTTTCCTTTGCTGAAACGGGAGGAACGATTCCGCGTGGACAACACCGCTCCGAATTTATTGCGTATCCCGGATTGACCCCGAGATCCCCCGCCCGACTTGCGCCTCGTCCTGCCAATGCACGGCAGCGATCCAACCCTCGGCTATCGGACCAAGCGGACAGCGACAAATATAAAGGCCGCTCCCATGCACGTAAAGGCAACCAGGCCGACGACGGTGGCCGGGCGGGCCTGAGAGTGCGCCTCGGGCAGAATGTCTGAAGCGCTAATGTATAGCAAGAATCCGGCAAAGAACCCCATGAAGAGCGTCAGAACCGGAGGGGGAGCTTGAAAAACCAGGGTGGAAGCGGCGCCCAAAATTGGGGCGATCGCATCCAGTACCAGCATCGCAACCGACCGGCGCGTCGTGTTGCCATGAACCAACATCAAGCTTACCGTGTTGAGGCCGTCACAAAAGTCGTGGGCGATGACAGCGATGGCCACGATGATCCCAACGCCGTGCGAGACTTGAAATGCCAGACCGATCCCGACGCCGTCCATAAAGCTGTGTCCAGCCAGCGCGAGGGCCGAAAGGACACCGACCTGCGGGTGGTGATGAGCGGCGTAATCGGCTTCATGAACATGATGGACCAGCACGAGTTTCTCGATACTGTGAAATAGGAGAAAACCGACAACGAGCGCAATCATTGCGCCGGTGGCATCGATCCCCTGCTCGTGGGTCAGAGCAAAAATCTCGGGCAGGATGTCAAAACTGACGACACCCAAAAGCACACCCGCGGTGAAGCTGAGAATAAAGTGAAGCCGGTCACGGAACTTCAGCGCGAACAGCCCGCCGGCCAAGGTTGAAACAAATGTGACAAATGCCAGAAATAAAATGGAGGTCATGGTTTCAAGTCTTGCCTGCGCAGGCTTATCTCATCATCCATGTTATGAGTGCGAAACCAATGACGAATCTACATGGATGCATACGATTGGGGAAGTGCAGAGGTCGATAGCCTCCCAGGCTTCTCGTTTGAAATCTACGGGCCAACCGCGTCCTTTGGTCGCCGCGCTTTTGGTCAGATCGCGCCCATGGCGGCCTTCCTCGCCACCGATGCCAGCTACGTCACCGGGCAGGTGATCTTCGTGGACGGCGGCGGGCCGGGCGGATAGCGGCGCTCTGCTTCCGGGAAAGAAGTCCGGGGACTTCAGCGGGCGACACGGGCGGGCTAAACAGGTAACCCTGCATCTCGTCGCAGCCCAGCTTCAGAAGCAGTGCCGCCTGCTCCTCGGTTTCGACGCCCTCCGCGACCACGTTGAGCCTCAGTGAATGCGCCAGGGAGATGACCGACTTGACGATTGTAAGGCTGTCCTGGCTTTGCGTCATGCCGACTACGAAACTGCGATCGATCTTGAGGTCCTGAATCGGCAGCCTGGCGATGTAGGCGAGCGAGGAATACCCGGTACCGAAATCGTCTACTGCGATTTCCACGCCGAGTTCGCGCAGGGTCTGCAATATCGGAATGATGGTTTCGACGTTTTCCATGATGACGCTCTCGGTGATTTCGAGGCCGAGCATGGAGCCGGCCTCCTCGGTCTTCCTTGCTGCCTCGACCACGGTGGCGACGACGGTGGTTTTAACCCGCCCGTTGCCCAAAGCTTGCAGTCGCGTGCAACCTGTGACATGGCCCAGCGTCCCGCATCCAGGATCAGCCCTGTTTGCTCCATCAGCGGGATGAACCTGGCCGGCGGCACCATGCCGGTTTCCGGATCCTGCCAGCGCATCAAGGCTTCGAATCCAATGAGTTCGCGCGTCTTGACGCAAACCTTGGGCTGATACCACAGCACCATTTCGCCGTTTTCCAGGGCACGCCGCAACCGGTTCTCCAGCCGCAGTGAGTCGGCAACGCGGGCGTTCATTTCGGGGCCGTAGAACAGCATCCGTGCATTCTGCTGTTTTGCTTTGCGCAGCGCCGCCTCGGCATTGGCGAACAGCGTCTCCGGGTCATCGCCGTCGCCCGGAAACATCGCAACCCCGGCGGTTGCCGACACCCGCAGTTCCTCCTGCCCCAGCAGGAACGGTTGACCGAACAAGGCCTCGTTGCGTGCCTCCAGAACATGGGCGATATCGGTCGTCCGCCAAGTGCCCGAGATTGCCACGGCGAAGCGGTCGGCGCCGATTCGCGCTGCTGTGTTCTGATCCCGGATCGTTTCCCTGATTCGTTGCGCCAAGGCGTTGAGAAGTTCGTCGCCCGCCTGCCGGCCCAGAGTGTCGTTGATGAGCCGGAAGCGGTCCAGATCCATCAGCACCAGCGCCACGCTCGCGCGGTCGCGGGTGGCGGTGCCGAGTTGTTGCGCAAGGCGGTCGAAGAACAGGCTGCGATTGGGTAACCCGGTCAGCGCGTCGTAGTAGGCGAGGTAGTCGACTTTCTCTTCCTTGGCGATGAACTCCAGGCCGAAGGAAATGTCTCCGGCCAGCTCGGCGAGCAGCTTGATCTCCTCGTCGTCGAAGAAATTCCGTTCCGGTGCATACAGCGTAAGAATTGCGAACGTCTTGCCTTCCACGTACAGCGGCAGCGCGATGGCCGACTTTGCGCCCAGTTCAATAGCCCTGTTCCTGACGCCCAATGTGTCCGGGCCGAACTTGCTCTGCATTTCATAGAACCCGCTCTCGATGTCGTTGTCGAAGGCGGGCCGCTTCTCGCGCAATGCGACTTTTGCGGTGCCCCACGGCACCAGCCCGTCCGGACGATTGGAGGCGCCGCCGCCGGCGCCCAGATCCATTGGCAGACCCGCTTGCGCAGCCGGCACGAGCGTTCCGGTTGCATGGTCCAGCATGGCGATCCAGCCGATGCTGAATCCGCCATGCTCCACGGCGATGCGGCAGGCCTCATTGAATAACTCCTGGCGGTCACGGATGCGTACGATCGCAGAGTTGATGCCGCTAAGTACGGCCTGGATGCGACTCAGTCGCGCGATCCTGTGTTCCTGCTCCTTGCGTTCGGTGATATCCTCCGCGATCCCCGCGATTCGGATTACGTTCCCATCCTTGTCGGTGACCGGGAATCCCCGGTCGCGGTACTCTTCAACATACTCCCCGGCTATCTGCCGCGTCTGAGCAGCCTTCAGAACCCGTTCGCGGTCGTCGAGATGGATTGCCTCCGCCCAGGCCCGAGGCGCCGCGTAGAGGCTTTGGCGACTCCGGCCCCATATCTCCTCGTATGTGGGGCTGATGTAGAACATTTCGTTCTTCGATGGATCGGTCAGCCAGAAGACCTCTTTGATGTTCTCGGCGAGTTGACGGAAGCGTTCTTCGCTTTCCAGCAGGTCCACTTCGGCGCGTTTGCGCTCTGTGATATCCCGGATATAGGCACTGAACAGCGTTTGCTCAGGGAGCCGGATGGGCACCACGGTGAGTTCTACGGGAAACTCGCTCCCGTCCTTTCGCATCGCGGAAACCTCGATGCGCCTGCCCAGGATCGGTCCCTCCCCGGCGGCGTGGTAATGCTTCAGTCCCTGGCGATGCGCTTCGCGTAAGGCGGGCGGCACAATGAGCTCGGCCAGCTCCTTTCCCAGCACTTCATTGCGCGCGTAGCCGAAGGTCTTCTCCGCCGCCGGATTGAATTCGATCACACAGCCTTGTGCGTCGATGGTGACGAAGCAATCGAGCGCCGCTTCGATAATCGCGCTCTTGCGCAGTTCACTGGCCCCGAGGGCCTTTTCCGTGTCTCTTCGCGCACTGCGTTCCCGCCGTTCCTGAATCGCCCGCTCCACGGCCGCCGGCAAACGCACGAGATTCGTCTTCATCACATAGTCGACGGCACCGGATTTGAGGGCGCGAACGGCAACCTCCTCGCCGATCGTCCCCGAGACAAAGATGAACGGCGTGTCCGGGCACATTGCGCGCGCCAGTGCGAGCGCCGCCTCGCCGTCGAAGCCCGGCATTGAAAAGTCCGACAGGATCACGTCCGGCGCGAACGAGTGGAGGGCGTCGGTGAACGATTCCTCGCTGTCCGCGACGCGATGGGCGAAACGCAGCTCCGCGCGCTTGAGCTCGCGCATTACGAGCTCGGCGTCGGCTGCGTTATCTTCGGTAAGAAGGACTCGGATGATTGGCGCGGTCATGACTTTACTGCTGTACGTCGTCGGTCAACACCCGACGCGTTCCATTCTTTGGCACTGATGAAACCAGGGTGTCGAACTCCACCGGCTTGATGATATGGGGGTTGGTGCAATGCTGGCTTCGACTACGACATGCCCTCGTGGGACGAGGTCACGACTATCAGCCTTGTGCGTTACTCACGCATCAACACGACCTGCAGGACGCCTGCCGATTGGGTAGTCATCTACGATGACGCATACTCACATCCTAAGGGCCAGGGCCAGGATTGAGTATTGTGGAACTACGATATGAGAAGGAGGGGCTTTACTACAGCGCATCCCCGCGTTCACAAATTTACTCGGTGGTAGTGATGCCGTGACGAATCGCAAATTTCACCAGCGTTGGCAGATCTGTAATCTGCAGTTTTTGCATGAGCCGGCAGCGATAGGTTTCGACCGTCCTTGGCGAAAGATGCAGTATCGCCCCGGCTTCGGCGCTGGACTTGCCCTCGGTAATCAGTTGCAGCACCTGCCGATCACGTGCATTCAGTTGGGAAACCGGATCATCGGGAACGTCGGACGCAATTCCGTCAATCAGGTTGTCGGCAAGCGGGTTGCCGAGAAAGCGCCGCCCCGCCTGGACGGCGCGGATAGCATCTATGAGTTCGTTCCCGACCGAATTCTTGAGGACATAGCCGCGCGCCCCGGCCTCAAAAGCGCGGCGGACATGGACGGAGTCCGAATGCATTGACAGCATGACGACGCGTATTTGCGCGCGCCGTTTCCTGATCAGCCGTGTTGCTTCGGTCCCATTCAGCACGGGCATTGCGTTATCCATGACCACCACGTCGGGATTCGTCTCCAGGGAGCGGCGCATGGCGTCCTGGCCGTTGCTTGCCAGGGCGACCACCGTCATGTCGCGCTGCGCTTCGATGAAGGAACGCAAGCTTTCGGCAACGACGCCGTGGTCGTCGGCGATGAGGACCCTGATTTTCATACTGGAACCCTTACCGTAAGTCGCGTTCCGCTCCCTGGAAGCGCCATGACCTCGAAACGCCCGCCGACGGCCTGAGCACGTTCCCTCATCGTCACCATGCCCAGACCGGGCCGCGAAGATTGCGCGCGCAGATCGACAGTGCGGAAGCCGATCCCGTTGTCTGTCACCGACATCTCATACTTGGACCCGGAGCGCCTCAGCGCGATCGCCACAGTCGTCGCGTGCGCATGCTTGGCCACGTTGTTAAGTGCTTCCTGCACGATGCGATAGAGCGCGATCTCGATGTCGGCAGGGATTCGTGCACTGGGCTCCTTACCGCCCACCGATACGGCTAAGCCGGTGCGCAGCGAGAATTCCTTCGCGTACCAATGGAGGGCTGCCATTAATCCGAAATCCTCGAGCATCGGTGGACGAAGGTCCGACACGACGTTTTCAATCGCCCGCACCGTCGATTTAACGAGCGCCGCCGAATCCGCCAGACGAGAGCCGGCTTCGGCGCTGTCGCGGGAGGAAATCAACCCCTTGAGTATGCCGAGATTGATATTCAGTGCCGTCAAGCTCTGGCCGACGCGATCATGCAGTTCGCGTGCAAGCTCCCTGCGCTCGGACTCCTGCAGCTCGACCAGCCGCCGCGACAGCGCCTGGAGTTCTTCCGCCAATTGCCGCAACGCGTCCCCCGCGTGCCTGCGCTCGGTGATGTCCTCTGCGACGCCTGCGACACGGTAGACCTTTCCGGATTGATCTTTTACGGGAAATCCGCGGTCGCGGATCCAACGCACGGACCCGTCGGGTCTTACGATGCGGTATTCAACCTCAAATCCCTGTGTCCGCTGGCCTTCAAGGATGCCGACCACGCGTTCGCGATCTTCAGGGTGAATCGCCTCCATGAAGGAGCGCGGCTGTTGACGCAGGCTTTCCAGAGATTGTCCCCAAATACTCTCGTAAGCGGGACTCACGTACAGCAGCTCGTCCATAGCCGGTGTGGTCATCCAGAAGACTTCCCGGACGTTCTCGGCGAGCTGGCGGAACTTTTCCTCGCTCTCGCGCAGCGCATCCTCGGCCTCGACGCGTTCGGTGATATCCACGCCGGCTCCGCCCACCAGCGCGACGGCGCCGGTCTTGTCGAAGATGGGGAATTTGCTCCCCACCATATAGCGCTGTTTCCCTTCGCGCAGATAATGCTCAACCGTATGCACCGGCCTTTTCGTGGCGATCACCTGCTGATCGTTCGCTCGATACTCGGCTGCGAGACCAGCCGGCCAAATCTGGGCATCCGTTTTTCCGAGGGACTGATATCCGGGCAACCCTCTGACCATATGATTGATATACACATAGCGGCCTTGGAGGTCCTTCATCCAAGCGTAGCCGGGCAGATTGTCCATGAACGCCGCGAAGCGCCCCTCGCTCTCGCGCAGCGCATCCTCAGCCCGCTTTCGGTCCTCGATATCGGTACTCGTTCCGTACCACTTGACAATGTTCCCCTGCTCATCGCGCAGTGGCACGGTGCGGACGAGGAACCAGCGATATTCCCCGTCGGCGCGGCGCAAACGCATCTCGCACTCGCTCGGATTCCCGGCAGCCCTGTCTACACGCCATCTTTCCATGACGCTTGGAAGGTCTTCTGGATGAACTATTTGAATCGCCTCTTCAAGTGCCTCCGCAAAAGAAAGGCCCGTGTATTCCAGCCAGCGCTCATTGACGAAATCAACCGTACCGTCGGCTAGAAGGCTCCAAGCCATCGTCGGAATCGTGTCGATGACGAGCCGGAGACGATCTTCATTTTGACGCGACAAGCCTTGCATCTTCTCCTCGTTGCCCTTTGCCTCGATCGCCACGCGTGCCATCTGCGTCGCCATGTCGATGAGGTGGATGTGCTCGGGCGAGGGCAGTCGCGGCTCCCCGTAATACATGGCAAACGTTCCCAGCACGGCGTTGTCGTCCGAGAGAATGGGGGTCGACCAGATCGCGCGCAGTCCGTTGCGGACCGCGACCTCGCGATAGTCCTTCCAAAGCGGGTCCGTCTGGGTGTCTCGCGTGTACACGGGCCTGCGCAGGAACGCAGCGGTCCCGCACGAGCTCATTTCGGGTGCGATACGCAGGAACGGGTCGATACCCGCCTTGTAATCCTCGGGGAGGCTCGGCGCTGCGGCGAACCTCAGCCGCTGCTGCTGGGTATCCGCGAGCAGCACGGCACAGCGCATTCCTTCCGCCTGCTCCTCGAGCAGCCTGACCAGCGTTTCAAGAATCTCTCCCAGCGGTGCGCCGTTCGCGATCCGTTCGAGCACCCGGCGCTGGCTGTCAAGAAGCGCGAGACGATTCTGTTGCTGGTTCGCGTATGTAGTCATGCCCGAACCGTCCTGCCAATCGCGACACCCTCGCGGGCGAGCAGCACCGTCCCCACTTCCCTGGCTCGCTTCGCGGCATCCAGATCACCCGCGTAGGCAGCGATGATCGCTCCCGTCATCAGGATTAGCCACTGTCTCGCGATGCGACCCGAGTCGCGCGCGCTAGCGTCCTCAGCCCATTGTCTTAGGAGTGCGTGGAGCGTTTCGATGTGGCGGACCGCCGCATGTCGAACGGGGTGCCGTGGGTCACTCTGTTCGAGCAACGCCTTCGCGAAGGAACAGGCCTCGAAATCGGGCCGACGGAACCACTTGTCGAAAGCATCGAACACCATAAGCAGGCGTTCCCCAGGTTTTCGGGCCCGACGTTCGACCTCTTCCTGCAGCCAGGCCCGCGTCCACAATGCCTCACGGCGGCGGAGGAAAGCGAGTGCGAGCTTGTCTTTGGAGGGATAGTGCCGGTACAAAGTCATTTTCGCCACACCAGAGTGCGCAACGACGGTATCAACCCCAACCGCACGGATACCGTGTCTGGAAAAAAGCTCGTACGCGGTCTGGTCGATG
>WNFR01028040.1_pt1 | contig 11555 bp, 13 predicted proteins | sample 5400221 | NCBI WGS metagenome assembly WNFR01 (sample SAMN13153357, study PRJNA577476) | soil metagenome | isolation source: 40 cm soil under Madrone tree | place: USA:California | collected 2016-06-14 | reverse complement strand
ATCGACAGGGTACGGTGATGCGCGCACCGCGTACACCGGCGCGACTGCTCTCGCTCTCGCAGTCGAGTTCGTGCCTACGGTCCTGCTCGTGGATCTCGAACTTCCGGACATGAGCGGTTACGAGGTCGCCCGGCATCTCTCTCAACATCCGAAGCTGCAGAACCTGAGACTGATTGCCTTGACGGCTAACAGTGATCATCCCGGCCGCGAGCTCGCGCGCGCGGCCGGGATCGAGCGGTACATGATCAAGCCCGTCGGCGCCGCGGACTTGGACGAATTGTTCACTTGAAGTCCGTCGCGAGTTTCGTACTGATCGCAATTCAAATCGAGCAGTGGCGCGTAACAGCGTTTCTTTTGTTCATGCGCCGCACACGCTAGTCATAGGGCGTATACTTCGCGCCTCAACCGCAGATGAGTTGAGTTGGTCAGCGAATCCTCGCTGACTATACGTCGAGGTTCAATCTATGGATCAATCGAAGAGCTTTCCTGCTGGCGAGACCGCCAGGAACACTAACACGACACCCACAAAGAACATCGTTGACACGATGATCGCCGCGGGCCATTTCACGACCTTCGCTAGCGCAGTCAAAGCGGCGGGTCTGACCGATGAGCTGGCCGCTAAGGGCCCGTTCACCGTTTTCGCGCCGACCGATGAGGCGTTCAAGAAGCTTCCGGCAGGTGGGTATGACAGCGCGCTCAAGGACGTGGGCAAGCTCAAGGCAATTCTGAACTACCACGTGGTCTCCGGCTATTTCGCGGCCAGGGACGTGAAGTCAGGAGAAGTGATGACGCTGCAGGGCAGCCCGCTGACGTGTGTCGTATCCTCATCCGACGTTCGGGTCAATGGGGCCCGTGTCACCAAGTCGGACATCGTTGCGACGAACGGCATCGTTCACGCCATCGATGCAGTTATTCTGCCCAAGAACTGGCAATTGCTGGCCGCCGCGGCCTGACGATTGTCTCTCGCAAAGCACTTTCGTGCACTGGACGGCAAGACACGACCGGTTGCTGTAGCCTGCGGCCCAGGCTCGTGATCTTTCGGCTTGTCTGTCTTTGGCCTTGTGCCGTTCCGGCGCATGTTCTGGCCAACGTCTGCCACCCTCGGAAAGTCTGGCGAACCAGGAGGCAGGGCCTTCCTGCTCGTTTCCTTTATTTCGTGAGTAATTCGCAGTGACCAAACTATACGTTGGAAATCTTCCCTTCACAGCCACCGAGGATACCGTGCGCGCCCTGTTCTCACCGCACGGAACCGTAGAAAAGCTCGCCCTGATCAACGATCGCGACACCGGTCGCCCGCGCGGCTTCGGTTTCGTGGAGATGCCGCATGAAGATGCGGCGCGCGCCACCCAGGCGCTGAACGGAACGGACTTCGGAGGCCGGGCCCTCAAGGTCAGCGAGGCGCAGGAACGCGACCGCTCCGCTACAAGCGGAAGCGGACCACGCCGCTACTGAGGTCGGTTCGGCGACTGTTGCTCCCCGCGCGCATAGGGCCGCTTTGGGGAGTGCTGCGCGTCTGCGAGGTGCAATCATGGCCTGGCGCAAAACAGGGTCCTTTCATGCTCCGGTTGAAGTGCTCGTGCTAACGTGCGACGTGTGCGCGTGCGACATCGGTCATGAAGACGAACGCCGGCCGCGCGCCCATTTCCGGCTGAGCCGCCATCCGAATCCTGGTTCGATCGATGATCAGGCACCGGCGGTGGTGATCTGCTCCCGGGAATGCCTGCGTGCTTTTGTCGCGAACGCTTCCGGACCGGATCGCGCTCCACCGATGCCCCCGCCTCCGGTCATCGGTCAAAAAAAGGACTACTAGGCCGCAATCTTCCGAATTACCAGGCGGTGTCCTTCGATCCCGCCCATGCGGACCTTCTCCAACTGCTCCACCCCATTGGGCATCACGATCCTGCGCCTGGCTACGCGGCGCGTGTGGGCGCTGCCGCCGGTTGCCACAGCGGCTTGCTCAGATGCTCCGTGAACGATGAGAACATGATGTTGAAGCTGACGCTGATTCTTTCTTCATCGCTCGCGCTCGCGTCGACGGAATGCTGCAGGTAGGCTGGAAACACGAGCATTGTTCCATCCTTCACTCTCACGACGACCTGGTCGGTATTCTCGGCGGTGAGCTCGACGACCGGCGGTCGGATGATCCCGGTCTGATTGCGCGGGTCGTGGAAGTTGATGGTGTCCGCGCCCCGATGGGTCCGGACGTAGTACACGCCGCTCAGGAAGTTATTGGGGTGCTGGTGTATCGGGTGCGCCGCGCCCCTCGACAGGACCGTCGCCCAGCAGCCGGTGATTTGGTACGCGTCGTAGCCGATCTTTAGGAATCGTAGAATTCCCGGCACGACGCGGTGCACGCAGGCAACGAGATCCCGGAAGTCATCGAGTTCATGGAGCGACTGGGCCGACTGCCACCCTTGGCCGGGCGCAAGCGGCGGCAGGTCCCGCCTCATGCGCGCGATCGCTGCGAGCGCCTGAGCGCAGATGGCTTCCCGCAACTGTGCCTCGAGCTCGATCCTCCACACGAGCGTGGGGAACATCGGAATCACGTCCGATGTCTCGCTCCACCGGGGGTTCTGACTGTCCAATGGTGCTCAGACAGTCTCCAGCTCGGGCTCGACTTCCTTCGGCTTGTCCGTCTCGGGCTTCGCGCGATCGGGTGGCGCGCTCGGCCGCAGACGGTCGATCACAGACTGGGGCCCTTCGCGCTTCTTGACCTTCGTCGTTGTCCGCTGCTGGAAAAATCGCTCCTCGTAGCACATGGCGGCCCTCCTGCGATGACTTTACTCTGCGGTCCCTCCGGCAAAGGATAGCATCGTGGCCGAAAAGACGCCCTGCCAAGCAGTACCTGCGCGAGGCCAGTGCTCCGTTATAGGTCCGTCGCGAGCGTCAGCGTGAACCGCCGGCCCTGTTCGGGCAGCACCGCCTCGAGGCTCGACAGGTGGAGCCCGCGGGCATCGGTCAGGTTGAAGCCATCAAAGCCGAGCGGTCCAGGGGTGCGACCGCACGGTCGAATGATAACGAACGCCCGCTTCAAGGGTCGCGAGCGCCGACAGATAGGTGCCGTTGTCCGTCGTCGCGACCCGACGCGACAGGCGATTCCATTGCAGGGAGACCGCCCAGGGACCCCATCGCGGTGGCGCGTAATCCACGTTGGCCGTCAATGTCAGCGGCACGGGCCCGAGCGGTGTGTTGCCGGTCGCCCCCGGTTCGGGGATCGATCGGTCGACCCGAGGCTGCAGAAGCACACCGCCAACAAGGACCGTGAGGCCGCGGTCGTTGAACGATAGCGAAGTCTCAAGACCGCGGTGTTGAGCGCGGCCAAGCAGCGTGTAGACATTGTCAACGTCCACATTGAAGTACGGCTTGTGGATGTCGAAAGCCCCGAGAACAAGCTGCAACCTTGCGGCAGGGGTCCAGCGGATTCCAGCATCGACCTGCCAGGTCCGCGTCGCCGGCGGTGGCTCGTTACGGTTATTCGCGGACACCGGCGCCGGCGCCGAGTCCTCCAGGCCCTGCACATAACCACCGTAGAAGATCAGGTCGCGGCCATGGTCAATCGCGAATCGAAGGTTCAGCAGCCAGGGGCTTGTCCGGCTGGTATCGACAATACCGGGAGGCACCAGAACTGTACGGCGGTAGTGGTCGTTCAGCACGCCGACCGCGAACGAACCCACACCTTGCCAGAGCTCCTCGAACGTCAGCCCGAGACCGAGCTGTCGGGTGGAGTCACGACTTGAAGGCGTGAATGTTCCCGCTGGCTGGGCAAAGCGCGCTTGGCTGCTCAGTGCGATAATACCGAGATCGGTGATCGCATCACCACCAAACTGCCGCTCGACGGCTCGGCCGCGAACGGCGAATTGGAGCTGTTGCCGGTGGGCGCCGTTCGTGAATATCCGGGACAGCCGCAGCTCTCCGGAGGTCGAATCGGCCGTGAACGGCGGCGCGACGTCCATCACTGAATCCGCGCTCTGATTCGCTGTCAACGTCAGATACGGATCGTAGCCGAGCGGATCGCGTTCCAGCGAATGGAACAGGCCGGCGGTGAGCTTCCAGCGATCGCCGAGCGCGCTCTTCATGACCGCGCCGAGTGTCGTCTGGCGCCATCCCCAGGTCGTCCAGTGCTGTGTACCGAGATCTCGCGTGCGAAACAACGGCAGCGTGACGGTTCCGTCCGTGTAGACGACCGGCACGATCTGGCGCGCTCCGCCCACGACGTAGGACCAGAACGGGACAATCTCGGTGTTCGGCGTCGGGCGCCAGCGGAAGGTCGTACCGAAGACTCCCGTGTGCGACTCGCGGAACACGTCGATCTCGAAGTTCTTGCGGTAGCCGGCGCACACATCGACGCCGAATGCGTGGTCAGCCAGCGGGATCTGTGTCTCGATGTCCGCGGTCACCGCGTTGAACGGTCCGCGGGTCACAATAGCGCTAAGAAGCGCCTTGTCCCCTGGAGTGCGCAGGCTGAGGTCGGCGATGCCAGTCGGCGCGGGGAAGCTGTAAGACTGCGCGGCAATCCCTACGCGCATCGTGGTCTCGCGAACCATGCAGTCGCCGCTCACCCACGTCTGCTGGTCGAAGTACAGACCCTCAATCCTGAGGTTTCCGGCCTGCTGCGGACTGAACCCGCGCGCGTCATTGGCCGAGTAAAGGCCGACGTTCTGGAAGCCAATCGTTGTGCCGAAGGCATCCTGGGCCGCGGTCACGGCATTCTCGTCGGCGCGCTGCGCGAAAGCGGCGCCAGGTACCGCAAGACACGTGAGCGTAGCCAGAACCCACCAGGGTTGGCGGTTCGCGCACAGATAGGCCGAGAACATCGCCTCCGTATACGCGTGCCGCGAGCAGCTGGATAGGGCCTTTGCTCGATCGGCCGTACCGGCAGCGCGACGGTAGGCTGGCCCCGATAAAATTACCCCCTCAAAATGTTGCTGGGGCGGTCATCGGCGAAGGTGTGAGCGTATGTGTCAGGCGTGGGTGCGCACCCAACGGACCAAGTCTGACTTGCCCATGACGCCAGACTGTGTGAGCGTATGTGTCAGGCGTGGGTGCGCACCCAACGGACCAAGTCTGACTTGCCCATGACGCCAGACTGACGGGTGATCTCGCGACCTGACTTGAACAACGCCAACGTGGGAATGCTGCGGATGTTGAACTGGTTGGCGAGGCTCGGCTCGGCGTCAGTGTTGACCTTCACCAGGCGCGCCGTCGGCTCCAGCTCTGCAGCGGCCGCAGAGAATTGTGGCGCCATCATGCGGCAGGGGCCGCACCAGGGAGCCCAAAAATCCACCACGACGGGTACGTCGCTACGTTCGATGTGCCTAGGGAAATTGGCGCCGGTCAGCTCGATCACATGGCCCGTGAACAGGGGTTGATGGCACTGCCCACACCTCGGTGCCGCATCGAGGCGTGCCGCGGGAATACGGTTGACCGTCTCGCAGTGCGGACACACGATGTGCAAACTATCGGCCATAAAAAATCCATTTGGGGGCCGATAGTCTGATTTCAAGACCCCGCGGCCAGCCCTCGCTGGCCGCAACCCGCGAGCCATGGACGCTCGATCCGCCGCCGTCTGCCGCAGAGCCCAGTGCAACAACCGGTGCTTCGGCTGTGAACCTCATATCATGTTATTGCACAACTCGCGTGTACAGTATGGAGCCTGGGTGGCACTGGCCGTGATTTTCCTGATGCGAGGTTAGGTGCGATGATGAGCTTGGAGGATCAACCACGTCAGGCACTGCGCACGCCGCGATGAGCGGGACCCTTTCACTGATCGAACTCGCAGGCCACGTGGGGCTCCTCCTCTGGGGCACGCACATGGTCGGCACCGGGGTGCAGCGCGGCTTCGGCACGGTGCTCAGACGCTGGCTCGGTCGCAACCTCGGTCACCGCTTCCGCGCGTTCCTGACCGGACTCGGCGTGACCGCGCTTCTCCAGAGCAGCACGGCGACGGGTCTGCTCGCGACCTCTTTCACGGCGACGGGGGTGATCGGGCTCGCCCCCGCACTCGCGGTCATGCTCGGCGCCAACGTTGGCACTGCGCTCCTTACGCAGGTGCTCTTCTTCAACGTGGCACTGCTGGGGCCACCCCTGGTGCTCGTCGGCGTGCTCCTTTTCCGCTGGGCCGGAGGCAGCCGGGCGAAGAATGTCGGCCGCATCGGCATCGGCCTGGGGCTCATGCTGATGGCGCTCGCGGGCCTGGTGCACACGCTGGGTCCCCTCGAGAACACTCCGTTGCTGCGCTCGGTCATGGGCGCGCTGGCCGGCGACCCCATCCTCGCGACCGTGGTCGCGGCGGCACTCACCTGGGCATGCCACTCGAGCATCGCCATCGTGCTGCTCGTGGCGACGTTCGCCGCCACACACGTCGTCGAGCCGACCGGTGCCCTCGCGCTCGTGCTCGGTGCGAACCTCGGCGGGGCACTCCCCGCTCTCGTCGACGCTTCGACCTCCGTCGCCAGGCGCCTGCCTCTCGGAAACCTGCTGGTGCGCACCGTGGGCGTGGTGCTCGCGCTGCCGTTCCTGCCCGCGATCACTCATGCACTCGAGCTCGCCGGGCCCGCTCCCGGGCGTCTGGTCGTCAACTTTCACCTGGCGTTCAATGTCGCCCTGGCAGTCGTGTTCCTCGGGTCAGTCAGGGGCCTCGCACAGCTCCTCACGCGGTGGCTGCCGGAGCCACCAGCGCCGGCCGATCCGGGCCGGCCCGTCTATCTCGACGTCGCGGCCCTTGATTCCGCCACCGTCGCCCTTGCCAACGCCGCCCGCGAAACTCTGCGCATGGCTGACATGGTCGACAGCATGCTCCGCGATGCGCTGGAGGTGCTTCGGCATAGTGATCGCACCCGCGCCGAGGCGGTCGCCGCGCAGAATCGTTGCGTCGATCAGCTGGGTGGCGCGATTCGCCGCTATCTCGCCGATGTCGGCGACGAGCAAACCCTCGACCACCAGCGCGAGGGTGCACGGGGACAGGACATTCTGTCCGCCGTGATCAACCTCGAGCATGTCGCCGACATCGTCGCAAACAGTCTGGTCGAGTTTGCAGTGCGGAGTGTCAAGCGCGGCCGTGCGCTCACGGTCGAAGAGCTCGAGACAGTCGCCGCCATGCACGGCGAGCTCCTCGAGAGCCTGCGGCTCGCGCTGGCCGTCTTCCTGCAGGCCGAGCCCCGTGACGCGAAGCGACTGGCCGCCCGTAAGGGGCAGTTCCGTGAGTTCGAAGCGTCCGCCACGGCACTGAGCGTGCGCCTCCTGCGCAGTGCCGCCGCGGCCAGCCGGCTCGCCGACTCCGACGCGGTCGAACCGTTGGTCGAGGAAAGCGGCCTCTTCCTGCGCACGGTGCGCGATCTCAGGCGCATTCACTCGCACCTCGCGAGCTTCGCCTACCCAATCCTGCATCGACCCCGCGCCCGCGGCCGGCGCGCCACCCGGAGGGGTGTTCTCGAGGCTGGCGCCGTCAATCCACCCGCCGCGTCGCGTCCAATGGAGCTGCCGAAGTCCACTGGTCTCGAGGAGGACGACCTGGGATGACCTACTAATGGAACCCTCGTTATCGGTTAATCGCGCGCGCCTCCCGGGCTAGGCCAGCGTAGAGGACGGCGAGCAATCCGGTAATAAAGATGCCGTCAAAGGTTCCGGCGCCGCCGATCGAGGCGATCGGCGCACCCAGACCCTGGATTTTATTGAGATTCAACAAGTCGGCGCCGATCAGCGTGCCGAGACTGCCGCTGATGTAGGCGAGCGGCCCGGCGCGCCGCCCCGCCAGTACCACGGCCACAGCGGCGGTCGTCAGTGTGGGTGCGAGAATGGGTTCGGCGATCCCCAGGCCCGGGACGGGTCGAGCGAGGAGGTGGCAGACCGCCGCGACAATCGCTATGCCGAGGACGCTCGGCCCGAACAACTGATGTTTCACGATCAGGTAGAGCGACAGTGCGATGGGTATCAGCGCCCCTCCCACGTTGACGGCGAGCACGGTTGCAGCAAAGTCGTGGACCACCGGAACTACGTACGTGACGCCGAAGTAACTGATCTCGGCGGCGGTGGCGGTCTGCCGTTCGGGCAGATACGCGACCGGAATGTTGATGTAGCTCCCGAGCAGCGACAGGCTGAGGATTGCGAGCAGATTCTCTACGCCGATGCCCATGCTGATCGAGGCGTAGCGCAGCACCCGCAGGGCGGCCATGCCGACCACGAGACCGAGCAGGCCCATCAGCGCTAGCAGAAAGGGCAGCGTGACGGGAAAGTAGTGGAGCCCTGAAGCAAGCATGCCTGTCACCGACATGACGCAATGTATGCACGGTCCGCTGAGCGGCGGGCGCTCAACGCAGGAGTTCTATCTCCAAAAAGACAAATTCAAAAGCGTTGGCATTGATGACATTGTGCTCGACCCCGGCGCATCGTGCGTATGGCTGGTGCATCAGCAGCTCGGCAGTGCTCGACGTGCCATCCGGCTGTTCCAGCAGCAACTTGCCAGTCCTCAATGGGACGATGACATAGTCGTGGCCGTGCCGGTGCCAGCCGGTCTCAGCCTCGGCAGCAAAGCGATACTCCGTGACCCGAACGTGCGGCTCCTCGAGCCGGATTGTCGCGATCGCTTGTGCACGAGCGCCCATTGCAGTCCTCCGGTACGCGAACGATTTCTGAAGTCCACGGGCCTACCGCTCAGAGGACCAACAGGGCCATCAATATAGCGCCGGACGCACGGCAGATGTGGGACTATCGAGTCCGTGATGTCAGTTGTCCCCTTAACCTTGGATCAGATCGTCGAGAACGGGCTCTGCATCGGTTGCGGGCTCTGTCGATCGATCGCCGGATCAGATCAGGTCGATCTGGTCATGACGCCGCAAGGGCGCGAGCGCCCAGTCGCACGTCAAGCGCTGAGTTCAACCACATTGAAGCGCATCAACGCGGTTTGTCCGGGGACGAGGATCGGCGGCGCCGATCCAGCACAGCAGAGTGACACGGCTGTGCGCGACCCCGTCTGGGGTTCGGCTGAGAGGCTGAGCATCGGCTATGCAGGCGATCCGGTGGTGCGGTTCTGCGGTTCCACCGGCGGCGTTCTGACAGCGCTCGGGCAGTTCCTCCTGACTTCCGGTCGTGTCAAATTTATCCTGCACGTCGCCGCGTCCAAGTCCGCGCCCATGCGTAGTGAGCGGCGCCTGAGTTTCGACGCAGCTTCGGTGCTGACCCGTGCAGGGTCGCGCTACGGTCCGGCAGCACCGCTGGTGGACTTCTCACAGATTCTCGATCGCGCAGAACCTTTCGCTCTGATCGCCAAGCCGTGCGACATCACGGCGGCGCGCAATCTAGGACGAGTTGATCCACGTGTCGATCGCTACCTGCGCTACGCGCTGACTCTGGTGTGCGGAGGCGCGTCCGATCTGAGGAAATCCGAGGAGGTACTGGAACGCCTCAATATCCGGGAGAGCGAGCTTGCAGTGTTCCGTTATCGCGGTCATGGCAATCCCGGCCCAACGCGGGTCGAGACCAAGGACGGTCGCGTCTTTGAGCTCACCTACCGGCAACTCTGGGAAGATGAATCCAAATGGATGATCCAGCCGCGCTGTGGGATCTGTCCAGACGCGATAGGGCTGGGTGCTGATATCGCCGCAGCGGACGTCTGGCCGGGTGGCAGTCCCACAGGTGAGGATGACGGTTTTAACGGGATTATCGTGCGCACGAAGCGCGGCCTCGAACTGTATGACGCCGCGGTGGCAGCGGGCGCGTTAACAATCGAGCGCGCCCTCACCTTCGGCGACTTTGACCGCTTCCAGCCGCATCAGGTGCGCAAGCGCCGTGCGGTGTGGGCGCGGCTCAAAGGCAGGGAGGTTGCGGGGAAACCTGTGCCGCTCGTGACTGACCTGGGCATGGACGAGTGTGCGCGACAGAATTCCCCGCGAGAGAATCTTGCGGAGTGCCGCGGTGCGCGCGATCGGGCCAAGCGTGGTGGTTCGGGTGAGCCCCGTCCCGTGCAGCGCAGCGACGGTTAAGCCAAGCCTCTATACGGCCCTCGCGCGCTCCAGGTGAAGCTCTGCAAGCAACTGCGCGCGCTCTTCTTCCCATCGGCGGCACGTCGTGGCGAGTATCGGATTGTCGCGCGCGCCGCTGATCCACTCCTCCAGCTCCACCACGCGCCTGAGCTTCTCACAACGGCTGATGGCGCTGTCCACGAGAAACGAGCTGCCTCCTGCATCACCCTCCATGCTGTCTGGAGCGTCAGTACCGGCAAACAGGCGTACCACTTGGTCATTCATCGGATCTCTCCAAGGATCGCCACTTGCTGGCAACGATCCACCGCAAAGGGTTTAGCATTAGGCGACCGCTTGCGATGGTTACGCGGCAAGCACGGTCCAGTACGTGAGCGCCCTCACATAACAGGTGACGGCTGCGCTGTAGGACGAGTCCCACACTGCTTAAGGCTCGGCGCCAGGGGAAAACCTCTTATGACCTACGAGCTCTATTACTGGCCTGGCATCCAGGGACGCGGTGAATTCATACGCCTCGCGCTGGAAGAAGCCGGCGCCCGCTACGTCGATGTCGCCGTCCTGCCAAAGGCGCAAGGCGGCGGCGTGCCCGCAATTCTGCGAGTACTCGAAACCAGAAACGTCCCGCGCCCGCCATTTGCCCCTCCGATCCTCAAGGCCGGCTCGAAGTTCATCGCGCAGACGCCGAATATCCTGCTGTTCCTGGGTGCGCGACTGCGTCTCGCGCCGACGGATGAACCAGGCAAGCTGTGGACCCATCAGTTGCAGCTCACCATCCTCGATTTCTACTCCGTGGATGGTCGGAGCGCGCCTCAGCTACGTGGACTTGTCGATGGCCCAGGTGATTGCGGGTCTGCGATATGCCTTCCCTTCAGCCAGCCGGCGGGCATTTCGCAACCGCCCGCGGCTGCGCGCGCTGCACGACGTTGTCTTTGATCGGCCGCGAATTGCCCACTACGCCGCCTCGGGCCGTCGGCTGGCCCTCAACAACGAGGATCTGTTCCGTCACTACCCTGAGCTGGATCGGTGACCCAATTTCTCGCGCGACCGTAGTCGCGGCCGGTTGCAATCGAAATGTGACCCCCTACGGAAGAAATACGCCCTCTACGGGCCGTGCGTAACGTCAATCGAGTCGCCCTTTGACGATTTGGAGACGCCTGTGAAAAACCTACTCACGCGGCCGGGCTGGCGGCCAGCGCTCGTCATGGTCAGCAGTGGATTCGTGGGCTTGCTGCCGGCCCCGCAGGGGCGGGCAGATGCGCCCGATTTTCACCACGCCCCCCGCTCGGCCGCGAGCCTCGAGAATCCGTACCGCGGTGAGGCGCCGGCGGCACAAGCCGGCGGCCAGCTCTACGCGCTCTACTGCGCCGCGTGTCACGGGCGCAGCGCGGAAGGCAACGGCAATATTCCGGCGCTCGCGCACGGGCGGGTGCAGAACGTGGCGGACGGCGAGGTTTTTTGGTTCATCACCAAGGGATCCAACAGCGGCGCGATGCCCTCATGGGCTTCGCTACCCGAACCGCAGCGTTGGCAACTCGTTACCTACCTGAAGACGCTGGTGAGTGCACCCATCGTTGCCCCGGC
>WNFR01008740.1_pt1 | contig 11555 bp, 11 predicted proteins | sample 5400221 | NCBI WGS metagenome assembly WNFR01 (sample SAMN13153357, study PRJNA577476) | soil metagenome | isolation source: 40 cm soil under Madrone tree | place: USA:California | collected 2016-06-14 | reverse complement strand
TGTTGGTGGAGCCGGCAGTCACAGCCGTGGCGAGGCCGGTGCTGGAGATGGTCGCGACATTAGTGTTGCTCGACGCCCAGGTGACCTGCGACGTCACGTCGCGCGTGCTGCCGTCGCTCATGGTGGCGGTGGCGGCGTATTGCTGCGTTTGGCCGGCGCGGATCGAGGTGTTGCCCGGCGAGACGGTGATGCTGTTGATCACCACGGTGGCGACCGTCAGGCTCGAGCTGCCGCTGGTGCTGCCTTGCTTCGCCGCGATGGTGGCGGAGCCGACCGTCAAGGTGGTGACCAGGCCGGTGGCGCTCACGGTGACGACTGCGGTGTTCGACGATGTCCAGGTGACAGAGGTGGAAATGTCTTTCGTGGAGCCGTCGCCAAAGGTGCCGGTGGCGGTCATCTGTTGCGTCTTGCTGGGCAGGATGGTGGAATTCGCGGGCGTGACGGCGAGCGAGACGAGCGCCTTGCTGTCCACGAAAAACCCGTGGCAGCCCGCGATCAGGAACAGCGGCAACAGCCACGCCAGCTTCGCCCAGCGAATCATAGTGCGCAGAAAAGAGCCCGCAATTCTAGCAGAGCGCTGGGGGCGAGGTTTTGTTTCAATAAGACGTGGCAGGGCAACGCACCCCTGAGATCCCCGAGTCCGCAAAAAACGCGGACTCGGGGATGACCCTTCCGGAGGCAACCGCTATCGATGCACCAGCCTTAACACCGCGCGCGTGGCTCATTTCGAGCTACACTTGAGGCATGAATCCTCCCCATCGCGGCTGGCTTTTCGCCGCTCTGTTTTTGGCATTCGTGCTCTCGTCGGGTCGTGAGCAGCGCGCCGGCGCTGCCGTCCCATTGCAAACTCAAGCGGACGCGAAATCCGCGCCCGTTGCGCCGGCGATGAATCTTGCCGACCTCGCCGACTACGTGCAGAAGCAATTCGGCGAGCAATTCAAGGTGAAGCCGCTGCAGCCGCGCGGCGTGGGCGGGCAGTTGCTGAAAGGCACGCCCGCGGTCACCATCCTGACCGGCGACCTCGACGGCGACGGCGTAGAAGACGCCGCCATCGTGGCGCATGCGCCCGGCAATCCGCTGACGCAGCAGCAGGACTTCGGCTATCGCGTGATCGATCCGTACGACACGTACTTCGGATGGGGCGACCCGCGCACCACGCGCCAGTTCACCGCCGTCGATCCGGAAAACGAGCGCGCCCTGCTCGTCATCCACAGTTGGCGCAGCGCGACGCCGAAGGCGAAATACGTCATCATCAATCTGCCCTTCGAAAACCTGACGCTCACGCGCCTGACCATCAAGAAGAAGCTGCGCGCCGCGGATTCTTAACAAGAATTCTCCGTGTACTCTGCGTCTCGGCGGTGTAGTCGGTTTGACGGGCCTACGCTCAACACGCTAAAATCATTGAGTTTGCCTGTACTTCCTGCTCCGTCTGGGAGCCCCTGCGGCTTTATGAGTCATGCCGGCAGGGAACGACCGCGGCCGATGATCTCGCGCCCGGAAATCGGGTAAGGCACGATGTGAGTCGTGCCTGCACAGTGCAAAGCTGATTCTGGAGGCAGAGCTATGTACGCGGTCATCCGCGCCGGGGGGAAGCAGTATCGCGTCGCGCCCGGGGACGTAATTCGAGTGGAGAAGGCGGCGGGCGCCGACGGCAAAGTCGAGTTCAACGACGTGCTCGCCGTCAGCGGCCAGGAAGGCCACGTCGGCCGGCCGCAGTCGAGCGCGAGCGTCGTGGGCAGCGTGGTCGAGGAAGGCCGCGCCGACAAGATCCTCGTCTTCCACTACAAGCGCAAGAAGCAGTACAAGAAGCTGCGCGGACATCGCCAGGCATTCACCGCGGTGCGCATCACCGAGATCGCCTTCGACGGGCAGCGCTTCACCGCGCCCGCCGAAGCGCCCAAGCCCGAAAAGCCACGGCGTCCACAGCCGCCCGCCGCACCGGCTGCCGAAGCCGCCGGCGCAGCGCCCGCGCCCACGCGCGGCGCGAAAGGACGCGCGGCGAAAGCGAAAGCACAAGCGAAAGCGCACGCACAAGTCAAGGCGCACGCGAAACCCGCGGCCCATGCCGCGCCGAAGAAGGCCGCGCCTAAGAAAGCGGCGCACAAGCCCGCGGCGAAAAAGGGCGGCAGCAAGGGCAAGGGCAAGAAGAAATAGGTTTCAAGTTTCAAAGTTTCAAGTTTCGCGTCAGCTTCGGCGGTTAGCTGAAGGCTGATCGCTGAGAGCTGAGAGCTAGGTTATGGCACACAAAAAAGGACTAGGAAGTTCACGGAACGGCCGCGATTCGAACGCGCAGCGGCTGGGCGTCAAGGTCTTCGGCGGGCAGGTCGTGCCCGGCGGCTCCATCATCGTCCGCCAGCGCGGCACGCGCATCAAGCCCGGCGTCAACGTCGGCCGCGGCAAAGACGACACGCTCTTCGCCAAGATCAGCGGCACGGTGAAGTTCGTGGACAAGGGCTCGATGGGCAAGTTCGTGAAGGTCGAGCCGGCGAAGGCTTAGCTTCGCCGCGGATTTGCGCGGACGAACGCGGATCAAAAGCGCGAGTGTTTTTCAAGGGGCGCAGCGATGCGCCCTTTGCTTTTATATCAACCCGGCGGACGGAGCCTGCGGCGTCCCAATAGAACAGACACCGTATTAAGATTGTTCCTGATCCGCGTTCATCCGCGTAAATCCGCGGCGAAAGATTCATGTTCATTGATGAAGCAAAAATCCGCGTGAAGGCCGGCGACGGCGGCAATGGCTGCATGGCCTTCCGTCGGGAGAAGTTCGTGCCGCGCGGCGGACCTTCCGGAGGCGATGGGGGCAAGGGCGGCGACATCATCATGGAATCGAGCGAGCGGCACAACACGCTGGTGCACTTCCGCTTCAATCCCGAATACAAGGCCGACCGCGGACGCCACGGCGAAGGTTCGAACAGGACCGGGCGCGAGGGCGGTGACATCGTCCTCAAGGTCCCGGTCGGCACCATCATCTACGACGAAGACACCGGCGAGCGTGTGCACGATTTCTCGCGCGCCGATGAGCGGCTCGTCATCGCGCGCGGCGGCCGTGGCGGACGCGGCAATCAGCACTTCGCTACTCCGACGCACCAGGCGCCGCGCGAGTGCGAGCCCGGGCGTCCGGGCGAAGAGCGCCACCTGCGGCTGGAACTCAAGCTACTCGCCGACGTTGGTCTCGTGGGATATCCCAACGTCGGCAAGTCCACGCTCATCTCACGCATCTCGGCGGCGCGTCCCAAGATTGCCGATTATCCCTTCACCACGCTCGAGCCGAACCTCGGTGTGGTCTCGATTGGCGAGATCACCGGTCCCGATCATTACAGCTTCGTCGTCGCCGATATTCCCGGACTCATCGAAGGCGCGCACGAAGGCGCGGGCCTGGGCACGCAGTTCCTGCGGCACATCGAGCGCACGCGCCTGCTCGTCCACCTGGTGGATATGAGCGACGCCAGCGGCCGGCCCGATCCGGTGCACGACTACGAGGTCATCACGAACGAACTGGCCAGCTTCGGCGCGAACCTGGAAGCGAAGCCGGTGATCGTGGTGGCGTCGAAGGTTGACGCCGCCCAACTCCCGGCTGCGAAGGACACGAAGAAAGCCAAGTCGCGCAAACCTGCGCGCAAAGCGGCGGCGAGTGAGCCCGAAAAAATCGCCAAACTTCGGCGTTACGCCAAGAAGCACCGCCTTGAATTCCATGCGATCTCGGCGGTCACCGGCGAAGGCGTGGACGAACTGAGGTACGCGATGGCGCGCCACCTGCGCGCGCTGCGGCCGGAAGCGCGGGCGGCGAGCTAGACAACACGCAAGCCTCGGAGCGCGGGCGTCTCGCCGGCTATTTCGTGGGACGATAGAGCTGCCGGCGGGACGCCGGCGCTCCAAGTCCCAGCTCGTTTCCAATTCCCCGATTCTGTGCTACAAGGCCGCATGCCGCAGCCTCTGCGCATCGCCGTGGTCGGCGACTTCAATCCTGAATTCCATTCGCACCCCGCGACCAACCGCGCTCTCGCCCGCGCCGCGCGCGCGTTGCAGCTCGAAGTCGAGGTCGAGTGGCTCGCGACGGACTCCATCGTCCAGTACAATCCCGCCGAATCGTTCCGCGGCTTTGACGGTGTGTGGGCTGCGCCCGGCAGTCCGTACGTCAGCATGGAAGGCATGCTCGCCGCCATCCGCTATGCGCGCGAGCGCAACTGCCCGCTGGTGGCGACTTGAGGGGGCTTTCAACATACTCTGTTAGAGTATGCCCGCAACGTGCTCGCCATCGCCGACGCCGACAGCGCCGAGCACGCAACCTCGAGCGCGAACCTGGTGATCGTGCCGGTGGCTTGCGCCGTGCCGAACCGCGCGCCCGATGCGCCCAAGCTCTCCGGCGCGGCGGCCGTCGGCCTGCTCGAAGGGTCGCGTCTCGCGCAGATCTGCGGCACCAACATCCTGCACGAAGAATTCTTCTGCAACTACGAAGTGAATCCGCAGTTCCGCAACCGCATGGAGCCGGCGGGATTGAAGGTCTCGGCGCTCGGTCCGCACAACGAAGTCCGCGCCGTCGAACTGCCGCGGCATGCGTTTTTTATTGCGACGCTCTTCCAGCCGCAGCTCACTTCGGAAGCCACCAGCACGCCGCATCCGGTCATCCTCGCGTATTTGAAGTCGGCGGCGGCGCAGCGCGGCGAATCAGCTTCCGCGGATTGAAACCATTCACCGATTGAAACCATTCACCACGAAGACACGAAGGGACGAAGGAATGAGCCTAAAAACCCTTCGCGCCTTCGTGACTTCGTGGTGAATGGTTTCGTGTGGTTCAATAGAAACGCCCATGAACCTTGCGCTCTTCGGCGGCACCTTCGATCCCATCCATCGCGGGCACCTCGCGATTGCGCGCGCGGCGCGCGAGCGCTTCCATCTGCAGCGCATCTACTTTGTCCCGGCCGACGTGCCGCCGCACAAGCAGGAGCAGCCGGTCACGGCCTTCGAGCACCGTTACGCCATGGTAGCGCTGGCGCTGGCGGAGGAAAAAGACTTCATCCCATCGCTGCTGGAGGCGCCGCCGCGGCACGCCAAGGTCCTCGCGTTTCGGACGGAGGCGGAGCGCGATCAGCAGCCGGCGAACTATTCCATCCACACCGTGCGCCGGCTCAAGCGCCTGCTGCCAAAGAACGCGCGGCTATATTTCCTGGTCGGCATTGATGCCTTCCTCGATATCGCGAAGTGGCGCGAGCCGGAAGCGCTGATGGAAGAAGTTGAGTTCATCGTCGCGGCGCGTCCCGGCTTTTCGCTGGCCGACGTGGCCGGCGCGTTGCCGGCAACCGTGCGTCCGCGCGCGCCGGCCATCCGCGCCTTCCAGCGGCAGAAGGCGCAGGGCAGCCTGGTGCTGCCGGGCGTAACGTTGCACCTGCTGGGCGACGTCCACGAGAACGTTTCAGCAACGCGCATCCGCACCGATGCGGCATCGAAAAAGAACCTCGGCAAGCTGGTGCCGGCCAGCGTTGCCGATTACATTCGCAAAGCGGAACTCTACCGCGGCCCGAGCGAGCGGCTCCACGTGGCGAAACGGCGGTGAGGAATTTGTAATTTGCAATTGGTAATTTGTAAATTGGGCCGCTTTACCAATTACAAATTGCAAATTACCAATTACCAGTCTTCCGTGATGAAATAGCTGCAATGGCCAAGACTGCCCGCGCTCCTCGCCAACCCAATCGCGCCTCCGAAGTCCGCACCGGCGTGCTGCACGCCATGGAGGCGTGCGACGCGAAGAAGGCCACCGACGTGGCCCTGCTCGAGCTGGAAAAGGACAGCGGGGCGTTCACCGATTACTTCATCATCTGCAGCGGCAGCAACCCGCGCCAGATTCAAGCCATCTCGGATGAAGTAGAGCAGCGGCTGGAAGACGCCGGGCTACGGTCCACGCACGTGGAAGGCTACAGCCAGGCCGACTGGGTGCTGCTCGATTACGTGGACTTCGTGGTGCACGTTTTTTCCGAGGGCGCGCGCAAGTTCTACGATCTGGAGCGATTGTGGAAGTCGGCAAGACGGATCACGGCGGCGGAGCTGCAATCGCCGAGCCGCGCGCGCAAGGCCCCCTCGAAAGCGAAGACGGCCGCGCCGGCGAAATCTGGGGCGAAGGCGCGCGCGACTTCCTCACCACGCCGCGCGGCGACGAAGCGGCGCAGCACCGCGCCTTCGCGCCGGCGTTCGCACAAGTAAACCCCGCACAAGCAGTCCCCTCTCCGCTCGATGCATTCATCGCCGCCGATGCGGCGTCGTTGCGCCTGCTTGAGCAAATCCAGGCCATTCCGGAAGAGGCCGCGGTCGTGCTGCTGCGTGGCGAAAGCGGCGTGGGCAAGGATTTGCTCGGTCGCATCGTGCACGCGCTCAGCCCGCGCCGCGCGCGGCCGCTGCTGCACGTGGATTGCGCCGCACTGCCGCCGGCGCTGCTGGAAGTGGAGCTGTTCGGCGCGAGCGCCACTGCGGATTGCCGCGGTGCGCTCCCGGGCGCGCTCGTCGTCGCCGGCGCCGGCACGTTGCTGTTACGCGAGATCGCGGCGCTGCCCATGCCGCTGCAAGCGCGCCTGCTGCACGCGATCGAAGCCGGTGTAGTGCCGGGCTCCGGCGTGCCGATGCGGGCGCGCGTGATCGCGACCTCGAGTTGCGACCTGGAGCGCGCCGTAGCGCGCCGCGCCTTCCGCCAGGACCTGTATTACCGCTGCATGGTGGAGTGCATCGCGGCGGCGCCGCTGCGCGAGCGCCGCGCTGACATTCCGCCGCTGGCCGAGCATTTTCTCGATCGCTGGGCCGAGGTCTATCATCGTGCACGGCCGCGATTGTCACCCGCGGCGCGGGATCTGCTGGCCGCCTGCGACTTCCCTGGCAACGTGGCCGAGTTGCGCGCCGCCATGGAACGCGCCGTGCTCGCCTGCTCCAACCCGGAACTTCTGCCGCACGACCTGCCGGCGTGGCTGCGCGGGAACGGTACTGCCGATGCTGCGGTGATGTCGGTTGCCGAGGCCGAGCGCGCGTGCATCGAACGAGCCCTCGCCCACACGCACGGCCGCAAGTCGCGCGCCGCCGCCTTGCTCGGCATCAGCCGCAAGACTCTGCTGGAAAAGCGCAAGCGCTACGGCATTGCGTAATTGGGGAATTGCGTAATTGCGTAATTTGCGATTGACCGCTGCGCGAACTTGGACGATCTTCAATTCCGCAATTCACAATTTCTCAATTCCGCAATCCCATGAAGCTGCACGTTGCCTGGATCGGGCGGACCAAAGAGCCCGCCATTGCCGCCCTTACCGACGAATACCTGAAGCGCATCGCGCGCTACATTCCGACCGAACACCATGAGCTGCGCAGTGAAGCCGCGCTGCTGGAGCTAGCAGCGAAGCAGCGCGCCGTGCTGGTGCTGATGGATGCGGGCGGAAAGCAATTCACTTCGGAGGAATTTGCCGGCTGGCTGCGCGATCACCAGGATCGCGGCACGCAGCGCCTGCTGTTCGCCATCGGCCCGGCGGATGGATTCGCGCCCGCCACGCGCAAGGCCGCGGCCGCGCAGGTCTCTTTAGGGAAGATGACGCTGGCGCACGAACTGGCGCGCATCGTGCTGCTCGAGCAGATTTATCGCGCGTTCACGATTCTGAAGGGGCACCCGTACCATCGAGGGCATTGACTCAAGTAAAAAGTAAAAAGGAAAAAGTAAAAAGGGAAAAACTCCAAGTACCGCTCCTGAATTTCTTCTCTTTCCCTTTTTACTTGGTCTGAAACGGCAGCATCCGCGCAGGTACGCGCGTGGCGCGGCTGTCGCGATACCACGGCGCTTTCCCGCGCATTACGTTCGCGACCGTGCGGTTGGGATTCAGCACGCTCATGCCGAGCAGTGCGAGCCGGTTGTTCGTGCGGCCTTCGAGCCGCCAGATGACCTGCCGGTCAATCAAATCTTCGCCCACGGCCCACAGCGTGCCGGCGACGGGCGTCATAACAAAATCCACGGTACCGGTGCCATTCGTCACGGTCTTCGACGCCTTCGAGAAGTAAACGTCCTTGCCCGTGTTGCCGATGGAGGCTTCACTCATCGGCCCGATCTCCCACTGCGCCGAATAGACGGCGGAGAACGCCATCGCGCGCACGCGGCTCATCCAGTAGGCGCGATTTCGGCCGATCGTCAGATCGCGTCCGCGCGGATCGTTCTGGATGTAGAGGAAGTCGGTGACGGCGCCCATCATGGGATGGCCGATGTAGTCCACCAGGAACGAATCCCCGTCGTTCCAGCGCGTGATGCGCTGGTTCGCGACCGACGTTATCCACTTCCCGAACCAGTGGCCGTGCGAAATCTCGTAACGCATGGTGCCGTCCATCGCCAGATTGCCGGCGTGCTGGATCAGCAGGAACTGGAACGATTGGCGCAGTAGCGGCCGCCACTGCTCGCTGCATTCGGAGCGCGGGGCTTCGCCATTGGCGCAACTGCGGCTGGAGACGCCAGGCCTTACATACAACGGCGTCGCGACGAGCGGGTGCGCGGGATCGGCCGGACGTGCGCCGGCCTCGCGCGGTGTGATCTCGCGGGGTGACGTGTCGCGGGGTGACGTGTCGCGGGATGACGTGTCGCGAGAAGGCGTTTCGCGAGAAGGCGTTTCGCGAGCAGCAGTGTCGCGCGAAGAGCTTTCCTCCAGCTCGACGGGCGGCAGGGCACGCTTGCCGGCAATGCGGCGTGGCGGATTGGAATCCGGCGCGGCGGCATTGACCATCGCGGCGGACGGGGCTTCTGCGAGCACCTGCGCGCGCGCACGCTGCGCGATCATCAAGGCGGCGATCAGCGCCACCACATACAGCACCTTGCGCATCGGAAACTCCTCGCCACACGTTTCTGGCAGCGCTGGCTGGTGAAGGAATGGCACACACTAGCGGCGGCTCGCCCTCGGCGGCAATGAGGAGAAAGCCTTAGACGGTCGTTACCCCTAGGTTGCGGCGTTCTTGTAGCCTCCAACAAACTTGCCGGTGAGACGCCGGCGCTCAAGGAACTCCTCGCGGACGTCAGTTCCTGACGGTAGAGACGTGGCTTGCCACGTCTCGCACTGGCCGAAGCCGGCGACGTGGCAAGCCACGTCTCTACCCGTGGCGATGGGCCCAAGCCAGTGGACCCAATAGCAATCAGCCATTAACAAATAACCAAGAACCCGGCAGCACGCCGTGAGTTTGCCCCATCCAACGTGAGTACCTGGTTCGTGCGCGTGCGCGCCTGCGCCCCGCGAACCACGGAGATCCCATTTCGTCAGGACACGGGCCCGTGCTCAGAAAATCGGTCTCCCTCATTGCTCTCCTGTTGGTCGCTCTGGTTCCCACCGCAATCGCGCGTAGCTGGCCGGAAGCGCCGCGCTTTACCACCCCGTTGTTGGCCGACGACGCCGCCGCGCCGGCGAGTGTGCCGTCGCCGAGCGCAAGCGCCGACACCCCGCAGAACACCACCGCCGACGGCGCGCAAGCTTCAACGCAGCGCGCCAGCATCGCCGCGCCGGAAAGCGCGCCGGCGATCGCGGCCGTGGGCGGCGGTGTCGCCACGCCGGTCGAGCGTGTCGTCGCCCCCGGCGCCGTCCGCGAGCACGAGCACTGGACGCCCATGCTGCTCCAGTCCGCAACATTTCTCGGCATCCAGCACGCCGGCAATCTCTCCATGGACTGGTACATGCGCTGGAACCTGCTGCACGGCAAGTTTTTCCAGAAGTATGCCGACTCGCTCAAGGACTGGCGCTGGACGCGCTGGAACGACGACGATCCCTTCCTCGACGACTACATCGGCCACCCGATCATGGGCGCCATCACCAGCAACATATGGATCCAGAACGATCCCATCGGCCGCCGGCTGGCCTTCCAGAACACGCGCGAGTACTGGCACAGCCGCCTGCGCGCCATGGCGTGGTCGGCGGCATACAGCGCGCAATGGAAGATCGGGCCGCTGAGCGAAGCCTCCCTCGGCAACACCGGCTCAGAAAAACTCTGGGACCACCGCCTGCGCAAGACGACCAACGGCACCGGCATGGTGGATTTCGTCATGACGCCCGTCGGCGGCGCAGCCTGGGGCGTGGCGGAAGACATGCTCGACCGCTGGGTGATCGCGCCGGTACAGCGCCGCAACGACAATCCCGGGCTCATGTTCATCATGTCGTGGCTCAACCCCTGCCGCAGCGCCGCCAACATCCTGCGCTTCAAGGCGCCGTGGTATCGCGACTATCGCAACAAGGACGTGATGCGGCTGGCGCAGCAGTAGCGCGGTTCGCTCTTCGCCTTTCGCTCTTCGCTCAAGCCCGTGCTTTGCGCTCTGGCAAATAGCGGAGAGCGAATAGCGAAGAGCGGATCCGCTTCACACAACCTGCCACTCTGCTCCTGCTTCTAACTAGCCGCGCAGGTGTGAGTTGCTGCGCGCCCTGGCTCTGCCGCACCGAACGGCGAAAAGCGAAAAGCGAGAAGCGAGAAGCGAAGGAGGAGCATGGCGACTGTTCCGCTCGACCAGGCCTTTCCGCCGGACGCCAGCGAAACCGGCGCGCTGCACGGATTTGCGGTGAACCACGCGCCCGCGGGCGCCAATCCTGCCAAACTCCTGCCCGCCCGCTTCCTGGAATTCCTGGAGCCGCTGCACCGCCGCTTCACGCCGCGCCAGCGCCAGCTCATCCGCCAACGCCAAGACGCGCTGGCCGCGGCCCACGCCGGCAAACTGCCCAGTCACTTGCCGCCGTCGGAAGCGACAAAAGGATCGTGGCGCATCGAGCTGCCCGCCTGGTGCGCCGACCAGCGCAACCAGATGACCGGTCCGGCCGACGACGCCGAACTCTGCGTCAAGATGCTCAACTCCGGCGCGCCCGGCGTCATGCTCGACGTGGAAGATTCCTGCGTCAACGAGTTCACGCACCAGTTGCGCGGCGTCAACAACATCATCGCGGCGCTCGGCGGCTCGCTCGAGTACTACGATCGCAAGCGCGAGCGCCAGGTCGGAATCAAGCCGAGCAAGACGGTCATCCTCATCCGCCCGCGCGGCCTGCACATCTCGCAAGGCGGCATCTTCTCCGATCTGACTTCCGCCTCGCTCTACGACGTGGCGCAAGTCGTCTTCCGCGCCGAGCCCGCCTGGCTCAAGCATCCGCTCACGTTCTACATCCCCAAGTCCGAATCCGCGGAAGAGGCGCTCTGGTGGCGTGACGTGTTCCAGGCGCTCGCCCTCGCGCGCGGCTGGGAGCGTGACGCCATCAAGTGCATGGCGCTGGTGGAATCGCATCCGCTCGCCTTCCAGATGGAAGAGTTCGTCTACCACCTGCGCGACCACATCCTCGCGCTGAACCTCGGGCGCTGGGACTACATGGCGTCGCTCATCCACTTCAACTTCGAGAACCCGGAGTGGGTGCTGCCCGATCGCAACACCATTCCGCACGACGTTGCATTCTTTCAGCGCCTGCGCGAGCTCATGCCGGAAGTCTGCCACCGGCGCGGCATTCTGGCCATTGGCGGCATGACGGCGCTCTATCCCAGCCGCGAAGATCCCGAGCTGAACGCGCGCGCCCTCGCCATCCTGGAAAAAGACAAAAAAA
>WNFR01007855.1_pt1 | contig 11555 bp, 10 predicted proteins | sample 5400221 | NCBI WGS metagenome assembly WNFR01 (sample SAMN13153357, study PRJNA577476) | soil metagenome | isolation source: 40 cm soil under Madrone tree | place: USA:California | collected 2016-06-14 | reverse complement strand
CGCGTCGAAGAGCGCGGCCCTCGAGAAGGCGGCTTAGAGATGCGCGATGCACCTCGACGCGCATCGATCCCCGGGATGGACGCTAAAGGAGCAGGAAGATGACCGCAGGCACCGAGCCACTGACCAAATGCCCGGCCTGGAAGGCGCTCGAAGCCCACAATAAAGCCATTCGGGGTCTGCATCTGCGCCAGCTCTTCGCGGACGACCCGAAGCGTGGCGAGCGCTTGACCGCCGAGGCCGCGGGAATTTACCTCGACTACTCGAAGAACCGGATCACCTCAGAAACGATCAACCTCCTGCTCGATCTGGCGGAGGCAGTCGGCCTGCGTGCGAAGATTGACGCGATGTTCCGGGGCGAGAAGATCAACGTCTCGGAAGGACGCGCCGTCCTGCACGTCGCGCTGCGCGCCCCGAGAGGGGCGTCCATCCTCGTCGACGGCGAGAATGTGGTCCCCCAGGTTCACGCCGCGCTCGACAGAATGGGGGATTTCTCCAACCGGGTCCGCAGCGGGGCGTGGAAGGGCTATACCGGCGAGCCCATACGCAACGTCGTTAACATCGGCATCGGCGGCTCCGATCTTGGTCCGGTGATGGCTTACGAGGCGCTCAAGCACTACAGCGAGCGCGCCATGACGTTCCGTTTCGTTTCCAACGTCGACGGCACCGATCTCGCCGAAGCGGTGCGCGACCTCGACGCGTCGGAGACCCTGTTTATCGTCTCTTCGAAAACCTTTAGCGACGAAAAGTCGATCGCCAGGCATTTCGTCGCCGCCTCGACAAACACGGCCGAAGTCGCGAAGTTCGGAATCGACACCGCCGACATGTTCGAGTTCTGGGACTGGGTGGGTGGGCGCTACTCGATGAATTCAGCGATCGGCCTCTCGACCATGATCGCCATCGGCCCGGATAACTTTCGTGCGATGCTCGATGGTTTCCACGAAATGGACGAGCACTTCCGCACTGCCCCATTCGAGCGGAACCTGCCGGTGCTGATGGGCCTGCTCGCCGTCTGGTACAACGACTTCTTCGGCGCGCAGACCGTCGGCGTGTTTCCGTACGAGCAGTATTTGAAGCGGTTTCCCGCCTATCTCCAGCAGCTGACCATGGAGAGCAACGGAAAGCATGTGACGCTCGATGGCGAACCCGTCGCCTGCGAAACCGGCCCGGTCTATTGGGGCGAGCCCGGCACCAACGGCCAGCACTCCTTTTATCAGCTGATCCATCAAGGAACCCGGCTGATCCCTTGCGACTTCATCGCGTTCGGCCAATCGCTGAACCCTTTGGGCCAACAGCACGACATGCTGCTGGCGAATGTGTTCGCGCAGGGCGAAGCGCTCGCCTTTGGCAAGACGCCAGAGGAGGTCCGCGCCGAGGGCTCGCCCGACTGGCTCGTCCCCCACCGCACCTTTGAGGGCAATCGGCCCTCGAATACGATACTGCTAGAACGGCTGACCCCGGCGGCCCTTGGCAAGCTCGTCGCTCTGTACGAGCACAGCGTCTTTACCCAAGGCGCAGTCTGGCACATCGACTCGTTCGACCAATGGGGCGTCGAGCTCGGCAAGGTGCTGGCTCTGCGCATCATCCCCGAACTCGACAGCAAAGCAGAGCGCGAGCTTGGCCACGACAGTTCGACGAATGCGCTGATCCGCCACTACCGCAAGCTCAAAAAACCTTCGTGAACCTCTTTTAAACAGGAGCCAGCTGATGCAACTCGGAATGGTCGGCCTGGGCCGGATGGGCGCCAACATGGTGCGGCGGTTGCTGAAGGGAGGCCATGAGTGCGTGGTCTTCGACATGTCGCCCGCAGCCGTGACCGAATTGGCCAAAGAGAACGCCGTCGGGGCCGCCTCGCTCGTCGACCTCGTCAAAAAGCTGGAGAAGCCGCGGGCGGTCTGGCTGATGGTCCCCGCGGCCGTCGTCGACAAGACCATTGCCGACGTTTTGCCCGCTCTCGAGCCCGACGACATCCTGATCGACGGCGGCAATTCCTATTACATCGACGATATCCGGCGCGCCAAGGAGCTGGCGCCGCGACGGATCCATTACGTCGATGTCGGGACCAGCGGCGGGGTCTGGGGGCTGGAGCGGGGTTACTGCATGATGATCGGCGGCGACAAGTCGGTCGTCGAGCATCTCGACCCGATCTTTGCGGCGCTTGCTCCCGGCAGGGGCGATATACCGCCCACCCCGCGACGCGAGAAGATCGGCGGCACTGCCGAACAGGGCTACCTGCACTGCGGGCCCAACGGGGCCGGCCACTTTGTCAAGATGGTGCATAACGGGATCGAGTACGGCATCATGGCCGCCTATGCCGAGGGTTTGGGCGTTCTGCGCTCCGCCAATGTCGGGAGGCAGACCCATGCGGCCGACGCCGAGACGACGCCGTTGCGCGAGCCCGAGCACTACCAGTACGACCTCAACCTGCCTGATATCACCGAGTTATGGCGGCGCGGCAGTGTGATCGCCTCGTGGCTGTTGGACCTCACGGCGAGTGCGCTCGCCAAAGATCCCGCGCTGGCGCACTTCGCCGGCCGTGTCTCGGATTCGGGCGAGGGACGCTGGACGATCAAGGCCGCGATCGACGAGGCGGTGCCGGCGCACGTCCTGACGGCCGCTCTTTATGAGCGCTTCAGCTCGCGCGGCGAGGCGGAGTTTGCCGACAAACTGCTTTCGGCAATGCGTTACGAATTTGGCGGGCACATCGAGAAACCGGCGGGTTAGCAACGCCCCCGCGGGAGGAGCAGAGAATGAGTGATCCCCACTCTGACGCGCTGGTCTTTTTCGGCGCGACGGGCGATCTCGCCTACAAGAAGATATTCCCATCGCTGCAGGCGATGGCGCAACGCGGTCACCTTGACGTGCCGGTCATCGGGGTAGCGAAAGCCGGTTGGGGCCTCGACCAGCTGAAGGCCCGAGCGCGTGACAGCGTCGAGCAGCACGGGGGACTCCATCCCGCGGCGTTCGACAAGCTGTGCGGCTTGTTGCGCTATGTCGATGGCGACTACCAAGACCCAGCGACATTTCAAACTCTCCGCAAAGAGCTCGGCTCCGCCCACCGGCCGGCGCACTACCTCGCGATCCCGCCTGCGCTGTTCGAGCTTGTGGTCCAGCAACTGGCCAGGACCGGCTGCGCCGAGCGCGCCCGGGTCATCGTCGAAAAACCCTTTGGTCATGATATCGCCTCGGCGCAGCAGCTCAACCGGATCCTGCTCGGGACCTTCGACGAGAAATCGATTTTTCGGGTCGACCACTATCTGGGGAAGCGGCCGGTCCACAATATGGTCTTTTTCCGCTTTGTTAATGCGTTCCTCGAGCCGTTGTGGAACCGCAGCCACGTCGAGAGCATGCAGATCACGATGGCGGAGGCGTTCGGGCTCCAAGGCCGCGGGGCCTTCTACGATCAGACCGGCACCATTCGCGATGTGATCCAGAATCACCTGCTTCAGGTGCTGACCAATCTGGCCATGGAGCCGCCGGTCAGAACCGACAGCGAGTCGATCCGCGATGAAAAGGTAAAGGTGCTCAAGGCAATCGCGCCACTCGAAGCGCGGAACCTGGTCCGCGGGCAATTCCGCAGCTATCGCCAAGAGCACGGGGTCGCTGCCGACTCACAGGTCGAAACTTTTGCCGCGTTGCGGTTGGAGATCGATTCCTGGCGTTGGAAAGGGGTTCCCATCTACATCCGCGCCGGGAAATGCCTGCCGGTGACCTGCACCGAAGTAATCGTCCGCCTGCGCCAGCCGCCGACGATGTATCAAGGCTTCAATCTGGAGCCGAACTACATCCGGTTTCGCATCAGCCCCGATATCGCGATCGCCTTTGGCGCCAACATCATGGGCCCGGGAGACGAGATCGACAGCACGTCCGTCGAGATCGTTGCGAGCCGTCACCCCGGCGCCGATGAGAGGGACGCTTACGAACGGGTGCTAGGTGACGCGATGGCTGGTGATGCCACGCTCTTCGCCCGGGAGGATTCCGTCGAAGAGGCATGGCGGATCGTCGATCCGGTGCTGAAGGACGCGACCCCCGTCGGGGAGTACGAGCCGAACAGCTGGGGGCCGAGTGAGGTCGAACAGAGAGTTTCGCCCGCCGGCGGCTGGCAAAACCCGCTGGTGACAGGCTAGAGGCTGCTATGGAAATCAAAATTCTCGCAGGTGCCGAGTCTGTCGCCCGGGAGGGTGCCTCGATCATCGCCGCAGAGGCCCGGGCCGCCGTTGCCGCGCGCGGCCGCTTCATCCTAGCCGTGAGCGGCGGCCACACCCCATGGCTCATGCTGCGCGACCTGGCGGGCCAGGATGTCCCGTGGAACGGGGTCCATGTGGCACAAGTCGATGAGCGTGTGGCGCCGCCGGGGCATCCCGACCGCAACCTGACCCATCTGCGCGAGAGTCTGCTCAATCACGCTCCGTTGCGTGCCGAGCAGGTTTACGCGATGCCGGTCGAAGCCCTCAACCTGGAAGCTGCGGCCTCGCAATACGCCGAGACCCTCCGTGTGATCGCCGGCTCGCCGCCGGTATTCGACCTCATCCATCTCGGCCTCGGGCCCGACGGCCATACGGCCTCCCTGGTGCCCGGTGATCCAGTACTCGACGTCACTGACGCCGATGTTGCGCTGACCGAGGTCTATCAGGGGAGGCGTCGGATGACGTTGACCTATCCGATGATCAACCGCTCGCGCCGCATTCTTTGGCTCGTCACCGGAGGCGACAAGGTCGCGATGCTGAGGCGCCTGCTCGACGGCGACAAGTCGATTCCGGCCGCGCGGATGGGTCAGGACCGTGCCGTTGTCATCGCCGACAGTGCGGCGGCAGGACAGCTCGAAGCTAGTTGACACAGGAAATGACACCATGCGCGTCGGCATCGCCACCGATCACGGCGGGTTCGGCTTGAAGGAAGAACTGGTCGCCCAGCTCCGCGCGACTGGACATGAGGTTGTCGACTTCGGCGCGAGTAGTCTGAGCCCGGACGACGACTATCCGGACTTTGTTATCCCGCTCAGCCTTGCTGTGGCAGCGGGTACAGTCGATCGCGGCGTCGCGATCTGCGGCAGCGGCGTCGGGGCGTCGGTCTGCGCCAACAAGATTCCAGGCGTCCGCGCTGCGCTGATCCACGATCATTTCTCGGCCCGGCAGGGGGTCGAGGATGATCACATGAACATCCTCTGCATGGGTGGCCGGACCGTTGGGCCGGCTGTGGCTTGGGACCTCGTCCAGACCTTCTTGGCAGCCGAATTCAGCCGGGCCGAACGACATCTGCGCCGGCTGGGCAAGGTGGCGTCCCTGGAACCAGCACGAGACGCGCAATGACCGGAAATGTGAGAGCCATGAGCGACCAAACATTGGATCAACTGTCCATCAACACGATTCGCACGCTGTCGATCGACGCAGTCCAGCAGGCCAAGTCCGGGCACCCCGGCACACCGATGGCGCTCGCGCCCGCGGTTTATACAATTTGGAACCGCGTCATGCGGTTCGACCCACAGGACCCGATCTGGCCCAACCGAGATCGGTTCGTGCTGTCTAACGGTCATGCCTCGATGCTGCTCTGGGCCGTGCTTCACCTAACCGGGACCGAGGCGGTAAACGCCGATTACGAGATACTGGGTCAGCCCGCGGTTTCGCTCGACGACATCCGCCATTTCCGCCAGCTCGACAGCAAGGCCCCGGGGCATCCCGAATACCACTGGGTGTCCGGCGTCGAAACCACGACCGGTCCGCTCGGCCAGGGCGTCGCCACGAGCGTCGGCATGGCGATCGCGCAGAAATGGCTCGCCAGCCGTTACAACCGGCCTGGCTTCGAGATGTTCGACTACAACATTTATGCCGTCTGCGGCGACGGCTGCATGATGGAGGGCGTCGGCTCGGAAGCTGCGTCGCTGGCCGGTCACCTCGGCCTCGACAACCTGTGCTGGGTCTACGACAATAATCACATCACGATCGAAGGCAGCACGAGCATCACCTTCACCGAGGACATTGCGGCGCGGTTCTTGGGTTACGGGTGGAACGTGCTGCGGGTCAGCGACGCCAACGATATCGATCTGATCGAGCACGCTCTCGGGGTATTCCATAAGACGAAGGGCCGCCCGACCTTTATCATTTTGGATAGCCATATCGGCTACGGCTCGCCGCACAAGCAGGATACTGCCGCCGCCCATGGCGAACCGCTCGGTGAGGAGGAGGTCCGCCTCACCAAGCGCAGCTATGGGTGGCCCGAGGATGCAAAGTTCCTCGTCCCCGACGGCGTCCGCGAGCATTTCACGGCCGGTATCGGGGCGCACGGCGCGGAGGCACGCCGCCGATGGACGGACCTGTTCGACACATACCGAGCCCAACATTCCGACCTCGCTTCCGAGATCGATCAGATGCAGCGACGCGAGCTTCCGGCGGGGTGGGACCGAAACCTCCCGGTTTTCCTGGCCGACCCCAAGGGCGTGGCCGGGCGCGACGCATCGGGCGAGGTGCTGAACGTTATCGCGCAGAATATTCCCTGGTTTCTCGGAGGCTCCGCCGACCTCGCGCCGTCGAACAAGACCACCCTCAAATTCGATGGTGCCGGAGATTTCCAGGCCGACAGCCCGGGCGGGAAGAACCTGCATTTCGGTATCCGCGAGCACGCGATGGCGGCGACCGTAAACGGGCTTGCACTATCCAAGCTCCGCGCCTTCGGCGCGACCTTCTTCATCTTCAGCGACTACGCGCGGCCCGCGATCCGCCTTGCCGCTTTGATGGAGCTACCCTCGATCTTCATCTTCACGCACGACGCGATGGGTGACGGCGAGGATGGCCCGACCCACCAGCCGGTGGAGCAGCTGATATCGTTGCGGGCCATTCCCGGGCTGGTCACGCTTCGGCCCGGCGACGCCAACGAGGTCGTCGAAGCCTACCGCTACGTCATGCAGTTGCGCCATCAGCCAACTGTGCTGGCGCTGTCGCGCCAACCCCTGCCGACCTTGGATCGGAGCAAATACGCGCCGGCAAGTGGCGTCGCGCGCGGTGCCTATGTCCTTGCCGACGCCCCCGGCGGAAAACCGGAGGTGATCCTGATCGCTTCGGGCAGCGAGGTCTGTCTCGTCGTGCAGGCCCACGAGCAGCTGATCGCCGAAGGCATCCAGTCGCGCGTGGTCTCGATGCCGTCCTGGGACATCTTCGAGCACCAGACGCGGGAATACCAGGACAGGGTGCTGCCGCCCGATGTAATGGCCCGCATTGCAGTGGAGCAGGCTTCCACCTTAGGATGGGAACGCTATGTCGGCCGGGAGGGTCGCGTCATCGGTATGCATACCTTTGGCGCCTCGGCACCGCTGAAGGAACTCCAGAAAAAGTTCGGCTTCGAGCCGGACCGCGTGGTGGCAGTCGCGAAGGAACTGCTCGCCAAGCATTAGCAGGTGCTGTGTCACCGGCTTGGTACGCGGGTCGGGGACAAGAATTCGTCGATGTCGTGTTGAGCAGGCTCGCTGAGAAATGGGAACGTACACCCCCCGACCCCCAGGCCTCCTGAACGACCCAGCGGCTTGCACCCTCACCGCGGGCGATCTTGAGGCGGTTTTCCTGCCCAGCCGCGGGATGATCGGCGCCTCGCTTCGCCACCGGGGCGCGGAGATCCTGCGGCGCGTGGAAGACCTCGAAGCCGCCGCTGCGAAGGGAAGCACCGCCGGGATCCCGCTCCTTCACCCCTGGGCAAACCGGCTCGCGGAGCCCCGCTATAGCGTGGCGGGGCATGAGGTGGAGCTTGGTCCGTCGCCGTCGCTCCTTCATTTCGATGAGCACGGGCTTCCGATGCATGGCGTGCCGTGGTCCCACCTCGCCTGGAAGGTGACCGAAGCAAGGCAAGATCGTCTGGCGGCCCGGCTCGACTGGACCCGGCGCGAGCTTCTCGCAGTCTTCCCGTATCGTCACCGGATGGAACTAGCGGTGACGCTTTGCCCCGACACCCTCACAATGGAGACGACGATGGTCGCCAGCTTGGACGGCCCAGTGCCCGTGAGCTTCGGCTTTCACCCTTACCTGGGACTCCCGGGACTTCCGCGCGCCCAGTGGCGGCTGACGCTGCCGCCAATGCAGAAGCTCGTGCTTGATCGGCACGGGATCCCGACGGGTGAGGAAGAGCCTTTCGGCGGGCTCGACGCCTGCCTCGGCGAACGCGACCTCGACGACGGTTTTGCCCTGCTCGAGGAGGAGACGTCGTTCTATGTCGCGGGAGCCGGCCGCCGAATCTCGGTGGAGTTGCTGGCGGGCTACCGTTATGCCCAAGTCTTCACACCGAAGGACCAGGACTACGTCGCGCTCGAGCCGATGACGGCACCCGCCAGCGCGCTTACGAGTGGTGACGGGCTGCGTCTCGCACAGCCGGGCCGGGAGTTCCGGGCGGCATTCCGGATTCGCGTCGGCGCGGCCGGCCAGCCATACGCGGGATCCGGCAAGCTCACAGGGTGACCGCGATGCGCGAACCGATCCTCGTCGTCAATGCCGGGTCGTCCAGCATCAAGTTCTCGGTATTCGAGACGATGGCCGACCGGTCCCTTTCGGCAGGCGCTCATGGCCAAGTCGAGGGTATCGGGACATCGCCGCATCTGGAGGTCACCAATCCGCCCGGCAACAAGCTTGCCGATGGACCGGTTGCGGGCGACGGCTATGCCGGCGGTATAGCCGCCATCCATGATTGGTTCGCAGCCCATGTCGGCAGCGATGCCGGTTTCGACGGCGTGGGTCACCGTGTTGTCCACGGCGGGTCCACTTATTCGCAGCCGGTGCAGATCGACAGCCAGGTCCTGACGGCGCTCGAAGCTCTGATACCGCTCGCCCCGCTGCACCAGCCTCATCACATCGCCGTTATCCGTGCAATCAGCGCGATTGCCCCCAGGGTGCCGCAGGTCGCCTGCTTCGACACTGCGTTCCATCGCAGCCAGCCGGCGCTGGCGCAGGAATTCGCATTGCCGCGCGAGCTCACGGCGAAGGGGGTTCGGCGCTACGGCTTTCACGGCCTGTCATATGAATACATCGTTTCGACACTGCCCGAGTTCGTGCCCGATTGCGTCCAGAAAAAAATCGTAGTCGCCCACCTCGGTAACGGCGCCAGCATGTGCGCGATTGATCGGGGGCGCAGCGTCGCCACCACCATGGGTTTCACCGCGGTCGACGGCCTGCCGATGGGGACACGTACAGGCGCGCTCGACCCCGGCGTCATCCTCTACCTTCTCCAGCACGAGCGAATGGACCCCGAGGCAATCGAGCAGGTGATCTACCAGCGTTCGGGACTCCTCGGGGTCTCCGGCACTTCAAGCGACATGCGCGCCTTGCTGGCAAGCAATGCCCCATCGGCAAAAGAGGCGGTCGACCTCTTCGTCTACCGCATCGGACGCGAGCTCGGATCGCTCGCCGCAGCGCTCCGCGGACTCGATGCGCTCGTCTTCACTGCGGGCATCGGCGAGCACGCGCCCGAGATACGGGCGCGTGCCTGCCGGGAGGCGCATTGGCTTGGCGTCACCTTGGACGAGCAGGCTAATGCCAAAGGTGGCCCGCGGATCTCGAGCTCCGGCTCCGCCGTGTCGGCCTGGGTCATACCGACCGACGAGAACCTGATGATCGCGCGGCATACGCGCCACTTGCTCGATCGCGAGAGATCTCGATGAGCTGTCATATTGCCCAGACTCAGTCCAGGTGCTCGCAGGCCAAGTCGGGCTCGTTACCGGATCGCCAACGATCAGTCGATCGCCTATGGCTGCGCCCGGGCCTTGCGCGATGTCGGAGCGACCCTCGCGATACCCGACCTCAACGAGAAGGCGAGATGCTGTGGCGGGCAGCATCATGTCTTCGGAGCAAGAGGGACAGCGGTTTTCCTGACTGCCCCGTTCGAGCTCTCCGGCAGCTCTCCCCTCCGCGAGAGACGGTGCGAATCCGGCCAGTCCAACAAGGGCTTGGCTGCGCAGCAGCGTATACCGGCTCAAGATCAAAGCGCTCACCAGGCGATCGCCGCGGGCAGTGTGGACCGGGGTCCTCATTTGCCCTTAGGCGATTCGATCAACCGATCCTTGCAATCGCGATCGCCCTAAGCAGTGCCGCGACCGAGTTCGGACGTCCCCTGGGGGGCCAGGGTGTCCACTAGGTGCCCCACGCCTTGAGCCTCGTTCGAGACCGCGTGGTATGTGCCCCCTGTCTGAAAGACCTAGATGGGCATATTGCACCGGTCAGCGACCTTCTGCCAGCCAACGAGGAGATCGGGGAGGACGGGAGCGGGGTAGGTCATGTATGAGCCGTCAAGTAGTGAAAGGGACGAGCGTTAGGTTATGTTGTTCCCGATTAGAGCCTATAGCTCGCAGCCTGGGCACTCAGTATCCAGGTGAGTTTTTCGTCGTGAAGGCCGTTGGCCAGACATGGCAAATCTCCCTGCCGGAAGTTCGGATGCGAGCCTATTAAATCATTCACATACGCATACCTGCGGCGCCAGGCAAGTGAAGTACGGTCGGTAAACCGCGGTGATAAAGCATACGATCATTCACCTCAGCGAACACAGCTGTCCATCATCTGGGCGTGTACGCCGTCTGCTCCATCCCCCACAGCTCATCACCACCATAATCCGACAATTGCCCCGCGATCGCTTGAGTTGCTGACTACCGGGTTTAAATGGCGCGAGCGACCAGCACGATGGCGGTCCCGGCGATCGCAATCAGCGATGCGGCGGCGGCTCCGGTCAGAAAGCCGTCGGCCCAATGCTCCATTTCAAGCAATACTTCGGGCCAATTCATCATTGGATGCTCCTCGATACACAGACCTTAGTGGATAGTGCCAGCGTGTCAGAAACCCATCATTAGCAATACAATCGCATCTCAGTCTCCTCCGCGTTAATGCAAGTTAAGCGAACGAGTCAATCGTGACCCGTATAAAAATGATCGTGAGTTGACATAATCGCTTCACTGCATCGTCCCTTGATACACACGTTCGAGGGTGGCTGAAGCGACCCTTGGGCAAACCTGGCGGCTTGGCACAGAGGCGTTTGTGCCCCGATCAATGGAATAGGTTTTCCACCTGCTGCCGATCGACCGGCGGTAGTGTCTGGAAGGTTCAGCAAACGCCGCTGAGGCGGATGGTCATGGCATGCGGGTGATTTCGCAGTCACCGGATCCTTGGCGAGGATGCACACCATGACCGATAGGAAAGGTAAGTCTGGAACAATCGACGTGAAAGCCCTCCTGGCTAGGGATGAGGAGTTCCTGCGGGCGCTGGTGCGGACGGCGCTCGAGGAGGTGCTCGAAGCGGAGATGACCGAGGCGCTGGGCGCCGAGAAGGGCGAGCGGACGGTGGGCCGGCAGGGCTATCGGTCGGGCTATTACGGCCGGACGCTGATCACCCGGATTGGCAAACTCGAGCTGCGGGTGCCACAGGACCGCGCCGGGCGGTTTTCGACGGAGTTGTTTCCTTGCGCCGTAAGCGCTCGGTGAGGAGCGCCTGCCGCTGAGCGCCGATTGGCGCGATGATCGGCGGATGGCGGAGCAAGCAGAACAAGTGTCCACTAGCGGGGTAGTGGACACTATGCAGGCGGGGGCGACGAAGCGTCGGCAA
>WNFR01006930.1_pt1 | contig 11555 bp, 9 predicted proteins | sample 5400221 | NCBI WGS metagenome assembly WNFR01 (sample SAMN13153357, study PRJNA577476) | soil metagenome | isolation source: 40 cm soil under Madrone tree | place: USA:California | collected 2016-06-14 | reverse complement strand
AAATTCATGATCTCTTCGCCCTGGCTGGAATGAAGATTTCCAGTCGGCTCATCGGCCAGGAGCAGCTTCGAATTGGAAATTATCGCGCGCGCTACGCCCACGATTTGTTGCTGTCCGCCAGATAGCTGGCTCGGGTACAAATCCTTTTTCCCTACGATTTGAAAACGGTCCAGGGTGTCGGCGACAATCGCCGCGCGTTCGCTCCTGTTCACTTTCCGATACGAGAGCGGAATCTCTAGATTTTCGTAAACGGTCAGATCATCGAGGAGATGATATTGCTGAAAAACGAATCCGATCTGTTCGTTGCGCAATGCCGCTCGTTCTTTTGCCTTGAGATGATGGACCGCGGCGTCGCCAAGAAAATATTCGCCGCTCCAGCCGTGGTCGTGCATTCCAAGAATGTGGAGGAGCGATGACTTCCCGGCGCCGGACGGGCCCATGATCGAAACAAATTCGCCTTCTTCGATGTCGATGTTGATATCGCGCAGGACATAAAAGAATTTCGCTTTGGCCAGCGGATGGAAACGTTCAATGCGGCGGAGCTTGATCATAAATTTAGGCGTTGTGACTGAGCGCGATCATCGGATCAGCTTTGGTTGCGCGAAGGTTAGCCATCATTTGCGTCATTCGTAACGAAGTGCTTCCACTGGGTTCAGCCGCATCGCAGAGCGCGCGGGAAAATAACAAGCGAACAATCCGACCAGCCCAAGAAGAAGAGAGATGGCACTGAAGGTGGCGATATCTGTTGCGCTCAGACCGAAAAGCAAACTGGCCAGCAGTCGCGTGGTACTCCAAGCCATAACCAACCCAACGGCGACGCCTACCAAAGTCAGCTTCATTCCGTAGCCGATAATCAGCCCAAGGACATCTTTCGGCTGCGCCCCGAGCGCAACGCGCAAGCCGATTTCGCCTGTTCGCTGGCTGACCGAGTAGGCCATCACGCCGTAAAGGCCGATGGATGCAAGCAACAACCCTGAAATTGCCAACGCTCCCATCAAAATTGCGCCGAACCGTTCAGTAACGAGGACGCCGCTGAGAATCGTGTTCATGGTCATAATGTCTGAGACAGGTTGATCGGGATCGACCTTGTGGATGACGTCACGCAGAGCAGCGACAAGGGACGTTGGATCGACGCTTGCGCGCACGATGAGATTGACCGGAAAATCATTCTCCACCTGTGCGTAGGGCACGTACCAAACCGGCCGGTTGATTCGGTAATTGAAAAGATCTTCCTTCACGTCTTTGACAAGGCCGACCACGGTCATCCACGGAAAAGTTTGCCCAGCGCGAACGCGCCGGACTCGTTTCCCGACGGGGTCTTCTCCCGGCCATGCTTGACGCGCGAACTCCTGGCTGACGACGACAATAGGCAGAGTTTCGGCACGGTCGTTCTTGTTGATCAATCTGCCCTTGATCAACGTAGCGCCCAGCGTCTCCAGATAGTTTGGACTAACGACCCGAAGCGATGTGATGGGAACGTTGTTTGGATTTGGCGGGGGACCGCCTTCAACATTGAAAATCGCATCATACGAAATTTCGCGTTCAAGCGGAATGTTTGTCGTCATTCCAGCTGACGCCACGCCAGGCAGCGTCTGCACGCGTTCGAGCACTTGATCGGCAAATCCGACCCGCTGGCGATATTGTGAATACTTCGAAGCCGGCAATACCATTTTCATGGTAATCAGATTGTCGGGATTGAAGCCAAGATCGACATGTTGCAGTCGGTGGAAGCTTTGCACCATCAATCCACCGCAGATAAGTAGCGTCAGTGCGATGGCGGTCTCGGCAACGATCAGTCCTTTTAACCAGCGTCGGCCGGAAGCAGCGCCGCCAACGCGTTGATCGCGTTGTTGAATCCGCGGCATCAGCTCATGCACACCAGCGCTCTTGAGCGCGGGCAGTAACCCGAAAATGACACCGGTCAGAAGACTCACGCAAAGTGCAAAAACCAAAACGCGCTGGTCGATCGCGAAATTGTGTAAAAACGCCGCTAAAGAAATTCCGCGAATCGGATTAAGCACGGCCAGAATCGGAAGCAACCAGTTCGCGAGAAGTAATCCAGCCATGCCGCCGAGCAGGGCCAGGAGCATGCTCTCGGTCAAAAGCTGCCTAACGAGACGCCAGCGCCCAGCGCCAAGCGCGCGACGAAGCATGAGCTCTCGTTCGCGGGCGATGCCGCGTGCCAATTGCAGATTCGCCACGTTTGCACAACAGATTAGCAAAAGGAATCCGACCCCGGCCATGAGTGCGAACAGGGCGCTGCGCACACGACCCTCCAGGTCACCAAGTAAGTTTTGACGAAGCGAGATAACTTTTACACCCCAGCCACGGCGAAAATCGGGATATTCTTGCTCCAGTTGGTGGGCGATTGCTTTCAATTCGGTATCTGCCTCCTTCAAACTGACGCCTGGTCTAAGCCGCGCGAGAATCTCGTTGTTCGTCGCCGCGCGCTCAGTCAACGGAAGATTGTCGATGTTGACTTGAAGGGGTATCCAAACTTCGGCGACACCCGGAAGATCAAAACCTGGCGGCATAACGCCGAGGATGTTGTAACTTCGGCCGTCGAGATTGAGCGATTGACCGATGGCGTCCGCCTTCCCGGCAAAATGCTTCTGCCAAAGTGCGTAGCTGATGAGCGCCACGGGCGGCCCACCCGGTTGATCTTCTTCAGCTGAAAATGCGCGACCGAGCACTGGTTTTACCCCTAACGTTGCGAGATAATTCGCCATGACGGTCGCGCCGCGCACACGTTCTGGCTCACCTTGGCCGATCAAATTGAACGAACGTTGCCTCGCCACACCGCTGCTTGCGAAAGAATGACTCCGATCCCGGTAGGCTGCGTACTCCAGAAACGGGGATCCGAAAGGATCAAACCCTTCTCGCAACGTGACGCTAACAACCAAGCGGTCGACATCTTCGACCGGTAAAGGACGAAGCAGCAAAGTGTTGATGGCACTGAAGATGGCGGTGTTTGCACCGATGCCTATGGCCAGCGCCGCGACTGTAATCAGCGTAAAGCCCGGCTGCTTAAGCAACATGCGAGCGCCGTAGCGGAGGTCCTGCCAAAGCGCTTGCATTTCTCGACTCCCTCAGGCGGCGACCCGGTCTTCAACGACGCGACCGTCGAATAAGTGCACCGTGCGATCTGCGTGTTGTGCGAAACGTTCGTCGTGTGTGACCATGCAAATTGTGGCGCCACCCTGATGCAATTCTCTGAGCAGGCTCATGACCGCTTCGCCATTGCGCGAGTCAAGATTTCCCGTCGGCTCGTCGGCAAGCAGAATCGCCGGATTGCCTGCTAGCGCACGCGCGACCGCCACGCGCTGTTGTTGTCCACCTGAAAGCTGGCTCGGCAAATGTTTGGCGCGATGCGCCATGCCCACTCGTTCCAGCGCTTCGGTCGCAAATGACTTGCGTTCGCCTGCAGCCATTCCGCGGTAGGTCAACGGCAACTCGACATTCTCAAAGACGGTTAGATCGCCGATTAAATTGAAACTTTGGAAAATGAACCCGATCTCGCGATTGCGAATGCGGGCCCGTTCCGGAAAAGAGAGGGTGGCAACCTCGTTTCCTTTCAAGGAATAACTGCCGCCGGACGGCGTATCGAGAAGGCCGAGGATTGATAACAAAGTCGTCTTGCCGCAGCCCGATGGTCCAGCGATTGAAACATATTCGCCGATGCGAATATCCAGATGAATACCGGACAGAGCGTGGGTTTCGACTTCGTCAGTAAGGAAAACCTTCGTAACACCGCACAGCCGTATCAATGGAGTCGCGCCGTTCGTTGTGGAAGCTTCGGTTGATTGTGTAGCCATCAGTTGAGTTGAATGCATGCTGTTAGTTTTGTTTAGTTGAGCCGAATCCGGTCGTGCGCATCCCACGCACTGGTATCGGAGAGAATGACTCGATCTCCCGGTTGAAGGCCATTTAAGATCTCGATGGTGTTGACTGAGCTCTTCCCGAGTTTTACCTGCGCCCGGACAGCTTCCGAACTGCCGTTGACGAGCTTGAACATGCCGACGGTATTGTTTTCCTGTCCGAACGCTGGACGGCCCACATAAACGACGTTATCGAGGTGTTCGAGCTCGATTGTTCCGTCCACGCTGAGATCAGGTCGCGCGCCCTTCGGCAATGCTTCGTCAAACGCGACATCCACCGTGACCGTGCCCTGGTCCACAGCCGGATCGACCCTCGTGACGTGGCCGGTTACCACGCCATTGCGAGTGTCGATCACTGCTTTCTGTTTGATTTGAATATCCTTCGCCTGCGTTTCAGCGATTTTGACCTGCGCCTTCAGCTTCGTTGGGTCCGCTACGCGAGCGAGATTGTCGCCGACCTTGAGTCGCTGGCCGATTTGCACCGGCAATTGTTGCAACACGCCAGACATTCCGGCTTTCACGTGCAACGCTTCAACCTGGTCGAGCTTCAGCTTCGCCAGTTGTTTAGCTTGATCGACTGCGGCTTGTTTCGAGGCCAGCTGCGGCTCGATCGAATCGCGCGCAAATGCCAAGCGCTTTTGCTCGATCTCATCGCTCTTCTGGCATTCCTCTTCTTTAATCTTCGAAGTTTTGTAAACGAGATCGGCGACGAGACCGTTCTTTGCCAACTGATCGTTCGTTTGGCGTTCCATTTTCGCCTGCTCGTATGCGGAGTGCGCCGTGGTTGTTTTCGATTCCTGTTCAAGCAATTCGCGCTGCAAAGTCGCTCGCATGGTCGTAAGCTCTGCCTCCGCTGCGGTCGCTTTTGATTCCGCATCGTGCGCGCTCTGTTCCAATTCGGGGCTGGTCAACTCTAATATAACGTCGCCCGGTTCGACTTTTGTTCCCGGCCAGATCAAAATCTTCTCGACGCTTCCCTCTGTGTTTGCCGGAATCCAACGGATGTCTTCGGGAACGAGCGTCCCCAAACCGCGCACCTGGCGTACCATGGGACCGCGTTTGACCGTGTCGATCCACACCGTGGCGCGGTCCACACTCGGGACCGCTGGTTTTAAGCGCGAGATTGCGATTGTCGCCAGAATCAATCCAAGCGCACCGACGGCAATAATAATGATGCGGCGCTTGCGTTTCTTTGCGGCAACCCCTTCGCGCGGCACATCCATCGAGGAAAGATTCGGCGTGAATCCAGCCGGCCGCACGATTGTTCCTTCTTTTGGTTGTCGCTGTGGAGTCACGGCCTGATCAAAGCGCTCCAAAAGCGCGACAGAGATGAATGATAGCGTACATTCCGTTCACCATCGGCACAGTCGCGGTGATGACCAAGATTGAGAACAAAATCGCTTCGCCGACGAAATCGTGCCGCGCTTCCTTTTGGAAGTACTGACGACTAATGTTGCGAAAGGATGGCGCCAGCGGTTTCGCACAGTGATCACGATAACCGCTCAGCGTCGCGGAATGATAATTGCACTCGATCAACGGGAACCGCTTCCGGTTGCGAGTTGTTGCGAACGTTGGTTTCATGCTCTTTAGATTCGTTGGAGGTGGTGGTTGGATTTAAAATCTTCTTCGGTCGACAACAGGTAATGCAGTGATCGTGCCAACGAGAAAAATAAAGCGCATGAAGCCGTCGATCAACGACTTACGATTATCGATCGAAAAGGCGAGCTCGTCGTATTACTCCGTTTCCGGGAAGATGGAGTCCCGTTTTCGGGACGGAAACGGCATTACGTTAGCGGGGGAGTCGCAGTAACGCTTCTGCGCCTGTGCCGTTGGCCCGGTTCATTAGCACCAATGAACCTCCGTGCGCTTCCGCAATTTGACGGCTCAGCGGCAGACCTATTCCAGAGCCGTCGGGCTTTGTCGTGAAAAACGGCACGAACAGATTCGCGGTATTCATAATTCCGGGTCCTTCGTCCTGAACGAAGATTTCAACCGAATCTTCTTTCTCTCGCCAGCCGAGTGCGACGTTTCCGTGTGTCTCAAGCGCAGCATCAACCGCATTGTGCACCAAATTAATCAATAACTGTTCAAGTTGCGCTGCATCGGCGCGGATCGTTGTTTTTGGGCCGGGCACAACTTTGACGTCCAGTCTTGGTTCCAAGTCCACGACGCGCTGCACGAGTTTAGAAAGGTCGATATCTTGTTTTTGGGGTGGCGGAAGTTTTGTCAGGCGCGTGTACGCTTCCAGAAAGCGGCTCAGCGAATCGGCGCGGGACGCAATAGAGTTCAATCCGCTGCGCGCGTCGTCCTGCCAATCTGGTGGAGGTGGATCGCGGCGCAGCAATGATTCGAGGCTGGCGGCCAGCGACTTGATAGGCGCAAGCGAGTTATTCATTTCATGACCAAGAACGCGCACCAATCGCTGCCAGGCGCGGCGTTCTTCTTCGCGCAGCGTGCGACTGAGATCGGTCAACACGAGCAATTGGTGCGGCAAGCCATGCTCCCGAAACGTGCTCCGTCGAATTCCCCAACGGCCGGATCCTCCCGGGAAGCTGAGCGTCAGCGGTTCGTCCTCATCAGCATCGTGACAGGCGTCGAGCCCGAGTTCCGTTGCCGTTTTGCCAAGCATTTTGTCCATTGGCTGACCAAGCAACGTCTCGCCCGAGCGATTGACCAGACGCAAACGGCGTTCTGGATCGAAGGTGAAGATCGCGACATCGATTTCGCCCATGATCGTGCGCAAAAGCGCGGTCGCTTCAAAGGCACCGAGACGTTGCAGGCGCAACGTTTCACCGAGCGAGTTGATTTCCAAAAGAACCTCTCCCAGTGCATTGTCTTCGCGGGCTCCGCGCGCCCGAATCGAATAATCACCTTCGCGTAATGCCGCAAGGAGATTGGACATGGTTCGCAACGGATGAACGATGTGTTCGCGCGCCTTAGAGATGAAAGCAAGAAACCATGCAACAATCAGGATGGTTAACGTCCACTGCATTTTCGCGCTGTAATCGCCGAACCAAAGAAGCGCGAGCGCGACAACGAGCGCGGGAGTGGCAGCGCCGACTGTAAGCCAGGTCAGTTTTCCCTCATGTGAAAGCCGGTAGCGACTTTTCGGTATCCGATTCATTTTCGCTATCTTCCCGGGAAAAGACGCGGTCTCGGGTGTTGCAGCCGACATCCTTCTAGGCCGCTCTGATATATTTGATTTACAGAAAGAAATTCGTGGCGAGGCGCGGCGAATGGCATTTGAGGGGGCGTGCGCTCCCCAGTCATAACCCGTACTGCTGCAACCGTCGGTAAAATGCGCTTCTGCTCAAGCCCAGAGCTTCCGCCGCTTTTCGCGCATTGCCATCATTCCGCGCCAGCGCCTTCTTAATTAGAAATGCTTCCACTTCTTCGAGACTCATCTCCTCAAGACTGCGAGGCTCGGCCCCGGGAGATGTTAGGCCGAGATCGGCTGCTCTTATTTGTCGATCCTGCGCCATGAGCACGGCCCGCTCGATGACGTGATCGAGCTCGCGAACGTTTCCCGGAAACCGATGCTGTAATAAGCGCTCGTGTGCCTGCTCATCTAAACCTGTAATTTTCTTCCGATATCGCTGCACGTGTTGCCGAAGAAAGCTGTTTGCCAGGAGCATGATGTCCTCGCGGCGCTCGCGCAGCGGAGGTAATGCAATCTGAATTGTGTTTAAACGAAAGAGGAGGTCTTGTCGAAAACGCCCAGCCGCGATTTCATCCTCCAGATTTGCGTTCGTAGCAGAAATGATGCGCACGTTTGCGTGCAATGTTTTCGAGGAGCCGACACGTTCAAAATTACCCGTCTCGATTACGCGGAGCAGTTTTGCCTGCTGGGCGAGCGGAATGTTTGCGATCTCGTCCATGAAAAGCGTACTTTCATCCGCAAGTTCAAATCGACCGGCCCGGTCGGCCTTCGCGTCGGTGAACGCGCCCTTTACGTGTCCGAAAAGTTCGCTCTCAAACAATGTTTCGGACAAACCCCCCATATTGACGGTAATCATCGTTCGCGATGCGCGCGGGGAGAGTGCGTGAAGCGCCTGCGCGATCAACCCTTTGCCTGTTCCGTTTTCTCCAGTGATCAGCACGTTTGCGTCGGACGGCCCTACCCGTGAAATCATTTCCATCACCGGCCGCATGGCGGGTGATTCCGCGATTAAGTTTGGCATGCTGCCACGCAGCAGCTGATTTTCGGCTTCAAGTTTGCGGCCCCGGCGAAGAGCCATCGCCAACTCGGTTTGTGTGCGCGCGATTGTCAACAGGCGCTCGTTGTCCCACGGTTTCGTTACAAAATCTCGTGCCCCACGTTTCATTGCTTCGACTGCGAGATCGATCGACGCCCACGCTGTCATCACAACGATCGGCAACGTGCCATCGACCTCCTGTATCTTGGGAATGGCAGCCAAGCCTTCCTGTCCCGAGGTCGTGTCGCGGGCATAATTGAGATCCATGATCAGCAGTGTGTAATCCTTCTTTTCCAGCGCGCTGAAGATTCCAGCGAGCGATGTGACCGCTTCGGTCTGGTACCCTTCGCCTTTGAGCAGGATGCGCAGCGCTTCGAGCACGTCGCGCTGATCATCCGCAAGAAGAATTCGAGTCACTATCTAATTCTCCGCTAACCGAGTGCGCCAAACGCCAGCCCGAGACTGTAAGTAACCACGGCAACAATCACCCCGATCCAGGTCATTTCCAGGCCGGATGCCCACCAGGAGCGGATAGTGATCAGCGATTTTAACGCGCCGACCAGGAAGTGCGCAACCAAACTGATGCCAAACGAACTAATCACCGCAGTAACTCCGCCCGAGAAAAAGAACGGAATAATCGGAACGAAGGCACCGATCGCGGTCGAGACGCCAGCCGAAGTCGCGGCGGTCCATTGATTCGGGAAACGATGCTCGGACAAACCAAGCTCACTTTGCGCCATCGCCTGCACGAATTGTTCGGGTTGCTCGGCGAGACGCTCCGCCATTTTTTGCGATTCTTCAGGAGTGAATCCCTGCAGTTGATAGAAGAGCGACATTTCCTCGATCTCTTCCTCCGGGTTCTCCTCTACTTCCGCCCGCTCGCGCGAAATTTCGGCTTCGTAAACTTCCGCCTCGCTTTTCGCGGCAAGATAGGCGCCTGCACCCATTGAGAGCGTCGAGGCAAGCATTCCGGCGAGACCAGAGATTAAAATGTAATGTTGCTGGTTGTTAGTCGCACCGGCCACGCCCGAAACAATTCCGAACACCGCGCCTAATCCATCGTTTGCGCCGTAGATCGCGTCAGCTACCCAACTGCCACCTCGTCCGTGCCACCGTTCGCGTTTCAGGATTTTGTCCAGCGCCGTGCGCGGGCCCGGTGGCGGCGCCATTGCGTTTAACGCTCGCGCGTGTGCCTTTTCCTCAAGCGCGCTCTTGCGCAAGAATTCCTGCACATCCTCTTCACCGGCCAGAGCGCGTTCGGCTTGATCATGAAATTCCGCTTCGTGCTGTTCTTCCGCGGCTTCCATTCGACGAATCGCGATGTCTGCGCCCGCAATCTTGTTCCACCAACGATTCAATCGGCGCGCAATCGTCTCTTTAAAAACAGGCGGCTCTACCCCGAGATCTCTCAGCTTTTGCTCCCAGCGCTGTGCGTGGCGCTCTTCTGCTTCCGCCATGCGCAACAAAATTCCCCGGCGCTTCTCATCTTTTTCGTCCGCGGCCAAATCGCGATAGACCCGCGCAGTCTCAACCTCCGCGCGCCAGTTTTGCCTGACCACATCGATCATCTGTTGTCGATCTTTTGTCCCGCCCGATGGGTTTTCGTTTTTCATTGTGCTCAGTCGGCAGGCGCCACCGTTGCGCTGATTGGCGGTTCCATTCTTGCTCTTAACTGCTGCGCAGTAATCACCATTGCCACTGAACCGATTATCAGGCCAGCCGCCATGACGGTCCGCATGGTCAAAGTTTCCCCGGCAAAAGCGGCGCCGAGCAGAACTGCTACGATCGGATTGACGTAGGCATACGTGGCGACTTTTGCCGGATCGCAATGGCGCAACAGCCAGATGTAAGCGGTGTATCCAACCACCGCCCCAATGACGATCAGATACGCAAACGAAGCCACCGACAAGATCGACACCGACCCCGGATGGAAACGTCGCAACTCGCCAGTCAACGCGCCGGTAAGCAACAAGAGCATTCCTCCACACATCATCTGTTGGGCCGCGGTCAAAAATGGAGAAGCCGCATGTTTCGCCACGCGCGAATACAACGACCCCGCCGACCAAAGGAAAGTTGAAACAAGCAGGATCGACATTCCGATAGCGGGACCGTGTGCACCGTTCGAGGAAAACCGCAACGACGGGCCAAGTAAAATTCCAACGCCAACAAAGCCTCCTACCAGGCCGAGCCAAACAATTGGTGTCGGTCTTGGCGTCATTCCACTCGCCCACCCCAGAACCACGATGTAAATCGGAACGATCGCCACAATGACTGCGGCCAATCCCGAGTCGATATACTTTTCAGAAATCGTTACCCCTCCATTTCCTCCGAGAAGCAAACAGGCTCCGATAATCAAAGATGTGCGCCAGTTCGCCCAGCTCGATTTAACCATGCCTTGCGACCAAGCGATCGCGTACATGATCAAGCCGGCAAGGAGGAACCTGGTGCCCGCCATCAGAAATGGCGGAATCGTTTCAATCGCAAATCGAATCCCAAGGTAAGTCGAACCCCAAATCAGATAAAGCGCGGCAAATGCGATAATGATCCGGATTCTTTTCGAGGCGGCCATGGAGCAATGACAATCTGCCATTCGCGCGACAGAGCAACCATCCGCCTCTTGCGAATGAAATATCAATCCCGTAGGGCACGCCTGTGGCGCGTCCAAAACGCCCTCGCTTACATCCTTCGCCTGAAAATCAATCGGTAGAGCAAGAGCAAAAGCATGGCGCCAACCAGCGCGCCGATAAATCCGGCAGTCTGCCCCGGTCGGTACCAGCCAACTGCCTGACCGAGATAAGTGGCAACGAGCGCGCCTGCGATACCGAGGAGAATCGTCACGATGCAGCCGCCGGGATCCCTTCCCGGCATCAACAACTTCGCAATCGCGCCGATAACAAGACCGATAATCAAAATCCAGAGAATAGAGTGAGAGCTGAAGTCCATATGAGAACGAGGTTTATCGAATTAATTGCCTCACGGCAAGGAATTGGTTTAAAGTTTTGCGGCTGGCACAGCCGATCGCTTCGCGGAATTTCTTAAAGCTCGATCACTTGTGCGGAGCGAATGTCTTCGCTGGCGCGAATCTCTTGGAGCAACGCTACATCTGGCGCAGTATCAAGATTCAGGACAGTGAGCGCGGTGCCACCGGCTTGATTCCGGCTTAATGACATGGTGGCGATGTTGACGCCGTGGTTACCGAGCAATGTCCCGATTCGCCCCACCATTCCGGGGCGATCGGTATTTTCTAACACGAGCACCACGCCGTGCGGTCGTGCTTCGACCGGGCGACTGTTCACGCTCACGATTCGCGGCGTTGCGCCGAAAAATGCGCCGCCCACGGAAACCATTTTCCCTTCAGCGGTTGCCGAGAGTTCCAGCAGATCGCTGTAATCGCCCGGCGCGCTCAATCGCGATTCGGTAACTTTCAGACCGAGACTCTTGGCAAACGCCGGCGCATTCACTTCGTTCACGTCGCTACCGC
>WNFR01006929.1_pt1 | contig 11556 bp, 8 predicted proteins | sample 5400221 | NCBI WGS metagenome assembly WNFR01 (sample SAMN13153357, study PRJNA577476) | soil metagenome | isolation source: 40 cm soil under Madrone tree | place: USA:California | collected 2016-06-14 | reverse complement strand
ACGATGCTGGGCACCATGATTTGTGTTCGCAAGAAAGAGTAAACATTTCCGGTTGATTTCATAATTTGGTTTCGGACCTTCTTTCAGCTTAAGATCTTGACGCTTGGGTGACGGCTCGGCGATGAGGTCAGTCCCGGGAGCGGTAGCGACCGGGTTTGGTTCTCGTGATCCCGGGTCGCGTGGGTTGTGGAGACCCGGTCGCTACCGCTCCCGGTATGGACTTCATTGGCGCGGAAGGATTTCTCTATGACAAAACCAATTCGTATTCTGCTGCAAACCACGATTCCATATGGCGAAGACAACTGGCACATCGGCCGCTTCTCTTTGTTGCGCGACGAACTGAGATCGATGAAGGACGAAGATGGGAACCAACTCTGTGAAGTGACGACCCGTAATCGCGAAGCTGATGCGGCGAGGAATGAGCCGGTCCTCAGCGGGCTTGATCAATCTGGCTTCGACGAATTGTGGTTGTTCGCGATCGATAACGGTGATGGATTGAGTGTGCCCGATTGCCAGGGAATAACACGCTTTCGCCAGCGCGGCGGCGGAATTATGGCGACGCGCGATCATCAGGACCTGGGGATCTCTTTGTGTACACTCGGAGGCATAGGCCGCGCGCACTACTTTCATACTAGACATCCTGAGCCCGACTCTTCGAGGCATGTGCGCGACGACACGGACACAACCTCGATCTCCTGGCCCAACTATCACTCGGGCCGGAACGGTGACTATCAAATCATTGCCGTGACTTCCCCGCATAGAGTCCTGCGCCGGAGTGCTTCAGCAGATGATCTGATTCAATTCTTTCCGGCTCATCCGCATGAGGGGGCCGTCGGCGTGCCCGAAGGTGAAGATCACGCGCAGGTGATAGCCACCGGTCAAAGCAAAGTAACGGGTCGTCCTTTCAATCTCGTCGTCGCCTTCGGCAGCTCACGCAACGAACACGGCAACACGCTCGGCCGCGGCATTGCCGAATCAAGCTTTCACCACTTCGTCGATTACAACTGGAATACGGACATGGGCTGTCCCAGCTTTCTCGAAGAACCGCCGGGGGACGGCTACAAACGAAATCCGGAGGCACTGGAGGATATTAAGACGTACGTGCGAAATGCGGCGGTTTGGTTGGCGGGCCGTTGATCTTGTCGAGTCGTCGTTACAGAACCGGGAGCAGTAGCGACCGGGTCATACACGCAACTTGCTTCGAGCGCTCGCTCTCCAAAGGCCAGGAATTCCCGAAGCTGGCAGCATGGCCATGCCGTTAGGCGCGAAATATTTATAGACCCGGACCTCTTCCTTGAATTCAGTGTGTGAAGGTGCGAAGTGTGTTTCCTAAAGGAGCTTTGGACTTAGGGGCCCGCTGCGAACTATAAACATAGCGCTCCTACGGAGCTGACAGAAGGAACAACCGATGAAACCGATTTCAATAATTATTATCTCTCTGTTGCTCGCCTTTGACGCCATCGCTCAGCAGCCCGCCACCTACCAACTCAAACCCACACCCAAAACAGTCGCCTGGGGTTACTACGACGCCGGCACGACGCCGGTCTTGCGGATCAAGTCTGGTGACACGGTCGAGGTGCAGACGCTGATCACTTCGACTCCAAACAGGTTGGAAGGCGCGGGCGTGAAGCCGGCTGATGTCGAGCAGTCTTTGCGCGACATCGTTAAGGAAGTTACTAACAAGGGACCGGGCGGGCACATTCTTACGGGGCCGATCTTTATCGAAGGAGCAGAGCCGGGCGACGTGCTCGAGGTCAGGATCAAGTCTATCAAGCTGGCGATTCCTTATGCTTACAACGCGTTCAGTCCCGGGCGCGGTTTTCTGCCGGAAGACTTTCCTTACGCGAAGATGCGCATCATTCCTTTGGATGAGCGGCGCATGGTCGCGCATTTTGCCGATGGGATCGAGATACCTTTGCGGCCCTTCTTTGGCAGCATCGGCGTGGCGCCGCCCGAAGTTTCAGGCCGCATCTCGAGCGCGCCGCCGTGGATTCACGCCGGCAACCTGGACAACAAAGAGTTGGTGGCGGGCACGACCCTTTTTATTCCCGTACACGCCAGGGGAGCATTGTTTCTCGCCGGCGACGGCCACGCCGGCCAGGGCAACGGCGAAGTCGACATCACCGCGATGGAAACTTCTCTGATCGGGACCTTTCAATTGATCGTGCGCAAGGATATGCATTTGCGCTGGCCACGCGCCGAAACGCCGACGCATTACATCACGATGGGCTTGCACGAGGATTTGAACGAAGCTACCAAAGCAGCTCTGCGCGAGATGATCGATTTCCTGGTCAACGAAAAGCACCTGACTCGTGACGACGCGTATCAGCTTTGCAGCGTCGCAGCCGATCTGGACATCACCCAACTCGTCGATGGCAACAAAGGCGTGCATGCGATGATTCCCAAATCGATTTTCGTCGCGGCCCAGGACAAGACCGGCCTGATAACTTTGGAGCGAAGCACCTGCTTTGGCACCTGTCCCAGTTATATAGTTACGTTGGCGTCTGACGGCCGGGTGACATGGGAAGGACGCGACTATGTAAAGACGATTGGATCCGCAACAGCGCAGATAAAATCGGAAGACTTCAATAAGCTCGCCAGGGAGTTCGAAAGGATCAGGTTCGCTACGCTCGACGATAAGTACGAGCCCGGGACCCGCGGTTGCCCGAAGTCGGCGACGGACAATCCATCTGCACAAACTTCAATTCGGATCAACGGCAAAACCAAGAGTGTCCTTCATTATTATGGCTGCCGGGATTCTGAGGTCTTGCGCACGCTTACGGCGCTGGAACGCAAGATTGACGAAGTAATCGGAACCGAAAGGTGGATCAAGTGATCAACTTGAGGATCGATCTGACGTTCGTGGTGCCGTTAGGCACGAAATGTTTATAGCCCTCCTAGAATCTCATCCAAATTGTGTACGCGGCTCCTCCGCCCACTGTGCGGAAAGTCTCCGACTTTCCGCTCGCATTCTTTTAATGTTTCGGACTATGCCCCTTTTCCTTGTCACTGGATTAGATTCTGGGCACAGCCCGGTAAGTCCTCTAACCTCAACCCGGAAGGCCACAGGCCTTCCGCACATCAGGCGGCACAGCCGCCATCGTCATTGAGGTTGATAATGCGCATCAAGTCGAGTGACAGTATAATGCGCTCGTGCCTCTACTAACCTCTACTGAAGTCCGCGTTCTCGGTTCCCTGATCGAAAAGCAGATCACGACGCCTGAGTATTACCCGCTGACCTTGAACTCGCTGACTCTGGCGTGCAACCAGAAGAACAATCGGAATCCGGTGACCGCGCTTACTGAGACCGAAGTCGAACTAGCTCTCGATAGCCTGCGCGAGAAGAACCTCGCTTATGTCTTCTATGGCAGCACCAGCCGCGTCCCCAAATACAAACACGTCGCTGACAACCTGCACCTGAGCCCTGCAGAGCTGTCCGTGATCTGCGTGCTGATGCTGAGTGGGGCGCAAACCGTCGGTGAAATTCGCGGGCGCGCATACCGTTTGTATGAGTCCTCTGGGCTGGAGGAAATCGAGCAGGCGCTTCATTCACTGGCGACGAAGGACGAGCCTTTGGTAATTAAGTTGCCGCGATTGGCAGGTCAGAAAGAAGCGAGGTTCGGGCACCTGCTCTGCGGCGAAGTTCACATCGAACAACTCGATAGCGACCAACCCACCGGCAGACAGTCGCGCAAATCTGCCGAAGCAGAGCGAGTCGTTAGTCTTGAACACCGAGTCGAAGCACTCGCCGGCGAGGTTGAAAGCTTGCGTTTGCAGTTCGAACAATTCAAGAAGCAGTTTGAATAGGCGCGGCGTAGAGTATCAGTGAAAGTCACCCTCTGGCTTTGAATAACGTGGAAGATTAAAGTGCAAATCTCAAAGAAATAAGAGCGGCGGCGATACCGCGTTACGGTAAGGCATTTCAAGCCAAGAGGCTGCCGAGGTTTTCGAAACGTTCTGCGCTTTCAAAACTTGATCCGTATAATGCGCCTTTGCCAGCGGTTCAGATCAAAGTACTATTCGTTTATCCCGCAAAGAAAGGAAATTGCGCCCATGAAAAGATTCGCAATCTCTGCGACGCTGGTTTTGATAGTCGCGCTGTCGCTCTCCGCCTGCATGCACGGAGTCAGAGGCTCCGGCGTCCGCAAGACTGAGCTGAGAGATCTTCCGGCCTTCAACTCAATTGACACCAGCGGGGCTTTTGAAATGGAAGTGACTTGCCAAAAACCCGCCGGCTTTGAAATCGAAGCCGACGACAACATTGTGCCGTTGGTGCAAACCGAAGTTCGCGATGGAGTACTGCACGTCACCACTACTAAAAGCTACACGTCGGCTGGTGGCATCAAGCTGCGGATCAACGTGCCCGATCTCGTCAGCGTTAAGAGCACCGGCGCCGGAAAGTTCAACGTCTCAGGCGTGAAAAACGATAAGTTCGAGATTCACTCGACAGGCGCGGCAACGGTAATGGCTTCCGGGCAAAGCAAGTATTTGAAGATCAGTTCGACCGGCGCAGGCAAAATTGATGCGCACGATCTGCGCGTCAGCAATGCCGATGTCAGCGTCACCGGCGCGGCGGGCGTCGATGTTTACGCTACCGATGAACTCGATGTCACCGTTTCCGGAGCGGGCCGCGTGACCTACAGCGGCAATCCCAAAGTCAGTAAGAAGGTAAGCGGCGCGGGACAGGTGATCAAGAAAGAGGGCATCAGCGCGTGACTCGTGCGCACTGCTGCGATCCTGAAAAGCGCGTGATTGGAAGAACATAAGTCCGCGTCCGGGTCGCTGAGTTCAAGCTGAGAACCTGACGAAGATCCGATGGAGTATTTTGCTAAGACGACCTTGACGGTGAAGTGAGGTTTGGTCAGTAGAGCATCCCGCTGATTTTTTAGGAGCGGATGATGTCGATGTACGGGATCAATATCCGCGCTATAGATATGTGCCAGTGGCCGCGACCGGAAAAGCTGAGACCTCTGTCCCATAACGCTGGACGATTTCGCCTGCAATTTCGGAGATGCGATCGATCGAGAAAGGTTTTGTGACCACCCAATCCACCTTCGCTGTTTCCTGCTCTTTTGAGCTGACCGCTTCTCCCCAGCCGGTAATAACAGCCACGGGTATCTCCTGATCACGTTCTCGTATTGCGCGCGCCAGCTCCCAACCACTCATTCCCGGCATTCCTACGTCAGTGAAAACCGCTTTGAAACTTTTCGTTTCGAAGAATCTGAGCGCTTCATCTCCGCTCTTCGCGGCAGTCACTTCATAGCCTTCGCTCTCCAGAATGTCGCGCAGCACATCGAGCACGCATTCTTCATCATCAACAACCAGAATGCTCGGCGACTTCGGATTGCGCACTAGTTTCAACTGAACAGCTGCTTCCTCCGGGGTTTCGGTTAAGGGTTTGAGCTCTGCAATCGGCAAATTGATTCGGAAGACAGTGCCGTCTCCGACTGTCGATTCGATCTCGATACTTCCCTGATGTCGCTGAATGATACCGTAACAAACAGCCAGACCGAGACCCATCCCAGCTTTTCCCTTAGTGGTAAAAAATGGATCAAAGATGCGCGATTGCACTTCCGGGCTCATTCCGCATCCTGTGTCGCTAATAGCGATCTCCATCGATCCATCGATCTCTTCTGCTGACAGGATAAGTGTCCCCCCTTTGGGCATGGCGTCGACCGCGTTGAAGACCATGTTGACCAGGACTTCCCGCAACTCAGATGGGTCCCCCATGATTGAAGCGTCAGAATTAATCTGCAAATTGAGATTGATGTGGACGTTGTTCGCCTGGGAGCGATCCTTCCAGCGCGGCCGGGTAATGTCGTTTACGTCCATCAGGAGTTGGTCGACCGCGACTGGCTCGAAGTCATGGTCGCGGCGCTGGCGCGCAAAGTCTTGAATTCGCTTAACCGTCTTGCCGCCATCTCTGGCCGTCTGAACGATGATTTCCAAACCGCGGATTGTTTTTGGATCGTTCTTATCGCGCAGCATCAACTCAGCGCGGCCGAGGATTCCCGCCAATGTGTTGTTGAAGTCATGGGCTACACCTGAGGCCAGTTCGCCCAGGGCCGACATCTTTTCGATCTGGCCAAACTGTTCGCGAATCCGCTCCTGCTCTTCGATGTATCTTGACAGCTCGTCAACGTGCCGTTTGGCCTGGTCCGCCTTCTCCTCGGAAGCCTGGACATTCTTGAGATATGTTCTATAGGTGAAGTAAATGATCGCAATGATTGGCGCAATAATCATCAGCGCGTAAACGGAGGAACCGGTCATAAGCCGGACGGCAATGCTCGCAATCGAAGCGCCGGCAAAATAACTCATTGAGGTCCAGAGATAAGAATTGCGCCAGGTGGCGAAGACTGGCTGATTGGTCTTCAGGCCGGTATAGGCGGCTACCATGCCTGAGTTGATTACGTATTGAAGAAGCGCCATAACACAGATCGCGCCGATCACATGTGTCGAGTAGGGAGACCGGGTGACCTCTGAGATGGGACCAAAAAATAGCCGTAGCGCCCAGACGGTCACAAAAGTTGAGAACGCCATTTGGCTGGTATTGAATACGGATACCCTTAGTTTCTTGCTGACGAATAGCGACGAACTCAAGCCATCTAGGGCGGCCATCAGCACGGCTGCCTCGCCGCCATAGAGCATCATAGTAAGGAAGATGAGCGTATCACCGACAGTGACTTCGCCTTTAACACTGGGAATCGGGATGCTTAGCCGGGAGGCCACAGTACCCATCGCGACGATCAAAACCAGAAAGCGCCAGTCAAGTTGTTGAATATCCAGGCGGTGGATGGAAAGGAGTATCGAGGCGGCGCCAGCCGCGACCACGAAAAACAGAAATGGCTTGAAGAAACGAAGTCTGCTCATGCTGCAAATTCCTGATCTGCTGCTGGCGGTTGGGGCTGAAGGTAAAGCGTGTCGTAGTACTCGCGAAACTTGTACCCGGCTTTTCGGTAAGAAGCTTGGGCCGCGGTGTTTGTTTGGTTGACCAGCAGGCAAACTGCCCTGGTGCGCTCCAACAAATGATTCGTTAGTTGCGTTATGCACCTTGCACCGAAGCCATTGCCTCGGTGCTCTGCGTCTACATATACGCCCTCGACATAAACCACACTTGGCGTATCACTGACGATGTCGGCTTTGAATTTCAATCGTCCATCTTCAATCGCCACCCAAACCCTTCCTCGATCAATCCTGCGCGCGCAGCGCTCACGGAAGCCGGAGGGATCCACGTCCAACGGATTCACCCCGCTTTCTTCGAATGCCGTCTGCGCATGAACCGAGACCACCATCTCAAGTTCCTCAGATCTTGCTAATCGTAGAGACTGCACATTGTCTAAGTTCTCCGCGGTGCGTTTCTCCAGCAATAATTCACGGCAGACCCGCCGTGGCGGTATGCCTCTTTCCTTGTAATGAGTCATGAATTGGCTGATCTTATCCTCTTCACCTAAGACGGCGCGCGCGAACAAACAGCTTTGGGTCAGCTTGGCAAACGCCGCTACCGCAGCGTCAGTCCGAGCGTCGAAGAGTGTGATGTGGCCAATCAGCGCAACTCCTTCAAGCCGGTCCCTCCCATCGCGGCACCCATAGAAGGTACCGCGATTGAAGGAACTAATCAGACCGTTGTCGTATATGCAGCTGGTCTCGATGAACGTGTGCAGTGGACGAGCGGCCAGAAAACTCAGCACCTCTGCCTTGTGCTCATTATCGAGCGGCTGAACCTGGTGGTTGCCAGCTAAAGCTACCGGCGGTACTGAGCTGACAGGGGCGACTTTCAGCATCATTTGAGTCCTTTCTTGCAGATGTTTTAGCCGTACAATCTGAACTCAAGCTTAGTAGTTAAGACAATCAAGGCCAGAGTCTATGACCGCCGTTGAGACGATCGTAAGATCCCCATTAATCGCCGCGGATTGTGCCTGAATAAAAGCGTCGCTGACGATGATGCCATCGCTGACTATAGTGCCGTCACTGGCGATTACGCCGTCGCTGACAATGGTCCCATCGCTGATAATCACGCCATCGCTGACAATGATGCCCAGGTTGAGAAAGAGTAGGCCGTCGCTCATTGTGATGCCGCTGGCGATGATGATCTTATCGCTGACGATAGTGCCGTCACTGGCAATTACACCATCACTGACAATCGTGCCATCGGTAATAATAACGCCATCGCTAATGATTATGCCGTCACTGATGATTACGCCATCGCTGACAATCGTGCCATCGCTGACAATCGTGCCGTTTGAGATAATAAGTCCATCGCTAACGATCGTACCCGCTGCATACATCGGCTGGTATTTGGTAATCAGGCTTGTGCCTTTCACCCAATGACGCCCCAGCAGAATGCCTTGCGACCAGGTGAAGGTCTGTCCTGCAATGGTCGTCCGCGGAACAGGCAAAAGAACTGTGTTCAAGAAAGGAGCTCCGATGGGCTTGGTGGTGCCAAAGTTAGTGCGCACCAATCGAGCCAGACGCACGGCGCCCTCAATGTTGAGCTCGCCAGCACCTTGCTCCAGCGTGTTAAAGCCGGCAAGGGGTTGTGCCGTATACATCAGAAGTGCTTTCACCATGTTAGGTGTCAGCGTAGGATTCGCTTGTAACAGCAGTGCTGCTGCGCCGGCGACGGCGGGCGCGGCCATTGAGGTGCCGTTGAGCATCATCTGATCGCGACTTGCAACGGGGCTGATGTTGGCGTCCAGTTGGGGATTTTGTCTTACCAAAAGATTATCTGGGGCCTGCGCTTCCAAGATCTTATTCCCCGGAGCAACCAGATCCGGCTTCATTAAGCCATCGTAATGCCTAATACCTGCTTCATCGACCCACGAGCTTCGTGTGGGACCCCGCGAACTATAGGAGGCGACGCCGTCGTCGTTGCGCCCATCGGTGCCAAAGGTGTTCGCGGCCCCGACAGTAATCGCTGATGGTTCAATTCCGGGGGAATGAATCATTCCGTAAATTTTCTGTCCCGCACTGTTCTTTCCGTTGTTGCCGGCGGCGACAACAACAACGACGCCTGAATTAACCAAGCGGCGCACGGCGCGACATATCGGATCATTTCTGTACGAATCTATCGCCGGCGTGCCCAGGCTCATGTTGACGACGCGAATGTTGTAAGTCGACTTGTTGGCCATAATCCAGTCCAGCGCCGCGAGCGTGCCCGAGATTGTACCGGCGCCCTGCGAGTTCAGCACTCGCAAGTTAATCAGATTTGCGTTGGGCGCGATTCCCAGATAGGCGGAGTTCGAAACACGGCCACCGCCGCCCGCAATTGCGGCCACGTGCGTGCCATGCCCGTAAGGATCATCAGTCCGATTTTCGCCGGTGAAGTCCTGGCTATAGACAACGCGCACGTTATTGCTCTTATCTAGAAAGTCCACATGGCTCGTATAAATTCCTGAGTCGAGAACCGCGATTCCCATACCAGTACCATCGAGACCCGTGACGTTGATACCACTCGTTGTGCGCACTGCATCGGCGCCCGTCGTTGCCGAAAGGTGGCCCATGGATTCAGTCGGTCTGTCTAAGGAAACAAAAGCGACCTCATCAAAGCCCGCAACGGCGTCAAACAGGCTCGCCGGCATTTCCACTAAATGCGCACCGAGTGTTTGGAATGTCTTCCTGATATGCACACCGTTGCTATTCAGCAACGAGTTCAATGAGCCACTCATCGGTGCGCGTAGTTGGACGATGACTTTGATAGTGTCCGTGTTAGTGACGCTGTGCGCTTTCGACTGCAAATCGGAGGATCCTCTGGTTCTTCCGGAGCTCAATGATTGGGCGCTGGCGCGGTCGGCAACCATTATGCCGGCGCATAGGCTGACGAGAAGGGCTAAGCTAGTCAACAATGTAATGAGCCGTGAACGTTTGATTAGTTTCATGTCGCGTATCCTCATAATCGTCTATGGGCAGTTCGAGCTTCCCGTCTTAATGGGGGCTAGAGAGCTTTGAATGGACCGTTTTGTTGATTCCCTCCATCAGTTCGATAGCCGGTTCTTGCATGCCGGATCTGTTATCGGTGACGGAATCTTGAAAAGAGCGAGCTCGTCGTATGTCGAGCGCAGATGTCTTGGCGAGCAGCGTGCCAGATGGAGCAATCACGCGAAAGAGCAAATATCCTAAGGAAAACGAGGCTGAAACCGAGATCTTTGGCTCTCGCAGATCGGGCAGAATCGTAGGAGACTAACCACTCAGACCGATCCGGGCCCAAAGCGTCAGCAGAATGACCGGTCATTGACACCTGAGAAAAACGTCACGTCAAAGCTATATCGTGTGACCACGCCAGCGCGGCTGCCACTAATCGAGTGCGGTTTTCTCTGATTTTCCTCGGAGAGCTTGGTGACGCGATGCGCGCGTCGTATCATTGGATCCAATGCAGAGTACCGCAGAACCGGAGACGGTTAACGCCGAAGGCGCCTTGAGGGATTCTTACGGACGCCCGATCCGAGATCTGCGCGTGTCCCTAACCGATCGCTGCAATTTTCGCTGCTTCTACTGCCTGCCGCACGGTGAGCCGCCGATTGCTCCGAAAGAACAGATGCTCTCTTACGAAGAGATCGAATACGTCAGCGAGATTTTTGTCGAGTTGGGAATTGAGAAGATTCGCCTGACCGGCGGCGAGCCAATGATGCGCCAGGACATCGAAGTCATTATCGGCAAACTCGCGAAACTCAAATCAAGCGGGCTCACCGATCTTGCGTTGACGACCAACGGGTACTATCTTCCCGGTCGCGCTCAGGGTTTGAAAGACGCGGGATTGGATCGCATTACGATCAGCTTGGACAGTTTGAAGCGCGACGTGTTCAAGCAAATGACAGGCGTGGATGTTCTGGATCGAGTTCTCCACGGTCTCGCTGCTACAAAGGCGGCTGGCCTGCAGCCCATCAAGATCAATGCCGTCATCGTGCGCGGTCATAACGAAGATGAAGTCGCGGACTTTGCAGCGTTTGCGCGCCAGCACGACGTAAAGATGCGCTTCATTGAATTCATGCCGTTGGATTCCGGTCACGAATGGTCGCGCGACCATGTCGTTTCGGGCCGCGAGGTTCGTGAACGCATCGAAGCGCGATTCCCACTCGAACCCGTTAAGATTGCTCGCGGTTCCGAAACCGCTTCGCGTTTTCGATTTGCCGACGGCGCGCCGGGAGAAATCGGCATCATCGCGCCGGTAACTGAAGCTTTCTGCGGCGCGTGCTCTCGCATAAGGCTAACCGCAGATGGCCAGATTCGCACTTGCCTGTTCTCTACCGTCGAACATTCGTTGCGTGACGTCGTTCGCGGCGGCGCGTCGAGATCTGAAATCATCGATTTCATTATGGGCGTGGTGCTGAAAAAAGAGCCCCGTCATTTGATCAACGAACCGAACTTTGTCCCACCTGCGCGGTCGATGAGCTTCATCGGCGGTTAGTGGAGAACCGAAGCATTGCCCCGACAGCTAATCGACAAAACTGAAGTTTGTCGAACATAATTTGCGCCTCTCAGTCTTGGAACTCAGACCCAACTTCTCTTTTCCGGAGGATCGTTTTCGATGAACCCCAAACGCTTTTTGATCGCCCTGGTGAT
>WNFR01006928.1_pt1 | contig 11557 bp, 8 predicted proteins | sample 5400221 | NCBI WGS metagenome assembly WNFR01 (sample SAMN13153357, study PRJNA577476) | soil metagenome | isolation source: 40 cm soil under Madrone tree | place: USA:California | collected 2016-06-14 | reverse complement strand
AACGAAGGCGCACGGGTGTCGCGGCGCAAGGATCGCGTCGGTGCAGGTTCCACTAAGGGCGTTATTCTGCCCAGTACCAAAGAAGATCCCCACGTTTGACCGCGTTGAGCTTGAGGTCGTCTTGACCTCGTAGGTAGCCGTAAAGCTGAATGTGCCCTTTTCAATACATTGGTTCGTTCCCACGATACCGCCCTTGTAAACGTTGACGCTGGTGGAATCCACGGCCGCGACGCTCACGTCATTGGCCGTGCAGCTGTTGGCCTTGCTTACATCCTTGAGGCAGTTCCCTGCGAATGCTGGCGTGGCCAGAATGGCCAGCGCGAGCAGCACGCAAATTAACGAAAGGCTTCTACAACATGTTCGTAAACTCATATTTCCTCCTCAGAAATTTGGGATACACGGGTGCTTCGCCTGTGGCTGAATTCATGTCCCCCTTGAAGCCAGGTCATGGGCGAGACTCCGTATCGGGCGCTATTTCAGGAGACAGATTTTCCAAGTACAAATTCTGGAACTCTGGCCTGCTGGGTGAATAGTGAGAACAACCGGTCAAACATTTCATCCTGGAACTGCTTGCAGTTGTCGCGCCGAGCCTTGCTGAGGGAGACGAAGTGACACGCAGCCGGGGAAGGCTTTGACGCATAATGCGCTCCTCGGTCAGAAGTGGCATCTGACCGACTTGCAGACTGATTTCGGTAGGTGGCTGGTCTTGCTGGCCAGAAACGCGAGGCTTCAACTTACGTTTGTTCTTGCGCGTCGTCAATTCCCAGAAAGTTGTAATTCAGCTACAACTTTTGGTGTAGAGGCGTGAATGAGAACTAGCGCGAAAGCCCTCACGTTGTTGAATCCCCAACCGAAGTCCCTGTAAATCACGCACGGAGTCTGGCCCAGCTATATCCGGAATACAAGACACCTGATGTGACCGGCGTGTGACCCGCATCTTCCCAGCTAAAGCCCACGATCGGAAAGGCATGCTGCTTGGCATTCCCGCGGCCGGCGTAGAAATTTTGTAGTCTTACTGGATTTGCACCCGATTCGGTGCTACTATTCTGCCAATTTCGAGGCTTTCCGATGTGGGTGCCTGGCCCTGTTCGCTCCCACGTCCACTTGCTGGCAAGCCTCGCGAGGGGAACTGCGCGCCATGAAAAACCCAGCCTTGGCCCCGCGTGTCATTCATTTCGGAGTCTGCGAGTTCAATTCTCAAACCGGTGATCTGCGGAGGCACGGACTCAAAGTCAAGTTGCAGCCGCAAGCTTCAAAAATTTTGTCCCTGCTGCTGGAGCGTCCGGGAGAGATACGTACGCGAGAAGAACTCCAGCAACGCCTGTGGTCGGGCAATACTTTTCGTGATTTCGAGCGTTGCCTTAACAAGTCTGTCCACGTGCTGCGTGAGGCCTTGGGTGACTCGGCCACCAACCCTCGCTACATCGAAACTGCAATCGGTGTGGGATACCGCTTTATTTCCATTTCGCAAGAACCGAGGAGGCCCGCGCTCGCACGGAGAAGTAGACGAAGGATAGATTGCCTGGCCGTGTTGCCCTTAAGTAGTGAACCCGCCGATCCCGAATTAGAATTTCTCGCTAGGAGAATTGTCGAGAGGCTCATCGATAATGTCTCTCGACTCGCAGGAACTCGGGTTTTGGCCTATCGCACAGTCCAGCACTACCGTGACGCAGAACTTGATCCGCGCACAATAGGCGAGAGGTTGTTAGTCCGCGCCGTTGTCACAGGAGAAATAGTTCAGCGCAATGACGAGTTGCTTTTGCATTTGGAGTTAATTGGCGTGGATGATGGAACTCAGCTCTGGGGTGCGCAGTTCCGGGGACTCTGTTCCGATATCGTTGCCGCTCCCGAGAAACTGGCGGATAGCATTTCGAATGGGCTGCATATGATTCTGGCCACTGAAACTTGCAGGAGACGTCACGTACGACCTGAGGCTGCCTGATTGAGGCCCTGCGTCGTAGGACACTTATTACTGCAGCCTGTTCGAGAACTCATAACTTTTCTCCTCATCAGAAAGTTCGCTACACCAGAACTGCCTGATACTCCTCGTAAGCGCCCTTGAAGTCGGTGATCTGATGATTCCCCTCGAAGTGCCAAATTCTTGTAGCGACTTCGTCGATCAAGTCTTCGTCGTGCGTGACCAGGAACACCGTCCCCTGATAGCGCTGCAAAGCAATATTGAGGGCATTAATCGATTCGAGGTCCAGGTGGTTGGTGGGTTCGTCCAGCACTAGGACATTTGGCTTTTGCAGCATCAATTTACAGAAAAGCAGACGGCTTGCCTCGCCGCCGGAAAGAATGTCGGTGCGCTTGTCGGCGTCGTCGCGCGGGAACAACATTTGTCCCAGCAGGCCCCGAATCTCTTCGTGGGCCGCGGAGGGATCCCATTGATGGAGCCATTCGAACACGGTCGTTCCGGGATCGATCAGAGCTTTGTGGTCCTGGGCAAAAAAACCGACGGCAGCTTCGTGTCCCCAGATGACCTTTCCATCACTTAAAAATGCGCCATCGTAGCCGCTGGTCTTGCGCAGCTCGGTATCAGTGACCGTCGGTGAATTTGCCAGTAGCGCGTTCACCAGAGTGGTTTTACCTGCACCGTTCCGGCCCATCAATGCGATCTTCTCTCCGCGGGTCACACTTGCGGTGAAGTTGCGAATGACTGGAGTGTCATCGTACGCCTTGCTCACACCTTCCACTTCCAGAATGTGCTTCCCCGATGGCCGCTTCTGTTCGAACTTCAAATATGGACGCTGAATGTTTGACTTCGCCAGTTCGGTAACCTGCAGGCGTTCAACTTCCTTGCGCCGGGATTGGACTTGGCTCGATCGGGTGCCTGCGGAGAAACGCGCGATGAAGTCATTGAGTTGGGAGATCTTCTTTTCCCGTTGCGCGTTTTGGCTTTCGATCTGCGACCTTACTTGCGTTTTCGCGACCACCATGTCGTCGTAAGTGCCGGTATAAGTAATGATGGTTTCGTAGTCGATATCAGCAATATGGGTGCAGACCCGGTTTAGGAAATGGCGGTCGTGCGAGATGACGATCAGTACTCCCTCAAATTGATTCAGAAAGCTCTGCAGCCAGTGGATCGAGTCCAAATCCAAGTGGTTCGTTGGTTCGTCAAGGAGCAATGCTTGTGGATGTCCAAAAAGAGCCTGCGCGAGCAACACGCGAACTTTGTGCCCGCCGGGCAGTTCGCCCATTTTGCGTTCGTGCAGTTCATCTGGAATATCGAGACCTTGCAGCAGGACGGCGGCATCGCTCTCGGCCGTGTAGCCGTCTTCTTCGCCCACAATGCCTTCGAGTTCCCCAAGCCGCATGCCGTCAGCGTCAGTCATCTCGGATTTTGAGTAGAGTTTTTCGCGCTCTTCCAACGCCGCCCAAAGCCGCTTGTTGCCCATGATTACGGTATCGATGACGCGGTCGCGGTCAAACGCAAACTGGTCCTGGCTCAAGACGCCAAGCTTTTTCGGGCGGACCACGGTCCCTTTCTGCGGCTCGAGCTCGCCGGAGAGAAGCTTCATGAAAGTGGATTTTCCGGCGCCATTAGGTCCGGTCAGACCATAGCGCTTGCCCGGCGTAAAGCCGGTGGAGACTTCGTCAAACAGGATTTTGGCGCCGTAGCGCATGGACACATTACTGACTGAAATCATGTTTTTAAGGGAACTGCGAGGGGTGGTCTACAAGGACACAAACGCAGCTACTGCATTTAGGATATCACGGCGCATACTGGTTTCTTCGCCTCAATAGTAAAGCTCGGGCGGACCTTTGTATTCTTGAACGCTGTTGCCGCCGTCGACGATGATCAACTGGCCCGTGATGTAGGAGGCTGATTCCGAGGCGAGAAACGCCACAGCGGCGGCGATTTCGTCAGGACGGCCGGGCCGGCCTATGGGAGCGTTCTTGCCGGCAGCAATTTCGGATTCGGGGGAAGATGCGGTTTCAATCCAGCCAGGAGCGATCGCATTGACAGTGATTTGCCGGCGGGCAACCTCGAGAGCGAGGCTGCGAGTGAGTCCGACGATGGCGGCTTTGGCCGCGCTGTATGCGGTTTCGCGTGGATTGCTCCCCACTGGCCCTGTCGTGGAGGAGATATTGATAATCCGCCCATAATTGGCTGCCAGCATGCTGGGCAGGACCGCCTTGGTGACGTTGAAAGTCGTTTTGAGGTTGATCGCGATACTGTAGTCCCAATCTTCCTCAGGGAGATCGACGAGCGGCGACGAGGCGCTCGCGCCGGGGCGGCCGATTTGGGTCATGCCCGCGTTATTTACGAGGATATCGATCCGGCCGAAGCGGCTCAGGACTTCCTGAACTAGTACGTGAGCGCGGCCGTAGTCGCACAGATCGGCGGTGAGAGCGACCACGTCGGCGCCTTCCGCCGAGAGCTCGTAAGTACGGTCGTCGATTCGTGACGTGGTGGAAGTGATTGCAATCTTTGCGCCTTGTCCTGCGAGCAGGCGGGCGGTTGCGAAGCCAATGCCTTGCGGACTACCCGCGCCGGTGACGAGCGCAACTTTTCCAGAAAAGTTCATTTTGAGGGCTGCCGGCGGTCACGATGGATTGGGAGCATTCATCTCAGCAGCTGTCGCGAAGTTTTGAGTTCGAAGAAGTGGGAATTGTAGCTGAGCGCAAAATGAGAGGCAAATTGGGCGTTAGCTCGTTGTTCCCATACTGGTATCCCCGTCATTTACAATGTAACCTCTGAGCGGGCCTGTCTTTAGTCTGGACCGGCTATTCCTGTACTCCATGGCGATGCCACTTCCAGCGATTGCCGTCGTCTTGATACAGCGCGGACTGTCGCAGTACCTTCGCCAGCATTTTTTCGATACGACCTTCAAGGGGCTGTATCACGCCAATGCGTTCGATATGGCGCTCCTCATCCCTTATTTTGTGGTTTTAACTTTGCTGGCGTCGTATGGGATCCACCGCTATACGCTGGTTTATCTCTATTACAAGAAGAAGAAAAACAGGACCACAGAACCGGAGCAGAAGTTTTCTGAGCTGCCGCGCGTCACTGTGCAGCTGCCAATTTTTAATGAGCAGTATGTGGTGGACAGGCTGCTGCAGGCGGTTTGCCGGATTGAATATCCGCGCGAGAAGCTGGAGATCCAACTGCTGGACGATTCGACAGATGAAACCGTGGACGTCGCGCGGGGCTTGGTCGAGCACTACGCTTCGCAGGGATATCGGATTACGTATCACCATCGCACCAATCGCGCTGGATACAAGGCAGGCGCGCTGCATGAAGGACTGAAGTCCGCCACAGGCGAGTTCGTTGCCATTTTCGACGCTGACTTTGTTCCTCCATCAGATTTTTTGCTGCGCACCATCCATCACTTCACCGAGCCGAATGTTGGCATGGTGCAGACTCGATGGACTCACATCAATCGCAATTATTCTTTTCTTACGGAAGTGGAAGCCATTCTGCTCGACGGGCACTTCGTGCTCGAGCACTCGGGGCGCGCACGCCACAATGTGTTTTTCAACTTCAATGGCACTGCGGGGATTTGGCGGCGGAAGGCAATCGACGATGCCGGTGGCTGGGAGCACGATACGCTTACCGAAGATACCGACCTCTCCTATCGCGCGCAACTCAAAGGATGGAAGTTTGTCTATCGCCAGGACGTTGAATGTCCGGCTGAACTGCCCGTGGAAATGACGGCGTTCAAGACGCAGCAGGCGCGCTGGGCAAAAGGTTTAATACAGACTGGAAAGAAGATTCTGCCACGTGTGCTCAAGAGCGACCAGCCATTTCGCGTGAAGCTGGAAGCCTGGTATCACTTGACGGCAAATCTAAGCTATCCGCTGATGGTCGTCCTATCCGTACTGCTGTTGCCGGCCATGGTCATTCGCTTCTACCAGGGCTGGTTTCAGATGCTCTATATCGACATTCCTCTTTTCCTGGCGTCTACGTTTTCGATTTCGAGTTTCTATCTGGTCTCGCAACGAGAGCTTTTTCCGAGGACCTGGCCGCGGGCCATTCTGTATTTGCCTTTTCTCATGGCATTAGGAATCGGTCTCACGGTGACCAACACTCGCGCGGTGCTTGAGGCGCTAATCGGCAAACAGACCGCCTTCGCCCGCACCCCGAAGTACCGGGTGGAATCGAAAAAGGACAAAATTCAGGCCGCGAAATATCGCAAACGCCTTGGCTGGGTGCCGTGGATTGAAATGCTGATCGGCAGCTATTTCGCGATGACCGTCTACTACGCGCTGCAGAATGAGAACTACCTTACGGTGCCGTTTCTGCTGCTCTTCGTCATCGGATACTGGTATACCGGCCTGATGTCGCTGCTGCAGGGGCGTTTTGCCGAATTGTCTCTCAGTCCTTCCGAGAACCACTCCAAGCCATTTCCTGTCGGAGTTTAGTTGCCCTCCGCTGTGCCGGGACAGCTTCCTTTCCTTTGTAACCGTCCAGAGTTAGAATGCGTGTCGCTTTCGTTGCGCGTGGAAGGAGTCTGCTATGAACTATCGCGGGTTGGCGTTGAGTGTTGCTTTGGCGATTCTGCTGGTTCCCGTACTGAGCTGCGGCGGGCACAGCGGCGAAACTTACATCCTGATTTCCACCAACATCAAAGTGCCTTATTGGCAGAGCGCCGGATCTGGCTTTTCGCAGTCGGCTCAGCAGTTGGGTGTAGGCTATGCATTTCAAGGGCCTGGTAATTACGATCCCAGTGCCGAAAAGGAAGCGATCGACGCTGCGGTCGGGAAGAATCCCGCCGGGATTCTGGTCTCGGTGGCAGATCCGAATCTCGTCAAAGACAGCATTGATCACGCCATCGCATCGGGCATTCCGGTCATCACCATGGACTCCGACGCTCCCGCCAGCAAACGGCTGTTCTTCATCGGTACGAACAATTTCCAGGCTGGTGAGACTGGCGGCAAGCGCCTGGCCCAGGAGCTCAAGAGCAAAGGGAACGTTGCTGTTTTCACAATGCCCTCGCAGCCGAATCTCAACGAGCGGCTGCGTGGATACCTTGATGTGCTCGGAGGTTATCCTCAGATCAAGGTCGTGCACATTATCGACATCAAGGGCGATCCTCGCATTGCGTTCGATACAACGACCCAGTTCCTGGCCAACGACAAAAAGGAGCACATCGATGCATTTGTGTGCCTCGAAGCTTTGTCAGGAAAAGAAGTGGCGACAGTGCTTGACAATAATGGAGTGAAGGGCAGGACGATCATTGCCATGGACACAGATCCGGATACGTTGCAATGGATCCAAAAAGGCGTTATTGCGGCGACGATTTCGCAGAAGCCGTTTACCATGGCATATGTTGGCTTGAGAATGTTGGACAACCTTCACCACGAACAATTGAAGACGCTGGATGCGGATTGGGCGCGGGACAGCTTTGCGCCCGTTCCGGCATTCGTAGACACGGGATCGGCCCTCGTGGACAAGAACAATGTGGACGCTTTAATTGCCGCAACCAAGTCACTGTCGGGAAAATAGGAGAGCATGAGAAAAGGCCTGCTTTGTGGATTGATATGCGTAGTATTTTCTTTAACTGCGAGCGGTTTGGAGCGGCAGGCTCCTGCCGATTATCATGCCCGTCGTGAAAAGCTTGCAGCAAGACTCGATGGTGGAGTTGCGCTGGTGTTTGCTCCTCCGGAAGCGGAGGGGCCAAACGATCTTTACGGCTATCGTCCTGATGATAATTTCTACTATTTGACGGGATGGCCCGAGCCCGGCGCTGCTCTGCTCATCGCTGCCTCCCGCGATGCGAAGGACGATGCGCCCGCACGGTCCTACACAGAAATTCTCTTTCTGCCGAATCGAAACTTCTCGCAGGAGCAGTGGACCGGCCCAAAGCTCGGGCCGGACAATCCAGCGGCCGCAAAGTTGACCGGGGTTGACCGCGTCGAGCCCATCGACAGCATGCGGAGTGAACTCGTTAAGGTACTGCCGAGCCGCCCTGCGATTTACACGGATGTGCCCGCCGCGGGCGAGAATTCCAATTCGAAGGTGCCATTAGGCTGGCTGCAGAATGCGAATGCGTTTCCGGTCGGCGCTTCCTATCAGGACATCCGGCCGCTGCTCGGGTCTATTCGCACGGTCAAAGATGCAGGCGAAATTGAGCTGATGCGCAAAGCAACGAATGCCTCGATTGCAGCCCAATTTGCGGCTATTCGTGCGATCAAACCCGGCGGCACCGAACGGGAGATTTCCGCGCTCCTGCAATATGAATGGGGGAAGCGCGGGTGTGAGCGTCCTGCGTATGCGCCGATTGTCGGTTCGGGGATTAATTCCACAGTGCTCCACTATTCCAATGATTCCGGCCCGATTCAGTCTGGTGATTTGGTTTTGATGGACGCCGCTGGAGAATACTCACTATATGCATCCGACATCACCCGCACGGTTCCCGCGAATGGTAAATTCACTCCGCGACAACGTGAGATTTACGACATTGTTTTAGCAGCGCAGAAAGCAGCTATCGCGGCCTTCCAATCCGGAAAGTCAACGTTGCAGCGCACGAGCCCCGACTCGCTCCACAAAGTTGCCTACGACTACATCAACACGCATGGGAAAGATTCGCATGGCCAACCGCTGGGCAAATACTTCTTTCATGGGTTGAGCCACTACGTGGGACTGAACGTTCATGATCCCGGAGATTACACGGTTCCGCTCGGCCCGGGCATGGTCTTCACCATCGAACCGGGCATTTACATTCCGGAAGAAAAACTTGGCGTGCGAATTGAAGATATGTTTTACGTGGACAAAGACAGCAAGCTGATCAGGATGACGGAATCATTACCGCAAACGGCGGACGAGATTGAGCGGCTTATGTCGTACAAATAAATTGTGTAGCGGCGGCCGTCCACGCCGCCGTTTTTTTGATACCAGGTTTTGAGGTCTCCGATTTTGATGTCAAGGTTTTGATATCCGCGGGTTTGATATCCTAAGACATCGTGCGGATGTTCTGGTGGTTCCTGATCGTAGCGGCCGCCGCCGGGGCCGTGCTGTGGGCCGCTTTGTCGGCATACGTGCGTGTACGGGAGCGGTTGAAGAAGGCTGAGAACAAGCCGGTCGGCGGCACACGCCAGCCGTAAGCGGATCATTTAACGTTTTCAGGAAACGGGAGGAAGAATGTCATCGTCGGCAGCCCAGGTTGCAAGCGCGAGGAGCCGGTCACTCGATATCGCGCTGCAGATCGCGATCATTGTGGGTGCGAGCTTCTTCGTCGCGTTCTGCGCGCGGATTTATGTTCCAATTCCCGGCACGCCTGTGCCGTTGACGGTCCAGAATTTTGCTGTGCTCCTGGTGGGCCTGGCGCTCGGCAGTCGCCGCGGATTTGCGGCACTGGCTCTGTACTTGGCAGGAGGCGCAGCCGGAATGCCGGTTTTCAGTCCGCACGGTCTCGGCGGAATCGCGCAGATTCTCGGTCCGACCGGCGGATATTTGATTGCTTATCCCTTCGTCGCGGGACTAGTTGGATACATCTTCGAGCGTGGAAAACAGACTTTCGCCCGCGCGGGATTGGCTGCAATAGCGGGAGAGATATTGCTTTTTGCCAGCGGCATCTCGTGGCTGTATGTGTGGACACACTCGCTCTCCCGTGCTCTTAGCTTTGGGCTCTACTGGTTTATCTTCGCTGAAGTAATTAAGGTCATGCTGGCGGCTGGCACCGTTCGTAGCTGGCAGACTTTGTTCTCGCGAGACTAATCGACTTCAAACAATTTCAGTAACGGAGAAGCAATTTGTCTACTCTCACTGCCGTCGGCGTTCGCGAAATCACCATTGCTCACAGTCCCGATTCCGACGACGCATTCATGTTTTACGGACTCGCGACAAGCAAGGTGCAAGTTCCGGGGCTGCGATTCACGCATACTCTTTCCGATATTCAGACGCTGAACCAAAAGGCGATCGAAGGCGACGGCGTTTACGACGTGACTGCGATTTCTTTTCATGCGTATCCTTATCTTCAGAAGAAATACGCGCTGATGACTTGCGGCGGCAGCGTGGGCGAAGGCTATGGACCGATGATCGTGGCTCCGCGCGCCTACTCTCTCAACGAGATTACGAAAAAGAAAATCGCTATCCCCGGCGAACTCACGACTGCCTATCTGGCATTGAAATTGTTTGCTCCGGAAATTGAGACCGAAGTTGTGCCGTTCGATCAGATCATTCCGAGCGTTCTGGACGGAAAATATGAAGCTGGACTGATCATTCACGAAGGCCAACTTACCTACGACCGCGCCGGCCTCCATCGAATTATTGATCTTGGCAAGTGGTGGTCGCAAACGACAGGGCTGCCGCTTCCTCTCGGAGGAAATGCTATCCGCCGAAGCCTGGGGCCGGAGCTGATATCCAACGTGTCTACGGCGCTACGTGAAAGCATTCAGTACGCGCTCGATCACCGCGACGAGGCCCTCGCCTACGCCATGCAATTTGCCCGAGATCTCGATCCGCAGCTAGCTGATCGGTTCGTTGGGATGTACGTGAACGAACGGACGCTGGATTATGGGGAAGATGGGAAAGAGGCAATTCGGCGCTTGCTGGATATGGGGCATCGGGCGGGGATTATTTTGGTCGAGCCCAGGGTTGAATTCGCGGAATAGCTGGTAGCTGTGCTGATTCATCAATGCTGCCTTCTTTACTATCGAATAAGCGGATCGCTCCTTTCTCACCGTTTTACCAGGTGTAATGTGCAGTGTATGTAATCGTCTTCTCTCCATCGGGAGGGATCGTCACCGGGAACTCGATGGTCTTGCTGTCCGTCTTGCGGTAGGGATCGGATTTTTCTAGGATGTCCCAGGTAACCCAACGGTAGAGATGCTCTACTACACGAACGTCCACCGGTTCTTTCTTGTGATTGCGGACTTTGATTTCGAAGGACTCGTCGAGCCTCTGCCGGTTGGTGTCGAGACGGTAATCGGTGCGCCGGCGTTCTCCGGTTAGATCGAAAGCATTTCCGGTATAGACGCGCACCTTCTCGTCGCGCGGAGTGTGATCAATCACGTTCTCGCCGGTGAACTCAATTTGGCCGTCATTATTTCGCCGATAGAAACGCACCCGTCCTTTGGGTAGGGGCATACCCAGGTGGTTAGCTTCCGAGTTATTGAACTCGCGCATGACCCAGATCTTGGAATTTGATTCTGTGCCATAGGAGGATTCATTGCGAATGCTCTCCCAGTTCCAGCCATTGTAGCGATTGGGATCAATTTTGAATCCGTCATAGACATAGACTTGTGCGGTGGAGACGTTTGCCGCCCTTATGAACTCCACCTGCTTGGTTTCGCGATCGTCGAGAGTGGTAGGACGGGCAAGAGTGTAGAGGTGGTACTCGTCGAAAGTTCTTTCGGTGACAGGGGGGATACCGGATCCGACCGCAACCGCACCGCCCAAGGACTGTATTCGGTCGTACCCTTGTCCCGGCTGAATTTTGTTTACATCGCCAGCCATCAGCTTGATGCGGGCATTCTGAAAAGTTTTGCCGCTTTGATTGTCCATGGTGACCCAGCCGACGATGTCAACCGCGTTTCCCTTCTCCGGCGCGACAATGTTGTAGTCGGCTTCCCAGGTCAGGCCGCCGGTTACGTAGGAAAATTCGGCGCG
>WNFR01006927.1_pt1 | contig 11558 bp, 11 predicted proteins | sample 5400221 | NCBI WGS metagenome assembly WNFR01 (sample SAMN13153357, study PRJNA577476) | soil metagenome | isolation source: 40 cm soil under Madrone tree | place: USA:California | collected 2016-06-14 | reverse complement strand
ACGCCGGCCTGTGGTACCCGATCATCGTGGCGGGGATGACGTTCGTGATCGGTACGCTGTTCCTGCCTGAAACCAAGGACCGCGACATCTACGCAGCCGACTGAGGCGTAACGCGGCAGTCATGGATCGAAAGGGCCGCTTCTGAAGCGGCCCTTTTTTTCTCGGATCGAGGCAGGGCGCGCGACCGGATGGGAGTTTGACCGAGCCAGAACGACAGAAGATAATTCGCGCCCGCCGCCGATATCGGTGGTCCGGCGGATTAGCTCAGCTGGTTAGAGCAGAGGAATCATAATCCTTTGGTCCGGGGTTCGAGTCCCTGATCCGCCACCAGATTGACGGGTAGCCCGGGCGTTGAGCGGGCGCCCGGCGCATACGCGTTCACACGCAGTCGACGGCGCGAGGTCGACCCACTATGCTGCTTGCCCGGATGGATGACTCCCTCGTGCACCGCAAGACCGGGCGCGGCGCGAGGTCGACCCGCTATGCTGCTTGACCGGATGGATAAATCGCTCGTGTACCGCAAGACAGGGCGCGGCACGACCGAGCTGGCCGCGACCCATGGCGGAGCCCTTTCGCCCGCCGCCCGTCGCGTGCTGATTCTGCTCGACGGCCAGCGCACGCTGGCCGAGGTGGCCGACCTGTTCGGCGCCGATCTGGTCGAGCACATCGTCTCCGAGCTCGAGGCGAACGGCTTTGCCCGGATGGTCGATCCCGACGACCCTGGGCTGACCACGCAGTCGATCCCGAGCGCCAACTACCCGCCGAAGCTCGCCGACATTTTGCCGCCCCTACCGCCCGAGTCGAAGCTGCGCCTGCCCGCACTGGGCTGGGTCGCACTGGTGCTGGTGGCGGGGGCCAGCGCCGGCGGATACTGGTTCGCTGCGAGCCCCGATCGCAAGGCCGATCAGATCGTCGCTGCCGCGGGTCAGAGCGATGCGGCCCCCGTAGCCATAACGCTCGCGTCCGACGAGCAAACCGGGTCCACGCCCCCGGACACGATCAGGGAGCTGCCGCTGTCGGGTCTTCCCGCGATCATCGTGACGCCGCCCAGGCCGGTCGCACCACCGAGTGCCGCCACCGAGCCGGCCCCGCAGGGCCGCCACCCGGTCGAGCGGCCGGTGCCCGCGCCGGCCACCGAAGCCAGTTCGACGCCCGAGGCCGCGCAGCCGCCCAACGCCGGCTCCGCGGCGCCGTCCGACGCCGGCTCCCCGCCGCCGGCGCGGCCCCCTGCCCCCTCGCCGCGCCCCGTGGTGGTGGCGGCGGCCGAGACCGTGCCGCCGCCTCGGCCGGCGCCGCAGGCGCCTGCAAGCCCGGCACCATCGCCGGCCAACGTTGCGCCGCCCGCCGCTGCGGCGCCGCTCAGCGCTGCCGCGCCGGCTGCCGGCGCCGGGCCCGCCTCCGCGCTGCACGCCCCGGCGGGCGACGTCGCTAACCCACCCGCCGAGCAACTCGCCGCGCTGGCGCCTGCGGCGCCGCCGCGGAGCGAGCCGGTTGCGCTGCACCCGCGCCGGCACAATGCGCCCGCATTCCCAGGGCGCGCGCTGCGCGCCAAAATTCTCCAGGGCCAGGTCCTGGCGCGCATCTGGGTCAACGCGGAAGGATCCGTGGAACAGGTCGATATCGTGAAAGCAGACCCGCCCCGGATATTCGACGACGAAGTCAAGCGCGCACTGTCCGGCTGGACGTTCGACCCGCCGGGCCGTCCGGTCGATACGACCATTGAGCTGATGTTCAAGCCCTGACGGAAAGCACGGTCGCCGGCGCGCGTTGCGCCCCCTGGAAATGGAGCGCGCGGTGACATCCGGCGATACGGTCGAGCTGCGCTGCGTTGCCGAGGGCGACTTCGAGGCCTGGCTGCCCCTGTGGCAGGCCTATCAGGCGTTCTACCGGATCGAACTGACCGAGCCGACCACCCTTGTGACCTGGGCGCGGCTGCTCGATCGATCCGAGCCGATCTTCGGCGCGATGGCCTGGCAGCACGGCCAGGCCGTGGGGCTGGCGCACTGGCTGCATCACCGCAGCACCTGGTCGGCCCGGGATGACTGCTACCTGAACGACCTTTTCGTGGCACCGGCGCAGCGCCGCCACGGCATCGCCCGCCGGCTGATCGAGTTTGCCGCGCAGGCGGCGCGAAGCGCCGGCTGCGGCCAGATCTACTGGCTGACCCACGAGACGAACTTGACCGCCATCGCACTGTACCGGCAGATCGCCGAACGGACGGGATTTCTGGATTTCAGGATCAAGCTGTAGCCCGGCTCCGCATCGATGGCGCCGCCTCGCGTCCTGATCGTCCCTGGCAGCGCCCGCAGTCAAGCGCTGTCCAAGCGCCTGGCCGCTGCGGCGCTGGCCGCGATCGATCGGGCGGCCGGCGCAGGCACACTGATCGATCTGGCGCTGTTCGAGATGCCGCTTTATCACGCCGATCTGGAGGCGCGGGAGGGCGTTCCGGAAGCCACCCGGCGCCTGCAGGCTCTGATCGCGGAGCACGACGCGCTGTTGATCGCAAGCCCCGAGTACAACGGGTCGATGACGCCGTTACTCGTGAATACGCTGGATTGGTGCTCGCGCGTCGATCGCGCGAACCCGACCCGCTCCGGGCTGGCGATCTTCGCCGATAAGCCGGCGGCGCTGGTCGGATCGTCGCCGGGGGCCTTTGGCGGCCTGCGCGCTCTGATTCATCTGCGCGACCTGCTCGGTTACCTGGGCATGGTCGTGATTCCGCAGCAAGTGGTGATCCCCCGCGCGCACCAGGCATTCGACGCCGACGGGGGCCTGGTCGATCCGACTCAGCGCGCCGCGCTCGAAGCGGTGGCCGCAGCCCTGGTCAGGGCCGCGGCGTAACAGGCGGCGCCCGTGCCCGGTCGAAGGCGCGCATTGCCGCGAGCCGGGTGAGCAGCCGGTTCAGGTCGGAAAAATCGAGCGCGGCGCTCCAGCGCTGCAGCGCCACCAGCAGCCGGATGTAGCGTTCCGGATCGCCCTGGCGCAGCAGTCGCTCGCCGGCGATCTGCAGGCGCTCGCGCATGCGGGTCGGAACGACGATCCTGGCCTCGCCCACGCTGGAAAGCTCGGCGTTCATCAGCAGGTGCGCCAGCTTGTCGCTGCCGCGATCGAAGGGCTGGACCCTGCGCAGCAGAATCGAATAGAAGATCGCCCGGGCCAGTCCTTCGGGCACCTCGATCGCCAGCTTCGAGCCGGCCGCCAATGTGCCCTCGATCCGTTCCGGCTCGATCCGTCCCGGCACGGGCGCGGCCGCCGGCGCCGATGGGTCGCGGGTGCGGAAGCGGCCGGCCCGCATGGGTTCGACCAGCCGCATCAACAGCGCATGCCGGGCTCTCATGCCCTGGGCGAACCCGTCGCCGAACGGGGGCACCGAATCGGACAGGGGCGAGCTCGCGGCCAGTTTGAAGACGCTCAGCAGCTCGCGCATCGGGGCGTCGCTGGCAAGGCCGACCTTTCCGGCGAGCACATCGGCACACGCCTGCCGGATCGCCGGCACAGGCGCCGCATCGAAACACTCGAACCAAGCCTCGAGCAGTGCCTGATGGGCGCGGTCAGGCTGCCCGGTGGCGACGGCCTCCCAGCGCGGCCAGCGCTGCCGCCTGAGGCGGTGCGCAAGCGCCTGCAGCATCGCGACGCAGTCCGGATCGGCTTCGCCAGCACCCGTGCCGGCAGCAGCGTCCGCGCTCCCGGAATCCTCCGGAGGCGAGAGCAGCTCGTCGATCAGCTGTTCCAGCCGAACCAGCTCCCGGCTCATGCTCAGCGCTGCGGCCAGGCTGCGCGCCACGCTGCGCACCCGGTCAAGCGCCAGCGCCCCGTCCCCGGCCGCCAGGATCTGCTCCAGGCGCTGCCTCACCGCTGCTTCGCCCCGCGAGCGCCCGTCGGCGCCGCGCGGTCGCGTCAGATTCTCGAGCAGCATCCGTTGCATCGAGGCCAGGTGAAGCGCGCCATGGCCGAGCGGCGCATCGCCCGGCAAAGCGCCCGGCCCCTTGACCAGCGCCACACGCAGGCCGGGCAGGCGGATCGTCCGGTTAAAGCGGCTCGGGTGGCTCAGGATCAGCACGCCCTCGGCCGGAGCTGCTCCGTAGGCGCTTCGATAAGATACGACTGCGCCGGGGACCAGCTCTCCCAGGATACGGACCCAGTGTTCGCGCACGAGTGCAGCCTGCGCCTGGGGATCACGGTCGCTGACATACAATCCCGGCGCCAGTCGTGCCAGCTCGCCTGCGACGCAGCGTCGCTGAGCCGACCTTGCGACGGCCGACGGGGCGCCGCGCGTGATGATCAGATCGTCCTGTCGCTCAGCAGCTAATCCGGGCATGATGACGTCGCTGGCCAGCTAATTTGGATTCTAAGCGAACTCTGTCGCTCGATCACTTAATAGCGTCTGGCCGACATCCTGAAATATAGAGCCGCCGGTCGACGTCCGGACCCGTTATCGAGGGGACCGCTAAAATTGCACCCCCTGCTTTGCCCGCCCCCGGCCGGATTGCTGCAGTGAGCGAGAAGAAGGTCTTCATCCGCACGTTCGGATGCCAGATGAACGAGTACGACTCGGCCAGGATGGCCGACGTGCTCGGGGCCTCGCACGCGATGGCGGTCACCGACTCGCCCGAGGAGGCCGATCTGATTCTTTTCAACACGTGCTCGGTGCGCGAGAAGGCGCAGGAGAAGGTCTTCTCCGATCTGGGGCGGGTCCGGCATCTGAAGCGCAGGCGGCCGCACCTGCTGATCGGCGTAGGCGGCTGCGTGGCCAGCCAGGAGGGGGCCCGGATCATCGAACGGGCGCCCTTCGTCGACCTCGTGTTCGGTCCGCAAACGCTGCACCGGCTGCCGGCGATGATCGAGCAGCGGCGCGCCAGCGGCCGGCCGCAGGTCGACATCTCGTTCCCCGAGATCGAGAAGTTCGATGCCCTGCCGCTGCCGCGGGTCGAGGGCGTGACCGCGTTCGTGTCGATCATGGAAGGCTGCAGCAAGTACTGCACCTTCTGCGTGGTGCCGTACACGCGCGGCGAAGAGGTATCGCGTCCGCTCGAGGACGTGCTGACCGAGGTTGCCGACCTCGCCGCGCAGGGCGTGCGCGAGGTCACGCTGCTGGGGCAGAACGTCAACGCCTACCGGGGCCTGGAGGGCGGCGAGGCGGTCGATTTCGCGATGCTGCTCGAGTGCGTGTCGCAGATCCCGGGCATCGGCCGTATCCGCTACACGACCTCGCATCCGAAGGAATTCACGCCGCGCCTGATCGAGGCCCACCGGCGCCTGCCGCAGCTGGCCGAGCACGTGCACCTGCCGCTGCAGTCGGGATCGGACCGGGTGCTGGCGGCGATGAAGCGCGGCTACACGCTGCTCGAGTACAAATCGATCGTGCGCCGGCTGCGCGCGGCGCGCCCCGCGGTCTCGGTGACCTCGGACTTCATCGTCGGCTTCCCCGGCGAGAGCGAGGCCGACTTCGAGCAGACGCTGCGCCTGGCCGGGGAGTTGCAATTCGACTCGAGCTTTTCGTTCCTCTACAGCCCGCGCCCCGGAACGCCGGCGGCTGAACTGCCGGATCCGACCCCGCGCGAGGTCAAGCTCGATCGCCTGCATCGCCTGCAACACGCGCTCGAAGCGAGCAGCCAGGCGATCGGCGCCTCGATGGTGGGCCGCACCGAGGCGGTTCTGGCGGAGGGCAGGTCCAAGCGCGATCCGAACGAACTCACCGGGCGCACGTCGAACAACCGGATCGTGAACTTCCCGGCGCCCGCGACCCTGGTCGGACAATTCGTCGACGTGCGTATCCTGCAGGCGCTTTCGCACAGCCTGCGCGGCGAGCGCGCCCCGGCCACGGCCGAGCGCGACGGGCCGATCGCTGCGTGAGCACGGCCGCGCGCGCAACGCGTAACCGCAGCGCGTTGACCTTCGTCTACGACGGGGACAACGAGACCCTGGCGCACGTGACCGGGGCCCTGGACGAGAACCTGCGGCAGATCGAAAACGAGCTGGAGATCACGATCCAGCGCCGCGGTCACCGCTTTCGCGTCGAGGGGGCACCCGAGCCCGCCCAGCGCGCGGTGCAGGTGCTCGAATACCTGCTGGCGCATGCGCAAAAGCCCCTGACCACCGAGGAAGTGCAATTGCGACTGGTCGAGCAGCGCGACCGCGCGTCCGCGCCGGAGCCCGTCGCGGGCGAAGGCACCGATGCGGTGGAGTTGCACACGCGCCGGCGCGACCTGCACGGGCGCACGCCACGCCAGCGCGACTACCTGCAAGCGATCATCTCGCACGACATCAGCTTCGGCATCGGGCCGGCCGGAACCGGCAAGACGTACCTGGCCGTGGCCTGCGCGGTCGATGCGCTGGAGCGCTCCGCGGTGCAGCGGATCGTGCTGACGCGGCCGGCGGTGGAAGCGGGCGAGCGGCTGGGTTTCCTGCCGGGCGACCTGGCGCAGAAGGTCGACCCGTACCTGCGGCCCCTTTACGACGCGCTGTTCGATCTGCTGGGCTTCGATCGCACGCAGCGTTTGCTGGAGCGGCAGACGATCGAGATCGCGCCGCTCGCCTACATGCGCGGCCGCACTCTGAACCAGTCGTTCGTGATCCTGGACGAGGCGCAGAACACGACCCCGGAACAGATGAAGATGTTCCTGACGCGGATCGGGTTCGGTTCCAAGGCGGTCGTGACCGGCGACGTGACGCAGATCGATCTTCCGCGCGAGGCCGCCAGCGGGCTGATCGAATCGCAGCACATCCTGCGCGACGTGCGCGGCATCGCCTTCACGTACTTCACAGCCGCAGACGTGGTCCGCCATCCGCTGGTGGCCCGGATCGTCGAGGCCTACGAGCGCGCCGAAAAACTCGAGCCGCCACCGGCGCGCGGCCACCGCCGGTGAGCAGGGCCCTCACCCCCGCCCCTCTGCCGCTGCGCGGGCGAGGGGCGATCAAGGGGCAATCGCGCATCTCGATCATCGGCACCGACCGCTTCCGCTCGATCCCCTCGCGCAGCACGCTGGCCCGCTGGATCCGCTCGGCGCTCGAACGCAGCGCCCGGATCACGCTGGTGCTGGCCGACGCGCGCACCGCGCGACGCCTGAACCACACCTACCGCCAGCGCGACTACCCGACCAACGTGCTGACGTTCTGCTACCAGGACTCGCCCGTGGTCGTAGCCGACGTCGTCGTGTGCGTCGGGGTGGCGCGGGCCGAGGCCGCGCAACAGCGCAAGGCGCTGCGCGCGCACCTGGCGCACCTGGTGATCCACGGCGTGCTGCACGCGCAGGGTTATGACCACGTGCGCGCGGCCGACGCGCGGCGGATGCAGGCGCGCGAAGTGGGTCACCTGGCGCGCCTGAGGATCCCGAATCCTTATGAGTAAGCGAGCGCCGGCTCACGCCGCGGGAGCCGTATTTGCGCCGAATGCCGTTGTTCGCCGCCGGAACCGTGCGATCGGACATGACGGCGCACGCCTGCATCCGCTATCCTGGACCTGACGTAACCGCCGGACGGAGTGATTCGTCCGCACTACATGTCGGATCCCTCGCCTTCGCGCAACTCGGCCGCCCACCGGCACAAAAGCCTGATCGAACGCCTGACGGCGTTCATCTTCCGAGAACCCGAGAACCGGGAGCAGCTGCTGCAGCTGCTGTCCGAAGCGCACGAGCGCGACCTGCTGGACGCCGATGCCCTTTCGATGATCGAGGGCGTACTGCAGGTCTCCGAGCTGCGCGCGCGCGACCTGATGGTGCCGCGCGCGCAGATGGACGTGATCGACATCGAGGTGCCGGTCGAGCAGTGGATTCCGCACGTGATCGAAACGGCGCATTCGCGCTTCCCGGTGTTCGAGGGCAACCGCGACCACGTGATCGGCATCCTGCTCGCCAAGGACCTGCTGCGCTACTACGCCGAACAGGATTTCGATGTGCGCGCGATGCTGCGTCCGGCGGTCTTCATTCCGGAGTCCAAGCCCTTGAACATCCTGCTGCGCGACTTCCGCGCCAATCGCAATCACATCGCGATCGTGGTCGACGAGTACGGCGGCGTGGCGGGACTGATCACGATCGAAGACGTGCTGGAGCAGATCGTCGGTGACATCGAGGACGAATACGATTTCGAGGAGCAGGAAGGCAACATCATCGCGGAAGCCGACAACCGCTTCCGCGTGAAGGGGCTCACCCAGATCGAGCAGTTCAACGAGCAATTCGGCACGCACTTTCCGAACGAGGACTTCGACACCGTCGGGGGCCTGGTCACCGATGCGTTCGGCCGCGTACCCAGGCGCGGCGACTCGACCGAAATCGAGGGCTTTCGCTTCGAGGTGTTGCGCGCCGATCCGCGCCAGCCGCACCTGTTCCTGGTCACGCGCGTGCCCAAGACCGTGATCAGCGAATTCGAAACTGCGGACGTGCGACCGCACGATTGACGCCGATCCTGGCGCCGCTTCTGGCGTTGCTCGCCGGCGGCGCTCACGCGCTGTCGTTTGCCCCGTTCAACCTGCCGGCACTGCAGCTGGCGGCACTGGCCACGCTGATCGCGCTGGCGCAGTGGCAGCCGTCCTGGCAACGCGCCGCCCTGATCGGATTCGCGTTCGGCCTGGGTTGGTTCAGCATCGGCGTGAGCTGGGTCTACATCAGCATGCACGTGCACGGCGACATGCCGTCCTGGATCGCGGCGCTCGCCACATTCGCGCTGGCCGCCCTGCTGGCCGTGTTTCCGGCGCTGGCGGCGGGCGCCGCGCACCGGGCAACGCGTCGCTCTGCGCTGCGGCTGCTGCTCGCCTGGCCGGGCGCCTGGTGTCTGTCCGAGTGGCTGCGCGGCACCATCTTGACCGGCCTTCCCTGGATCGCCAGCGGGTACGCGCACACCGATGGGACCCTGGCCGGTTACGCGCCGGTGGTCGGCGTCTACGGTCTGTGCCTGATCGCGGCGGTGATCGCCGGCGCTGCCGCCACTGTGCTGCAGCGGCGGTCCGATGCGTCGCTTGCGACCCGGATCGCCGCGTTAGGGGTGGCCCTGCTGCTGGTCGCGGGCGGCCAGCTGCTGCGCGGGGTGGAGTGGACGCACCCGGTCGGCCAGCCGCTGCACGTCAAGCTGATCCAGGGCAACATCCCGCAGGACTTGAAGTTCGGCGAGGGTGGAACCGAGCTCGCAATACAGCGCTACTTCGCGCTGATGCCGGATCCGCCCGCACTGCACGCCGACCTGGTCGTGCTGCCGGAGTCGGCTTTTCCGCTTCCGTTTGGCGACCTTCCGGCGGACGCGCGCGAGGCCCTGCTGGACTTTCCGAGCCAGCGGCACGCGGCGCTGATCTTCGGCGTTTTCCTGGAGGAGCCCCGTTACCAGTACTTCAACAGCGCCCTCGGGCTGCAGGATCACGATGCGCCGCAGCGCTACAGCAAGCGGCACCTGGTGCCGTTCGGCGAATTCATCCCGTTCGGCTTCCGCTGGTTCGTCGACCTGATGAACATCCCGATCGGGGATCAGCAGCGCGGCCCCTCGTATCAGCCTCCGATGCAACTGGCGGGCCAGCGGATCGCGGTGAATATCTGCTTCGAGGACCTGTTCGGCGACGAGATCATCGCCGCGTGGCGCGACCCGGCGCGCGAGCCCACGATGCTGCTGAACCTGTCGAACCTGGCGTGGTTCGACGATTCGATCGCGCTGCCGCAGCACCTGCAGATCGCCCGGATGCGCGCGCTCGAGACCGGCCTGCCGCTGCTGCGCGCGACCAACACGGGCGCCACGGCAATCATCGATCCGCACGGCGTCGTGGTGGCGCAACTGCCGTTCAACCTGATCGCCACGCTGCGCGGCGAGATCTCCGGCTTCAAGGGTCACACGCCGTACGTGAAGCACGGCGACATTCCGGCGCTGGGGCTGGCCCTGGTACTGCTCGCGGTGGCGGCTGCCTTCCGCGCCAAAGGGGATGCGGATCGGGCGTCGAAAACTTGAGGCTCGCCCGCTCCGCGCAACCGGGACCATCGCACTGCAAATCCGGGCTTCTCCGGCCCGCGTTCCGGCTATTGTCGAATGCGATATTGGCCGGCCCGCGCCTTGCGCTTTGTGCCGGTTCGGACCGCGGAGACCACTGCATGGGGGCCACCGACCGATTCTTCGCCCCGGGCACCGCTCTGCCGACGATGCCCGAGGTGGCGCGTCGCCTGATCGACAGCTTCGAGAAAGAGAAGGTCGACCTGCGCCAGATCGTCGAGCTGGCCGAGCGCGACCAGTCGCTGTCGGTCAAGATCCTGAAACAGGCCAACTCGGCGCACTACGGGGTCAGCGGCAACGTGACCAACCTGCGCCAGGCCTCGGTGCTGCTGGGGCTGGAGACGCTGCGCAACCTGGTGCTGTCGGCTTGCATGATCGGCGCCTTCCCGCGCACGCCGGGCTTCGACCGGCTGAAGTTCTGGCGGCACTGCGTGGCCACCGGGGGCTACTCGCGCTGGCTGGGGCGCAAGCTGGGCTTCGACTCCGACAGCGCTTATATGGCCGGCTTGCTGCTGCGCTCGGGCCAGATCCTGATGGCGATGGAGCTTCCGCACATGGTGGCCGCGGTCGAGGCCGAGTGCAGCCGTCCGGGACTACGGATGAGCGTCGAGCGCCAGAAGTTCGGCTGCTGCCACCCACAGGTCACCGCGGAGCTGGCGCGCCGCTGGAGCCTGCCGGGGCCGCTGGTCGACGCGTTCCGGCACGCCCCGGATCCGTTGCACGCCGGGCAATTTTCCCTGCTGGGCGCCGTATTGAACCTGGCAGCGACCGCGGCCGATGCGGGCGAGCTGAGCGCACCTAAAGTCAGTCCGCTCGGCGAAGCCGATCCCGAGCTGCTTCGCCACCTTCGGCTGGATGCCGGCTGGCTGCAGACCAACCTGCCGTCCTACGAGAGCATGACCTACTTGGTCGATGCGCTGTGCTCGGCGGCCTGATGTGCGCGAAGCGCGCTAAGCCACCCGCTTCATCCTGACAGCAGCCGCACGCTGGTACGGCTGCTGCCCGCCCCACTCACTTCAGTTGAGCACGGATCTCGCCGCCCTTGTTGTCGGCGCTGTGCACGTTGACGTACAGTTCCCCGGCTTTGAACGCCTTCATCTGGTCCGGGGTGAGCTTGGCGCCGGCCGGTACCTTGTAGGTGTCGCCGTCCTTCGTGAGCGGAATGATCACGGGACCGTTCTTGTCGGCCGCTCCCGTGTGGATGTGCGCCGCCAGGCCCTGAACACCCGTGGTCGTGACGCTGCCGGACACGGATCCGTCATCGCCGACCGTGATCGTTCCCTTACCGGTGGCCGCGGTCTTGACCGGCGGCACCTCGTTTGCGCCTGATAGCGCCACGTTCAAAGCCGCGCCGAGCGCGATCGCGCTTCCCAGTGCGCCGATCGAGAATATCGCCAAGGCAAGAACCGAATGCTTCGTTCTGGTCATCGTTTTCTCCTGAGTAACGAAGTGCGTCGGACAAATCCGACGGCTCGATCAACCGATATCCGGCCAACCGGCCCCTCGCGAGCGGGCGGAGCGTAACACCACTAAACCGCTCCTGCACCATGGGAAAATGGGCCGTCACGCAAACTCCAACAAAAGGTCCCGAGCCTTGG
>WNFR01041733.1_pt1 | contig 11559 bp, 7 predicted proteins | sample 5400221 | NCBI WGS metagenome assembly WNFR01 (sample SAMN13153357, study PRJNA577476) | soil metagenome | isolation source: 40 cm soil under Madrone tree | place: USA:California | collected 2016-06-14 | reverse complement strand
AAAAAGGGCGGCAAGTACGTGCTCAACGGCGAAAAAATGTGGATCACCAGCGGCTCCATCGCGGATATCGCCGTGGTCTGGGCCAAGTGTGAAGACGAAAAGGTGCGCGGCTTCCTCGTGGAAAAAGGCACGCCCGGCTTCAAAGCATGGGACGTCCATGGCAAATGGTCGCTGCGCGCTTCGGTAACCTCCGGCCTTTCTTTCTCCGACTGCGAAATCCCCGCGGAAAATCTGCTCCCTAACGTGGTCGGACTAAAGGGCCCGCTCGGCTGCCTGAATCAAGCCCGCTACGGAATTGGTTGGGGCGCGCTCGGCGCCGCCATGGCCTGCTACGACACTGCGCTGCAGTACGCAAAAACGCGCAAGCAGTTAAACCGCGCGCAAAGCCCGCGACATTCTCGGCGCCAACGGCATCGTCGACGATTACCCCATCATGCGCCACATGAACAATCTCGAAAGCGTCTACACCTACGAAGGCACGAACGACATCCACAAGCTCGTAATCGGCGAACGCGTCACCGGCATCTCCGCCTTCGTGTAGCGTCTTCTTGCACCAAACAACACACATTCAATTCCGAGTCGCACCAGCCCACAAATCCGGTATCTTGTAGGGGCGCAGCACCGCTGCGCCCCGTTTGGAGACAACACATGCGTCTTGGCACGATTCGGTTTGCGTTTCTTCTGCTTTGCATCTCGATCTTTCCTGTCGCCGGCCCCGCGCCCGCCCAGCGCAAGGCTCCGCCCGACCCCGCGCGCCCCAAAATCCGCGCCATCACCGCCTTCATCAATCTCGATCGCGGACAATATCAGCAGCAAGTCGCCGACGCCATGACCCTGCTCAAGCGCGCCCGCACCACGTTCGAGTCGCGTGACTACGAAGTCGAAACCATTCGCATCTCCACGCAGCCATTTCCGGAATACACCAAGGGACTCACCACCGAACAAGCGCTGGCTTTCTTCAAAGATTACGACGCGCTCGCCGAACAACAGAAATTCGCCGCTTCCATCGGCCCGGCATTACTCAATGCGGACGATCCCGAATCGCAAGCCGATCTCCTGGTCGAGGTCCTCAAGAACACGAAATCCATCAACGCCAGTATCGTCGTCGCCGATGAAAACGGCGTGCGCTGGCCGTCTGTAGGCGCCGCCGCTCGCTCCATGCAAAAGCTTGCCGCCACCGAGCACAGCCAGGGCAACTTCAAATTTTCCGCCATCGCGCTTGTCCCCCCGCTCACCCCGTTTTTCCCCGGCTCCTACCACACCGGCTTCGGCCACCAGTTCGCCATCGCGCTGGAATCCGCGAACACCGTAGCCGCTGCTTTTCAGGGCGCACCCGACCTTGCGACCGCGCGTCAACGACTCATCGACCGCCTCGGCAGCGAAGCGCGGAATGTCCAAGACCTCGCCGGTCGTGTCGACCGCGATACCGGCTGGACCTACATGGGCATCGACCTTTCCCCTGCGCCGATGAAAAACGTTTCCATCGCCGCTGCTCTCGAAACTTTGACGGCGCAGCCCATCGGCTCCCCGGGCACACTCACCGGCGCCGCGACAATCACCGCCGCCATACGCGACATTCAAATCAAGCAGACTGGCTACAACGGATTGATGCTGCCGGTCCTCGAAGATTCACGCTTGGCGCAGCGTTGGAGCGAAGGCCGCCTCTCGCTCGACTCACTGCTGAGCTACAGCGCCGTCTGCGGTACGGGCCTGGACACTATCCCGCTCCCCGGCGACATCACCGAGCAGCAACTCGAGTTAATCATCGGAGACATGGCCAGCCTCGCCGTCAAATGGCACAAACCACTATCCGCGCGGCTCCTGCCCGTCACGGGGAAAAAGCCTGGCGATATGACCGAGTTTGACGATCCTTATTTGGTGAACGCCACATTGCAGCCTGTCAGTGGAAAAAATCAGTAGGGAGAACGCGCCGGTCGGCTCCGTTGCGATATCCGTTAAGACTCAGTCTTACGTTGTTCTAGCTCCGCCCAGCGCGCGTAAAGCTGGTCAATCGTTTTCTGCGCTGCATCCATTTCCAACGACGCTGCGCGCAAACGCGCGCCGTCGCTCATGATCGCGGGGTCGACGAGAATGTCATGTTTGGTTTGCAGTTCCTTCTCCGCATCCGCGATGCGTTGCTCGATGCTGTCTAATTCGCGCGCCTCTTTGTAAGACAGCTTCTTTTTTGTCAGCGATTCCTTCGGCGTATTCCTACTTCCACTCGGGCTCTGCGTTTCGACCGACCGGTTGCTCTTGCCCGCTGCCAATTGCGACTGCTGCCAAGACTCCCATTGCTGGTAGTCGGCAAAACGTTCCGCGCCCCCCAGGCCGTCCAGGCCCAAGACAACCGTCGACACCCGGTCGAGCATGTAACGGTCGTGCGTGACCAGCACGAGCGCTCCCCGGTATTCCAGCAGGCTCTCCTCCAACACCTCGAGTGTGGGGATATCCAAGTCGTTGGTGGGCTCGTCGAGCAGCAAGACGTCTGCGGGCTGCAGCATGAGCTGCGCGATCAGCACGCGAGCCCGCTCGCCGCCAGAAAGCCGCCCTATGCGCTGATTGAGGGTTTCTCCCGTGAATAGAAATCGTGCCGCCCAAGCAGCCACGTGAATTACTCGGTCTTGATAAATCACCGAATCGCTGTCCGGGGCGAGGGAGCGCCGCAACGTGATGTCCGGGTCCAGCTCGCGATTCTGGTCGAAGTAGACGATGCGCAAGGAATCCGCCTGCCGCATGCTGCCGCTGTTAGGCTTCAGCTCGCCTTTCAGCAGCCGCAGCAGCGTAGTTTTTCCGCTGCCATTTGGACCAACCAGCCCCACACGCATGCCGGAGGTGATAATGAAATGAATATCGCGAAAAAGCGTGCGATCGCCTACCGCATAACTCACGCCATCCAGCGTGATCAACTGCTTCGTTTGCCTGTCTGACGCGGAGAAATCGATCTTCGCGCTCGTGCTCCGCGTGCGCGCATTCATTTCGGCAAGTTCACCGATCATCTCGTGCGCTTTATCGATGCGCGCCTTCGATTTCGTGGTTCGCGCCTTCGGTCCTCGCCGCAGCCAATCGATTTCCGTGTGCACGCGATTTTCCAGCGCCTCTTGCCGGTTGCGCTGCGCGTGCAGATATAGCTCCTTGGCTTCGAGGAATGCGCTGTAGTTTCCGGAGACGCGCAGCGCGCCATTTTCATACGCGGGATTAAGCTCGACGACTTCGTTAGCGACGTTTTCAAGGAAATAGCGGTCGTGGCTGACAATCACGCTCGCGAACGAAGCCCTCTGCAACACCGTTTCCAGCCACTTGATTCCTGCCAAATCGAGATGGTTCGTCGGCTCGTCTAGCAGCAGAATGTCCGGCTTCTGCACCAGCGCCTCGACGATTGCCAAACGCTTGCGCCAGCCGCCCGACAATGTCGCGGCGTCAGCGTCGAGGTCCGTGAAGCCGGCGCGCCCCAAAATTTCCGCGATGCGCGTCAGTCGATCACTCTCCGAGACCTTTGCTTGGTCCAGCGCCTTGTCGATTACGGAGCGAATCGTTTCGCCCGGCGCGAATTCCGATATTTGCAACACGCAACTCACTCGCGTGCCTTTGCGGATCGCCACATCGCCGCTGTCTGGCTTTACCCCGCCGTTCAGCATCGCGAGAAGCGTCGATTTGCCGGAGCCGTTCGGCCCGATGATGCCGATGCGCTCCCCTTCCGATATCGTGAAAGAGATATCTCGAAAAAGCGGCGCAACCCCGTATCGTTTGGATAGTCCCTGTGCGCTGATGATCGGTGGCAAGTTTCTTAGCGTTCTCCTGGAAGTGCAGCGCTTTAAGAATACAGTAGCCGTGCTTGCATCCGAAGCTGGCGAACACGCACTCGGCCCGTCCAAACCCTACGCTGTGCTAAACTTGAGTTGCATGCACCCTGCAATTCCGCGCCTTCTTGAGCTGCAAACGGTCGACCTGCACATCGCCGCTTTGCGGGCCGAGCTCGAATCCTTTCCCAAACGTATCCAGGAAGCAGACCTGAAGCTTACCGGCGCTCGTAATGCCGTCGCCGCAGCTCGCGAAACCCATACCCACAGCCTCACCGAGCGCAAGAAATTTGAGTTGGACGTGCAGCAGTGGAAAGACCGCGCCAAGAAATACCGCGAACAGAGCGGCGCTGTGAAAACCAACGAAGCCTACAAGGCGCTGCAGCACGAAATCACCAATGCCGAGGCCGAAGTCGCCAAAGCCGAAGACCGCCAGCTGGAAATCATGATGGGCGGAGAGGATTCTGAGAGCCGCGTCAAAAATACCGAAGCCGCGCTGAAGGTAGCGGAGCAGTCCATCGCCGCGGAACGTAAGGAAATCCATGCGCTGTATGTGGAGAAGAAGAAAGAGTTGGACGCCGCACTAGTTGAACGCGAGCGCGCCGTAGAGCCCGTTCCTGAAGATTTGCGCGTTCTTTACGAACGCATTGCCAAGCGGCATCACGGCGTCGCTCTGGCAGAAGCCCGCGACGGCCAGTGCCGCGGCTGCGGGATGCGTGTCCTGCCGCACATTCTGCAGCAGCTCTTGCAGGACGCTAATGACGAACTCTTTCGGCCTCCAGTTCATCGTGATCTTCAAGCGCCCACCTGCCAGTCGTCCAACACCAAATCGCGGCGGGCTCTTCGCCGACTCCGCACCTGAGCCGAATGCCGCGAACGCATCCACCGCCGTCTACCGCGCAAATATTGATGGCGGCTCGCGCGGAAATCCCGGTCCCGCATCCTACGGTGTTGTGATTCGCGATCCGCGCGGCCAAGTCGTCGCCAAGCTGAAAAAGTACATCGGCCGGAGTACCAACAATGTCGCCGAATATTACGGCCTGATCGCCGCGCTAGATTACGCTCAGCAGCATGGCATTCGCGCCCTGCGCGTGGAAAGCGATTCGGAGCTGCTAGTGCGCCAGATGCTCGGCCAATATAAAGTAAAGAGCCCAGAGCTTCGCCCGCTGTTCGAACGCGCGCGCAAAATGGCTCAGGGCTTCGATACCTTCAAAATCGGGCACGTCTACCGCGAGCAAAACGCCGAAGCCGACGCCCTTGCAAACGAAGCGCTCGACGAAACTTCCGGCGCGCCTCGCCGCGCGCGGCAGGATGCATCGGCAGCAAATCCACAACCGCCGCAGCCCCGCAAAATCCGTGCGCGCTTCCGCAACGGCGCCCTAGTCCCGCTCGACCCACTGGACTTACCCGAAGGCTCCGAAGTGGAAATCCTAGTCCGGCCGTTTCCTAAAAACTGATCCGCTAGGTACATCAGGCGACGCAATATTGGATTATTCGTAGCGAAGCGCGTTCATCGGATCCACGCGTGAAGCGCGGTACGCGGGAATGTAGCTGGCCGCCAGGGCAACCACAGCCAAAAAACCCGCCGCGCTGAATAGCGCTAGCGGATCATTCGCTGTCAGACCATACAGCAGAGAGTTAGCGCCCTTTGCCGCGGCCAAGGAAAGCACCAAGCCAGCCCCGACACCCACCGCGAGCAACGTCAGCGTTTGCCGCACAACAATCCCGATAACGTTCCCCCGGCTCGCGCCCAGCGCCATGCGGATTCCAATCTCGTTTTTTCGCATAGCCACGATATAGGACATGACTCCGTACAATCCAATCATCGCGAGAAGCGACGCCAGAACGCCAAAGAATCCAGAGAGCAGCGCCATCAGCCGCTCGCGTCCAAGCGTGTTCTCGATGTCCGTTTGGAAAATATGGAGTTCCGCCTTGAGTGCCGGATTGACTTGACTGATTTTATCCCGCACCGCCGCAATCACCACGGACGGCGGCGAAGAAAACCGTATCAGCAGGACGGCCCAAGGACCCACGTCTGGAAACTGCTCGGCCGGTGCAAAAACCATCGGCGGCGTCGGTTCGCGCAGGTCGGTGTATTTTGTATCTTTCACAATCCCAACAATTTCGTATTCCGTCTCCGGAAAGCCGTTCTCAGCGTTCGTCCGCACGGTTTTTCCGGGCACACTCACGCCAGGCAAATACCTGCGCACAAACGCCTCATTGACCACCGCCACGTGTGGAGACGTTTGCGTGTCCCGGTCGTTGATCCCGCGCCCGGTCAAAAGAGGAATCTGCATAGTCTCGAAATATTCCGGGCTCACCCAGGCGAATTTGGACCCGCCTTCCGCTCCGTTCACACGGACCCCTAAGTTCCAAGTGCTCAGGCTGTTCAAGGGAACGTGCGTCGAAGTGGCGGCTGATTCCACTTGCGGCACGGTTTTTACCGCCGCCTGCAAATCGCGCACAAAGGGCACGTATCGCTCCCGCGGCAAGGCCAGCCGTTTCAGGTCTACGTACGCAACAAGAATTCCTCTTTCGCGAAAACCCGGGTCGAGCGTTATCAGATTCCAGAAGCTTCTCGCAAACAGCAGCGCGCCCACCAGCAGCACCACCGAAACTGCGATTTGCGATGCAACGAGCAGACGTTGAAACGAAAAACGTTCGCGGCCTGCCGTCGTTCCTCGGCTCCCGCTCTTCAGCACCAATCCAGGCTCCGCACTTGAGGACCGCAGCGCCGGCACAAGGGTGACGAAAATGCATGTCGAAATCGCAAGCGCACCCGTAAACGCAAGCACTCGCCACTCCAGCCCAATGCCCAGCTCGATCGGATTGCTTCCCGCGCTCAGAAAGTGCACCAAGCTCCTGCTGAATATTTCCGCCAACGCAATACCCAGAATCGCGCCCGCCGCGGCAAGCACAAATCCCTCCGACAATAATTGCCGGATCAGTCTCCACCGCGAGGCTCCGATCGCCAGTCGCACAGCCATTTCCCGCTCGCGTGTACTCGCTCGCACAAGCATCAGATTAGCCAGGTTCGCGCACGCGATGAGCAGCACCAACCCGGTGGTCCCCAGCAGCAACCACAGCGATGTGTCGTACTTCTGCCGCAGCCAACTAATCCCCTTTCCCCCAGGATACGCGGCGAGCCGAAAGCTCTTATAGAGGTTGAGCGACGTGGCGTTATAGCCGGTCGGCATCGTAGTTTCAATCAGCCCCGGGCTTATTGCGGTGAGTTGCGAGGAGGCCTGCTCCAGCGTCGTGCCCGGTTTTAGCCGTCCTGCGACGTGCAGCCAAAAATAGTCGCTACGCGACGGCGTTATCATCGCCGGAGCGTAAGCCGGCAGCGAACACAGCGGCACCGCAATGTCGAAGTTAGTTCCAACTTCCAGCCCGAAAAAACTGCGCGGTGCTACGCCAATCACTTCGGTAGGACGTCCCTCGATCGTCAGGCGGCTTCCGATTGCGGAATCCTGCCCGCCGAATTCGCTCTGCCACAACCCATAGCTGATCACCACGCCGGGAAGCCCGCAATTTGGCTGGTCATCCTTCTCGGTGAACGTGCGTCCCCGGATCGGCGCCACACCCAAGACGGAAAACATCTCGCCGCTCGCCCAGAGCGTTTGCGCGCGCCTTTCCTGCGCGCCTTCGCCCATCGATATCCAACTGCTCGGCGACCATGCAAAAACGCCCGAGAAAGACTGCTGGTGCAGCCGAATCTGCTCCCACATCGGGTAGCTGAGCATCGTGTCGTAGTCGCCGGCAGTAATCCCAAACCCGCGCGTTCCGCTCTTCACGCGCACCCCCGCCAGCGTCCCGGGATCCGCCACCGGCAGACTCTGCAGCCGCACGGCGTCGACGAGTTGAAAGATAGCCGTATTCGCGCCGATGCCCAGCGCCAGCGTCAGAATCGCCGTGAGCGCGAAGCCCCAGCTCTTGCGCAGCGTGCGTATCGCGAACCGCACATCCTGCAATAAATATTCGAAGTGAATTTTATGCGTCCCCGAGGATTGAGGAGAGGTCCCGTGTTCCGATCCCATTCGATCCGTGCCCCACCCGTCCGAGCAATGCGGGGTACTATCTCACACTACGTTATGAATTGGTATCCACCGCAAGGTCAGGTCCTATCGAATTGGTTACGCCGACTAATTCCGTCGCGACGGACGTCGATTTAGCTCGGCAGTGTCATCCCGAGCGCAGCCGAGGGACCCGCTTTTCTCTGCCGCTTTTCGCCGCGCCCTGTCACTTCAGCGCATACGACCGATACAGCGTATCCCGCCCGCTTTTCGCCGCGCCCTGTCACTTCAGCGCATACGACCGATACAGCGTATCCCGCTGCGCAGGAATAAATCCCGCATCCGAGATAATGCGCCGCAGCTCGCTCTCATTCGTCCGATTCTTCACGCCCGCCGCAAACACCACATTCTCTTCAATCAAAATGCTGCCCACATCATCAGCCCCAAACTGCAATCCCACCTGGCAAACCTTAATCCCCGGCGTAAGCCAGCTCGACTGAATATGGTCAATGTTATCGAGATACAGCCGGCTGACCGCCAGCGTCTTCAGGTAATCGATCGCCGTAGCTTCCTGCACTTTCTTCCCCAGCGCCGTATTCTCCGCCGCAAACATCCACGGGATGAACGCGGTAAACCCTCCGGTATCTTCCTGAATGCGCCGCAACCGCTCCAGGTGATTCACGCGGTGGCGCAGCTCTTCGCCGCAGCCGAACATCATCGTCGCCGTGGTGCGCAGTCCCAGCGAATGCGCGATGCGATGCACCTCTTCCCAATCGTCGCTGGTGCATTTCAGCCGCGCGATCTTCGAGCGAATTTCGTCGTCCAGAATCTCCGCGCCGCCCCCCGGAATCGATTGCAGCCCCGCGTCCATCAGCCGCTCGATCGTTTCGCGCACGCTGATTTCGCTCACTTCCGCGATGCACAGAATTTCCGGCGCCGAAAAGCAATGCAGATGCACTTGCGGGAAGCGCGCTTTCAGCGAGCGCAGCAAATTTTCGTAGTAGCCGATTTGCAGGTCCGGATGCAGCCCGCCTTGCAGCAGAATGCCCGTGCCGCCCAGCTCCAGCATCTCTTCGATTTTCTCGTAGATCGTCTCAAACGACAGGATGTAGCCGTCTTTCGCCCCCAGCGGCCGGTAAAACGCGCAGAACGAGCAGTACTCCGTGCAGAAATTCGTGTAATTGATGTTGCGATCGATCTGGTAAGTCACCACCCGCGGATCGTTCTTCGCCAGGCGCATCTGATGCGCCTCCATCCCGAGCCCAACCAGATCGTCCGACTCCAGCATCTCAATCGCTTGCTGCTTCGTCAGTCCCATAGTTGTGTCCTTGCGTCCTTAGGTTACCCATTGTAACGGAAAAACAGTCCCAACCTTGGGATGTCGGAACGTCCAAACGTCTCGAAACCGCTGAAACGTCCCTGTAGCGCCCGCTTTCTTAAGCGGGCTCCTCAGCTTTGTTACGGGTGGTCGTCTGGGAAAGCACACGGAAAAAACAAACACCGCCAAAGTAAGGAGCGCTATACTAGAGTAAGGAACGAGGTAGATCTTATGAAGAAGCACGCAAAGGTTACAAGCAAAGGCCAGATTACGGTGCCGCGGGAGATTCGGCGCAGGCTGGGGGTTCGCGCCGGCGATCAACTCTTGTTTGAAGAAGACGGCGAGGGCGTACGAGTGACCGCGGTGCGAAAAGACAGCCCTTTTGCGAAGTACATGGGAATCGGCAATCCGGGAATCGGAAAGGGCAAGAAGGCGCTACAGAACTGGATGCGTGACCTACGAGGATATGACGAAGAATGACGACTGCAATCGACACAAACGTCATTGTGGCGCTTTGGGATGCGGAAGATACTCTCCATCGCCCAGCGCGGGCAGCGTTGGATAAGGTGTTTAGCGAAGGCACGCTAGTGATATCGGGGACGGTCTATGCGGAATTGCTCGCGGCGCCCGGGCGGACAGTGGCGTTTGTCGACCGGTTTTGCGAAGAGACTGCGATTGACGTGGAGTGGGAATTAGGAGAGAGGGTGTGGCGAGAGGCAGGAATAGCCTTTCAGAGTTATTCAGTGCGGCGGAGAAAACAAAGAGGCACCGAACCACGGCGGATTCTGGCGGATTTTTTGATCGGAGCGCATGCGGTGGTGAGCGGGTACAAATTACTGACGCTCGACGCCGGGATCTATCAGGCGTCGTTTCCAAAGTTGAAGATTGCCACCGCCTGATCGTGGGGGTCGGAAGGGGCCCAGCCGCCCCTAGCTTCTCTTTGAGCCTCAACCAGAAAATCTACTGACACTTTCAGTCCACCACGCTGATGATCAAGCCGTCGGTGCGGCGCTGGAAGCCGGTAAACTCGCCGAAGAGGGGCGACGTGGTGACGTTGTAGACGTCGTTGAAATTATGATAGTTCGTGAGATTGATCGAATAGACGCCCAGGCGCAGCTTGTGCGCGGTCTTAAGCCGCACGAACGGCACCCGCAGCGGAAAGTCCTTATACACTTGCGCGTCCAGCGAGAAAAAAGTCGGATAGCGCTGCCCGTTCGGCCTGCCCACATAATTCTGCAGCACGTCCAGATTGGAGAACGCAAAGCCTGTGTGCACGTCCACCACGGGGCTGAGCGTGAGCTGCCACGGAAGGTGCATATTGCCCAGGACGAGCACGCGATGCGGCACATCGGAGGGCAAAATGCCTGAAACGTTCGGCCGGATCACCGGCTGCTGGAATCGCACGAACACATCGGACATTGTGTTCAAGTCTCCGCGCGCGCGGCTCCAGATATAAGAAACCGTCAGGTCCGCCGCCTTTACCGGCCGGAAATGCAGAGTGGTTTCGATTTCGTGATAACGAGCTTGCCCCGTGCTGAAGAGCCCGAGCAGCCCGTTCGGCCCAAAGACGTTGGCCAGCGGATTCACGACGAACAGATTGTTCGTCTGGCTATAAAGATAGCTGACGCGCAGGAGGTAATTCTGTGAAAGCTGCCGATCGATTTCGGCGTGCCCGACAAAACTCCGCGGGCTCGTGTTCGGCTCAGAGCGCAGCCGCGAAAGTATCGGCCCGCTGCCATTCGCGACATAGGCGTTGATGAAAGGAACAGGAGCACCGAACGGCTGGCCGAAGGAATCAAGCAAACTAATGTTGCGGACCGGATTCTCCGCGAAATCCGACTCGAGTAAAGACACGCGGTCGTAAAAAAGACCAGCGCCCGCGCGAAACACAGTCTTTTGATTTTTGCCCGGTGAGTAAGCGACTCCGACGCGCGGCCCGATCGCTGCGGCCCGGCCGACAGTCTGGCTCGTAAGACGCGCGCCGGCGTCGATCGCCAGATGTTCGTTGACCGTCCAGTGATCCTGGACGAACTCTTCAAAGTCGGTCGCAGCCGCGCTGAGAGGCCGCTGGCCCGTGAAGGAGATGATTTCCGCCGTCGTCTGATTTTCTCGCAGCAACTGGATCGCCCGCGGCAAATCCGTGCCGTTGTAATTGCGATGCGTGACATCGAGACCAATTCTTATGTCGTGGCGGCCGTGCCACTTCGCCGGCGCGAATTGATACAGCGGCGAAACTTCGTAATTGTTGGCCGTGCGGTTCCAGGTATCGAAAAAGTTGCCGCCCCAGCCGTCCGGCGTAACCAGCATGTCTGCGAATCCCTGGCCGCGCGCATTGCTGTCAAATCGCGTGTAGCGAAAACCGATGCGCAAAAGCTCGTCGGAGCCAAAGTTATGCAGATCCGAAACGCCGATGGAAACGCCTTTCTGGTTG
>WNFR01014314.1_pt1 | contig 11559 bp, 5 predicted proteins | sample 5400221 | NCBI WGS metagenome assembly WNFR01 (sample SAMN13153357, study PRJNA577476) | soil metagenome | isolation source: 40 cm soil under Madrone tree | place: USA:California | collected 2016-06-14 | reverse complement strand
CGCCCGGTCAGACGCGCATCGCCGAGGCCGTGGCGCGCCACCTCTACAAGCTGATGGCGTACAAGGACGAGTACGAAGTCGCTCGGCTGCTCTTGCGCGAAGGGGCGGACCCGGAGATCCGCAAGCAGTTCGCGGGTGGCGCCCGCGTCTACTGGCACCTGCACCCGCCGTTTTTGCGCGCGCTGGGGATGAAGCGCAAGCTGAAGCTGGGTCGCTGGGCGCGGCCCGCGCTGCTCCTGCTGCGCTCGCTTCGCCGGCTGCGCGGCACGGCGCTCGACCCTTTCGGACGGGCGGAGGTGCGCAGGGTCGAGCGCGCGCTCATCGGCGAGTACCGCGACCTCGTGCTGCGCTCGCTGGAGACGCTCTCGCCGTCCACGAGCGACGCCGCGACGCAGATCGCCGAGTTGCCCGACCTGGTGCGCGGCTACGAATCGATCAAGCTACGCAACGTGGCGCGCTTCCGCGAGCAGGCGGCCGCCCTCGAGGCCGAGGCGCGCCAACGCCCTCGCACATTGCCTCTGTCCGCTGGAGGCGCGCACCAGGTCGTTAACGGCGGGAGTCTGGGGTCGCGTTGACACCGCGGCGCAGGAACTCGTCCACCATCGACGCTACAGCCATCGCGCGGTCCGTGATCGCGAGATGATCCGTCGCCGGAAGGACCGCGAGCCGCGCGTCGGGGAGCAGGTGCTGCATCTGCACGGCATGCTCGACACGCACGATGTCGCGATCGCCCAGCACCAGCAGCGTGGGCGCCCGGATGGTCTGGATCTGCGCAGGCGTCCAGCCCTTGAACTCGCGCATCCGCTGCACGCTCTTGGCAAAGAAGGAGGGCAACTGCTCGGGATGCGGCGCGGTGGCGAGGTACGCCTTCCTCAGCTCGAGCGGCATGTCGTCGAGCTTCGCGTGATCGAACCCCTGCCAGAAGCGCGGGTCGGTGCCGTCGCGGCTGAAGAAGACCGACTGGAGGATGAGCGAGCGAACGACCTCGGGATGCCGGAGCGCGATCTCCAGCGCGATGTGACCGCCGTTGCTGTAGCCGAGGAAGTCGGCCTTCGCGACGTGCAGGTGCCGGAGCAGGGCGACCGCGTCCTCGGCGGATTGCTCGAAGGAGAAGGGCCGGTCCACGTCCGCGGTGTGGCCATGCCCCTGTTGCTCGAACGCGATCACCTGTCGTGCCTTGGAGACGAGCGGGATGAGCTTGCCGAACGAGGTCTCGATGGTGGAGCCGCCCCCGTGGAGCAGCACGAGCGGGACGCCATCCTTCGCCGGATTGCCGTGGCTCTCGTAATAAAGCTCGAGCCCGTTCACGGGCGCGTAACCGCGCTCGACGGCGCCGGCGGGCGCCGCGAGCGCGAGACTCAGACAAGCGACCGTCGCGGCCATTACTGCAAGACGTCGCTCGCCATCGCTTCGGCGATGTACGTATCGACGTCTTCCTGAAGCATCAGCCGCGCCGCCTGCAGATCATGGGCCACGCTGGCGACCGCCGTGACGTACCCCGCGTGGTTGCCGTACAGCTCCTCGAGCGACGGCCGCGGGTCGCCGGCGGCGAGCCGATCCGCCTTCGTCCTCTGCAGCGGAATGTACATGCCGTTCAGATCGCAGAGGTCGCCGTCGGTGAACTCGGGTCGTCGCGTGTTCCAGCCCGTCCGCGTCGAGGTGGGCGCGCCCACCTCGGGCGCCCGGATGCCCGCGGCATCGTTGCCCACTGCGTCTACCTTGGGCACGAGCACGCGATGCGTGCTGAGCACGATCGGGTGCAGGAAGTCGATGACGCCGCGGTTGCCCTCGACGCGTGGGCCGAAGTCCCGGTCGCCAGACCCGTTGTAGAGGCCGGCGTATGTCACGCCGGGGATGTGCGGGAAGCCCGTGCTCGCCTGATCGGGCGACACGAGCGTCCCGCGTGCGATGCTGGGCACGCGGCTGTCCGGCGGCCTCCTCCCGTCGCGGACCCATTCGAACAGGGCGCGGACGATGGCTCGCGCGCTCGCCCCGTAGTGGGTCGGGTTGGACAGCTGCTGGCACTGCCGGTTGCCCGTGCCGAAGGTGGGCGTCGCGCCCTTTCCGACGAAGTGCTGCGAACCGCTGAAGAGAAACCGCCGCACGTTCTCGGGCTGCCGGCGGTCCTTCGTGCCGGTGTCGTTGGCGTCCACGAGAGAAGCGCGGAACTGCCACCACTCGGTCGAGCTGTCGGTGTGGATGACCTTCGGATCGGTCGCCGGCCGCTTGAGAATTCCGTCCCGGCAGCCGTCGTCGTCGTCGTCGCCGTCGTCCTCGTCGCGGGCGCCACAGAGCGGGTTGCGCAGGACGCCGTACGCGCGTGGGAAGTTGTCGTCGGGCACGTAGCGCTCGCGGTGCTGGACGGTGAAGGGGTTCGGCTGGGAGAAGCGGTAGTTCAAGAACAGCTTCTGAACGCCGGGAATGTCGATGTGCACCCCGTCGCAGACTCTGCGGCCCTGCTCGTCGGCATTGAAACCCTGGTACAGGTAATCGCGGTAGTACATCCCGCTGGAGGAGATGCCCTCGCAGATGGTGTAGCGCACGTCGGAGGCGGGGTTCGGGTTGCCCGCGTCGTCGCGGCGCGCGTGGTGGAGGAACGACACGATGTCGCGCGAAGTCGCATAGCCAAGGCCCATCACTGGCGAGCCCGCGGCGCGGTAGACGAGCTCGTACACCATGTTGTTCTGGAAGCCGCCGGCGAGGCAGATGTCGGTCGTGCTCGGCGTGCCCGGCGGACCCGACGGGCATTTCGCGAACGACCACAGCGACGGATCGACCAGCATGCCGGCGGGGATGCTCGGGCTGCTCGGCCGCGGCGAGTCGCTGGGCCGCGCGCGCAGCTCGGCCTGGGCGATGACCTTGTCCGTCGACACCGAGGCGTAGCTGTTGAAGGCGGGGCCGCCTGAGAGCGGGAGCGTGAACGGCGTCCCGCCGGCGAAGTTGCGGTCGGAGAACTCGGTCAAGATGCGCTCCGAGATGGGAGCGCCGTTCCGCATTGCAATCGGGAAGTTCACGGTGAGGCGGCTGTTGCCAGTCGCGATGTCCGCGCCCCAGCCGACCCAAGCGATGGTGTAGCCCTCGCGCATCAGCCAGCCGTTGCCGAAGTCGTTGGCGCTGATCGGATTGTTGTTGTTGGCGGTCGGCGGCGTGTCGTTGAGCATGGTGAGCGCGATCTTGTTTCCGCGGTTGTTCACCTCGTAGAAGAGGGCGTGGTTTCCCTTCGCCGGATCGACGGGGCGCAGGAGGACGAGGTCGGCGGAGTACTCGACCCGGCCGGATGCGTTCCTCGGCGCCTTGTCGAGGTCGAAGATGACGCGGTTGTGCTCATTGGCCGGATCGGCTTCGAAATAAGCCGTGCCGGTCAGCTTCTCGTACGGCCCGTTGCCGCCGAACGAGGCGCCGCCGGCGATGGTCTGCTGCGAGGTTACGACGATGCGCGTGACGCGCGCTTGGGCGGAAAAAGCCACCAGGCATGTCAGCGCCAACCCGAGCTTCAACGCTTTGTCCTTCATGACGAGCTCCTCTCGGGACACCTTCGAGAATCGGCCGTGTAGTCTGGATCCGGCATCCGATGTCAAGGCGCGTAGCGGCACGCCCTGAACCTCTACGCTCCACCGACGCGCGCGCCTAGCGCACAGAGTCCCGATACGATGCCGGATACCGCGAAGGGCAGCGCCAGCGAATAACGGAGTAGCCACGCGCCGGTCGCCGCGCCCGCGAACATCAGCGCGACCGACAACGCGCGCCTCGTCCATCCAGGGTTGCTGCCACCCGCGAGCGTGGAGTCCGCCGCGATCCCCGTGATGGTCAGTGTCAGCACGGTCGTGGTGAGGTCGCGCTCCGCGACCTTCCGCACGACTGCATTGCGGACGCCCATCGCAAGGCCGGTCAGGATGATGAGCCCGTACAGACGTGCCGGATCGCGCAAGACGTCGTCGCCGGCGCCGGCTGCCAGCGTCGCTGCGACGAGCAGCAAGATGGCTTCGATCCCGAGTCCAACGCTCACCCAGCGAAGACGCGGACCGCTGGCGATCCGTGCCGCAAGCCGGCCGCCGACGGTTGCCCCGACGACGAAGGCACCGAGAGCGACCCCGGATCGACCGATGGAAAGCCCGGGTGCCGCAAGCGTGGCGAATCCGAGGAACACCACGTTGCCGGTCATGTTGGCAGTGAACACGTGTCCGAGCGCCAGGTAGCTCACCGCGTCGACGAATCCCGTCACCGCGGTGAGAGCGAGAAGCAGCGCCGGCAGGAGGCGATCAGGAGAGGGTGCATTCATGGTTTGCTATCCATCGCTGAATCCGCGAGATATCGCGAATCTGGGCGCCGACTTGCGGATCCAACAAGCGGCATCTGACGGCGGAGCCATGCGCCACGAGCAACTCCGGCGCTGAGGACCGGGAGGGAAGCATCGAGCGGGCGGAACGCCCCTTGCGGAGGATCTTGCCGGACGGCGGGCCATCGGGGGCGGTGGGGGGCCCCAAGTTCAGGCCATGGCGGGGCGGCCGTTGAAAAAGGCTCGAGTGCGGAGGATAGTCGCTTCGGGTCGCGGAATGACGGCGCTGGAGACTGTGCACGCAGGGGGCGTGGGACGAGGGAAATCGGCAGGAGACGCATCGTGACGCCGCTTTCCAGTTACGCGTTCTCAGCATTGCGCGAGGGCGAGCTCACCCTGTACCGGGGCTCCGGCGAGGGTCTGGACCCGATCCTGCTCGTCGCGCCCGTGGCGGAACAGCCCCGGCTCGAGTCCCTCAGGCGGCTCGAACATGAATACGCGCTCCGGGCTGAGCTCGATCCGGACTGGGCGGCACGGCCGCTCGCGCTTACCCGTCGCCACAATCGGACGGTGCTGGTGCTCGAGGATCCGGGTGGCGAGCCGCTCGATCGACTGCTCGGCCGGGCGTTGGAAGCGACGGAATTCCTGCGCATCGCCATCCCGCTCGCGGCCGCGCTCCGCCGGGTGCATGGGCGAAACCTGATCCATAGGGACGTCAAGCCTGCCAATGTCCTGGTGGACATGGCGAGCGGCGGGGCCTGGCTGACCGGCTTCGGCATAGCCTCCCGCCTCCCCCGCGAACATCAGGTCCCCGAGCTGCCGGAGGTGATCGCCGGAACGCTCGCCTACATGGCGCCGGAACAGACGGGTAGAATGAACCGGTCCATCGATTCCCGGAGCGACCTCTACGCCTTGGGGGTCACGCTCTACGAGATGCTCACCGGGGTGCTGCCATTCAACGCCTCACATCCGATGGAGTGGGTCCATTGTCACATCGCCCGTCAGCCGATCCCGCCGGGCGAGCGGGTGAAGGGCATACCGGGTCCGCTCTCGGCCATCGTCTTGAAGCTGCTCGCCAAGACCGCCGAGGACCGTTACCAGACCGCCGCAGGTGTCGAGGCCGACCTCCGGTCTTGCCTGACGGCATGGGAAGCGCACCGCCGCATCGATCCATTCCCGCTGGGTACGCACGACGCGTCGGACCGGCTGCTGATCCCGGAAAAGTTGTATGGGCGCGAAGCCGAGATCGACGCGCTCGTCGCAGCGTTCGATCGGGTGGTGGCCTCCGGCGCGACCGGGCTCGTGCTGCTCTCCGGTCACGCCGGCATCGGAAAGTCCTCGCTCGTCAATGAGCTGCACAAGGCGTTGGTCCCGCCGCGCGGTCTCTTCGCCGCCGGCAAGTTCGACCAGTACAAGCGAAACATCCCATATGCGACGCTGGCCCAGGCCTTCCAGAGCCTTGTCCATCAGATCCTCGGCAAGAGCGACGCGGAGATGAGCCGATGGCGGTCCGCGTTGCTCGACGCGCTTGGCCCGAATGGCCAGCTGATGGTCAATCTCATCCCGGAGCTTGCTCTCATCATCGGTGAGCAACCGCCAGTTCCGGAGCTTTTGCCGCGGGACCGGCAAAACCGGTTCCAGCTGGTGTTCCGGCGCTTCCTCAGCGTGTTTGCCCGGCCGGAGCATCCTCTCGCGCTGTTCCTCGACGACTTGCAATGGCTGGACACCGCGACACTTGATTTGATCGAACATCTCGTCCCGCACCCGGAGGTGCGGCACCTCTTGTTGGTGGGGGCCTACCGGGACAACGAAGTCAATCCCTCGCACCCGCTCATGCGGACGCTGGCGACCATCCGCGGAGCCGGCGGGAGAGTCCAGGAGATCTTGCTTGCTCCGCTCATGCCGTACGATGTGGAGCAGCTGCTTGCAGATGCGCTGCACACGGAGCCTGGGCGCGCGCAACCCTTGGCTGACCTGGTGTTCGAGAAGACCGATGGCAATCCGTTCTTCACCATCCAGTTCTTGAGCGCCCTGGCAGAAGAGGCGCTGCTCGCGTTCGATCCCGTCACGGCGGGCTGGACCTGGGACCTCCCGCGCATCCGCGCCAAGGGCTTTACCGAGAACGTAGCGGATCTCATGGCTGCGAAGCTGAGCCGTCTGCCCCATCCGACTCAGAAGGCCTTGGGACTTCTGGCCTGCCTGGGGAATGTCGCCGAGACGGCTACGCTCAATCTGCTTCACGCTGGTACCGTGGAGGCGACGCATGTCGCCCTCTGGGAAGCGGTCCGGGCCGGCCTCATCCTCCGCTCGGAGACGGCCTACATATTCCTCCACGACCGCATCCAGGAGGCGGCTTATGCGCTGATCGCCGAAGGCGAGCGCGCAATGGAGCATCTTCGGATTGGCCGATTGCTCGCGGCCCGGACCCGGGCGGACGAGTTGGAAGAGCACATCTTCGAGATCGTGAACCAGTTCGACCGGGGCGTGGCGCTGATCACCAGGCAGGACGAGCGCGAGCAGGTTGCCGAGCTCAACCTCATCGCAGGACAGCGCGCCAAGGCGGCAACCGCCTATGCCTCAGCTCTACAGTATTTTACCGCTGGTCGCGCCCTGCTGGCGGAGAGCGGATGGGAGCGGCGCTACCAGCTCACCTTCGACCTCGAGCTCAACCGCGCCGAGTGTGAGTATCTGACCGGGGAGCTGGCGTCAGCGGAGGAACGACTCTCGACGCTGGCCGTTCACGCACGTACGACTCGCGACTCTGCTGCCGTCACCTGCGTGCGCCTCAATCTCTATACGAACCTGGACCAGAGCGACAGCGCCGTCGAGGTGGGGCTGGATTATCTCCGGCGGGTCGACAGCCAGTGGTCGCTGCACGCGACAGTGGAGGACGTCCGCCAGGAGTACGATCGGTTGTGGAAGCGGCTCGGGTCTGGCTCGATCGAGGGGCTGATTGACTTGCCGCTGATGACCGATCCCGACCGATCCGCGACGATGGACGTTCTCACGGCCCTCGCGTCACCGGCCTTGTTCACCGACGAGCATCTTTTCCGCCTCGTGGTCGGTCGGATGGCGACCCTCAGCCTGGAGCATGGCAACAGCGACGGATCGTGCCTCGCTTATGCGTGGTTGGGCGGCGTCCTGGGGACGTACTTCGGGGACTACCAGGCAGGATCCCGCTTCGGCAGGCTCGGCCTGGATCTGGTCGAGAAGCATGGGCTCGACCGCTTCAGCGCCCGCGTCTACCTGGTCTACGCCGTCCACGTCGCTCACTGGACGCAGCCCCTGCCGACGTGTCGCGCCTTCCTGAGGCGGGCCTTCGACGCGGCCCAAAATGCCGGTGACCTTTCTTATGCAGCCTACAGCTGCATCGACTTGATCACGAACCGTTTCGCTACCGGAGATCCGCTCAGTGAAGTCGAGCGAGAGGCCGAGAACGGCCTCGAATTCGCGCGAAAGGTGCGGTTCGGTCTCGCTAGCGATTAGCTCAGGCTCATCCGGATGCTCCGTGGGCTGACGCCGGAATTTGGTTGCTTCAACGACGCGGATTTCGACGAGCGCGGCTTCGAGCAACATCTGGAGAGCAATCCCCAGCTGGCCATTGGCGCGTGCTGGTATTGGATCCGCAAGCTGCAGGCGTGCGTCTACGCCGGCGACGGCGCATCCGCCATGGCGGCTGCATCGAAAATAGCGCCGCTGCTCTGGACCGCGCCGACTCAATTCGAGTTGGCTGAATACCACTTCTACGGGGCACTGGCTCGGACGGCGCGTTGCGACATGGCCTCGGCAGAGGAGCGGCCCCAGTACCTCGAAGCGCTGGCAGCTCATCATGAACACCTCACGGTCTGGGCGAAGAACTGCCCAGCGACTTTCGCAAACCGCGTGGCATTGGTAGGCGCGGAGATCGCGCGTCTGCAAGGGCGGGACCTGGACGCCCTGCGCCTCTACGAAGAAGCCATCAGGCTGGCGCGCGAGCATGGGTTCATCCAGAACGAGGGTCTGGCCCACGAGCTCGCCGCACGGTTCTGCGAGGCTCGCGGCCTGGAGACCATCGCGCACGCTTATCTGCGGAACGCGAGGTACTGCTATCTCCGCTGGGGTGCCGATGGGAAGGTGCGCCAGCTCGAGCAATCGCACCTGCAACTCCGCGAGGAAGCGGCCCCGCCGCCTCCCACCGCCACCTTCGGCGCCCCGATCGAGCAGTTGGACGTCGCCACGGTGGTCAAGGCCTCGCAAGCGGTCTCCGGCGAGATCGTCCTCGGCCGGCTCATCGAAACCCTGATGACCATCGCGCTGGAGCATGCAGGCGCCGAGCGGGGCATGCTCATTCTTCTTCGCGGCGACGAGCCGCGGATCGAGGCGGAGGCCAGGACCTGCCAGCAGCGGGTCGAGGTCACGCTCCGACAGGTCGCCGTGACCTCGAGCGAGTTGCCCGAATCCATCCTCCACACCGTGATCCACACGCTGCAGAGCGTGATCCTCGACGACGCCCAGCGATCGAACCCGTTCAGGGAGGACGAGTACGTGCAGCGGCGGCGACCTCGGTCTCTGCTCTGCCTTCCGCTGGTGAAGCAAGCCCGGTTGGTCGGCTTGCTCTACTTGGAGAACAACCTGGCAACCGGCACCTTCACGCCGCGGCGGATTGCCGTGCTGGAATTGCTGGCTTCGCAGGCGGCGATCTCGATCGAGAACGCCCGACTGTACGACGAACTGATGTGCGAAAACCGGGATCGACGGAAGGCCGAAGAAGCGCTGCGGGCGAGCGAGGCCTCACTCGCCGAAGCACAGCGGATTAGCCACACCGGAAGCTGGCGCTGGAACGTCAGGACCGGCGTGGTCCGCTCGTCCGCCGAGAACCTCCGCCTGTTCGGCTTCGATCCGGCGTGGGAGCAGCCATCCCATCCGACCTTCATGCACAGGGTTCATCCCGAAGATCGGCCTTGGCTCGAGGAGGCGCTCAACAAAGCCGTGCATGAAAGGAGCATGTTCCAAGAGGAGTATCGGATCGTCCTGGGCGATGGACTGGTGAGGCATCACCACAGTGTGGGCCACCCCGCGACCAATGAATCCGGCGACCTCGAATTCATCGGCACGGTCATGGACATCACCGACCGCAAGCGGGCTGAGGAGGCCCTGAGGAATGCCGAGGCGGAGCTCGCGCGCGTGGCCCGGTTGACGACCATGGGCGAGCTCGCCGCCTCCATCGCCCATGAGATCAACCAGCCGCTTGCCGCCGTGGTGACCAATGCCGGCGCCTGTCTGCACTGGCTGAACCGGGAGGAGCCCAATCTCGATGAGGCGCGGCAGGCGATCTCGCGCATCGCAAGGGACGGCACGCGCGCAGGGGACGTGATCCGAGGGCTCCGGGCGCTGGCCAAACAATCCAGGCCGGATCTGGCAAGGCTCGACATCAATGACGCCATCCAGGAAGTCCTGGCCCTCACGCGCAGTGAGCGGCAGCGGCACGCGGTTGTGCTGCACACCGACCTGTTCTCCGGCGATCGGCCGGTCTTTGCCGACCGGGTCCAGTTGCAGCAAGTCATGCTGAATCTGATCATGAACGGCATTGAAGCCATGAGCGCAGTCACGGACCGCCCGAGGGTGCTGACGATATCCTCGGAACCCACCGAACGGGCCGGCGTACTCGTTGCGGTCGAGGACACGGGCATGGGGCTGGATCCGACCACTGCCGATCGCATCTTCGACCCCTTCTTCACGACGAAGCCCGACGGCATGGGCATCGGGCTGTCGATCTGCCGGTCGATCATCGAGGCCCATGCCGGGCGCCTCTGGGCATCCCCGCGTGCGCCGCATGGCACGACCTTCCGATTCACCGTGCCGGCTGCGGCTGAACTTCCAACAGTCGTACAGCCCGGTCTCGAACCGCAACACGCTTCAGGTTCTTGAGGTCCGAAATCCTTCCAGCGACGCCCGCGAGGCGCGCAAGGGCTCATTTCACCTGCACGGCGCCGTACATGCCCATCGCCTTGCCTGGCTCGCTGTGAATCAGCCTTGGTGGCGCACGAGCTCGACGAACTTCTGCAATTCGGCCTCGTTGAGGTCGGAAACCGCCCAGTAATGCATGCCGTCCTTTGCCCAGCAGTACGCGCTATACCCGCGCCGCGAGAGGCGCTTCAGCGGCTCGTCGCCTGCGCGCTTGCTCGGCCAGACGAAGAGGTTCACGACGTGCTGCGCGCGCCGGTAGACCAGCGCTGCCGCAGGCGTGTCCTCGACGTAATCGAGCCGGCCGCCCGCCAGCGGATAGCCCTCGGCGGCCCAGTCCGTCACGGACACCGAGTAGTCGAGCTTTCCCTGGAACCAGGGTTTGACGGTGTGCTGATCGGAGGAGGCGACATCCGTGAGATGGTTGGCGAGCAGCGACCGGACGTGCGCCGCGATCACTGCGTCGGCGACTGAACCTTCGGACGGCGGCGGCCAGAAGCGGGGCCCGACGACGACCAGCAATGCGGCGGCTGCCGCAAAGGGCGCAAGCGCGGCCCACCTCCACGCGCGCCGCAGATGCACAGGTCGCGGGGGCGCGGGGCTAGGCTCGGCGGATCCCACGGGAACGGTAGGTCCTTCCGCGCGCAATGCGTCGCGCAGGCGCGCCTCGAATTCCGCTGACGGCGCGTACCGGATCAGGTTCGCACGCGCCGAGGCCTGCAGCTCGCGCAATGCTCGCTCCTCTTCGCCGCAACCGGGGCAACGGGCGACGTGCTCCTCTATCTCCAGGGCTCCACGCAGATCGAGCTCGTTGTCCACGTAGGCGTCGATCAGCCGCTTCGTCTCGGAGCAGTTCATGACGCGCTCCCCGCCTGCTCGCGGCAGGCGACGGCGGCCTGCAGCTGACGCCGCGCGCGCGAGAGCCGCGACATTACAGTGCCGATGGGAATACGCGCCACGTCGGCGATCTCCTTGTACGAAAGTCCTTCCAACTCGCGCAGCACGAAGACCTCACGGAACTCGACCGGCAGCCCCTCCACGGCCTCGTTGAGAAAGCGCTGCTGCGCCGAGCGCAGCACCAGCACCTCGGGCGTTTCAGAAGTGCGCCCATTCGAGGCCGGCTCGCTATGAAGCACCTCGTCGAACTCCGTGGCCAGCTCACGGGCGCGGTTCTGCTGCAAGAAAGAATAGGCGCTGTTGCGAACGACCGTCAGCAGCCAGGCACGCGGATTGTCACCGCTGAATCCGTCGAAGAAGCGGAATGCGCGCACAATGGCCTCCTGCGTGACATCCTCGGCATCCTGGTCGTTGCGCAAGAGCCAACGAGCGAGGTTGTAGCC
>WNFR01009141.1_pt1 | contig 11562 bp, 9 predicted proteins | sample 5400221 | NCBI WGS metagenome assembly WNFR01 (sample SAMN13153357, study PRJNA577476) | soil metagenome | isolation source: 40 cm soil under Madrone tree | place: USA:California | collected 2016-06-14 | reverse complement strand
GTGGTCTTGCCCGAGCCGGACTCGCCGACCAGGCCCACGACCTCGCCGCGGCGTATGGTGAGGTCGATATTGCTGAGCGCCGCCACCTCGCGGCGCTGGCCGAACATCCGGTCGCGGCTGCGGTAGGTTTTCTTCAGTGCCTGAGTCTGGAGGACGATCGGGCCCGTCACCGGGGCGCGACGCGGCGGCTCGAGGCTTGGGACGGCGGCGAGGAGCTGTCTGGTGTAGGGGTGCGTCGGTTGCCCGAGCACGCGTCCCGCCGCGCCATGCTCGACAAGTTCGCCGTGGCGCATCACCGCGATTTCGTCGGCGATCTCGGACACCACCCCGAAATCGTGCGTGATGAACATCACGGCGAGACGATAGCGCTCCTGCAACTCGCGCAGGAGCTTCAGGATCTGCACCTGGGTCGTGACGTCGAGCGCGGTGGTTGGCTCGTCGGCGATGAGGACCGGCGGCTCGAGAGCGAGGGCCATGGCGATCATGACGCGCTGGCGCTGGCCGCCAGACAGCCGGAAAGGGTAGGTGTCGAGCAGCTTCGGCGGGTCCGGCAGGCCGACCGCCTCGAGCAGCTCGATGCCGCGGCGGCGCGAATCAACGCCGAGATCACGGCCGTTGAAGCGGAACGTCTCGGCGATCTGATCGCCGATCCGCATCACCGGGTTGAGCCCGGTCATCGGGCTCTGGAACACCATGCCGATGCGGCGGCCGCGGATCCGCCGCATCGTTCGTTCCGGCAAGGCGAGCAGGTCCTGGCCTTCGAATTCGATCGAGCCCGCGACCGCGCGCACCTCGGGTTGCGGCAAGAGGCCCATCACCGCGAGTGCCGCAAGCGATTTGCCCGAGCCCGACTCGCCGACGACGCAGAGCGTCCGATTGGGGTGAAGATCGAGCGTGAGGTCGCGCACCGCATGCGGCCGATCCGCGCCGGACGGCAGCGCCACGGACAAGCCCGCGATCCGCAGGATGGGCGCGTCGCTCATGCGCGTCCGCGCCGCGCCAGGCGAGGGTTGAGCGCGTCGTTCAGCCCGTCGCCGATCAGATTGAGCGCGAGCACGGTGGCGACGACCGCGGCGCCGGGAAAGAAGCTAAGCCACCATGCGTCGCGGATGGTCGATCGGCCCTCGCCGATCAGATAGCCCCAGCTCATCAGGTTCTGGTCGCCGAGCCCCAGGAAGCTGACCGCCGCCTCGAGCAGGATGGCGTTCGCCACCATCAGCGAGGCAAGCACCACGACGGGCGAGACGACGTTCGGCAGGATCTCGACGAAAATGATGCGCAGCGTCGAGACCCCGAGCACGACGGCCGCATCGACGTATTCGCGATGACGCGCCGCCAGGAACTCACCCCTCACGAGGCGCGCCACCGGAGGCCAGCTGACCACCGAGATCGCGGCGACGATCGATCCGATGTTGGGCGTGAAGATGGCGATGAGAACGACTGCGAAGACGAAGCTCGGTATCGTCTGGAAGAACTCGGTGACACGCATGACGAGGTCGTCGAGATGCCCCCCGAAGTAGCCCGAGACGGAGCCCACCAGGACGCCGACCGAGACCGCTGAAACGCGGGTGCCGTAGACGATGCTGGTGAGCACGTCGCGCCCGAGCCCGTCCGTGCCGAGCAGGTGGCCGGGCTGGAACGGGGGCTCGAATGTCCCGCCGACCATCTCCCACGGGCCGGCGGGATAGAGGATCGAGGCGGTGGCGGCGACCACGATAACGAGCGCTATGACGCCGACGCCGATTGCCGCCCCCTTGTGGCGGAAGAGCCTGTGCAAGATCGCGGTCATCCGTCGAGAGTGATCTGCGGGTTGAGCGCCAGATAGGCGAGGTCGGTGAGAAGGTTGAAGGCGACGCCCATCGCCGAGGTGAGGACGAAGGCGCCCAGCAACGTGGCGTAGTCGCGCTGCATCAGCGCGTCGAAGGCGAGGCGGCCGATGCCGGGCCAGGCGAAGACGGTCTCGACGACGATCGCGCCGCCGATCAACTGTCCGGCCTGCAGCCCCGCGAAGGTCAATACCGGGAGGACCGCATTGCGCATGACATGCATCCGGACGACGCGGCCGCGCGGCAGCCCTTTGGCGCGCGCCGTCCGCACGTAATCGAGATCGAACACCTCCAGCATCGAGGCGCGTGTCAGCCGGGAATAAACCGCCATGTGGAAGAGCCCGAGCGTCAGCGCCGGCATGATGAGATGGCGAGCGATGTCGAGCCCGCGGGCAAGTCCGCCTTGCCCGGCCTCGACGCTTGCCATGCCGAAGGCGGGCAGCCAGCCGAGGGTTACGGTGAACAGCAGAATCCCCATCAACCCGACCCAGAAGATAGGTGTCGCGTAGAAGAGAAGGCTGAACACCGTGATGAGCGTGTCGCTGAAGCGTCCCGCGCGCGCCGCCGCGATTGCGCCGAGCGTGATCCCCGCCGCGAGCGAGAAGACATAGGCGGTGATGGTCAGGAGGAGGGTGGCGGGCAGCCGCTCGACGATCATGTCGAGGACCGGGCGCTGCATGCGGTACGAGTAGCCGAGGTCCAGCCGGACGATGTTCGACATGTAGATCCCGAGCTGCTCCAGGATGGGGCGATCGAGGCCAAAGGCCTCGCGAAGTTGGGCGACATAGACCGCGTCGGCCGCGCCGGCCTCGCCCGCCATCACCGTCGCCGGATCGCCCGGCGCCATCCTGATCAGCAGGAAGTTGACGACGACGATGACCAGCACCACCACGACTCCCTTGGCGAGTCGCTGGCCGATATAGAGGACAGCGTTCACGCGTTTTGCCGCTATTCCGTCATGTAGGCGCGATCGAAGGATTCGTTCACGCCAAGGCCCGTCGTGACGACGTCGTGGAAGTGGCGGTTGATGCTGCTCGCGAACTCGAGTTCGAGCAGCCACGCCACCGGAACGTCCTCGACCAGGATCTTCTGGACCTCGCTGTAAAGGCGCTGCCGCTCGTTGCGGTCGTTCGCCTTCGCCGCGGCGTCGAACAACTCGTCGACGCGCGGGTTCCTGTACTGGCAGGTGTTGGTGAAGGGAATGCCCTTGCGGATGTTGCTGGTGATGTACGAGCGGGCGACGCCGACTGCCGGATCGCCGAAAGCGGTATTGTAGACGAAGCCCATGTCGAAATCATGGTTGCCCATCGCCGCGGTGGCGCTGGGCGCGTCCATGTTCTTGATGGTGAGCTCGATGCCGACCTGGTGCAGCGACTGCTTCACGTACTGGCCGAGTCGTATCCAGGTCTGGCTGATCGGAATCGGGTTCAGATCGAGCTTGACCCGCACTCCGTCCGGGCCGCGCTTCAGCCCCATCTCGTCGAGCAGGGCTTCCGACTTCTTGCGGTCGAGCGCGTAGCGCTTGACGTTCGGGTCGTAGAAATTGACCACCGAGTTGATCGGGCCGGTCGGCACGCGACCGAAGCCGTAGAACAGCTTGTCGCGGATGAACTCGCGGTCGAGGGCGTACATTACGGCCTGGCGGAAGCGCCTGTCGTCCATCGGCTTGCGGGCGTTGTTCATTTCCAGCCAGGCGAGCGGCGCCAGGAACTCGTAACCCCGCGTCTCGACCTGGATGGCCTCGACCTTACGCAGCCGGGCGAGATCGTTGAATTCGATGTCGCTCGACGAAGCCAGATGGACCTTGCTCGTTTCGAGTGCGATGAGGCGCTGCGCGCCGTCGGGGATGACGACGAAGTTGATGCCGTCGAGATAGGGCCGGCCGGGCTTGAAGTAATCCGGGTTACGCTCCATCCGAATGATCGAGCCGCGCTGCCATTCCTTGAAGCGGAAAGGACCAGTCCCGATCGGGTGCGCGTTGGCCGGGTTGTTGCGATAATCGGTGCCGGCATAGATGTGCTTCGGCATCATCGGCGCGCTCGACGTTTCGAAGGCATAGATGAAGCCGGGATAGGGCGTCTTCAACCGGTAGACCACGGTATAAGGATCGGGCGCCTCGGCGCTGGCGACCTGGGAGAAGTTGACGCGCGCCCTCGCGTGAACCTCCGGGAGCATCTCACGCGTCGTGAAGATCACGTCGTCGGCGGTGAAGGGCTGGCCATCGTGCCACTTCGCATTCTTCGCAAGGTGGAACGTATAGGTGAGGCCGTCAGGCGAGATGTCCCACGACGTCGCGAGATTGGGCAGCGGCTTCAGGTCGAAGCCGTAGGTAAGCAATCCCGAATACATCTTCGGTGCCACGAGCTGGTTCTGCGATGTGATATTGAGCGCCAGAATGAGGGTGGCCGGCTCGGGCTGAAGGATGATGTTCATCACGCCGCCACGCCGCGGCTCCTCGGCACGGGCACCGGTCGCGGAAAGCGCCAGCGTCGTCGCTGCGCTGCCGATCAGGCCCGGCGAGGCGAGGGATGTGGCCGCAGCCGCAGCGCGGGAAATGAAGCCACGACGATCGAATACGTTGCCAACCATGCTGAATCTCGTTTCGCGCTGGAGTTTGCAAAGGATAGTGGAAGCCCCGGACCGCCATTCCCGTCCGAGGCGCGGCTGCCCCGCCTAGTACATGAGCCGCTTGTCGAAGATGTTCTTCATGTCGTTTATCCGCCCATCGAGAAAACAACCGAGGTTGTGGCAGAAGATCTCGGTGATCTTGGTGTTCTCCGTGGTGACTGTGCTTGCCGAATGCGGGCTGATCAGCACGTTCGGCAGATCCCAGAGCGGGCTATCGGGCGGCAGCGGCTCGACGGCGGTGACGTCGAGGCAGGCGAAGCCGACATGGCCGCTGCGCAGATGGCCGATCAGCGCCGCCTCGTCTATGACCTGCCCGCGTCCGATATTCACGAAGGCGAGGCCCGGTTTCATCGCGCGAAATGCGGCATCGTCGATCATGTTCTCGGTCGCCTGCGTATGCGGCACGGCGACGACGAAGGCGTCGCTCGCGGCAAGTACGCGATGGAGATCCTCGGTCGGGTGTACGGCATCGAAAAGCTGGGCATGACTCCGGACCTTACGCACGTCGCGTGCCACCGCGATCACGCGCATGTCGAACGCGCGCCCGATCTTGGCGATCCCACGCGCCAGGTCGCCGGCGCCGAGGACAGTGATCGTCTTTCCCGCGACTTCCTCGCCGCAATAGCGGACCCAACGATGCGCCCGCTGCTCGTTCATCAGGTGGGGCAAGCCACGGAAATGGGCGAGGAGCGCCATGAATACGAACTCGGCGAGCGGGCCGGCATGGACCCCGCGCGCCGTGGTGATGAGGATGTCGGAGTCCTGGATGCCGAGCGCCTTGACGTCTTGGCCGACACCGGTGCTCGTCGTCTGGATCCATTTCAGACGCGAGGCGGCGGCCATATCGTCGGCCGTCCGCGGAAGATCCCACAGGATATCGGCGCGCCCGAGGGCCTCGCGCCATCGTCTTTCCTGATGGTTGTCGCGGACGAAGGGCGCTCCGCCGTGATCGCCGATGTACCGTATCGGCGGCAAAAGATCGGGTTCGTAGATGACCTCGACCCGATGAGGGGCGACCGCGCGAATGGTTTCGACATTTGCCGGTGCGAGCGGCGTTGCGATAAAGATCTGATGCTTCGACTCGCCCACGTCTCAAGATCTCCCATTGTCACGATACCGCATCGGCATCGTTTCGATTTCGACAGGACTCACGCGCCGCCGGACGGGGCGGGGACGCCGAGGAACTCAGCCAGGATACGACCAGCCGTTTCGCTGTGTTCGTGCGCCAGGCTGGCGGCGCGGTCGGCATCGCGCTGGAGCATGGCGTCAACGAGCCACCGGTGTGACTCTATGATGGCGTCGACATCCGGCATGAGCGCATCGCTCCAGGCCATGTAGAGGCGAATTTGCTGCCGGACGAGACGGTAATGCTCGCGCAGCCGCCGATGCCCGGCGAGTTCGACGATGATGCTGTGGAGGCCGAGATCCTGGTCGGCGATGGCGACAGGGTCGCCCGTACGGCACGCCTCGACGAGACCGTCCAGCGCCGCCACGATCATCTGCTCGCCCTCGCTTTTGAGGGCGGCGACCGCCAGCCGCGCGCCCAGCGCTTCGAGGCTCGCTCGCAGCGTATAGAGCTCCCACGCATCGCTGCCGCTGAGATTGGCGACTTGCCAGCCGGTGTATGGCACCAGGACGACCAGCCCCTCGTTCGCGAGCTGGTGAAGGGCCGTCCGGACCGTCGTGCGGGAGAGGTCAAGCCGTTCCGACACCTCGATTTCGGTCAGCCGGGATCCCGGCCGGGCGGCGCCTTTCAGAATCTGGTCGCGCAAGGCGTCGGCTGCCTGCGCCTCCGCGCTTCTTTTTTGGATCGGTTTCAGCAACGTCAAAGCCATTTGACTGGTCTCTAGCAGAGGGGTCGATTGTCGACAATTGCCATCTTACAGATTTAATACACCAGGGAACGTCACCGATCGCGCGTTCTGCCGGCGAGTTGCCCGTCTGGAGCAAACCGGCTACCAACCGCGCCGAACGCGATTTGCGGAGCAAATATAGATGTCACTCGACAAGGACACGGTGGCGCGCATTGCGGGGCTCGCCCGTCTGAAAGTGCCTGAGGAGGAGCTGGTCCCGCTCGCCGGCGAGCTGTCGGGGATTTTTGCCTGGATCGAGCAATTGAACGAGGTCGACACCAGCACCGTCGAGCCGATGTCGAGCGTCTCGGCCGTGACCCTGCCGCTGCGCGCCGACGCGGTCACCGATGGCGGGATCGCTGCCAAAGTGCTGGCCAATGCGCCGGGCGGTGCCGTCTATATCGATCCCTCGGACAAGAACGCCGGCGGCTTCTTCACCGTGCCCAAAGTGGTGGAGTAGGTCATGACTGCCCTCACCGATCTCACGATCGCCCAGCTGGCGACGGCAATGGCAAAGAAAGAGGCGAGCGCCGTCGAAGTGGCCGACGCCCATCTTGCGAAGCTCGACGAGCATCGGGCGCTCAACGCCTTCATCACCGAGACGCCCGAGAAAGCGCGCGAGATGGCCAGGGCCTCCGATGCCCGCCGCGCTGCGGGCACGGCCGGCCTCCTCGAAGGCGTGCCGCTCGCCATCAAGGACCTGTTCTGCACCGAGGGCGTCCGGACGACGGCGGCCTCGCACATCCTCGAGGGATTCGTGCCGCCCTATGAGAGCACCGTGACCGCCAATTTGTGGCGCGCGGGCGCGGTCATGGTGGGCAAGACCAACCTCGACGAATTCGCCATGGGCTCGTCGAACATGACCAGCCGTTTCGGCGGCGTCGAGAATCCGTGGAAGCGCAAGGGCGACAACCGCAAGCTCGTGCCCGGCGGCTCTTCGGGCGGCTCGGCGGCGGCCGTGGCGGCATACATGGTGCCGGGCAGTACCGGCACCGATACCGGCGGCTCGATCCGCCAGCCCGCGTCCTTCTGCGGCATCGTCGGCATGAAGCCGACCTACGGCCGCTGCTCGCGCTGGGGCGTGGTGGCGTTCGCAAGCTCGCTCGACCAGCCGGGGCCATTCACCCGCACGGTCGAGGACACCGCGTTGCTGCTGCAGGCGATGGCCGGCCACGATCCCAAGGATTCGACCTCTGCGCCGCTCGCAGTGCCCGATTTCGCCGCTGCAGCGCGCAATCCCGACATCAAGGGGCTGCGGGTCGGCATCCCCCGCGAATACCGCGTCGAGGGCACGTCGCCCGAGATCGCGGCGCTGTGGTCCAAGGGCATGGAGATGCTCAAGGCGGCCGGCGCGGTGCCGGTCGAGGTCTCGCTGCCGCACACCAAATACGCGCTCCCGGCTTATTACATCGTGGCGCCGGCGGAATGCTCGTCGAACCTGGCGCGCTATGACGGGGTGCGCTTCGGCCAGCGCGTGCCGGGCAAGGACCTGCCCGACATGTACGAGAACACGCGCGGCGCCGGCTTCGGCAAGGAAGTGCGCCGCCGCATCCTGATCGGCACCTATGTGCTTTCGGCGGGTTACTATGACGCCTACTACAAGAAGGCGCAGCAGATCCGCGCGCTGATCGCCCGCGACTTCAACGAGGCCTTCGAGAAGTGCGACGTGCTGCTGACGCCGACCGCGCCCACGGCCGCTTTCGCCGCCGGCGACAAGATGGACGATCCGGTGACCATGTATCTCAATGACATGTTCACCATCCCGGCCTCGATGGCGGGCCTGCCCGGCATTTCCGTGCCGGCCGGCTTCGACACGGACGGCCTGCCGCTCGGCCTGCAGCTCATCGCCCCCGCCTTCGACGAGGAGACGCTGTTCCGCGCGGCGGCGGCTTTGGAGAAGTCGGCGGCGTTCACGGCGCGGGCGGCAGGGTACTAGATCGGACTCTCCTCCGTGAGGGGCGGCTTCCTGATCGGCGGCGGGCTTTGGCTCGCTTTCTCGCGCTCGCCCTAACCGGTGCGGCCATGTTCGGGCGGCACGGACTTATTTGAGCACCAAGGAAAGGTCCGTCGCTGCGCTCCCAGCGCGGAGGTTACTCCGCGCGAGATGACAACATTTTCTTCATCGATGCTTCGAGTCATCGCACGCTGAGTGTCTCATGTGCTACTCGACCTTCACGCCCAGTTCCGCCAGCGCCTTCACCGCGCCGGGATGATAGGGCACGACCTTGTTGACCTCGGCGTTCTGGGCCTTGGTCGAGCCGCCGGATGCGCCGACCAGTTGGACGAGATCCTTCGACGAGAGCACGGCCTTGGTGATGGCGTAGGCGATGGCCTCGGGCAGGTCCTTGTGGGCGATGACCATGTTCCAGGCGGCGACACTGGTGAGCGGTGTCGTCTGGCCGCGATAGGTGTCGGCGGCGACGATGACCTCCGTCATGTAGGGGAAGCGCCTGCGCATGGCGGCGGCCTCCCGATTGTCGAGTCCGAAGACGACGCAATCCTCGACGTCCGCTACGGCCACGAGCGACGGGATCGGCACGACGGCGCCCTGCCAGAAGGCGTCGATTTTGCCGGCAATGAGTTCGTGACCCAGGTTGGCCGGCGTGCCGCCCACGACCAGCGGCTTGATGCCGGCGATTTCGGCGGCCGCGCGGAAATAGCCCTCGGCCGGGCCGCCAGCGGGGCCGCATCCGACCTTCTTGCCGTCGAGCGACTGAAGGTTTGTCAGGCTACGCGATTTCAGCGTCGCGACCATGAAAGCGGTCTCGTACATGGGGAAGAGCGCGCGCACGTTGGCGTGCTTGCGGCCGGCGGCAAAGCCCTGGCCGTTGATCGCATCGTAGGCCGAACCCAGGAAGGCGGTGCCCAGCGTCGAAGCCGAAGCATCGACCGCGTCGAGATTCTCGTTTGAGCCTTTCGATTCCTTCTCCTCGATCCTTGCCGCGCCCGCCATGGTCACGACCTTGGCGATGCCCTGACCGTAGGGCAGGAAGGCGCTGCCCTGGCCCGCGGTCATCATCAAGGCAAGCGCCGGCGTCTGGCCACTCGCCAATCTGGGAAAGAGCGCGCTGGCTGCCAGGAGGCCGGCAAGGCCGCGCCGTTCGATTCCGCTCATAAAGGCATCTCCTGTTGGGGCGAAAGGCGAAGCTCCCGTGCTTTCGCATGGTTCGCAACGCGAACATAGGTCGCGGCGCTTGCCCGAATTTGCGTTACACTTGAGCGAAACCGGAGGATTCGAAAATGGCAACGTTCGATCTGGTCGTGCGCGGTGGCACGGTGGCGGATGGTACGGGCACGGGCGTGCGCGAGGCCGATGTCGCGGTGAATGACGGCAAGATCGCCGAGGTCGGCACGGTTTCCGGCGCCGGCGTCGAAGAGATCGACGCCAAGGGCCTGCTGGTGACGCCGGGCTTCGTAGATATTCACACCCATTACGACGGCCAGGCGATCTGGGATTCACGGCTGCAGCCGTCGAGCTGGCACGGCGTGACCACGGCGGTGATGGGCAATTGCGGCGTCGGCTTCGCACCGGTGCGCCAGCAGGATCGCCAGCGCCTGATCGAGCTGATGGAAGGCGTCGAGGATATTCCGGGCGCCGCCTTGCACGAGGGGCTGAGCTGGTCCTGGGAATCCTTTGGTCAATATCTCGATGCGCTCGAAAGCCGGCCTCGCGACATGGATCTCGGCGCCCAGCTGCCGCACGGCGCGCTGCGCGTGTTCGTGATGGGCGAACGCGCCGCCCGTCTTGAGGAAGCCACACCCGAGGAAGTGGCGCAGATGCGCGCGCTCACGGCCGATGCCATGCGGCTGGGCGCCATCGGCTTCACGACGTCGCGCACGCTCAATCACCGCACGGTGAAAGGCGATCCCACGCCGTCGCTGCGCGCCTCCGAAGCGGAGCTTTTAGGCATCGCCATGGGCATGAAGGATGCCGGCTCGGGCGTCATCGAGTTCATCTCCGATTTCAACACGCCCAATCCCGAGAGCGAGTTCGAGATGCTGCAGCGGCTGCTCGCCGCCAGCGGACGGCCTTTCTCGGTGTCGTTGGCGCAAGCGCACAGCCGGCCCGAGGGCTGGCGTCGTCTGCTCGGCCTGGTCGAGGGTCTTGTTACTGCCGGCCATCACGCCAAGGCGCAGGTGGCGCCGCGTCCGATCGGCGTGCTGCAGGGACTGCAGGCGAGCCGCACGCCCTTTTCGATGTGTCCATCCTACAAGGCGATCACAGACAAGAGTGTCGCCGACAAGCTCGCCATCATGCGCGACCCGGCGTTTCGGGCGAAGCTCCTGCAGGAGGCCGATGCGCCGTTGCGCTCCGACATGGCGGCACGCCTGACCGATTTCGACCGCATGTTTCCGCTCGGCGATCCGCCGGACTACGAGCCGCCTCAGGAAAGCTCGATCGGCGCACAGGCCCGGCGCGAAGGTCGTTCCCCGCGCGAGCTGGTGTACGATTTCCTGATCGCCAACGAGGGCAGGGGCTTTCTCTTCGCGCCCTTCGCCAATTTTGCCGCCTTCAACCTCGATTGCTGCAGCGAGATGATGCAGAGCCCGCATACGCTGATCGGGCTTGGCGACGGCGGGGCGCATGTCGGCCTGATCTCTGACGGCTCATATCCGACGTATCTCCTATCGCATTGGGGCCGAGACCGGGCGACCGGCCGCCTCGACGTGTCGTGGCTGGTCAAGCGCCACACGCTCGATAATGCCCGTGCCGTCGGCATGAACGACCGTGGCAAGATCGCCGCCGGCTACAAGGCCGACCTCAACGTCATCGACTTCGACAATCTGCGCGTCGAGGCGCCGGTGATGAAATGGGACCTGCCGGCCGGCGGCAAACGCCTGCTGCAACGTGCGAAAGGCTACCGCGCCACGATCGTGTCGGGGACCACGACCTATCGCGACGGCGAAGCGACCGGCGCATTGCCGGGCAAGCTGGTGCGCGGGCCGCAACGGGCAGCGTAGCGGGAATCCACGCTCAAAAGCCCTCTCCCCGGCAAGTGGCGGCTATCGGATTCACACAACAACCTCACCCTGAGGAGCGCCCGCAGGGCGTGTCTCGAAGGGTAGGCAACGGACGCGGTGTGTGTAGCCGACCCTTCGAGACGGCGCTGCGCGCCTCCTCAGAGGCTGTGACTTTTTCAGTTTGCGTGAGGCGGAGGATGCTGATTCTCTGGTGCGGCGGGCGAAGGGGATCTCATGGACAAGCTTTTCGACGATCTGCCTGAACGGACCTCGGGCAAGCAGCGGCCTTTGGG
>WNFR01019179.1_pt1 | contig 11563 bp, 12 predicted proteins | sample 5400221 | NCBI WGS metagenome assembly WNFR01 (sample SAMN13153357, study PRJNA577476) | soil metagenome | isolation source: 40 cm soil under Madrone tree | place: USA:California | collected 2016-06-14 | reverse complement strand
CGTGAAAATCGCCAAAGGCTTCCTTGGCCCAAACATACAGCCCGCCTTCTTCCGGAAACCGCGAAGAGAGCTCGTTGATCACCATCGCCGTCGGCACAAAAAAGAAAACCGCCGCAATCACCCACAAACTGATCGACGAGGTGCCATTGTGCGCCGCCGCCGCGATCCAGCGCGGACCCAGCACGGTGGCGATGTTGAACAGCAGCACATCCCAGAACCCCATTTCCTTGCGCAGTTGGTTGATGGGACCTGATGCGTTCGCCGCAGCCTGGCTCACAGAGTCACGTCCAGCGCCGGGACAAGCTCGTCTTGCATGCGGAAATTGCGCAGGAAGGGATCCTTGGAGTTTTCAAAGTCTGCCCAGGGACCGAAGAAGGAAACTTTGCCGTCTTGCAGGAAAACCACGACGTCCGCGAGGCGCTTGGCTAAGTGCGTGTCGTGGGTTACCACGATGGACGTTTTGTGAAAGGCGTTCTTCAGGCGATGGATGAGGTCGCCCATGTGCCCGGCCATGATGGGATCGACCATGGTGGTCGGCTCGTCGTACAAAATCGCTTCTGGATTTTGCGCCAGCGCCCGCGCAATCGCTATCGCGCGCCGCATCCCCGTCGATAATTCACCGGGCAATTTGTCCAGCACTTGGTCGACTTCCAGCAGATGCGCCAATTTGTCCACGTTCGCATCGATGTCGTCGGCGGTGAGGCCCGGCTGCCCCTCCATAGGAAACGCGATGTTGTCGGCGACCGTCAGCGAATCGAAAAGCGCGCCGGACTGAAACACCATGGTCACCTTGCGGCGGATCTCCGCAAACTGTTTCTCGCTGAAGTCGGTGACATCCCGGCCGTCAATGAAAATCCGTCCGGAGTCCGGCTTGAGAAATCCCATGATGTGCTTCAGCGAGACGGACTTCCCCACACCGCTGCGGCCCATGATCACACACGTTTCGCCGCGCTTCACGGTAAACGATACGTGATCCAGGACCAGGCGGTCGTCGAAAGCCTTGCATACTTCGCGAAACTCAAAGAAATTCGGCGACGCTTCGCCGGAGGACGCCGGTTCCCCGCTCAATGTAAAACTCTCGCTCACGTGCGCTGCGCCTCCAAGATGCACTTGGCCCCATCGTAATCCGCGGACGTATTCATGTTCCAGAATAGGCGGCCCACTGTATCAAATCGCTTCCAGTCCGCTTCGTCAACAACTTCCATGCTCAAGCGCTTCATCGCTTCGGTAATTTTGCGCATGCCACCTTCAAAAACTTGTTGCAGCTTAGCCGCCGCGCTCGTCCGCCAGCATGCGCACAGCGGCTCCAGTCCCTGCGCCGATTGTGGCGCCACGACCTCCGCGCCGCTCGCGAGCGCCCGCCCCACAAGGTAGGTCAGCCACTCCCGCGTGAGAAACGGCATGTCGCATCCGACAATCAAATTCCACTCGGCTCCGCCACCCGTTTCTGTGTTCGTCAGAAGAGCAGTGATGATTCCGGCCAGCGGACCTTGGCCCTCCCAGCGATCGCCTATGCTGGTAACGCCCAGCGCCGCATATTTGTGCGAAGCCGCAATCACGTTCACTTCTTTCGTGACATCGCTCAGCAGCGACCGCATCCGCAAAAGCATTGGCGCTCCGCCAATCTCGACCAAAGCCTTGTCCCGCCCAAAACGCGTGCTCCCGCCGCCCGCCAACACGTAACCCAACGCCAGTTTCGTTTCCGTGCCGTCACCGCCCACTGTGCGCCTCCGCCTTAATCCTTCTCTTCGTCCTCACTCGGCTCGCGTCCGGGCCGGCGAATTCCCAGTTCGCGCAATTTTTCCTGCAAGCTTTGCCGGTGCAAACCAATCGTCGCCGCGGTACGCGAAACGTTCCATCGATGATCCGCAAGCTGCTTCGTCAAATACGCCACCTCGAACTTGCGCTTCGCTTCTCGAAAGTCCTTCTCGCCCAGCCCGTTGTCGCGCCCTTCTCCGGAATGTTTCTGCACCAACGCCTCACCGTGCGCAACTTCCTCCGGCAAATCCGCAACGTCGATGTGCTCCCCGCGGCAAAGCACCAGGCTGCGCTCCAGCGCATTCTTCAGTTCGCGCACATTTCCCGGCCAGTCGTAACGCTCAATCGCCGCAACTGCCTCACGCGTCAGGCGTGCCGCGCGTCCTAGTCGCGCCGCATGCATCTGCAAAAATGACTCCGCCAGCACGGGGATGTCCTGCTTATGCGCGCGCAGCGGCGGCAATTCAATGGTCACCACGCGCAGGCGGTAGAACAAGTCCTCGCGAAATTTTCCGGCCCGAATTTCCGCCGGCAGATTCCGGTGCGTCGCGCTGATCACTCGCCCATCCACGGCAATCGACTGCGTGCCGCCGAGCCGTTCAATCGCGCGACTCTCCAGCGCCCGCAGCACCTTCGCCTGCGTCACCGGATTCATGTCCCCGATTTCGTCCAGAAACAGCGTCCCGCCCGACGCCAGCTCGAATTTTCCTTTTTTCTGCTGCGCCGCTCCGGTAAACGCTCCGCGCTCGTAGCCAAACAATTCCGACTCAATCAAAGTTTCCGGCAACGCCGCGCAGTTCACCGCCACAAACGGCTTTCCCGCCCGCGGCGAACGCGCATGAATCTCCTGCGCCAGCAAATCCTTGCCCGTGCCGCTCTCCCCCAGAATCAAAACCGTTGAATCGGTCGCCGCCACCCGTTCGGCCATTTCGAACGCTCGCCGCATCTCCGCGGTCCGCCCAATCATCGGCCCGAACTGTCCTTCGGTTGTCAGCCGTCGCCGCAGCGATTCATTTTCCTTTTCCAGCGACGCCAGCTTCAAAAGAGTCGCCACGCGCTGCCGCAACTCTTCCAATTCGAATCCCTTGACCAAATAATCCGCGGCGCCCAACTGCAGCGCCTCCACCGCCGTCTTCGCCGTGTCCAGCGCCGAAACCATCAGCACCGGAGTCTCGCTTCCCTGCTCGCGCATCCAACGCAAAAACTCAATTCCGTTTTGGCCCGGCAGCACCACATCCAGCAGCACTAAATCCGGCTGCTCGCGCGTCAACGCTTCCCGCGCCGCCTCCGCCGAATCCGCTTCCGCCACGCGATACTTCGCCTCCAGCGCCCGCCGCAGTCCATACCGCGCCGCCGACTCATCATCCACAATCAGAATCGTCTTCATCGCTATCCTTTTGGAGTGCGGCGGTCTTGCCGCCGCTGTTAGTATGTCCAACACACCTCAGACGTGACCCACGTGCAAGCGCCCATCCCACCTACGAGCGAAGCGGCAGCGTTATCCGAAATCGCGTCCCCCGCCCTTCACTCACTGGGCTTTCCCACTCCAACTTGCCACCAACCTCCGCCACCCGCCGCGCCACGATCGCCAACCCCAGCCCAGTCCCCTGCGTCTTCGTCGTAGAAAATGGCTGCAAGATTTTCTCCCGCGCTTCCGCCGCGATCCCCGGCCCGGTGTCTTCAATCGTCAGAACGCACGAACCATTCTTGGCCGCCGCCGCAACATTCACCCGTCCCCCGCGCGGCGTCGCTTCCAGTGCGTTCACCACAAGATTGGACACCATATCGCTCACGGCGTCGCCAGCCGCCGCCGCTCTCGCGCCGTCGGTGCAAAGTTGCAACTCCAGCGCAACGCCGCGCCGTTCCGCTTCGTGCCGCAAGACTCCCGCCACCTCTTCAATCACCGCCGCCGCGTCGCAGCTCGCTTCCACGCTCCCCCTCCCCCCACGCACCGCCGGCCTGCTAAATCGCAGCAATTGATTCAGCTTCGCCGACAACCGTCCAACCTCGTCCAGCACGATTTGCGTCTCGGCGCGCAGCGATGCCGGCAGCTCGGGATTTTCCATCTGCACCTGCAAAATCGTCTTGATCGAGCCCAGCGGATTCTTCAAATTGTGAGAAATGCTCGCGGCCATTTGCCCCAACAGCGCCAGCCGCTCGCGTTCCGCCAATTCCCTCTCCAGCCGCACTTTCTCGTCAATTAACCGGCACAAATCCAGCGCCCCAAGCAGTTGCTCACACAAGAATTCCAGCGTCGCCCGTGTTTCCCCCGACAAGGCCGACCCGTGAGGTTCTGCGCGAACGATTCCCACGAAGTTACCCAAGATCACAAAAGGCTCCGAAATTTTTCCCTCGGAGAAAGCGACCTTGGGCTTCCCAAGTGTCGGCGGCCCGAGCCCTGCTTGTTTGGCAAACGCACGATGGTGCTCGCCGATCTCCTGTTCTTTGTGAAACGTGACCCGCACCGCGGCGAGTTCAAAGGTTTCCTTCACGCGTTTCTCAACAAAACGCGCGAGCGTTTTCTCATTTCCTTGGCGCGCTTCCTGCTGAATCTCCGCCATCAAGCGCTGCACTCGATCCATTTCCTGGTGCGCTGTCTCTTGCAGCCGCCGCCCCAACAGCCGCTGCAACGGCTCGAAGAAGATCACCAGCACAAACAGGAGAATGGCAGCGGTCGCTTCTGGCGGAATGTGCGGCGCCAGCCAGCCGCTCAACCGCCGCACCAAGCTCAAATACAGCAGCGCCAAAAATGTAGCCGACACCGCGTACACAAGATTCTTCTGCCGCCCGATTTGCAGAAAATTGAAGCGCTGCACCATGTAAATCAGCACCGCCGACGGCAAGAGCGCCACGAGCGCCAGCGCGGTGCTCGCTGCATCGGACAAGTCACGCGGCAGCGGGCCGCTCAACACATGCAGCTGCACCACCAGCGCCGCCCCGATGGAAAACACTCCCGCCAGCAAGCTGTGAAAGAAAGACTGTGCTCGATCCGGCGCCCGCAAATGAAACCGAATTTCCCACGCCGCGCTGATGCTCGATCCGGCGCCCGCAAATGAAACCGAATTTCCCACGCCGCGCTGATCAACATCGCCAGGGCCAGCCAGACACCATAGCCGCGCCCCAGCACATTCCCCGGAGCCAGGAAATCAAACCCCGGCGAATTCGCCAGTAACGGGTAGGCGTGCAAAGCGAAGTAGAACACCGGAGTGTACGCCGCGAGCAGCACAGTGCGCTTCAGCGCGCGGCTCCCGAGCATCCCGCGCGTATCGGCGTATTCGAGGTGCAGATGAATCAGCAGCGCCGGCAAGAAGCAAAGCCCCGCGCAAAGGAGCGTCTTTGCAAACGTGGTCAGGAGCGCCGGCGGCGCAGGGTAGTAGATTTGCGCATTCAGCGCGAGCAATGACCCCGCATAAAAGAAAAACAGCGCCAGCGAGAGAAGGAAAAACACGCGTTCGAAATTGCGCTGCCGCCGGTAACCGAGAATCACCACCATCCAAAAGAGCTGCAGCAGCGTTCCCGCCGTGAACCCGATCAGCCGCAAATAAACGAGGGAGGGCATTGTGGTGGTTCGTAACGCTGTCCACAAAGAAGTCTACGTCTATAGAGGAAGCACGACAATACCCATGTGTCCGATTTATCTTGCACCACACATCTAAATGACAACAAAGCACTTACTGTTAGCTGGACTTCGAGTCTGGCGCGCTCAATTCGCCACAGTTTCCCTTGACATGTCAGGTGAATCTGCTATATTAGCACTCGGCTATGAGGAGTGCTAAACCCCTTAACTCCCCGGGCCAGTTCAAAAATCGCAACACAAAATCCACGGAGGTTCTTTCAAGATGGCAGTGAATCTGACCCCGCTCCACGACCGCGTTGTCGTGCGGCGCATTGAAGAGAAGGAAACCACCAGGGGTGGCATCATCATCCCTGACACCGCAAAAGAAAAACCGATGGAAGGCGAGATCATCGCCGTCGGCGCTGGCAAGCGAGAGAAAGGCGAGCGCATCCCGCTTGACGTTAAGCCGGGCGACCGCGTTCTCTTCGGCAAATACAGCGGCACGGAAATCAAGATCGATGACGAAGAGCTGCTGATCCTCCGCGAAGAAGAAATCCTCGGGAAGCTCAGCGGCGCCGCAAAAGCGGCAGGCGGCAAGAAGTAACCGTTGTTGGTGTAGCCCGCCGGGCTCGCTTTGCAGACAGGCTTCAGCCCGGCCAGATGTAAAGGTTGTGGCCGGTCTTTGGACCGGCGCAGTACCCAAGAATTAGCAAGAATCTCAGGAGGAAATACAAGTATGGCGAAGCAGATCGTAACAGGTGAGAATTCCCGCCAAGCGATTCTACGCGGCGTGAATGCTCTTGCCGATGCAGTGAAAATCACCCTCGGTCCCAAGGGCCGCAACGCGGTGATCGAGAAGAAGTTCGGCGCGCCGATTATCACCAAGGACGGCGTGACCGTGGCCAAGGAAATCGAACTCCGCGATCCCCTCGAGAACATGGGCGCGCAGATGGTTCGTGAAGTGGCTTCCAAAACCAGCGACGTGGCTGGCGACGGCACCACGACCGCGACCGTACTCGCGCAAGCTATCTTCCGCGAAGGCGTGAAGACTGTCGCCGCCGGTGCCAGCCCGACCGCCCTCAAGCGCGGCATCGAGCGCGCCGTGGAAGTCGCCGTGGAAGAGATCAAGAAGCTCTCCCGCGAAGTCAAGGGCGACATGATCGCGCAGGTGGGCACCATTTCCGCCAACAACGACAAGCAAATCGGCGGCATCATCGCCGAAGCCATGAAGAAGGTCGGCAAAGACGGCGTCATAACGGTCGAAGAATCCAAGACGATGGAGACCACGCTGGAAGTCGTGGAAGGCATGCAGTTCGACCGCGGCTACCTGTCCCCCTACTTCATCACCGATCCGGAGCGCATGGAGTGCATCCTCGAGGATGTGCGCATCCTGATCCACGAGAAGAAAATCAGCTCCATGAAGGACCTGCTCCCGCTGCTCGAGCAGATCGCCAAGACCGGCAAGCCGCTGCTCATCATCGCGGAAGACGTCGAAGGGGAAGCGCTGGCTACTTTGGTGGTCAACAAGCTCCGCGGCACCTTACAGTGCTCCGCGGTGAAGGCGCCCGGCTTTGGCGATCGCCGCAAAGCGATGCTCGAAGACATTGCCACCCTCACCGGCGGTAAGGCTCTCACGGAAGATCTCGGGATCAAGCTCGAGAACGTCAAGATCGAAGACCTCGGCCGCGCCAAGAAGGTCACGATCGACAAGGACAACACCACGATCATCGAAGGTGCGGGCAAGCACGCCGATATCGAGGGCCGCGTCAAGCAAATCCGTGAGCAGGTCGAGAACACCACCTCCGACTACGACAAGGAAAAGCTGCAAGAGCGCCTTGCCAAGTTGGTTGGCGGCGTGGCGGTCATCAAGGTTGGCGCGGCGACCGAAACCGAGCTGAAGGAGAAAAAGGCTCGCGTTGAGGACGCCATGCACGCCACTCGTGCGGCGGTCGAGGAAGGCATCGTAGCCGGCGGCGGCTCCGCGCTGCTCCGTTGCATCACCGCTATCGAGAAGCTCAAGCTGCATGATGACGAAGCGGTTGGTGTCGGCATCGTGAAGCGCGCTCTCGAAGAGCCCGCTCGCCAGATTGCCCATAACGCCGGAGCCGAAGGCGCTGTGGTCATCGGCAAAATCCGCGAGTCCAAGGACGAAAACTACGGCTTCAACGCGGACACCGGCGAGTATGGCGACATGGTGAAGATGGGCGTCATCGACCCCGCCAAGGTCACCCGCCTGGCGCTGCAAAACGCAGCTTCCATCGCGGGCCTGATGCTCACTACCGAAGCGCTCGTCGCCGAACTCAAGGAAGACGACAAGAAGGGCGCGGCGGCAGCCGGCGGTCCCGGAGGCCCGGGCGGCATGGGCGGCATGTACTAAACCTGATTCGCAAACGCGAATCTTTCCAGCGGGCCGATTCCAATCGGCCCGCTTTTTTTGTGGGACAGGCTTCAGCCTGTCAGGAGCGTACGACCCTCTCGTCCTGCCCCCGCGGGGGGGCAGCATCCTGCGCCAGTTCAGACTCCCGCCGCGATAACCTCGAGCTAAATCGGGACTTTCCCTTGCCCGGCCTGGGGGTCGCCTTGCCTCGTCTGGCTCCCTCTGCTATCGTCTCCCTGCCCTACCGCGACTCTTCAGGGGAGAGTCATCAATGCCAGGATTGTTGCAGCGCTTACTGCCGCGCGAAGAGGACTTTTTCGTCCTCTTCGGCAAGCAAGCCGATAACATTCAACTGGGTGCCAAGGCTTTGCTGCAAATGCTGGAGCATTATACCGGCGTTCCCGAGCAGGTACAGATCATCAAGGCCATCGAGCACGATGGCGACGAAATCACCCATGGCATCTTCACCAAGCTGAACCAAAGCTTCATCACACCGTTCGATCGGGAAGACATACATGAGCTCACCAGCCAGCTCGACGATGTCATCGACCTGATCGACGCCGCCGCCAGCCGCTTTGTGCTCTACCGCGTGGCAAGCATCCGCCTGGGCACCGTCGACCTCGTCAGAGTTCTGGTCTCCGCCACGGTAGAGGTTTCCGCGGCCATCCGCGCCCTGCCCACGCCCGAAAAGGCTTTGAGGCACTGCATCGAAATCAACCGCTACGAAAACGAAAGCGACCGCCTGTGCCGCACGCTCATCGCCCAGCTTTTCGATGAAGAAACCGATTCCGTGCAGATCATCAAGTGGAAAGAAATCTTCGAAGTCATCGAAACCGCGGTCGACAAATGTGAAGACGTCGCCAACGTGATCGAAGGCGTCATCCTCAAAAACGCCTGAAGTGTATGCCCACCTCAACGATGCCCCCGAAGGCTCTCTGTCTGACTTCCTTTACTTCCTTTGATTCCTTTACCTTCTTCTTTGTCAGGATCCGCGCGTGACCAGCTTCCATTTGCTCCTGGTCGTGATCGCCCTCACCCTGACCTTCGAGTTCTCCAATGGCTGGCACGACGCCGCCAACTCCATTGCCACCGTCGTTTCCACGCGCGTGCTCACGCCATTCCGCGCCGTCGCCTGGGCCGCTTTCTGGAATTTTATCGCTGCTTTCGTGTTCGGCACCGCCGTCGCTAAGACCATCGGCAAAGGCATGGTTCACATCGAAATGGTGAGCCAGCAAGTTCTTCTCGCCGGGCTGCTCGGGGCCATTTTCTGGAATCTCATCACCCTCATTCTTGGCCTGCCTACCAGTTCATCGCACGCCCTGATGGGCGGCTACGGCGGCGCCGCAGTGGCGAGCGCCGGTTTTCAGGCCATCATCGTCAGCGGCTGGACGAAGCCAGTCCTGTTCATTTTTCTCTCTCCCATCATCGGCATGATCGTCGCCACGACCGTCACCATCGCCACCAGTTGGATCGTTCGGAAGCAGCGCCCGCTGAAAGTTGACCGTTGGTTTCGCCGCCTGCAACTCCTTTCCGCGGCTGCTTACAGCCTGGGCCACGGCACCAACGACGCCCAAAAAGGCATGGGCATTATCACCACCGCGCTGGTCGCCGGCGGTTTGCTCAAGACGTTCGACGTTCCGTACTGGGTCATCCTCTGCTGCCACCTCGCCATGGGCGGCGGCACCATGGCCGGCGGCTGGCGCATCATCAAGACCATGGGGCAGCGGATCACCAAACTCACTCCTTTCGGCGGTTTCGCCGCCGAGGCTGCCGGAGCGCTTACTCTCGCCGGCACCGCGCACTTCGGCATTCCCGTTAGCACCACGCACACCATCACGGGCGCGATCGTTGGCGTTGGAGCAACGCGGCGCCTTACCGCCGTGCGCTGGGGCGTCACGCGGCGCATCGTCTGGGCTTGGGTAATGACCATCCCCGGTGCCGCCCTTATCGGCGCCGGGCTCTTTCATCTTCTCCGACTCGTGCTTCGCTAATCGGGAGCCGCTGCCGCACAACTCGTTCTTGCATCGGCTTCGTCAAAACAACTAGCGAGCCGTCTCTACCGGCACCGCGATGCACCGATGAAACTCGCAAGATTGCTCGTGTTCGCTCTCATCATAGCGGCTCTAAACTCCTATCCCGCGACGCAAGGCGAAGCGCGACAGACGCAACAAGTTCCGGCGGACGACTCCAGTCCGCTCGGCGATTGGAGCGGCGAATCAGTCTTCGTGGTGCGAGATAGCGCGTGCCGCGATGAAGACTCGCTCTATCACGTCGCCAAGCTGGCCGGAAAACCTGGCTGGTCTTCCATGAAGCTGGACAAAATTGTCGACGGCAAGCCCGTTACCATGGGCGCGGTGAGTGCAGCTACGATTCTGCGAAGCTAGCCCTTACTTGCGAATTTCCGCGTGGCGTCTTTCACTTCGAAATTCAGGCCAACAAAATGGCTGGAACCATGAACCTGAGGGACGGGACACTGTGGCGCAAAATCGCTCTGAGCAGGTCGTCTTAGCGCCGAACGAAGCCGCTAAGACGGTTTCGTCCGCAGCAAATCTTCGACGTCGTCGATTTTATCTCCCAACAGATTCAACTTGTGGGCCAGCCCCTGTATCTCCGATTCCGCGCGGCGGTTCACGTCAAAATCCAGTTCGCTGCGCAGGCGGTCCTTCGTGTCCTGGCGGTTCTGGCTCATCATGATCACTGGCGCTTGAATCGCCGCTAGCGCCGAAAGAAACAAATTGAGAAGAATGAAGGGATAGGGATCCCACGCGGATCTGCGCAAAATGATGTTCACCGCGGTGTAGATCACCAGAACTGTCAGGAACGAGATGATGAAGGTCCAGGAGCCGCCGAAGCCGGCAACTCTGTCGGCGATGCGCTGGCCGAACGTGGCCTTTCCTTCAATCACTTCATTGGGATTGCGATTCGCGCGCACGCGTACCAACTGTTGCGAGGCGTGAAACTGTTTGCCCAATACGGTCAGCATGTCCATGCCGGCCATCGGCTTGCGTTGCAACAATACCGCGATGTCGTGGCGATCCACTTCAAGGCACTGCGATTCTTCCAGCGCAATCGCGGTGGTTTGGTGCGGGGTCTGCTCCAACATGGAAGCGAAGCCAAAGAATTCGCCGTGGCCGGGTTCATCGACCACTACTTCCTGATGATCCTCGTCAAGCGTGGTGACCCGCACGCGGCCAGACACCATCACGTAAGCTTGTCCGGCAGCATCGCCCATTTTGTAAATGCGCTGGCGCGGTGCAAACTTCTTCAGCTCCACCTGCCCAGCCAGCACCGCGGTTTCTTCATCATCAAGCAGCGCAAACAACGGCACATGCTTCAACGCTTCCGGATCGCACGACATTGGTCACCTCTCTGTGAGGCCAAATCGTGCCTAATCTCCAGAGCCATTTCAAGAGCGTCGCGCCCGCATCCTCAGGATGCGCGAGGCGGCGTCTTGAAGTAAGCGACGACGAACAAGACGCCGAGCAGAGAGTCCGTGCCCGCAAAGAGCAGGTCCGAGCTGCGCGTGCGCCCTTGCAGGACGAGAGTGACGACCGCGGCGGCATAGCTGAATTTCTCGAACATCGAAGGGATCATGAGCGGCCGATAACGCACGGGGTCGCTGGCGATGAAGAAAAAAGCAATTTGCCAGGCCAGTGCCAGTCCCGCAAACCCGTAAAAAAATCCCGGGTGCGTAATTGGCGGCGGGTCGTTGCGGCTGATCAAATCAAACATGAAATACAGCGGCGCGATAATCAGCACGCCCCAAATCGCCGCCACTCGAAACGTAATCTTCGCAAATCTCATTGCCGCCTCCTTGCCCGTGAGCCTAAGTATCACAGACTGAGCATAACTTGACAGGCGGGCGCAGCGAG
>WNFR01008653.1_pt1 | contig 11563 bp, 5 predicted proteins | sample 5400221 | NCBI WGS metagenome assembly WNFR01 (sample SAMN13153357, study PRJNA577476) | soil metagenome | isolation source: 40 cm soil under Madrone tree | place: USA:California | collected 2016-06-14 | reverse complement strand
TGTCCGGCAAGCGGAGCAGTTGGTGTTCACCGCAGCCGAAACCATTCCCGATCTGGAACGACGAATTGAGCAGCAGGAAAACTTCCTAAGCACTCTTCTTGGAAACAATCCCGGTCCGATCACACGTGGAACGAAGTTAACCGAACAACCGCATGCGCCTGAAATTCCGGCAGGTCTACCCTCCAGCCTCTTAGAGCGGCGGCCCGACATTCGCCAGGCCGAAGCACAGTTAATCGCGGCCAACGCACAAATTGGAGTAGCGAAGGCAGCGTACTTCCCGCAAATCACCCTGACCGCGAGCGGCGGCTACCAAAGTTCAGCGCTTACGAGCCTGTTTACTGGTCCAGCCGGGTTGTGGAATTTTGGAGGGTCGCTGGTGCAGCCCATCTTTACCGGGGGAAGAATTCGCTCCAGTGTAAGGTTCACGGAGGCGCGGCAACAGGAAGAAGCGCTGGTTTATCAGCAGACCATTCAGCAGGCTTTTCGCGGAGTTTCGGACGCGCTAGTGGAATATCGGAAAGACAGGGAGTTTCGCGAGCAGCAGGAGCAACTCACATTTTCCGCTCAAGATGCGGCGCGGCTTTCACAGACGCGCTATCGAGGCGGCGCCACAAGCTACTTGGAGGTGCTGACAAACGAAACCAACTATTTCGATGCTGAGTTGGGACTCGCGCAGGCTCAGTTGAATGAGCTCCTGGGTCTGGTTCGCATTTACAGAAACCTCGGTGGAGGCTGGCAAGAACAATGAGTAGTTTTGTGCGCGAAGCTGGCACAGCGGTCTTTCTCGTAATGCTCACGCTTTGTTTGCAGTGTGCTGGGATGGCCGCGCTGATTTCCTTTGCTAGACCTAGTCTGGCACCTGACGATCTCAGACTAGGGCCTCTCCGCTCCGCTCTGCTCATGGTGCGATTGATGACCGCCTTCATCGTCTTGCACGTATTCGAGATTCTGCTTTGGGCGGCGTTTTATCGCTGGCTTTGTTTTCCATTGTGGGAGTCCGCGTTTTACTTCTCGACAAGCAGTTACGCCACCGTTGGCTATGGCGATATCGTTCTGCCGCAGATGTGGAGGACCTTGGGTCCAGTGGAAAGCATCATCGGCGTCCTGATGTGCGGGTTGTCCGCGAGCTTCCTGTTCGCCATCGTGAGCAGGCTAGTCGACCGTGAGACGAAACTCTCACGTGAACCCGCAAAGCCCCACAGAGCTTATATTGACGACGAACCGATCCCAACTCCTCCATAGGGTGAGACATTCTTCACGAAGCGCTCACTTCTCTTAGTTTCTCCGATGTGGTTTCTACATTGGCTAAGATTGAGACGAAGCTGGGTTGGGAGGTCAACCCGACAGTGTACGGTCCGCGAGAGTTTCGGGAGAAGCTCGCCGCCAAGAATCACTTTTTGTCGGCGGTCGCCAAAGAAAAGAAGCTGTTCGTGATTGGAGACGAGCGGCGGTTACCTGCCGCACGACCGTGTAAGTATCAAACGCTGTTTCAAAAACCTTTGGCGTCTTTCCCAGGCGTGTCCGCCGATTCGTCCATTTTAGCAGAGAAGATTTTCCGCAAAGGGCGGACCCTTTCCAATGAACGATACGGGTGTGTGAGTCTTTTAGAATCTGGAGCGGGCGATGGGAATCGAATCCACATCCGAAATTTGGGAATCTACTAAGCCCTTTGTTGGTCGGTCAGCTGCGTTCATGCGGCCAAGGTGTCGGCAAGGGAGTAGCGAAAAGGCACGGTCAAGATGGCGGTTTCGGTGCATTGCAGCCCCCCGCAACCAATTTTGAATGACTTGAAACGATTTGGAGGATGCTCCCTCTGAGCCGTTGGTTTTTTCGCCGGCGATTCGAGATTCCCAAGGACGTCCTTCTGTCAGGCAAAGGGGTTGGAGATCGTGACGCTTCCAATCTCCTGTCCATCCTGAAAGTCTTCACTGTAAAGAACTCCACACTGACCTTCGATTGCAGAAGCGACGATCAACGAATCGTACCAAGGCAACTGGAACCTGGCTCCAATCCGTAGCGCCTCTCCATACAAAGCTTGCGAGGAGTGCACTGACAGGAGTGGACGAAACGTGGTCGACAAATATTGTTCTGCGTCGACGCCACTCATGGGCTTTGAGAAACGGCGCAGTGCAACGTTAAAGAACTCTTGCACTACTTGATAGCTCACAATGCCGCCGCGCGTCTCGATTGCACTTCTGATCAGCTTCCTGGCTTGCGCAGCCTTCTTCGGCGAACTTGCGTCAAAGGAATATACGAAGATGTTTGTATCGAGAAAAAATCTACCGTTCATTCATCTCGTCCCGGCTGAAGCGCCGCCCCGCCTCTACATGCTTCAGTCGTTTCATCAGAGCGTCGAACTCCTGCGTGCCACCGCTTCGTGCTGTAAATTGTTCCAGCCATTCGCGGAACATAGCGTTAAGCGTCTTATGCTGCGATTTGGCCAAAAGGCGCGCTTGCTCAATCAGTTGCTCATCCGCACTGAGGGTAATGTTTTTCATACGTAAGCAGTGTACACGATCCTCGTGTGACTAGCAAACGCTCTCTTTCAGTGAAATGCGAGGCGGCCAGTGAAAGACTGCTGAAGAGTGGTGTTCCATATTTATGGCATTTGTGGGAGAATCGGTCTATGAAAGAGCAAGCCATTCGGACGACCGTCGATATCCCCGCTTCCCTTTACCGCAAGCTTAAGGAGCAAGCTGCCGCGCAAGGACGGTCGATCCGTGAATTGATCCTTTTGGGCGTGCGGGTCACTCTCATCGAGGGCAAGCGTCCTCGTTCCAAGAGGGTCAAGTTTCCCCTCATCGCTTCAGATGGGCCGAAAGTCGACTTGACCAACGAACAGATCTATGAACACATTGAATTTCCTTGATGCTAATGTTTGGGTGGCACTGCTGTGGGGTCGACATATTCATTCCGAGAGGGTGCGGGAGTGGCTTGAGAACTCCCCAGAAGAGAAGTTCTTTTTCTGCCGATTCACGCAGTTGACAGTACTTCGGCTTCTCACATCGGCAGCCGTGATGGGAAACGACGTGAGAAAAATGACCGAGGCTTGGGAATTATGGGACAAGGTTTGCGCGGACGACAGGGTCGCATACCTCTCCGAACCCGAGGCAATCGAGCCTGAATTCCGCCGACAGTCTAGACTCGGTACTTCTTCGCCGAAAGTGTGGGCGGATTCCTATCTTCTGGCATTCGCAACCGTGGCGGGTTTGAAGCTTGTCACTTTTGACCGAGCACTTCGTTCACGAGCCTCCGAAGTGCTAGTTCTTTAGGTCATGCAGTTCGACGTCGGGCACCCAGCCAGATAGGTAAGCAATGACCTTGCAACAGCAAAGAAGCCTTTGGCCCTATTCATTGCTGTATATATTAATACGTATTTTAAGTTACTGATTTATTCTAGCGGAGGGGGGATTCGAACCCCCGGTACCGGTTTTAGCCAGTACAACGGTTTAGCAAATTCCCGATTCCACACGCTGCTGTTCGGAATCAATAGGTTACGTTTGGACACGATGCTTCATTTTCGTGCAATGAGCCACTGTTTGGGAGTATTTGTGCAACTCTTGTGCAACCGGTATCAGGCTGTGACCGGTAAAGAGGAACCCGTCACTTGGTCGCGATGAGATTGACGAATACGCCTTTGTGGTTGTACTTCAGGTCGGTCAGGTCGTCGGAGAAGTCGGTGAAGTTGTAGCCGACGCCAACCTTCAGGTTCTTGCCAATGTGACGATAGATCGCGACCAGCACGCCGCGCCGCTGTTCATTTACATCCGGTAGATAAAGCGTTCGCACCTCCGCCAGGCTATCCCATTCTTTGAAAAACCCGTAGTCCACGCGCAACACCGCGAGCTGCGCTGGATTGGCGAAAAAATTCGGGTTCACGCGGTCGAGGCTTTCCTGTCCGATGCGGTAGGCGTACTTGCTTCCGACGGACAAATTCGCCGTCAGGTCGTAGGTCAGATCGAGCGCGGCGATGTGGCTCTTCTGAAGGAACTCGGCCGCGGTGTTCTGCAGTCCCACCTGACCCGTAGTCGGCACGTTATAAAAGTACGTGTACTTGGCAATGGCATTCAGCCGGTCGTTCCTCACCGGACGGTACGCATAGCCAACCACGGCTTCGGTGTAGCCGCCGGCATAGAACTCGCCGAGCGAGCTATCACTGACCGAGTGGTCCAGCTTGCCGATTAAGCGCCAGTCGGGCGTAAGTTGCAACTTGAAATTGTTACGAACCAGCCAAGTCGTGATTGCGTTATGTGTCTGGTCGGGTTGTTCCGCGTTATCCCGCCGAAACTCGATTGCGCTTGAGAACTGCATCTTGGTCAGGCCGTAGCCCATGCGGATCCCCACCGCCTTGCGATCAGTCTCGGCGCCTGTCTGCGAATCGCGCAGCTTGCCGATTTCCGCGCTGCCGCCGAGATTCCAGTGTTCTTTCGCCGTGAGGTTGATTCCGGCGGTGTGAGTGAGCCCACTCAGGGACGCGCCCTTCTGGTAGCGATCCTCGACGTAGACACTGGAAGTGTCGGACAGCCGCGTCTTCACGCCCGAGACCAAATTGCCTTGGCTGCCGCGAAGCAGCAGGCCGTTGTCTGTCTGCTCGTTTTCCAGCGAATAGTTCAGGTAAAAAGTGGTCCGCTCCGAATAGAGAAAGCTAGTGCCGACCTTTCCGCCGGGTCCGAGGTGCCCGTCGGAAGCTTCCCCGTCGATCCGGAAGCGCTTCGTCAGGCGATAGGAGCCGCCCACGCCGATGCGATCATTGTCTTCACGGCCACCGCTCGCCGCGACCGTGTACTGGCCGAAGCCATAGGCGCTCCAAGAGGCGCTGGAATCGAACTTCACCTGCGCGATCGCGTCCGTGCGCTCGCCCTGTATCTGGGTCAGGGGAACAACCGGCGAATTATCCTTGCGTAAATCGTTGCGCACGCCGGTGCTGACGCTCCATTTTTCGGTCAGCTTGTAGCTCACGTCCATTTCGATCGCCCGGGTCTCGAGCCCCTGGTTCTCGATTTTCTGATCGCCCTTGGCCACCAGACTCAAGCTGTGGGTCACAGGCATCCTGAACGTGCCGCCGTATTGCTCGGTGTCTTTGATCGTCGCCTGTCCTGGCGACGAATAACCGGCGTCGAGGTGCTGCTTATAGAACGTGAAGCTACCGTCGTGGCCCTCGAAGAAATCACGCAGCCCAACGCTCAGGTCGGCGCGATAGGCGCCCGCTTTCGCGCCGGTGAACGGCTGGTCGTCAGGGCCATTAAACGCGAATCCGCCGTCATTAGATTGCAGCGAGGGAGAGAGGAGACCCGTGCTGCGGCCTGTCTGCAACTTAAACCAGGAATTGGCGCTCTTCCGCAGGGTCAGGTCTGCGGCAGCAAGGTTGCTGGCGGAGTCCCCCTCATTGGAATCGGCCGTCAGGCCGAGCCGCACATAGTCGTTGAGCCAGTAATGGGCTTGACCGCCGATGGCGACTTGGTCCAGCTTTTCGAAACCTGGCGTATATTCGTATCGTACCACCAGGTAGGCCTCGTCACCGCTCAAGCCGCTCGTGCGCACTAACAGGTTGTCGTTAGCGGTCGACGAGAGCGGCTGAGAAAGCAGCACCCGGCCCTGCAGGTAGTCGATGTCGTAGTCCACATTGGGTTGCAGGTTGACCACTCCTGTGACTATGCTAGAGGCCTTGTCGCGGATTTCGATGCGCACGCGCTCAGACCCCGTCAGGATGTCCTGGTGGTGCAGGAAGTAGAGCGATCCGCCCGTTCCGCGGAATTGCTCATAGCTCGCCATCGTTCCCGGTTGGGCGGCGAATCCATCCACCGTGAACCGTCGCTCGCCGAAGCTGGTGGTGGGTGCGGCGCTATAGTGGGCGTTAGCTCCGTACAAGCCGCGGTCGACGTGGGCCAGTTCGTTATCCAAATAGCCGACCTTGAAATTGCCCCACATTCCATAATTCTCGCCGTTGCTTGCTTTGGCGTAGAATTTGCCCAGGGTTGGCGCCATTTCTTGCACTACACCATCGTCGCCGAACGACGGGTAATAATAGTCCGGGTCGATACGCCGGAATAACGAATCGGGCGACTTGCCCAGGAAGTTGCTGAACAGATCTTTCACTGGGCCTTCGCGGGTATCCGCGCTCGCCGTCACACGCCAGTTCTGACGCACGTTGCCGTTCACGTAAAACGCCAGACGGCCATCCAGTGATGAATCGTAGGGGTGTAGATCATTCTCGCCTTCCTGCAGCTTTGCCGGTCCGCTCGCGCTGTTCTTGGATACCGTCAAATCGACCATGCCGACGTAGAACAGGTCCGTGCGTTTGAACTCCAGGTCGCGAAGATACAGCGAGCCGTTGCCCGCATCGTCTAGGATCGCGACTTGAACGCTATGTGCGCCCGCCGGAAGGATCTCCTCCGCGGCGAAGTTGCCCTGCGGGTCGACCGGAATTTGGCGGCCTGCTACCCATACCGTGTGGCCGGCCGGTATGCCGCTGCCTTGCACCTTTACCGTGCCGCTGCCGAGCGGAATCTGCTGGCGCGCCAGATCGTTCTGGCCGTAGGCGGCCAGCAGCTCGCGGTTTGACGGCCCGTCGGAGGTCACCACGCTTCCAAGCAATTGCTCGCGGTACACCCGCAGCGGCCGCGCATCCGTTTCGTCGAAATTGCCATTCGAGTCGTAGGCGCGTAGCAGGTACTTGAGGTCGCGTGACGGGCCAGCGAGAATTTCTTGTGTCGGATGCCATTCCGCAAGACCCGCGTCGTCAACTGTGATGATCTTGAGCGGCGCGGCTTCGAGCGACTGCTGCTGCTCGAATATTCGGATTTCCGCACGCTTGATAAAGCTTGCATAGTTGCTGTACATCCGGAAATGGACGACCGATGCGGCAGAACCGCCTCCTAGGTCACCCACGGCTACGGCTACCGGATTCGCCGCGACGCCGAGCCGCCGCCGCGACTCCAGATTATCGAAGCGGAAGTGGATCTTGGCGTTGTCGAGCGCGACGTCAGTGCAGCGCTGGATGTCGGAAGAGCTGCGGCCCGGGTCATCGATCGGCTTGCCATCGACGGTGATGCGCATCACGTTCAGTTCGTACGGACTCTTCGGACGAACCTCCTGGTTCAGACCCGTAATATCTACGCCCTCATAGTTGTCCAAAGGCAACCGTTCGTCATACACAACCTGCACGCGCACGAACGACTCTTGGCCCTGGATAAAGCCGGCGTTTACAACATCTTCGGACTGCACGTATCCGCGTCCCTCGTGCTCGGACCGAGCGCCCGACAACACCGGGTCCTTCATGAGGGTATCCATAGCTCGGCGAGCCCGCGCGGCGGAAAGCCCGATGTCGTCGCCATACACGGATGCGGTGCGGCGGTCGAGTCGCTCGTTCTTCGTGTAACCGATGAACCGCAGTCGCGCGTTGGTTCGATCCGAGATGTCCGTCAGTGCGCGTCGCAAGTTTGCCGCGTAATCGGGCGGAATGATCGGCTGGCCGTTCGCAAGCTCGATGGTCGGGATAGTGCCCCAAGGGGGATCGTAAACCCTGGTCACCGTTTCGTCGACATCGTCAGGGCACAATTGCGGCTCGTCCGATAACTCTCGCAGAGGATCGTCGTACCAGAATTCCACCTCGATGCGGCGATTCAGCGCCCGTCCCTGTGCCGTTTCGTTTGAGGCAAGCGAGTGGGAGGTACCGCGACCGTCACTTTCGATCGCCGACGCCGGCAATCCGAGGATTTCCTGCATGGCCAACGCGACGCGGTTCGCTCTTGCCTTCGACAACGACAAGTGGTTTCCGTAAGTGCTCTCGTCCAAGCCAGTCAGCGGCGCGTCGTCCGTGTAGCCGATGAAGCGGACCGTCACGCCGCGCTTGTCCCGCAGGCTGTCGAGCGCCTGCCGGACCTGTCTGGTGAAGGCACCGGAAATGGGAGTGTTCTCGTCCTCGTACCGCAGTGGCGCGACGAGGTTCCTGACGCGCGTCCGTGGCGTTTGGCCTGCCCTGTATCGCATTTTGCAAACGGCCTGTACCCGGCAGACCTTGATGAGCTTGGTTTGATCGGTCGAATTCGAGTCATGCGACCATTCCCGAAAGGTCTGGTCGCTGGACAGATGCCGCTCGACCGGCTCGCCTGGCTTGGCGGTGTTGACTTGGCCGATGCCCGCAGGGGCGGTCGTCATCAGGAATCCGACAATCAGCAGGAGATGGCGCAGCTTGCTCATGGCGTTCACCTGCTCCTCGGCACACGCCCGTCGAGCCGTTTGGGCGGGCCGCCAAGGCGCCAGAAGACCTCAGGCTCAATGGCCAGCACATAGCCGTCTTTCTTCGCATCCCACGCTTCGGTCAACTGCCGCTTAACCGCTTGCAAGCGCTGCTCGACTAGGGACGCATCCTCCGTGTCGGCAACGTAGGAGAGACGCAGCACCGACGGCGCTTTGCGCAGTTCCGAGAGGAGGAGGTCGAGGCGTGGCCGCCACTGCACGCGGATTTCGGTCTTACCGGGCTCGAAAGCTGCATCGGAGAGGTCAATGGCGACGACGCGGTGAATTGATGCGCCGAAGTCGATTTTCAGCGCCTTGCCGCGCGTGGCGCGTTTGATCTGCACTTGGTCGGTGGACATCCGGAAACCACTTGGCAAGGTCCTGTCGTCGAGCTTCAGCACAAAGTTGCTGCCGCGGCTCTCGTTCGGCGCGATCGCGCAGGTGATGTGGAATCTCCCGTACGGATCCGTCGTTGCTTCCAGGCCCTGTGGTGTCACTACGCGCACGCCGGGCAGGCCTTCTTCGCCGTCGTCCTGCACTCCGTTGCGATTGACGTCGTTGAAGACCTTGCCAAACACGTCTGTGCAATCGAAGGTCTGATCCGGTACGACGCGAACCCTTGCGGTCGCCTCACCGGACAGGGGCTTGCCCGTCACCCCGTCTACGACCTGCGCGCGGTTGACGAACTCGCCTTCGCCAACACCAGCGCCGACGGCGAGCAGCAAGACGATCTTGCGAGTGGAGCTGCCGAAGCTGAGGCCATTCCACGCGAGTTGGAGGCCGGTCACGGTGGGCTCTGCGGCCTGACCATCCAGCCGCGCCGATCCGGGAACGTAGCGGAAGCCAGCCGGATAGCGATCCACAACCTGCTCACCTTGCAAGGATGCGCCTATCACGTTGTTGATCGTGATGGTGTACGGGACGAGCTGCCCGCGAGTGACGTTGAGCAACGGCGTCGTTTTAGTAATTGAGAATGCGCCCACGAGCTGTGGGTCGAGCGGAATGTGGTTGTTGTAGATCTGACTCGAGCCGGGTACCGCTGTGCCGTCCAGCGTGAGACTCAGGTAGTACTGCGTCCCAGCGCTACGCGCGGCCACGGAGGGTGGCGGCGCAAACTCGGACGCCTGTGCCTCGCAATACGGGATGGCCGGAAGAGCATCCGTCGGACAGGTAAGCACTGAAAACGGAGCGGTCGCTGCGTTCGAGCTCGGCGGGATAACCTGGGACTCGCCGACAACATAGTTCGACCCCGGCGGGGTCACCACAATGAGGTAGCTGCCACCACCGGGACAGCCAGGATCCGAGAAGTTGACGTCGAAGCGGTAGTAGCCGCCTGCCTGGGTGATCTGGCCCTGTTGAGCCGGGTCGTCGAAGCAGGTTGCAGGCAATGGCGTACTGCCGCGCAGCATCTTCAGAGTCGCGCCCGCAATAGGAGCGCGCGTCATCGAGTTGTAGACGACGCCGTCCGGCCCGATCGGCAGGTTCAGATTCTGAATGTTGCTGCCGGAGGGTACAGCAATGTTGGTGACCCGCTGCAGCAAGTTGGTAAAGGCCGAGTCGGCTTTGCCGAGCTTGGCGGTATTCGGGCCCGCACCAGGCGCGGTGAACCGCAGCTCGTACCGGTTTGCCGTCCCGTCGGTCGGCGGTACGCTGCTGAACCTATAGACGCCGTTAACATCCGTGAGAACGGACTGAATCAGTGTCCCATTGAGATACAACCCAACCGTCCAGCCCTGCAGCAGCGGCTCGCCGAGGTCGGCTATCTTGTTGAAGTTTGCGTCGAGCCATGCAGTGCCGTTCAAACTGCCGGAACCGGGGACTCCTCCGATATCGATCGAAACACTGGCGCTTGCCGTCTGTGGGGGATTGTTCCAAGTTACGACCGAGGTGTTCGTGAGCGTCGTGCCGGCGGAAAGTCCTGAAGCAATCTGCACTCGGAATCGCACGTCAATGGATTGTCCGGGCTGCAACGGACCGTACACAGCAGAATAGTTGGCGGTCAGCAGCGAGCCCGCGATGCTGATACCCGTCGTGGAGCCGTTCATCGTCGCCGGTGGGTTCACGAACGTAAGGCGGCCTGCGCCCGCGGTGCTGAGATCGTCCGTGATCACGACCGAGGGGGCCGGGTTCGTCGAGCCATTGGTCACGTGCACCAGGTAGTCGAGTTGCCCGCCCGGTACCGCAGCACCGCCACCTACGACGCTGACTTGCTTCGTGATGGTGATCGTGATGATCACTACTGTGACGGTGTGCGCGTCTTGGAAATCGAGGATGCCCGGCGTGCCGTCGGTCAACGAGCGTGTGAATGCTTGGCGAGTCGAGACGCTGCTGTCGGCATCGAACCACTGGACTGCGCCCGCTATGTTGGTGAGCTGGGCGCCATTCTGGCTGTTGGCGTCGAGTTGGGTCCGGTAGGTAATGATCAGACGCTGAGTCGGACTGATCGTGCCCGTGGCAGTAAGCATGGTCAGCGTGAGCTTGCAGGTGGGCGCAGCGATGTAGCTGATCGAGAAGTCGGTGCCTGGAACCAGCGGGCCCTTGGCCGGCGTGACGCCGTCCGCCTGGAAGACCTGAGCACTGAGTACCTGAGGCGTCGTGTTGCACATGCCGCCCGTTGAGCCGCTGGGGAGCTCGTCGTGCAACGTGACATTCCACGCATCGCTCGTCCCGGTATTCTGGACGTTGAAGCCGAACTGTCCCCACTGCCCCAAGCTCATCGTCGCCAGCCCGGACTTAGTGAACACGAGATTGGGCGCACCGACGACTCCTCCGACAGTGATCGAGACGCTGGCGCTTGCTGTCTGCGGGGGGATGTTCCACGTTACGACGCCGGTGTTGGTGACGATCGTGCCGGCAGCGAGCGTGCTGCCGAGTGTGGCGCGGAAGCGCAGGTCGATCGTCCCTCCGGGTGCCAGTGGTCCGTAGGTCGCCGAGTAGTTCGCGGTGATGACGTTGCCGGCGACGCTGACACCGTTGGGCGAGCCGTTCGTGGTCGCGGTGCCAACCACGTAGGTGAGCGCCCCCGCCCCCGCTGCGTTCAGGCTGTCCGTGATCACCACCGGGTTTACCGGGTTCGCGGAGGTGTTCGTCACGTGCACCAGGTAATCGAGCGTCGCGCCCGGCAGCGCCCTGCCGCCCCCCACCACCGTCACCTGCTTGGTGACGGTCACCGCGGGAATAACGGCCTTCACCGTGTGCGCGTCCTGACAGTCAAGCACGCCGGGCGTTCCGTTGGTCAGCGTGCAGGTGTAGCTCTGGCGGCCGGTGTCACTGCTCGGGCCGTTGTACCACAGCGTCGTACCGGCCACGTTGGTTAGCGTGGCGC
>WNFR01006923.1_pt1 | contig 11564 bp, 10 predicted proteins | sample 5400221 | NCBI WGS metagenome assembly WNFR01 (sample SAMN13153357, study PRJNA577476) | soil metagenome | isolation source: 40 cm soil under Madrone tree | place: USA:California | collected 2016-06-14 | reverse complement strand
GAGGGCGGACGCGTGGAGCTTGCCTTGCTGCGCCGTCAGGGCGAGACCGTAATCCGGGTGAGCGACACCGGTCCCGGCATCCCCGAGATGGAGCGCGGAGCGGTGACCAAACGCTTCTACCGCTCAGACAAGAGCCGGCAGACCGAGGGGCTGGGCCTAGCTTGAGCTTGGTGGCTGCGATCGTCAATCTGCATGGCTTCCGGTTTACCATTGGCGGCAATCCGGGTTGCACGGCGGAGATTGTTTGCCTGCAACAGCATTAAACGCGGAGGCGAGAGCGCTGAACAACAGAACTGCTGCCACCGGAAAGCACGCACGCTGACGGTGATCGGCGCCTCTGCGTCGCGGCCATGGAAACTCCGATCGCAGCTCCAGCTGCCCGCCCAACCAGGTCGCATAAACTCGAATTTAGCTTTCTGAACGGCAATTTAATCGTGCCGGCGGGGGCCACCTGCTTATCTCCTGAACGTCACGACAGATGGTCTGACATCGTTCACGAAGGAGATTTCCATGAAGGCCCTCATCACCACATTGGCGCTCGCCTCTTTGGTCGCGACCTCGGCAGTCGCGAAGACCGTGCACACCAAGCCTGTCGACCACAGCAACGTATACCAATCAGACTCGCTGGGACATCAAGCGTATCCAAATCCGGATCGAGATTTCAGCATCGAAAATCTGAGTTCACACGCAAGTTAGTCCTGATCGATTCGGGACCGACACATCCACCGTGCTCGAATCTCATCGCCCTTACCCCTTCGCTCAGACGCCGTGTTCGCGATCGCCGCTGGCCGGGACCCCACCCCGGCCGCTGTTTCGGTTCGGCTATCGCGCCGACACAGCGTGCGAACCGCAGTGCCGCCGGAAAATGTCATCGGTTTGCGACGTGATTGAGGATCGGGCCAGGACTGAGCCGACGCTGCGTGGTTCGCCAAGCGGTGAACGGATCTGAGGAACTCACCGCCGGGAGGCAACTATGGTCGGCATCGTCAAGCTCGCGCTTCGGCGTCCCTACACTTTCATCGTCATGGCGCTCCTGATCATGATCTTCGGGGTCGCGTCGGCGCTGCGCACGCCGACCGATATCTTCCCGAACATCAATATTCCGGTGATCAGCGTCGTGTTTAGCTACACGGGCCTGCCGCCTGATGACATGGCGGGCCGCGTCGTCACGTTCTACGAGCGCTCGCTCACCACGAGCGTGAACGACATCGAGCACATCGAATCGCAGTCGATCCCCAGTTATGGGATCATTAAGATCTTCTTCCAGCCGACCGTGAACATCAACGCGGCGCTGGCGGAGGTCTCAGCGATGTCGCAAACCGTGCTGAAGCAGATGCCTGGCGGCATCACGCCGCCGCTGATCTTGAGCTTCAATGCATCAAGCGTGCCGATCCTGCAACTCGCCTTGTCCAGCGACAAACTGTCCGAGACGACATTGTTCGATGACGCGTCGAGCTTCATCCGCCCGCAATTGGCCTCGGTCGCCGGTGCCGCTATTCCCTTGCCCTATGGTGGCAAGGTCCGGCAGGTCCAGGCCGACCTCAACCAGCAGGCGCTCCACACCTACGGCATTTCAGCGAACGACGTCGTCAACGCCCTGTCGATCCAAAACCTCATCACCCCGGTGGGGACGCAGAAGATCGGCAAGCTCGAATACACGGTGAACTTGAACGATTCCCCCAGCGCGATCGCGGCCTTCAACGATCTTCCGATCAAGACCGTCAACGGCACCGTCATCTACATGCGCGACGTAGCCTATGTGCATGATGGCAGCCCGCCCCAAACCAACGTCGTCCACGTCGACGGTAAGAGCGCCGTCCTGTTGTCGGTGGTGAAGGCGGGCGCGACCTCGACCCTGTCGATCATTTCCGGCATCAAGCAACTGCTCCCGAGCGTCGCCAAGACGATGCCGGCAAGCCTCAAGCTGACAGCCGTTGGCGATCAGTCGGCGTTCGTCACCGGTGCCGTTTCCGATGTGATCCGCGAAGGCGCAATCGCAGCTACACTAACCGGAATGATGATTCTGCTGTTCCTCGGCAGCTGGCGCTCGACCCTGATCATCACCGTCTCGATCCCGCTCGCCATCCTGGCTTCGCTGACGGCAATCTCCCTGCTCGGTGAAACGATCAACGTCATGACGCTCGGCGGGCTGGCTCTCGCGGTCGGGATCCTGGTCGACGACGCGACGGTGACAATCGAGAACATCAACTGGCATCTCGAGCGCGGCAAGGCGATCGAGACTGCCATTCTTGACGGCGCCCGGCAGATCGTCGTCCCGGCGACCGTGTCGCTGTTGTGCATCTGCATCGCCTTCGTGCCAATGTTCGGACTGGCCGGGGTCGCCGGCTATCTGTTCCGCCCCCTCGCCGAGGCGGTGGCCTTTGCGCTGATCGCCTCCTACGTCCTGTCCCGCACGCTCGTGCCGACATTGGCGAACTACCTGCTACGCGACCAGGCGTTTCGGCCGGACACGCCGCATCACGACCCGAACGGAAACCCGGATTCGATCCCTGCCAAGCCAAGCCGCAATCCCCTGGTGCGATTCCAGCAGGGCTTCGAGCGTCGTTTCGCGGCGATTCGCAGCGCGTATGGCGGTTTGCTCCACCTCTGTCTGCACAATCGTACCAAGGTGGTCGCCGGGTTCATGGGCTTCACTCTGCTGTCATTCGCGCTTGCCCCATATCTGGGCCAGGACTTCTTCCCGAGCGTCGATGGCGGGCAGATCAAGATGCACGTGCGGGCGCAGACCGGCACGCGGATCGAAGAGACCACCAAGCTCGCCGACCGGATCGGCGAGGCGATCCACAAGATTATTCCGCAAGATGAGCTCGACGGCATCGTCGACAATATCGGCCTCAGCGTCAGCGGCATCAACATGGCCTACAACAATTCGGGCACGATCGGTGTCGAGGACGCCGACATCCTTATCAGCCTCAAGCCGAACCACGCGCCGACGGCGGACTACGTCAAGACGATGCGAGAACAGCTGCCGCGCCGATTCCCCGGCATCTCCTTCGCTTTCCTGCCGGCCGATATTGTCAGCCAAATCCTGAACTTCGGCGTGCCCGCGCCGATCGACCTGCAGGTTGTCGGCAATGACGTGCAGGCGGACCGGAAATATGCCAACGCGCTATTGGCGCAGATCAAGCAGATCCCCGGTATCGCGGACGCGCGCATCCAGCAGGCCTTTCAGCAGCCGACCTTGAACGTCAATGTCGACCGATCGCTGGCAGGGCTGGTTGGTCTCAGCGAAAAGGATGCCGCGACGGCCATGCTGACCACACTCGCCGGCAGCTCGCAGACGTCGCCGACCTATTGGCTCAATCCGCAGACCGGCGTCTCCTATCCGGTCTCGGTGCAGACGCCGCAGCGCGACATCGGCACGATGGGCGGGCTGCAGAACATGCCGTTGACGCCAAATACCGGCACCAGCGCCGACTCGCAGCTGCTCGGCGGCCTGGCGACGGTCGAGCGAACCCGGAGCAATGCCGTCGACTCCCATTACAACGTCCGCCCCGTCGTCGACATTTACGCGACACCGCAGGGCCGCGACCTTGGCGGCGTGGCCGCCGACATCGGCAAAGTGATGCAGGCGATAGCCCACGACTTGCCGAACGGCGCCAGCGTCGCGCTGCGCGGCCAAGTGACCACCATGACCAGCGCCTATCAGCAGCTGTTCGTCGGCCTCGCCTTGGCCATCGTGCTGATCTATCTGCTGATCGTCGTCAACTTTCAGTCCTGGCTCGACCCGTTCGTAATCGTCATGGCGCTGCCAAGCGCACTCGCCGGCATCGTCTGGATCCTGTTCGCCACCGGCACGACGCTGTCGGTCCCGGCACTCACCGGCGCCATCATGTGCATGGGCGTCGCCACGGCGAACAGCATTCTGGTCATCAGCTTTGCACGCGAACGTCTGGCGGCCGGCGCCAATGCGCTTGACGCGGCACTCGAAGCCGGCAGCACCCGGTTTCGGCCGGTGCTGATGACGGCGCTCGCAATGATCATCGGCATGGCGCCGATGGCGATCGAGCCCGGCCAAAACGCGCCGCTCGGCCGTGCGGTGATCGGCGGCCTGCTGTTCGCAACCTGTGCGACATTGTTCCTCGTGCCGACATTGTTCAGCTTCGTCCACGCCCGTGACCGCAAGAGCGCAGAGGTTGTGCCTGTGCAAGTTCAACCAACTCGAGCCTGAGGAGATCAAGGCGCATGTCCTCGCAACCCGTCAAAACGCCGAGGCCCCGCCGGCTCCTGCCTGTCGGCCTCGTTGCCCTCGTTGCCGCAGGCGCCATCGCCGCCAACGGCCTCATCAGCCGGGCACACAGCAATCGGAACCTCGCAACCTGGACGACCGCCCAGGCGGTCCCAACCGTCGCGCTGGCGAACATCGCCCGCGGCCCTGGCGAGCAGAGCCTCATGCTGCCCGGCAACATCCAGCCCTACAACAAGGCGGCGATCTACGCGCGGGTCAGCGGATATCTCAAAACCTGGCAGCAGGACATCGGCGCGCACGTGACGGCCGGCCAGGTGCTGGCCCTGATCGACACGCCGGATCTCGATCAACAGCTTGCCCAGGCCAAAGCCACGCTGGCGAGCGCCAAAGCCAATTACGATATCGCCGCCGTTACCGCCAATCGCTACGACATCCTGGTCAAGAAGCAGGTCATATCCCAGCAGGTCGCGGACCAGAGTGCCGCCGATGCAGCGGCGAAAAAGGCCGGCATGGATGCCAACGCAGCCAACGTGCGGCAGCTGGAGGCAATGCAATCCTTCAAGCAGATCGTCGCCCCGTTCGACGGCGTCGTCACCCTGCGCAACACTGACATCGGCGCGTTGATCAACGCCGGCAGCACGGCTGGTCAAGAGCTCTTCGAGGTTTCCGATCTGCACCGGGTCCGGATATATGTCCAGGTTCCGCAGGCATTCTCAGCCACTCTCCGTCCGGGCTTGAAGGCGACCTTCGAGATGCCGCAATATCCGGGCCAGAAGTTCGACGCGACCCTGGTCACCACGTCGAATGCAATGAACGCGACCTCGCGCAGCATGCTGGTTGAGCTGCAGGCCGATAATTCGGACGGCAAGCTCCTTGCCAACACCTATTGCAAGGTCGAGTTCCAGATTCCGGGCGACCCGAACACGGTGCGCCTCCCGGCCACGGCGTTGCTGCCCGTCGACCGCGGCTTGCAGGTCGCGGTTCTTGGTGACGACAACAGAGCGGCGTTCAAGCCCATTCAACTCGGCCGAGATTTCGGTGATAGCGTCGAGGTGACGGCCGGCCTCGCTCCGCAGGATCGGGTGATCGATAGCCCACCCGAGACATTGCAAAGCGGCGACATGGTCCAGCCGGCGCCCGCGACACCGTCGTCCACGTCCACGCATGCTCAGGCTCCTATCCCGCCGACCAAGAAGAATTGAGCGACGCCAATCGGGTGCGCTTGTTGCGGGCCAAAGTGTCGGGCACGCACAGTCTTACGGTGCTAACTTCCGTCCGTCGCCGGATGGCCTAGCTATGATTTGTCCACTCTTTCAAACTTTCTTGCCAACGATCGTCGGTGGGATGTGCTTAATGCTCCGGACTACAGGTGCTCGAGAAGAGAATTTCCCTATTATCAAAAGTGACGAACATAATTTCTCTGTTACCAGAAGTGACGGAACAGTAGGTCACATGAGACCACCCGACCAAAAGGAAGTTAGGAAACTAGTTGGATACATCCGAGATGGAATGAATCGGGCCGACAGGTCAAATAGACAGGGACAATTGGGGTCTAGGAAGTTCCTAAGGATTAGGAAGTAAAAGCCGGGGACGTACGCTCGGAGGAAAAATCGATCCTTGCGATCCAGGGGCGAGGCCGCTGCCAGCCCGTTTCCGAGCGCGGCTGTTACGTCGGGCAGCTTCCTTTGCTGAGATCGGCGCGAAGAAGTGCGATGCCCCCGGTGAGTCCTACCGCCGGGCCTTCCACTACCACAGCCCGAGCAGGTCGATGCTTATAAATGCATCCGACAAGTCATTGCCGGACCGCCCGTTTGCCCCAACGCTGCCAGACAACCTTCCGGAGATTAGGCCGGTTCAGCCACGGCGAGAAGTGCGCGCAATGCTAAACGACATCGCCAACATCAGAGCCCACATTGCGACACTGGAAGCACGCATCGAGCTCATCGAGGAAAGCGGCAGCCGGCACTGAGTGAATCCGTTGCGCTCGGCGGAACCGGACCTGCCGCGTTGCCGCGGCGGATTTCTGAGTGGGTCTTAGCAGCCAGTGATCAACATGAGTTGATCACTCCGATCGAAACACTGACCTTTGGCAATGCGTTTGTCGTTGCGTCGGGATCCAACAGCACCATATGTCGGCCGATCAACGGGAGGAGGCTTCGATGAAGATGAATAGCCGTGCGTCGTTTTCACGTCGCCGCCTCGCGTTAGGGTTTGCGGCTATACTCGCGTTTACCGCCGTTCCCGCGTTCGCCGGGGGGAAGCGCTCCGCCGGGGAGCATCCTGCCAAACAATTCCTTGGCTCCATCTATCAGCGTTATCTCGGCAAATCGTCTGCCGCTGCTACCGGGATAGCACTCGCGAACGGACAATCGGTGCGTAGCTACTTCACGGCCGGTCTCGCTTCGCTCATTTTGGACGATCGCACTGCAGCGACCGAGCGGGGTGAGTCGCCGGTGCTCAAGGGCGATCCGTTTGTCGGCCGCCCGGAATGGGACATTTCAGATCTTTCGATTGATATGAAGGATACCGGTGGGCTCAAGACGGTCGGAACCGTAACCTTCTTGAATTTCGGCAAACCCGAAAAGGTCGTTCTGGAGTTGCTCAGCTCAGGCAAGGAGTGGCGCATCGCCGACGTGGAATGGGATTCCGGCACGCTCCGCGACCTCTACCGCCACAAGGCCACTTACGACGGCGAAGCCGTCCGCTGACTGAGGTCCCGCTGGCGAACGGCCTTGACCGCGGGTGCCGATCATCCCCATCCCCAGAGCGGGGGATGATCGATGGTCATTGCTGATGGAACCGGCCGCGTTGCCTCCCGAGTGGGCTTTTGTTCGGCGCCACCATCGTGTGCAGACTATTGACGGCGCCCGCCGGATCGGCGCAGCATCGGCGCTGTTCATCTCCTTAGATGAGCTCTTCCACCCTTTACTCGTCCCGCGGCGGCCCATCGTCGCGGGCTCTCTTTGTCCGACGACCACGCGCCTAAGGTCTAATTGATGCCACCGACCACACAACGCACCGTCAGGGCCGGTCATCGCCTTGATGATCATTCATGCTCGACTGGCCCGCGCCCCTTGCAGCGCGGGTCTTTTGTTCGGCGCCGGCCGCCTTATTGACGCCGCCTACCCGGCGCACCATCGACGCTGATCATCTCCCTTTGATGATCAGCACAATGCCCATACTGGCCCGCGTCGCCGCCCCGTGACGCGGGTCTTTCTATGCGGGTGGTGCCAGGATATGGACGGCCACGAGTCGGCGCCGCCGCTCCGCCCGCCCCACTCGCGCCACCAAGAGAGGGCTCGGAGTCGGGAGGAATTGTTCAAGACCTGTTGGAGGGGTGGTGCAATACGAGGGGGCGCATGAAGTGCCTTGTGAAGTTCCTAGACGCGGCACTCACCCGCACCATCGTGGTGTTGGATGGGATGGGCTACCGCCCGACAAATCTACCGCCGAGTTCGCCTGTAAGGACAAACTGAATCGATCCCGGCCTTCTGCGCGTTCGTGCGATGAATGGGCAGCGGGGCGGAATTACCTGCCATGGAGGGCGGCTATAAATGAGAACCAAAATAGCCAATCACAGGGCTGCGGTTGCGGCGCGCCTCGCCGCGGACGACGAATGGAGCAAAGCCGGAGAGCCGGATAACGGTCCCGAATGGGAAGCCCACAACCTGGCTATCGCTCGCGAGTTTAAGACCTTCCGAGAGTTGTTTGAAACCTTTCCGACGACGGCTATCGAGGCGGCAGCACTATTCGAGCGCCTCGCCCAGCCGCTCTACGATGATGATGATTTCACCGTCATTGAACACGCGGTCGAGCTTTGGAAAGGCGGGGGACGGGGGCGCCATTTTCCACCTGCGAAGGTGTGGGCTGCGCAGATGGCGGCTGCATTCAAGCGAATCGCGGCACCATAGTGTCGTCAGGCCTTCTGCGCCGTGCGGCGGCCGCGCAGCGGGCGCGATTGGGCCGCTGCAGGAGGCAAGATAATGGCCGACGACGACGTCACCAATGTGTATGATTTCCTCGACGCCCTTGGGCAAACGATCGCTTCGTCTGACCCGGCGAAACGCGAATTGCTTGCACAGACGATCGACGCATATAGCAACGACTTTCCTGATGACTTCTATTGGTCAATCAGCGCGCAAGCGCCGTTGCTCTTGGCGAATCTCATGATGGAAATCGATTCGTCATGTCGGCCAGAGGCGCAGTCTAAACCACGTCCTGCCATTCGTCTTGTTGACAGAAAACCGCGAGACAAAGAGTGACCGCGGGCTCGGCGCCATCGTCAGCGGCGGCGCCTGAGGGAATGACTCATGCGAAAACCATTCACCCCGCCTCGCACCTTCACGGTCGCCGACGCACATGCGCTCGCCGACCGCCTGGAGCGGAATCAGCGTCCACAGAGCGACCAAGCGATCGCGGTGAAGCTGATCAGGGCGTTGCTTGCCGGCCGGGCCGCCGGCGACGTCATCGTGCTACAGGATGAGTGATCCCGAGCTCGGTACCGTCGTCAGCGGTTGGTGCTGGGCGTACGATTGGGAACGAAAATGGAGAACACGGTGTGAAAAAAACAACTGGGGAACGGTACAACGCAGAACTGGATCACATGATACCAACTGCGATGACCAACTGTGGTTTTCTGGTTGGCGAGCCGGATGATCATAGTGCAGAGCGCCAGCCACGATATGCGGCCTTCGTCAAAATCAACGGCGAGTTTTTCGAATCGACTGCTCCCATCACCATCAACGAGTTCGATTCACTGAAAATATCCGACGTCATGGCCGCAGGTCCGGAAGGTCACGAACAGCCACGCAGCAAATCATCTGCCCGCGACCTCCCTCTTGGCGGCGGCGGAGGTGCCGATCGCGGTATGAAAAAGAACGGCTAACGGCGAGAATACCGCCGCGATGTTGCTCACGATCGCCAGAAGCGCCCCGAAGAATAGATCGGCCCATTGGGATGGGTAGATCGGCGAAAGGGCGCGGTTGGCGGACGAAGAAAGGACTGAAGATCTGGACTGTCAGCAAAGCGCCTGAAGCCGTTTAGCTTAAGCGCTTCATTCGCCGAACTCGCGGAGGGGAAAGCGTCTCGTCGAACACACCACTCGTATCACTGATGAAATAGACGCGGACTGCGCCTGCTACCTCGTCTTCAATCAAGGCCCAGTTTTGTTGGAGCATCTCCACGACCTTCACCCAGAAGTCGGTGCTATGAATCGTGACTGGCTCATTCATGAGGTTGCACCCTAGCGGCGGCGTTCGCCCCCGAACAGCGATAAGCCGGACCCCTTGCTTTCCCGGTCTGCGGGTCTTCGGCGAGCATCCTGAGGCATTCCTGCACGTCACCATGGAGAGCGTGCATCATGCGTACAATTAGTGGATAAATGCGGTGCGGCTCCTCCGGTGCTTCATGCAGCCACGTTAAGACTTGCGAAAGGCGCGCATCGTTCTTTGCCTTCAGCATTTCGCTATGTCGCCACAAGAACTCTGATACTGATTCGTCCTTCTCGCGCTTCAGTGGCGGCGGATGCAATGCGTCAAGCTCGTCGTCGGGGTGCGGATAAGGGTGCGGATTCTCTCTCCAAAGACGTAACGCCCAATTGTGATGGACTGCGCGCCGCATCTGGTCATTGCTGAAGTCCTGCCATTCAGGACCGGACTTGTGGCTCACCATGCTTCGGAACACGCGGCCGGCTGGCGTCGTGAGGTAGAGCGCATTGTTGTAGACCGCATGTTCGGTGAAGAACGACTCGTCCGCTTTGAATGCTGCACGGACGCACGCTTCATCACGGAAGGGAAATGCGCGGTAGTAGCCGGCGCGGACCCATTTGTCCGGGTGCTCGCGGATGAGGGCGATGAGATCCTTGTCATAGCTTCGCTTTGCAGCGCCGGCGGCGATGCCCTGAAGAATCAACGTGCGCGAGTTACCCCATTTCTCGTCGTCCTTGTCGAGCGGCCTGGGGTCGCGCCATTTCTGAAGCACATGCTGAACGTAGATGATCTCGTCGCGCCCACTCCTCTCGGAAAACTCGGCCAGGTTTGAGAGGGGATTGGCTGCTTCCTTTTCATTCATCGGACGCGGTGGCCAGAAAGCGGCTATGTTCATAAACGCGTCGGAAAGCACGGCAGCGTTGCGATCGTTGTTGTCGAGCGTGAGCAACAATTTCCATGCGGCTGAGAACGGTCGGCTTTGTTCATAGTGCTCCCAACCATCGTCGGAAAATCGGTCTTCTCTCGGAGACTTCCTGAGGATCGGGTTGAACATTGCATAACGAAGACCAGTCAGCCAGCTATCTTCGGAAAGCGATTTGAAGTCCCCCTCGCGCTCCAAATAGTTCGCTAATCCGCCGTGTGTCATCGACGAGTTCATAAAAATTGCGCTTACCAGTTCGGCGTCGGCGCACGTATCATTGAAATCCGCCGTCGGCAGTCCCGCGAAACCCTGCCTAAATGTGTTGTACGCGATGGCGAGGCGCGTCGTCCTGTCTCCGGAATTCCAGAGCGAAGACAGCACGTCGGCGTTGTCGCAGCACTTTGCTATGGCGAGGTCGACGAGCGGTTCACCTCGTGTAAGAAGCTGCAGCGTCGCCTTTTCGTCGAACGGTGAATTGCCAAGAAGGCGGTCCTCATCCTTCGTTTTCTCAGCGGTTGCCGCAAACCAATTGAAAACAGCTTCCGGTGATACAGACATGAGGTATCGCTCAGCGATCGCTGCGTTCTGAAATGACGGTGCTTCCGGCATGGACCCCTCCCCGGCGGTTATCAATGCGGCGGGCGGGCGACGACCGGTTGCCTTAGGGCTCCACTCCGAAAACCGGCGCCGGCAGATCGTATCTGCCGCGAACCAGCATTGCGTTTCGCGATTGGCTCCCCGGCCATGCGGACCCTATCAGGCGGCAGCCATCCTTGGGAAGGCTGTCGACTGCGCCGAGGTGCGTTTCGTCTTGGGAGATGGCCCCGATCGCGCACAGTTGTGCGCGCGCCTGTGATGCCGCAGGCGCCTTCTGACGCCTGTGCACAACTCGCCGAGCACCCTGAGGTCATCCCACTGTCGGCTCTCGATCGTGTCCCCGCAATCCGTACCGGCGCCGCTGGCTCCTTCCGCAATTGAAGGTGCAGCGGCCATGAGACTAGGCGGGACGAACTGCCGTTCTTGACCCGAAGCGGCCGGAGATGATTTACCGGTCTTCATGCCCGATAGCGACAACACAGGTCGAAGCACTTGCGCCTATCGACTTCCCCAAATTGGCGTGCGTTGGGCTGGTAAATTACGTCGACTTCGGCGACGCCGCCCAGTTGGCGTACGTCGTTTCCAATGGCGCAATCCACTTTCTTGCCGACAATCAGAACTGCGGATG